>Ga0070761_10000506_pt1 | contig 25141 bp, 18 predicted proteins | sample HubBroMetageREF1_FD_66724 | JGI IMG/M metagenome (GOLD analysis project Ga0070761, IMG submission 66724) | Reference soil microbial communities from the Hubbard Brook experimental Forest, New Hampshire, USA - Hubbard Brook CCASE Soil... | ecosystem: Environmental > Terrestrial > Soil >... | reverse complement strand
GCTGCGGTGCTAACCTTCTTCATTGCCGGTCTCCTTTATCTCTTGCGCTTCGAGCGCGTCGATAACTTGGGAGCGTACAGCATCCCGTCGGAGACCGGCCTTCTCATCCCATCTGATAGCGTCAAGTATGCCCGATGGCCGAGAATCGGGTCGATAGTTGCTATCGCTCGTTACACTGGCTCGGCGATGGAGTCTCCAGTACTCGCGAATGACCCACAAGGAACCACCAATGAACGCAAGTCCCATCACGCGCAATCGCCACAGGTTAGCTGGCGTCTGCTGGCTCCAGCGACGCTCCATTCGCAAGTCGGGTGTCGTGTAGGCTCTGTCTCCGTGCCATTTCCTCCGGCGCCTCCGATTCCACCATGCGTTGAATGCGAGATGTTTCTCCGGAGCCAAGAGGCACAGGGCTCCGTAAGCAATAAACAACAACGGCCCGAGGAAGAACACGGTCATCAGCACCCGATTCTAAGCCGAATCCGGCCATGCTGACGCTGGATTGTTGATAAATCGCGATACACTCACGACCTCCCGTACCCAACTCGCTACCCCGCCCCGTTTCCCGCATTGCCGGAACCGCCGCTTCTTGGGATAATTATCAAGCTCTGGCCATGTAACGGTGCTGTGGGGTGAGTTTCGCTTCGGCAACGCCGTCGCTGCCACATGACATTTTTCTCGAAAGTTTTTACGCCCACGCGGAACCGGCGTCTGAACGAGCTCGTCGGCTTCCTGTTGTGTGTCTCCGCACTTCTCCTTTTCCTCGCGCTGGCGTCGTATTCGCCGCTCGATCCCTCGCTGAACAGCGCGTCCATCCTTACCGGATCGCACGCTGCCCGCAACTGGATCGGCATTCTCGGAGCCTATCTTTCCGACCTCATTCTGCAATTCTGGGGAGTAGGATCGTTTCTGCTGCCCGTCTTTATGGTCATGCTCGGCGTGCGCTGGTTCCGCTCCCGAGCCGTGCAGACTCCAATCGCGAAAACTCTCGGCGGAATCTGGCTGCTTATATTCGTGCCCGCGCTGCTCGCCATCCTGCCCGGGCATATTCGCTGGATGGGCGCCATCCCGGTCGAAGGCCTGGCCGGCCGCATCGTTGGCGATGTTTTAATCCGTTACCTTAACGTTGCGGGCGCATACATCGTATGCACCACAGTTTTGGCCGTCGCGCTCTACCTCACCACTGCCTTCTCGTTCTCGGCGATTGAGGTGTGGGCGCCCACGCGTTTTGCTTTCGTGCTGGCGCTTCGGGATCGCTTTAGAGACTGGCGGGATGAGCGCGCGCGTAAACGACAACAAAGGGAACTCGAAAAGCGCCGCGCCGAAAAACCAACGGTTACGACGCAGCTCGTGCCCGCGCGCCCAACGCCCACGCGTCCCGACAATCCGCGTCAGGAAGTATCGGGCCAGGAAGTCGGGCAGGAAATTCCTGGTGTGCAATCCGCGTTTGCGGCGCCGCGCACCGGAATCGAACGCATGATGGCCGAAGAAGACATCGACTCCTCCGTCGCCGCGTCGCAGACTTCACACCCCAGTGTCGATGCCGAAGTCGAAGTCACTGACCGCGCCGACGCTGAGCGCAAACCGAAAACGCTGCTCCCCAAGATTGCCGGCAGCTACAAGCTGCCGCCATCGAGCCTGCTGCACCGTCCCGACGAACAGCAATCGGTTGATGAAGACGAACTCAAACTCGTGGCCCAGGTTCTGACCGCGAAGTACGCGGAGTTCGAAGTCTTCGGCCAAGTTACGCAGATCAATCCCGGCCCGGTCGTCACCACCTTCGAATTCAAACCGGAAGCGGGCATCAAATACAGCCGCATCATCGGACTCACAGACGATCTCTGCCTCGCCCTGCGCGCGGAAAGCATTCTCGTCGAGCGCATGCCTGGTAAGAGCACGGTTGGCATTCAGGTGCCGAACCGAGAGCGCGAAATCATCTGGCTGCGCGAGAACATCGAGTCGCAGGAATTCCTGGGCTCGAAGTCAAAGCTGACGCTCGCCATGGGCAAAGACATCAACGGACGCATCGCCGCCGCCGATTTGGCCGGCATGCCTCACCTGCTGATCGCCGGTTCGACCGGCACGGGCAAGAGCGTCGCTATCAACGCTATGATCATGTCGATCTTATATAAGTCGACACCCGATGAAGTGCGGCTGGTATTAGTCGATCCGAAGCGCCTCGAACTCGGCAATTACGAAGGCGTACCACATCTCTATACTCCCATCATCACTGAGCCAAAACTTGCCGCCAACGCACTGCGCAACGCCGTCCGCGAAATGGAGCGGCGTCTTAAACTGCTTGCTGCTAAGGGCGTTCGCAACATCGACAGCTATAACCGGCTGTTCGATGACACGCCCAGCCTGTTCAGCGAGGAAGCGACAGCTGACGAAGGGCCGATTCCAAAGATAGTCATCATCATCGACGAGTTAGCCGACCTGATGATGCTCGATGGCAACAATGTAGAAGAATCGATAACTCGCTTGGCGCAGATGGCAAGAGCCGTAGGCATCCACTTAGTGTTAGCGACGCAACGTCCATCGGTGGATGTAATCACCGGACTAATCAAGGCAAACTTCCCTGCCCGCGTCTCGTTCCGCGTCGCGACCAAAGTTGATTCGCGCACTATTCTTGACGCCAACGGCGCCGAATCGCTTCTTGGACGCGGCGACATGCTCTACCTGCCCTCCGGCTCGGCGCGCGTGCATCGGCTGCATGCTCCGTACGTAACTGAAAAAGAAATCGAAGCGGTTGTGGAATTCTGGAAGGCGCAGGGCCAGGCGCAGTATCAAGAGAAATTCCTGGAGACTCCCAAAGAAGATCGCGAGGCAGCAGCCGACGGCGGCGGGGAATCCGGAGAAGTTTCCGCTGACGACAACGATCCGCTTTTCAACGATGCCGTGCGGCTTGTGATCGAGTTTGGCAAGGCTTCCACTTCCCTGCTGCAGCGCCGCCTGCGCATCGGCTATGGCCGCGCCGCCCACCTGATCGACCTTATGGAACGCGATGGCATCGTCGGTGCTGCCGATGGGCCCAAGCCGCGCGAGGTGCTGAAGCGGCCGGACTGGATCTCGGAAATCGAAGAATCGATGCGGTAGGTTCACCACTATCGGACCGACCGTTGTACGTACAAAGTGTTTCACGTGAAACACGTACTGGCTTACCTGTATGTATCGCGATGTACGTATCGAGGCGAACATACAGCGAAACGATGGGGTCGCGGCGGTGTTTTTGGCGGCAGGAAGGTCAGAATCGCCGCTTGAGTCGGCCGTCCAAATCATTGATAACACTCAGGCGTCGGTGTGGCTGAATGGCCACACGCGGGTAGTTATTACGCTGTAATTGTTACATCGCTCGTGATTTTGCCGCGCTTGGACCCCGAATCGATGGTTGGTGCGTCCACTTGCCGGGTTGAGATAATTTCAAAGGACCCGCCCAAGAGGAGCTTGGACGGGGCACCCTCCGGAGTTCGGAACGCGATGGGCTGGGTCACCCGCCAGTGTCTCGTGTTATCTTGCACCGCGCCGGTACGGGACCGACGGCTCGAACAAACTTGCAGGCAGCGATATGCCGGAGGCTTTGATTTTTTCCTCGAACCTTGGCCGGATGCCCGTCGCGGTGAACGTCCCCAGCGTCCCGCCTTCCGCCGAAATTCCCTGCTTCTCGAACAAGAACACATCCTGCATGCTGACGATGTCGGTTTCCATTCCGGTGATCTCGGTGATATGCGTTACACGCCGGCTGCCATCGTTGAAACGCGCCACCTGCAACACCAATGTGATTGCCGACGCGATCTGTCTGCGGATGGCTTTTTCGGGCAAGTTCAGATTGCCCATCATGACCATGGTCTCCAGGCGGGCAACCGCGTCCCGCGGACTATTCGCGTGGACCGTGGTCAGCGAGCCGTCGTGCCCGGTGTTCATGGCCTGTAACATGTCGAGCGCTTCCTCGCTGCGGACCTCGCCGACGATGATGCGATTGGGCCGCATACGCAAACTGTTGACGACCAGTTGCCGTTGCATGATCGCGCCTTTGCCTTCCGCGTTGGCCGGACGGCACTCCAGTCGCACCACATGCCGTTGCTTCAGGTGCAATTCGGCGGAGTCTTCAATGGTGACGATCCGCTCCTTCTCCGAGATGTAGCCGGAGAGCACATTCAGCAGCGTCGTCTTGCCCGCACCAGTACCGCCGGACACAACGATGTTGAGCCGAGCTTTTACGGCAGCGCGCAGCAGTTCCAGCATCGGTTGCGTCAGCGTCTGCGAAGCCAGCAGATCGTGTTCGGAGATCGGAATGTGTCCGAAGCGCCGTATCGAAAGATGGGGACCGTCGATCGCGAGCGGAGGAATGATCACGTTTACGCGGGATCCGTCGGCAAGACGGGCGTCCACCATGGGCGACGATTCGTCCACCCGCCGGCCGACGGCGGATACGATCTTCTCGATAATACGCATCAGGTGGGCGTTGTCTTTGAATATGCCGCCGAATTCTTCGAGCACGCCGGCGCGCTCGATGTAGACCTCCTGGGCGCCGTTTACCAGAATGTCACTGATCGTCGGATCCTGGAGCAGCGGTTCCAGCGGGCCCAGACGGTAGACCTCGTTCAGGACTTCGAGTACGAGTCGCTCTTTTTCAGGAGGCGTCAGTTCGGGAGCGTCCGTGGGCATCTTTAAACTCGAAACGAGTTCCTGAATCACCGCGTACACTTCGTGCCGGGTCTGGTCGTCGCATTGCGTCGCCACTTTTTCCAGATCGACGTGGTTCAGAAGTTCGCGATGCATGGCGATCTTCAGATCCAGATAGGTGCGGAAGTCCAGGCCGCTTCTTTTCGTCGCCTGGCCTGAAATCAACGGGCTCGTGACTCGCAGAGTCGCCACTTGATCTAGATCCTTTCCGGTCGTGGACCGTATCAACGGGGAAGTATAGCGCGGATATCTCTCAGAATACCGACCGGGTTGATACAGCGGCGGCGGTCCCGCGGCAATCGCAATCGACTTCCTTCGCAAAAATAAGGAGCGTCGTTTCCGACGCTCCTTTTGCCTTACGAATTACGCCTACGAACCGGGACGACCTCATTGCTCCGCTATTGGCCTCCGCCAGATGCCGCCGCTTGCTTGGCATCCGCTTCGGCTTGATTGGCCGCCTGTTGCTGGTCTTGCAGCGTTTTTTCCGCCGTCGTATCGGGTGGCGGAGGCGGTACATCGGAAGCAGTGGTGGCGGTGTCTGGGGCCTTCGGCATACCGTTAGTGCCCTGCTTTTTCGCCAGTTCGCCCAGACCGTTGTTGAGTTGTTCCGCGAAGTGGTTTTGCATCTCCTGTAAATCGTCCACTTTCACGGCTACGGTTTGTCCGGCTGCACAGTCTGACTTCTTGCTTGCCGAAACGCTGGCATTTACAGTGTTGTCGGCGTCGGGAGTGTCGGTCAGGCGGGTGATGACGTCGCCGGCCGTCAGCCCGCACTCCTGGCCATTCGCGACCACGGAGAGATCGTTGTCGACGACGAAGGTCCGCCGAGCCGGATCAAGCGCGGGAGGAACTTCATCGGTCGCGGAAGCTGGAGCTGACGACGCTGGCGCCGCTGATGCCTGGCCGCCCGAGGCGCTATCCTGAGTTGCTTGCGCCTGCTGCGCGGCCAACTGCGCGCTCACTTCGTCGGCAATCGCCTGTTTGACCTCGGGAGTCAGTCCCACGTTGGCCGCAGCCGGATCCGATCCCGCTGGCGGAGGAGGATATCCACCACCGTTGTCTGCATACGCCGCGTCCGCAGCTGCCTCTTGGTGAGCGGTATAGGCCGACTGCAACTCGGCTGCAATCAGATAATCCGTGAGCCAGAACGCGGGCCCGGCATAGAAAGGATAGGGCGCAAACCAGCCGCCGTAGAAACCATACCACGGCGCTCCTCCCCAACCCCATAGCCCCAAGCCCCAGGCGAGGTGCACGCCCCAGGGATGGAAGCCCCAGCCATAGAATCCTGGGTGATACCAGAAACCGGGATGGAAGCCGTAGTACATATGACCGTGCCAGTTGTAGCCGCGATAGACGCCGGTGTAGTAGTGGCCGCCGCTAAAGTACGTACGCGAATAATAAGCATGGCCGCCAAAATTACGGTAAGGACGCTGCACGTATCCGCCGCCATGGGTGCCGATGTTCACCACGCGCGCTCCGTTATGCACCCCGACCACTGTGCGCCCGCCGTGCAAGCCATTGCTGATGTGCATGCCGCCGCGGTTGATCGATCGAATCTGTCCGTTGGAACGGACGCTCGCGGAACCACCACCGTGCAGAGAAACGTTCCTGCTTCCTGCCGGAGCGTGACCGGCCCCGCCGGCGTGTCCGCCTTGGGCTGTATGCCCACCTGGCGCGCCGTGCCCGCCCTCGGCGCCGTGGCCACCTTGCGGACCGCGCCCACCTTGGGCCGTATGCCCGCCTTCCGTCGTATGTCCACCCTGAGCGGTATGCCCACCTTCGGCGGTGTGGCCGCCTTGGGCGGCGTGTCCGCCCTGCGCGTTGTGGCCGCCTTCAGCCGTGTGCCCGCCCTGCGCGGCATGTCCACCTTCCGCCGTATGGCCGCCTTGCGCTGCATGTCCGCCCTGCGCTGCGTGTCCACCACCGCCGCCCTTTGGGGCCGCGTGGGACGCGGGTTTGCTGCCACCGGATTTGTGCTCCTCCTTAGGAGGTCCGCCAGCCGAAGCAACTGCGGTCATGGTGAGAAGAACCAGCCATAGGGGCCACTTCGAGACGACGCACGTTTCTAGGCTACGCAGATTCATTCGCTATTCCTCCGATGTTACTTCCGTGAGAGATACGGAGCTCTTGATTTACAACCCAGCAACAGAAAATAAGTTTCATCCAGTCAGCAACTCTCCGGGACGCTGGGAAATTCCTGTCCACGACATTCTTGTCCACGACAACGACTGCCCATGGTAAATCTGGAAACATGAAATTTCACACAGAATACCTGACTCTGCACACGAAATCCAAGCGCGCTTATGTCCACCTGACTCCGCAGGCTGAGAGCGCGCTCAAAAAGTCCGGAATCAAAGACGGCATGATTCTGGTCTCGGCCATGCACATCACTGCCGGAGTCTACGTGAACGACAACGAGAGCGGGCTGATTAAAGATATCGACGCGTGGCTGGAAACGCTGGCTCCCTTTCGACAGGACTATCGGCATCACCAGACCGGCGAAGACAACGGAGACGCTCATCTGAAATCGCTGATCATTCACCACCAAGTCATCGTCCCAGTCACCAACGGGAAGCTTGACTTTGGTCCCTGGCAGCAGATCTTCTACGCCGAATTCGATGGGCAGCGCGACAAACGAGTCATCATTAAAGTCATGGGAGAATAGACGACTTGGTTTATCCTCGTAACCCAATACAGTTCTCAGTTCTCAGTTCTCAGTAAAGGCACGCCACTGAGCACTGAGAGCCGAGAACTGAGAACCGAAAACTGATAGGAGCCTTACAACATGAGCGACGAACTCAACGAATTGCACGAGCACGCCGAACACGCGCGTGAGCATCCCGATCTAGCTCCCGTCACTTTGACCATGGCGGTGCTGGCGGTGCTGGTGGCAGCCGTGTCCCTGCTGGGGCATCGCACCCATACTGAAGAAATCATTTTGCAGAACAAGGTCACGGATCAGTGGGCTTACTACCAGGCCAAGAATATTCGCCGCCACACCGACGAATTGTTCGCCGATCTGACCGCAATCGTTGCCACCAAAGACGCGGAAGCCGCCGCCAAACTGCAGGAAAAATACCGGGGCGAAGCCGATCGTTATAAAGACGAGCAGAAGGAACTCGACAAAGAGGCGCACGCAACGGAAAACGAAACCGAACTGGCCCGCCGCAAAGCTGATCGCTTCGATCTTGGCGAAGTCTTCCTGGAGATCGCCCTGGTGGTCACCTCGATCACTCTGCTTTCGGGGCGGCGCCTATTCTGGCACGTCGGCCTGTTGATGGCGGCTGCCGGCGTTCTCGTCGCGGCCTCGGCGTGGATGGTGCACTAGAAGCTCGCGGCCTTCTGATGACGTAAGCGGCTGGCTCCCTCAGGGGCTAGAGCCCAGTATTTATGCGGCTCGTGTTGGCACGGCTAAAAGAGGCTGCTGAAAAAGTCGTTGCGCTGGCGAAAGGCGGACCGCAGGCGCTAAAGCGCGGACGTAATTTGAATGCTTGGCGGCACGAGTGGAACTCGTGCCTTTCCCGGTGAATCCTCCGCTGCCGGAAGGCGTCGAGGCCAAGAACTTTGCGGTAATCCTGAACCCGAGAGCGGCTCGCATGAATCTCCGCGTGGAACGCCGGTGATCGTGGGCGCCGGCGAATAAAAGCGGGTGCGGGTCAAGGCTGCCCAGAATCCCCTTCGCGCCCTTCGCCTTGGCATCGTCAACATCTTAATTTTTTCTCGATGCCGGTAACTCTACAGATAACTCTGTTGATATTTACTCCTGACTTAACTTCGTTAGGCGCGGGGGTTGCTGCCGAAGTTATCGGAAGCGACCACGCGAAAAACTAGTTCTTGACTTTCGATATTTTGATGTGATAAACCGCCCTGTCGTAAGTGGTCCGCTTTTCATACCGGACATGAACTCATTCGCAACTTTAAAAATCTTACGGTTCGTGGCCCGAACGAACAAGGCAACGCACATCTTTTGCGCGCGTGTGCCTTGGCGACAGGACCGTTTTGCAAATCATCCCGGGAGAAGAAACCCATGCGCTCGCTAATCGCGTTTTTCGTGCTTCTGGTGGCTTTCATGGCGCCAGGTTCGCTCGCCCACGCCCAAGGCACAGACTCTGCGAGCAGGACCGACGGATGGGTCCCCGTGCCCGCCACGAAGGAAGAAGTCAGCCAGCTGCGCAGCGAAGTGGCGGCGCAGCGCAAAACCATCGAAGAACTGAAAGCTCTGGTCGAGAAGCTGGTGGAGGGCAAAGCCGGGGAAACCGCGCTCTCAACCAGCGACGATCTTTCGGCGCGGAGCCCGGCGCAGATTCAGTCCGTGGCGGACGCCGCTTCTCTCGAAAACAATGTGCGAACAGTTAACGCTTCCGGCAACGGCGGCGTTCATCTGATGAATACGGTTCTGGTGCAGCCTGATCCTGTGGTCGAGGCGGCGATGATCGATCAGGCACAGTCGGCCATGCCCAAGAAAGATACTCCGCTGACGGCGGGGTGGAACGGGGAGCACTTTTTCATCCGCAGTGCAGACGGACAGTTCAACTTTAACCCTTACGGCTACGTGAACAGCGATTACCGCGCTTACCAAGGCTCCGGAGCGCCCTCGGACACGTTTGTCTTGCGCCAGGCGCGTTTTGGATTTCAAGGCAGCTATGGTTCTCACTTTGATTTTGCAATTCTCGCCGACGCCGCCGCGACTTCTGGTTCGGTGGTGCGCGACGTTTACCTCAATGTGAGATATAGGCCCGAGCTCCAATTCCAGGCAGGCCAGTTCAAGGCTCCTTTTGGCCAGGAGACCGGAATCGGCGACACCAGCCTGGACTTTGTCGAACGCGGATTTCAGTCCATGTTGTACCCGTCGGCAGCCACGGCGTATCGCAGCCCCGGCGCCGCCTTTCACGGAGACATTAACGGCGGCGTCATCCAGTACTGGGTAGGCGCGTTTAACGGCAAGGGATATGCGGTAGCCAACACCACCAATCAACCGGAAGTCATGGGCCGGCTCCGCTTCTATCCCTGGCGCAAGACTAACAGCGAGTGGTTCAAGCAATTGGCTTTTGGCGGATCCGTGGACTTTGCGCGCTCGCGCGGTTTATCCGGGGACCAGAGCTTCAACGCCACGCTGCCGGACGCCGCTTACAACTTTTTCCCGCAGTTCGCGATTAACGGAAATATTCAGCGCTACAACGGTGAGTTCACCTATCTCAAGGGGCCCTTCTCTGTGCGCGGCGAATTCGATCAACTCAACATGGATCGCACCGACGTCGGCTCCCTGCAGGCGGGATGGCTGGGCTTCATGAGCCTTCCGGTCATCCGAGCCAAGGCTTGGGACCTGAGCACCACTTACTTGCTGACAGGAGAAAAGCGGCCGGAAAACGGCACGCCCCGGGTCAATCGTCCTCTGTTCGGCCCCGACACTCCGGGCGGCCAGGGACGTGGCTGGGGAGCGTGGGAACTCGCCTTCCGATTCACCGGCATCGACGCCAACGAACCGGGTGCGAGCTTCCAGAACAACCTCACCAACGGTTTTGTTTCCACATTCGATGACCACACCAACGAGTACACCATTGGGCTCAACTGGTATCCCAATTATTGGGTCAAGTACGTGGTCAATCTGGGGATCGATCAGTTGAAGGAACCCAGCGTAAACGGGCAGGAGCCAGGAAACTATTTTGTGGTGACGCAGCGCGTGCAGTTCAGATTCTAGAATCGGTGCGCTTGGCGATCCGTTGCGGTTAGAACGGTCAAGAGCGGTGCCAGGGAACATTCAAACAGTTCGGTACTTGCCGGGACGGTGCGCAGCCGTCGCGGAAGGGAAATCGCAGGAGGGGATTCGATGAGAACGAGGATTCTGTTTACCGTGATTCTGGCCGCGCTGTTTGTGATTTTGAGCGGCTGCGGCGGTGTGGCGGGCTGTCCCACGTGCGGGACGACCACGGGTGGCCAGTACGCCGTCATCGACGTCATCCCCGTGCCCGAGCACAACAATACCGGCACGCCGGGCGGCCCGTTCAACTCCTTCGACATAAGCTGGGTCGCGCAAAACCCCAGCGGCAGCGGCGACAACATGGACTACGTCTCAGACCGCATCGGCATCGCCGTCCAGGTCATCGACACCACCACCAACCTCGCCACGAATTCCATCGCCGGCCAAAACGGCGTGTCAGGGGCGGGAAACAACGCCAGCATCTGCGTCCAAACGACCGCGACGCCCCCTGAACCCATCATCCCTCCTATCCTTAGCGTGATGGGGAACTTTACTCGATTCGGCTGCAGAACGGCAGTGCCGGGAACGACCGAACCTTTTGGCCTGTCTTCCGGCTTTGGCCCCAGCGGTAATTTTGGCGGATTTACGGGTGCCCAGTGCTGTGCCGCCCGCAGTCAAGGTGTGAATCCAATGTCTGGCCCTAACGGGGTAGTGGTAACCGCCGACGGCAAGACTCTTTTTGTCGGAAACGGCAGCGCCAGTGTGGTCGTCTTCGACCTCACTACAAATCCACCGACCGTAATTGCCGATATCCCGACGGGCGTCTCTGCGGACTATGATGGCCCGGAGGGTTTAGCCCCTTGCCTCGTCTCATGGCAGGGCGAAGCCGGATCAAGCCCATTTTGCGGCGATGATCGTGGCGACGAGATCTCCCTCGATACCAAGGATCAAATTCTCGCCGTCATCAACGGCGACCCTGGACTTCCCTTCATCACCTTCATCGACGTTTCGGGCGTCATCGCCCGGACGTCAAACTGCCTGCCGGTCGATCCGGTTACCCCCTATGGGCCCGCTATCTCAGGCAACGGAAGCGGAACCTCGATCACGCCAAGTACTACTGGCGGTTTTAATCCCCCGACCTGCATTCTTGGGCAAATCTATTACGATGGCGTGCCCCCCGGCCCTCCGGCAGTGGTGGATTCGGCCAACGGCCCCTGTCCGGACCCGTCGAATCCCACCACTCTCTCGGGTGTTTCCGGGATTGGCACCACTCCCGCCGCCGGTACCCCCGGAAGCCGTACAGCATACACAATTCCTTGCCAGCATGGCCCACTACTCGACAACAACACCGGGAGCTATGCTCTGTGCAATCCGACGCCGCAGCCCGGGGCGAATTGCGTGCCCGCGATTTCGCCGGCAGGGCTAGGGGCGCATGCGTGGGACCCCAATACCGGGAATTTCCTGCTCTCAAACTCGAATTCCACAGGCGCGCTTTTTGTCGGAAGCGTAGATGTAATCAATCCCAAGGCCACGCTCGTCACCGGCGTTGCGGGTCCCCTTGTGGTCAACAGTTTTCCCATGCTGAACTGCATGCCCACCGGCGTTACGCCGGGACCTGGGGATAATTTCCTCATCGGCTGCGCCGACCATGACGGTGAAGCCTTCCCGGCCAACGAGTACATAATCACTAACACTCCGAGCGGGGACATCGCCTGCGCGATGCCGCCAGCTGCTAGCGTCAACTGCACGGTCGTCACCGAAACTGGCGGCGTGGACGAAACCTGGTACAACCCCGGCGACAACCGATACTATCTCGCGGGGCGCGACATGCTTCCCGGTCCGGTGATGGGCGTCATCGATGCCGGAACGAATCTTTGGCTATTCAATCTTCCGGTCAATACCAATGCCCATAGCATTGCGGTCGACCCGGGCAACAACCATGTCTTTATGCCGCAGCAGGCGGGCGCCATCTGTGGGACAGTGGCGGGCGCCGGTTGCATTGACGTTATAGCGCAACAATAAGCCTTGGACGGCGGGGACTGGCGGGCCCGCGCACACGTCCCACGGACTCGGAGTTTTCGGAATGAACTGCGACAGCGAATGCGCGATGGGGCGAACGAAACGTGGTATAGTTCGCCCTGCAAGTTAAACAGGTTTGAAATCCGGTGATGTGAGCTATGGGGACTTTTTGTAGACTTTTTTGTAAGCGCGGACCGGTGCTGCACGCCTGTCTCCTGGTGGCTTCCCTTCTGATCGCGCTAGCCGGCGCAAGCGAGCATCCGGAGGCGAAACCCACCGATGTGCCGGCAACCGTAATCGGGCACTTGGCGTTGCCGCAGGCGACGGGAAGTCAAATGTTGCTGCAGAAAGAAAACGCAAAACAGTACTTGTACATTCAACAGGCGGCGAAGCAAGGCTTCATGATCGTGGACGTCAGCAAGCCGGAGAAGCCGAGCCTTTTGAAACGGACAGCCGAATCCAATCAGTCGACTTCAGGAAATCTGCAGATGGTCAGCCCCGATGTGGCGATCGCGGAGGCTCCGGAAAGAACGCCGACAACTCTCACCAGCAACAGCCATCCTACCGAAACCGTTCGCGTGCTCGACTTGAGCGACCCGCGCAATCCGAAGACACTGGAGACCTTCACCAAGGTGAGCAGCCTTCTTCCCGACGGCGGCCACGGCTTGATCTACCTCACGAACGACGAAGGCCTATGGATTCTCCGCTACAATCGCCCGGCGCCGCTCGAACCAGCCAGGAAAAAGCCGCCCTGCGATTCCGAGTCGGAGATCATGGCCATGCCTCCGGACTGCGACTAATACCTGAAAGTAAGCCAAACTCCGCGTAAAACCTGGGACTGCGGACTCAGTGCGCCGAGCACTCCTTCTCGATGGTTTTGATCGAGGTGACGGTCAGCGTCACTGGAGATGGTGAACCGGCTCGCGCTGAAGTGTCGGAACTGGTGCTCATCGACGGCGACTCCTTTCCAGTTACCTCCACTCGTTGTCCCAGGTATTTGCTGAGCTTTATTTTGTTGGCCGACTGTAGTTCGTAGGTCACAGCGGGGTCCTGCTTCATCAAGATGAAATCGCCGCTGGATCGGCTGACGCAGCCTTGGATGGTTACCTGTCCTTTGGAATCTTTCGATGTGCCCGGGATCATAGTGCCACTGTCTTGCGCCAGGAGAAAACTGCTGGTGAGCAGCAAAGCGAAAAACAATTTTCCCATAGAGATGCCTCCTCTTAGTTTCACGTCCACTATTGAGATGGTAGCGCTATTGCCGCGGTTGCAATTAATCCGTAGCGCAGAGAGGCGGGGCGATGAGGCGGTGCGGAGCGACGGGGCGCAGCGACAATCTACTTGACGCGCGTTTCCTGATAGTGCAGTTCCTTCCATTGCCCAGCGCGCTTCACCCAGATTTCACTGATGTATACCCGCGAGTAGCGTACTTGCGCCGTGGGCGGGAACTGAATGGTGCTTTCGTAGATGACCAGGGCGGCATCCGGTCCCAGCGTAATCAGCTTGTACCCCCACAGCGTATAGTTGAAGACATTTTGCACGTCCAGTTCATTGACCGCCTGAATCTTATTCCGCTCGCCACGGCCATCGACCTCGACTCCCTGATAGTCCTCCGCCAACAATTCGGCGTAACTTTTCTTGTCCTTGTTCTTCAGCGCTTCCCATTCGGTTTTGATCTTCGCTTCGAACATATCCTTCAGCTTCGAGTCGTCGGAGGCGCTGCCCGTTTGCCCATTTTCGTCACTCTTAACCGGCACGGGGGAGTGTTGCGCCAGAGCGAGAGAGGTCAGAAACGCAAAACAAGCCAAGACGAAGCAACCACGCATAAGTCCTCCGAAGCGAAAGGCAGCGAAATTTTATCAGGTTCGCGCCAGCCCCGTCGGTTTCACTCATATCGGCGCCCGATCATCAACAGCCTCGGAGACGGCCGGAATTGGCCGCGTTTCATTGACCTGCCTGTCTCACCCCCGTAAGATTGTGCTCCAGTGATCGGCCAAACCATCTCGCACTATTAGAAGGAGGAACACTATGAAATGGATTTCTTTTTTGCTGGTTGCAGTTGCTGCAACCGTGGCCGGCGTTGTCGCCTCTCCGGCGCCCGCATCTGGACATGCCGATGAAGGGGCGGCCCCGATCTTCGGAATCAAAGTTCCTCCCGCATACCGCGACTGGAAGTTGATCTCTGTGGCTCACGAGGCAGGCAACAACAACGATTTGCGCGCCGTTCTGGGCAACGATGTAGCGATCGAAGCCTGCCGGCAAGGGAAGCTTCCGTTCCCGGACGGCGCAATCATTGCCCGGCTAGCCTGGAGTTACGTCCCATCTGAGGAAAACGACAAAGTCTTCGGCCGTGCCCAGTCGTTTGTTGCCGGGCCCCCCATTAACGCTCAGTTTATGGTCAAGGACTCAAAAAAGTACGCCGCGACCGGCGGCTGGGGGTTCGCTCAATTCAAAGACGGCAAACCTAACATCCCCGACGCAGATCTCAAAGCTTGCTTCCCCTGCCACGAGCCCGCCAAAGCTCGCGACTTTGTCTTCACGCGCTACGCATCCACTCCCTGATACCGAGAATCTGGGAGTTCTACGTGGGGATCAGCAGAGTAAAGCCGGCAGTCGCGATGAGCGCCACCGCCCAGATGAGGTCTAGATTCACCCAACTTTTTCGCAGAACTTCGAGACCGAGCTTCTCATAGACCACGAAGGCGATCAGACCGGTGACGAGAAGATATCCGAGCGTATGAACAAGCAAGGCGATTGACGCGGTCCAGGGTCCGAGAGTCCAAGCTCCGAGAGTCGAAGGTCCGAGATTCGATGGTCCGGCAAAACCGAGCGCGTGGAGATGGTGAGCAGAATGGCCCACGTCGGCCGCCGCTTGGAGCGCTGACATTTTCAGCAAGATGGGCAGCAGCATGAAGCCGGCACCGTGAGCGGAGGCCATCAGGAAAGACCAAATGGCCAAATCGCGAAACCCGATTTGCATTCCGCCCCAGCGTGGATGGCTTTTCCTTATTAACCGGTGAAGTCCAAAGGCAAGAAGAACGCAGGCGGCGGCAATCTTGATATAACGCAAGGGCAGCACTGCGCCAGCAAGGACCGCAGCGGCCACTACGAGTGCAATCGCAACAAAATGTCCGGAAGCAATCGGCACGAGGGATTGCCATACCGCGGCGGCGTTCTTCTTCTGCATTCCAAGAGCGACAGCAAAGAGCCAACCCATTCCTGGGTTGACGCCATGGTAGGCCCCGAGAAGAAACAACGCAGCCCAGGGCCAGAGCGGAAAATGGTTCATGAGTAGCAGTAAGAGTCTGACGAGGCGTCGCCACCCTCCAGACGGACCTGATGGCCGCGGAGATCGCCGAATTCAAGAAAGAATTTTGGGTCAATCTCCATGCCGCCCTCCGGCTTGGCGTCAAGCTTTACCATCCAGCTCTGAATTCCGTCGGGATAGAACTGCGCGTCCCACGGTGCGTAGAGCGAGTTCGTGAAATAGACGCGGCGCCCATCGCGGCTCACCTCCACCATTTGCGGGCCGCCGTTCAAAGGCGCGCTGGGCTTCTTCGGATGTCCAGCGCGGCGCACGATCCCACCCAGATGCACCGAACCAGTCTTTTTGGGATGAAAAGGGTCGGACACGTCGTATTGCAAAAATTCGCCGGTTCCCCAGCAGGAAATATAAAGGAAGCGGTCGTCGAGCGACAGATTGATGTCGGTGATCAGTGGCGGCACGGCCTTGAATCCCTTGAGCAGCGGCGGCAGCGTTTCGGCATCGGCGGGCTCGGCGGGAATGTCGATCACTTTCTTCACTCCCCATTTGCCATTGTCGCGATGCCAAAGCCAAATGGAAGCGGACAAATCTTTCAGCGATACCACTACGCCAACAAATCCATAGGCGCGGCTGGGATCGTGGGCTGGACGAAGCTCGAGAGCCATTTGGTACTCGGCGCCCAAATCCAATGTCTGAAGGTGACGACGCTTTTGCAGATCCCACACATGCAGCGAGTGCCCGTAGCCGCCCTTCAAAAGAATCTCAGGATTCACGCCGGTTTCCACCATGTTTGGCGTTCCCCACTCGCTGGTAATCATGGTGTCCTGGCCCAGATGCCACCAGAAATCGTAAGCGAGATATTGCGGCCCACGGTCGATTTCCCATTTCCCCAAAATCTCAAAGCTGTCCGGATCCATGACGAAAATTCCGCCCGGTCCCTCTCCCGTAGCGGAGCCAAGCGCGCTGCAGTAGATTCCTTCAGGACCGCAATGCACCGTGTGCGGCCGGCTGTAGCCCGCACGTTCAGCGAGGACGCTGGGCTCAATCACCTTGATAATCTTCGGCTTTCTCGGGTCGGGCTTCGTATCCACAATATGGATTCGCGAGGACTTGATGCCGGGGACGATCAGGTAGCGCCGCTCGGTGTGCGGATGCGGCATGTAGGGACAGAGGCAAGCGCTGCAAGCGTTCCAACCGAAGTGGTGCAATTCGTCGCCGGGGTTGGGCATATCCAGGCGGCCCACAAGACCGCCGTAAGTCCTGGACGCCGGGTCCACATCGACGACACCCAGAGCGTCGGGACGTCCATTATTTTCCGCGTTGAGCAACGACACAAATGCCAGCTTTTCCGCGGGCGCCTTCATCGCCATTCTCGGTGAAGGGTAAAAAGTGGGATCAGGTTTCCAAAGTTCCACGTGCGGTCTCCTCTGAAAAGGTTTATGGTTTCAAATTCGTCGTTTGCAGCGGATGAGCATGTGCGTCCAGGCAATTGGGGAAGATTGTTATAGCCCATGGCCGCGGGCGCCGTCAAGCGAGGTAGTTCTTGACAGCGTCAGCCAGCGCGCCTCGCCTGTAAGCCTCCACGTGAAGAATCGACAAAGCCTCGGACCAACGCGGCAATTTCGTCCGCGGCCGTATCTAATGCGAAATGACCACCGTCGACAACGTGAACTTCGGCCTTGGGAACATCTTTACGATAGCGTTCCGGCTCGCCGGAGTCGAATGAGAGCTCGTACCTGCCCCAGATCACCAGCAGGCGCGGCTGTTTCTCGCGCATCCATGCTTGCCATTTCGGATAAGCGTCGACGTTGGTTCGATAGTCGTAGAACAAATCGCTTTGAATCTGCGCCTGACCGGGCTGACTCAGGAACGCGAACTCGTCCGTCCACAGATCCGGATCGTAGCGTTCCGGGTTGGGATCGTTTCCGATATGTCGGGTGCGCGTCGTCGCCAGCGACAGCAGGTTGGTGCGAAGCGCGCTTTCGTTGGCTGCGCGATCGGCCCAGAATGCCCGCCGCGTCTTCCAATTCGCCCCCAGGCCTTCGTTGTGCGCCACCGCGTCTTGAACGATCAGAGCCTCGATCCGGTCCGGGTGCGTTAAGGCCATGCGAAAACCTACGGGGCCGCCGTAGTCCTGCATGTAAAGCGTGTAGCGCGAGAGCCCGAGCGCTTCGGTGAAATGATCCATGATCCCCGCGATGTGATCGAACGTGTATGCAAATTGTTTTGGGTCCGGCCAGTCGCTGTGTCCGAAGCCTGGATAATCGGGCGCGACCAGGTGATAGCGGTCGGAGAGCCGGGCAAAGAGCGGCTCGAACATGCGCGACGAAGAGGGCAGTCCGTGGAGCAGGAGAATCGTCGGAGCATCCTTCGGTCCCGCTTCCCGATAAACAATTGAGAGTCCGTCAACTTTAACCGTGCGATAAAAGACCGGTTGTGACATGGGTGTCGTCATCCTTTCTTGAGCTTCGAGATGACCGCTAGCAAGGCCTACTAAGAAGAGCACCACCGACTTGATAGCGGTTGTTGTGATGTTCGTTGTTCCGACGTTCACGGCTCCCTCAGAAATGCCCTTTTTAATTCCTGGTTCCTAACGCTCAGGCCGGCTTGGTAATTGGGTTCTCCTGGAAAAGTCTAGCCACCAGAGCGGAATCTAGATATGCCCGGACCTCAACAATCGTCGCCGCTGAACCGGCACAAGTTTGCGCTCCGGTGGCAAATCTTGTCAATCAACATAACCGGATCGTGCCGATCATCGGAGAACTGCCGAATCCTCGCAGGCCACAGTGCAACTGGCGTTAGGAATGCCCGGAAGCGGATGGGCGCCGATACGCATCCATCAACCTCGAGATCAATACAGCGAGATAAAGCACGCCGAGAATGGATTCCATCACAGAGAGCGATCGGACCGGTGCCGAGACGGGGGTGATGCCTGCCGCACCAAGGGATGTCATGGTCGCGAAGCTGTAATAAATGAAGTCGAACTTGTCGGGGATCGCGTGGAGGTTGGTCAGAGGGTTGAGATAGAACGCTTTTGGCTGAATGGCAGCCGCCAATCCATAGATGCTGGCAAAAGTAAACCCTACCAGCAAGTAAATACAAAGCGCCCCGAAAACTGTTTCCGAATTAGGTTGGTCCTTGGTAAAGACGCGGCGGAAGATAACCACCACAATAAATACATCAAACACAAAGCTGAGGACGATGTTGAGAATGGAAAGAAACCCTGGGTCCGGCTGACGAAATCGCATGTGCTCCAACACAGCGGGGATGGCCAGCAGGAGCGCAACGAACAAGAGTGTTCTGCGCAAGCGGATCGCGTACACAGCAACTAGAATTCCGGCGCTCCCGGCTATACGGAATGCAAAATATCCGAATCCACCATTTTCCACGAACGGATAGAGGACGAGCGACGCCAACAAGAAGAGGAAAAGCAGAAAAAACTTGTGTCCAGTCAAAGCCTGTAGCTGCGTGGAGCGGGCAGAAGCGTGAGGAGATGTTTGGGCCATAGGGTGATCAGGGACTCCCGCCTAGCGATGGTACACCTCTTCTCCAGAACCTAATGCACGCGGTTTGGAGCGCTACGCCGTTGTTGTCGGGAGTGCAGGGACGAAGCTTATGTTCAGCCTGGTCAAGCCGCGCAGGCCGGCGTTGTCCCGCCAGTCCATTGTTTGATCAAGCAGAGCAGGCCGCGAAAGCGCGCGGAGAAGCTTGTTGAAAGCGATTTGGCCCTCCATCCGAGCCAAAGGTGCGCCAAAACAGAAATGAGCCGCCCAGCCAAACGCCAAATGCCGGTTGTCGGGCCGAAGCAGATCGAGACGGTCGGGATCGGGGAAACGATTTGGATCGCGGTTGGCAGCTGCCAGAACCGCCACCACCCTCGAACCCTTTTGGATGGTCTTTCCACCAAGCTGCATGTCAGCAGGCGCAATTCGGGCGGTGTGTTGGACGGGCGATTCGAAGCGGAGCAGTTCTTCAACTGCGGAGGCAACGATCTCAGGACGATTACGCAACTGTTGGAGAGACTCCGGGTTGCGAAGCAGCGTCAGAAATCCACTCGCGATCAGGTTGGTGGTTGTCTCATGACCACCGATCAAGGTGATGATGACATTGGCAATCACCTCTTCGTCGGAGAGCCGGTGGCCGTCAACCTCCGCCGTCATGAGCGAGTAAATCAGGCCGCTATTTGGGCATTTGCGCTGCTCCTCCATCTTTGCCGCAACGTAGCTCTTCAGATCTTCGAGACTCTGCACGATCTCGGCCACGCGATTGGGGTGATGCTGAAAATTGCCGAGCACTTCAGCCAGATCGAGGACCCAGGAATGGAGCTGTTGATGATCTTCGATGGGCACACCCAGTAGCTTTGCCGTAACAATCGCAGGTAAAGGGTTGGCAAAGTCAACGATCATATCCATGCGTCCCGAGGCGATGACTTTGTTAATCAGTTCGTCGGCTATGGACTCGATCACGGCGCGCAGTTCCTGCACCTTGCGCGGGGTGAATACCGCCGCGCAGATGCCGCGCAGAACGGAGTGCCTGGCCCCATCCATGAACATCATCTGCTGCAGCATGACTTCGGCAAACGGCTTCATTAAGGATAGTCCGAGGCGATCGAGGTAAGCCGGTGCGGGAGTGCGGTCAGCCGAATAATTCGTCAGCACGGTAACAACTTCCGGATAACTGGTCACGACCCAAGCGTGCATGTATGGGTCCCAATGCACGGGACTATGCTCGCGTAAGACGCGATAAAAGATATAAGGATCGGCTACCACCTCTGGTTTGAGCAGCCGGAGGAGACTTAGGTTCGCATCGTTTACCTTTTCCGCCGCAGTCGCTGGTGGAACCTGCATCGCCTTGTGCTCCGTCACCGTGTTTTCGATTCCTTGCTAGTGACGTTACCCTTTGACGCAATGGAGTCGACGTTGTATCGCTTCTTGTCTTCATCCATCATAACTCTGTGGTCCTGAGTCCGTGGTCCCAGGTGACTTCGCCATTTCCTGTTAGAGTCGTGGATGCAGAAGTGTTGTTGCAGCAAGATGGCGACTCATGGGTGGTTCCACTTGTAAGTTGAGAGGCAATGGCGTCGCCCACAGCCCGCACGTTTTGTGTATTTATTAAGTCGTTGTGATGCCCGTGCAAATCTTGCGCATGCAAATCGGGAACAATCGCCTGCCATCCCGGAAGCCGGTCCCGATGAGGAGCATGCTCGGAAGCCAGCAGCAATAGCATCTTTCCTTCGTATTTTTCGGGGCGATACCCAAGAATACCAGCAACAACCATCTGTTGAGCTGCTCCCATTTCCGTTCTGTCGGATCTTATTTTTAGCGTAAGGTCCAACCGGCTGACGAGATTCCTGCGAAGGAAAAATAGAGTTTTCCGCGGACCTAGCCGCGCAGCTCTTTTCAGTGCGTAGCGTAAATAGCTCAACTTTTGTCTCAGCGAGCCGCAGGCCTCTAAGTAAGATGGGTTCGGTGCATCCACCATGACCAGGAGTGACACCTCGTGTCCAGCAGCCCGCAACTGGGAAGCGATTTCGTAGGCGAGGACTCCACCAGCACAAAACCCGCCGACAACGTAGGGGCCCTCAGATTGCGTCGCCAGTATCTTGCGCATCAGGCACGCTGCGATGCTTTGCAAGGTGGGTGTTTCGCCTAACGACGGGAAATCCTCTGCGGTAAGCACGACAAAGAGTACCGGCTGATCGTCTCCCATCACCTTTGCCAGGTTCACATTCAAGTAATGAATCCAGAATACCCTGGGACGGCTTCCATCCGGGTGGAGTGCAAGAACTCCGGGCGGCAGAAGCGACTTAACATTGACAGTTCCCTGCAGCAGCTCTGCTTGCTGCCGAACGGTGGGGCTCTGAAATAGTTGGGAAATCGGAATGTGCTGGCTGAACTCCGCGGCAATGTGCTTCTGTAGAGCACCCACTAGCACGGGGTGACCGCCCAGATCGAAGAAGTTGTCGTCAAGGTCGACCTTTTTCAGCCTGAGCAGATCCGACCAAATCGTGGCGAGACGCTGTTGGTTGAGCCGCCGTTCCTTGAGCATGGTCTCGACCACCAGAGCGAGGCGCTCAATGGTGGGCGCTTCAAAGAGCTGAGCCAATGTCAGGTCCAGACCGAATGCGTCTTGCAGGCGCATCACGAGCTGCATCCCCAAAAGGGAGTGGCCACCCGCCAGGAAAAAGTTGTCCTCCGCCACAATCGCGTCACTTTTGAGAAGCTCGCGCACCATGGTGAGTAGCTTTGCCTCGATCTGTGTAGCGGGCGGCTTCGCGGCTGTTCTTTCTGGCAGATTCTCCAGCTGATTCGTGTCTGTTGGCTGCGGGAGTATCGTCAGATCGAGTTTCCCATTCGGCGATAAAGGGAGCGCGTGCAATCGGACAAAGACGGCTGGGATCATGTAGTCCGGCAAGCTGTGCAGCAGATGGTCCTGGAGTTCGCGCGCGGTGGGCACACACGCGTTCTTCCTGGGGAGCACATACGCCACAAGTTCGTTTTCCCCCCTCTTCGAGATGTTGACGGTCGCCGTGGCAAAATTGATGCTCGGGTGCTGAGCGAGAACGCTACCGACTTCATCCAGCTCGACTCGTTGCCCACGGATCTTCGTCTGCCGGTCGAGACGTCCGCGAAATTCGATCTCACCGTCCGGCCGTCGAACGCCGCGGTCGCCGGTGCGATACATGCGGGTTCCTGATTCTCCTGCGAAAGGATCGGGTAGGAAGCTGCGCTCGGTAGATTCGGGCAGGTTGCGATAACCACGCCCCACTCCGCCGCCGCCGATGTAAATCTCGCCTGTATTGCCGTCGGGAACCGGCTCACCACGCTCGTTCAGCAGATAGATGCTGGCTCCGGTTATCGGACGACCGATGGGTGGCGCCCCATGGGCCCTCGCTTTGAGCACAGAGGATGTGGCAACCACAGTGCATTCCGTGGGTCCATAGTTGTTGACGACCTCGAAGGGTAGCTGGACGGCTGGACCATGGTGCAGCACATCACCACCAGTTAGCAGAAGGCGCAGTGCTGTCGTGGCCGGCCATTCCATTGCCATCAAGGGCGCGGCGTGAACAGTAGGAACGAAGCCAATCGTCACGTGCTCGCGAATCATCCACTGCTGCATCAACTCCGGCGACGAGCGCACGGCATTATCGACGAGACACACGGTCGACCCGGCGCAAAGATGCGGCCAAATCTCCCAGACAGCTGCATCGAATCCAAGACCCGCGAGATGACTCGCGCGATCTTGCGGCGTGACGCGAAAGGCATCCCGGTGCCATCGGACGAGGTGAGACAGGTTAGCATGTGTAATCTCCACTCCTTTGGAGACTCCGCTCGACCCCGAGGTGTAGATCACATAGGCAAGACTCTCCATCTCGACTGGCCTATGTGCCAGTCCAGAAGTTGCAGCGATAGCCGCAGCGTCACGGCAGGGATCGACGCCGCGGGCCTTGACTTTGAGGCGATCAAGCAGCGCTGCTCGGGCCACGAAAACAGTTGCGCCCGAGTCGTTCACAGCAAAGCGCAAACGCGCATCTGGCCAAGCGGAATCCAATGGCACATAGGCGGCACCGGCGCGCATAATGCCGAGAGCAGCGACGATCCAGTCGAACGACCGTTCCATGCAGACGGCCACCGTGTCGCCGGACACGATGCCAAGCTGCGTCAAATGTGAAGCAAACCGATCTGCCTTGCGATCGAGCTCTTGATAACTCAGATGTCGATCGCCACAGCTCAGAGCGACAGAATGTGGATAGACGTTCGCTAACTCTGAGATCTGCTCCGGAACAGGTCGAACATCCCTCACCGGTTGCATCCGTCCCTCCGCTTCACCGATCCTAAAGGAACACACGAACAATGCTGACTTACTCAAGCAGCGGGGGAGTTATAAACAATTATTGGCTCTTTCTGTGGGCAGGGCAAGCTGAAAGTTTTTATGAGGGCCATCATCCCGGTCTTCTCGTGTGATGTTTGCAAGTGTTTGCACATTCCGAGTGGCGGATCTCCTACGATCCCAACGGAAAGTCTCGGAGGTGTTGTTACTAAGCTCGGGTTACGAAAGTTTCAAGAGGAGAACTCTGCTGCATTACTTCCGTGGTGGGGCGGACGCGCAAATGGAGATAGCAGAGTTAGTTCCAGGCATAGGTATCCAGACGCGAATAGGAGTGCTCACTAGCCACCGTGGCACGGTAACCATCGATACCGCTGAGGTCTGCTAAAGACCATTGTTTTCCTGCTTCCGTGTTTCCGTTGATTTCTTCAAGCTCGGGATCGAGATCGGGATGCGTGGTAACGGAAAAATCCGTCAACGGAAAAGAGAGCCCGGTGCCGGTGGCCTTCAGGAAAGACTCCTTACGCGTCCAGCAGGCATAGAAGCCCGCTACGCGGAGGGGGGCCGGCAACGCGCGGAGTCCGGCGCGTTCGCGAGGGGAGAAGAATCTCTCGGCGAGGGCAGTTACGTCTACGTCGCCGCGGATCTTTTCGATGTCGATTCCTAGCTGGTGTTCACTGCCAACCGCGATCAGCGCCATGCCTGCCGAATGAGATACATTGAACCGAAGCGCGCGTGGATTCTGTTCCGCTGCGAGGTAAGGCTTGCCGCCGGCCAGATATTCGAACCGAATCTTGTCCGGGGGAATCTTAAGGTAGGCGGCAAGCAGGAAGCGCAGCGCCGAGCGACATCGGGTAAAGTGAATTCGGTCTTGCTCGAAGTGAAATTGGCTGGCGCGCGCGATCTCATCGGGAGAGAGAAGGTTAGCGTCGGAGCCTGCTTTCGCGGGCTCGTCTTTCACCGGTTCTTCTTTCGTCGGCTCGTCGAGGCGCACCCTCCAGACGTCAACGCGGCTGGTTGGAAACGCCGGCATCAAAGAAGCTTGCGACCACGAAGTCTGCTGCCCGGACCCAGTCGCTGGCATGATCGTCATTGTAAAGCACGCGCCGCGCTCTCGGATTCGCACATCGGCGAGATCGACGTCAAATGCCTTTCGGGTCGATGATGTCCACATCGGTGACGTCCGCCCGAAGAGTTCCGCGTGACATCACTCCGAAGAGTGCTGCGAAACAACCGCGCGCGTTGCGCAATGGGGCGGAAGGCGCAGTCGGAAGCCGGTCGTGAGCGCGGGCAATGCATTGCCCGCGCGGTCAAACAGCACATAGTTGTCGACGTTGTCGAAAGTGTGGGGGGCCGGAATCCAGGTTGCGTCCCAGTAGGAGAGGCCGATCACGTTGCCTTCGTCCGCACTCTGGATCGCACTGATTTCGTCATTCAGAAAATCAAGTTGTCCACGCGGAGTCAGCGGATAGGGCTCGGGCCCGCCGTTGTTCATGTTATCCGCGCCCGTGGCGGGCGCCCACGGGTATCCTGTTTCCTCGAAGAACACGGGCCGGTGGTATCGCGCCGTCACATAGTTGGCGAAATCCTGAAACTGGCGGACGGTTTGGCGTGACCAGAACGGGTAGGCGGAGTAGGCCAGCACATCCACA
>Ga0070761_10000504_pt1 | contig 25184 bp, 26 predicted proteins | sample HubBroMetageREF1_FD_66724 | JGI IMG/M metagenome (GOLD analysis project Ga0070761, IMG submission 66724) | Reference soil microbial communities from the Hubbard Brook experimental Forest, New Hampshire, USA - Hubbard Brook CCASE Soil... | ecosystem: Environmental > Terrestrial > Soil >... | reverse complement strand
AACCTTTGGCCGATCTGCTTTGGTGGGCATCGTTATCGTCCCTTCGTCGCGAGATGGCGAACACCTCCTCGAACTCTTCCGGAGCCAGGCTATGGCTGGCGATGTGGCCGGTGTTGGCATCGTCCCAGTCGAAGGCGGCTGCGTCCGCCATCAACGCCAATATACATAGGGAGCATTGTATCCCGCAAGCCGAATCGGACCGGCATCCACCGCGATACATTGTTCGAATAGGACTCGGGTATCACCGCCGATACAATAAGTCGACGGTGGCAGGCGGTCAACTCGCGCCTGCGGAGCGCTGACTGACGAAAATAAGAATGTCTCAGAAGGACGGTTGCTTTTCCTACTTCTTAGGCTGGGGTATCGGGACGAAGTACCAGCCGATGCGCCGCGATTCGACCAGCTTATCGGTGGTTCGGCGGCCACTCCGGCGTGACCAGCGCCGCGCAGACGAGCCTCACGAGAAGCTGAAACGCGCTTTGCGCGCGAAGGTGGATGAGGCGGCTTGGGCGTCGCTGTATTCGACGGTGAGCCGGGCGTTCGAGCGTCCGAAGTCGGGCAAGATCGCCGTGAAGGCGATCAACCATTACGGGGATGAAGTGCTAAAGGTGTTCCCAGTTTAATCACCCGGTGCTGGCGTAAACAGCCTGCCCCCGTTAGAAAAGTCTCAGTTCTGCTTGCGGGTTTGGCTGGCGATGAACTCCACCCATTGCGGAGATCATCTTGTCGATGCGTGCATCCGTCTCGCGGAATCGCTGGTCGGTTAGGCGGAATCGCCGGTCCGTCTCGCGGTCGCGAGCGGCGGCTTCGTCGGCGAGCGCGCCGATCCGGTCGCCCAAGCCGGCGACGTTCTGCGTGAGGTCGTTCAGTTGGCGCTGGGTTTCGCGCCAGAGGGTACGGAACTCCTCGCGGTCTTTGCGCCGTTCCTCGGCGAGGCCGGCGGTCAAGTGCTCGATGCGCTCGAAGCGTTCTTCCGCGGTCATGTTTCTCCTCGAGTATAGCTGAGTCGCATTGCGCGTTGTCTAATCGTACCGCCGGACAAAATTGGTCCAAAATGCGAACAAATGCACCTTATCCCAATTACCGAAGGAACCCAACTTACTTCAAATACTTAATAAACAGAACCTCATTTCCCTTCTCGTTATAAATCAACTCATCCACCAGATTCCGCGTCAGCAAGATCCCAAACCCTCCCGGCCGCACGCCCTGTTCGGCGCGGATCTCCAGGTGGCGGGCGGGATCTCCGGGCGGGTTGGCCACGGCGGCATGCGCGATGGCGTCGAACGAGAAGCCCTTGCCGGGGTCCTGGATCACATACACGATGGCCCGCGAGGTGCGCACGTAGGTCACCTGCACGCGCTGGTTGGGGTCCGATCCGCCACCGTGCTCGATGGCGTTCATCAGCAACTCACGGAACGCGGCGGCGATGTTGTCGCGCTCGTGCGGCGAAAAGTCCATCTCCATTTCGCGCACGAACTGCATCAGCCGGTCGGCCGTTTCCATCTTGCAGCGCAGCCGCAGGCTGATCCATTGCGGAGCCGCCGACAGTACCTCGATATCGTCCTGCCAGTGGCCCGTATTGACGGCCTGCGCAATCATGTCGGCCACCGAACTGGGCGAAAACGGTTTGCTGAAGTAGGAAAACGCATGCTCGCGGATGGCGCGCACGATGTTGGCCGGCGTGCTGTCCGCGGTCATCACCATGACCTTCGCCTCGGGCCGCATCTCCCGGATCTGATGCAGCAACTCCAGACCGTCCATGCCCGGCATGCGTACGTCCGTCAGCACCAAGTCGTAAGGACGGGCCTTCGCGCGGGCCAATCCTTCCAGCCCGTCGTAGGCGCTGTCGATGCGCCACTCCGGGCGGCGCAGCACTGCGGCCAGCAGTTCGTGCACCGCGGGATCGTCGTCCACCAGCAGTAGCGTGTGCGCGCTCATGGGGTCTCCAGCGTAAGCGTGAAGGTGCTGCCGTGGCCGTAGTCGCTTTCGACTTCGATATCGCCACCCATCAAGCGCGCCAGCTTGCGGCTGATGGCCAGGCCCAGCCCCGTACCCAGGTGCTGGTAAGGGGTCGGCAATTGCTGAAACTCCTGGAAGAGCAGCGGCACCTGGTCGGGGCGGAGGCCGATGCCGGTGTCAGATACGGCGATGCGCGCGTGATGCGGAATGGCCGCATCGCGAAAACCGCTTACCTGAATGTGGCCGCGCGCGGTGAATTTGATGGCGTTCGAAACCAGGTTGACCAGAATTTGTTTGGAGCGCTGCCGGTCGCAGCGCACCATCAGCGGCTCGCGGGGCCCGCGCGGCTCGTCCGGCTGGAGGATGTCCAGGGCCAGGCGCTTGGCGCGCGCCAGCGGCGCCATCATATCGGTCACCTCGCCGATCACTTCGGCGGCATCCACCGGCTCAATGAGGCATTCGAGCTGGCCGGCCTCGATGCGCGCCACGTCTAGCGCGTCGTTCAGCACCGACATGATGTGCTGGGCGCTCGCCGAAATCATGCGCACCTGACGCTTCTGCTCGCCATTGAGCGAGCCGGGGATCTGCTCCCGCAGCAGATCGGCGAAGCCTACGATGGCCGTCATAGGAGAGCGCAACTCGTGGCTCATGGTCGCCAGGAAGCGGCTCTTGTGCCCGCTGGCGGCCAGTGCGGCGGCATGCTGCTCCTTCAGCCGGTCGTACAAGCGGGCGCGTTCGATGGCGAGGGAAACCTGCTGCGCCACCACCTGCAGCAGCCGGACTTCGTTCGCCCGAAAACGATGCGGCTCGGCCAGGTACTGATTCAGGGTGCCCGCGGGTTCGCCCCCCACCACCAGCGGCACGCAAATGAGCGCGCGCGCACCCTCGCCCAGGCTGATATGTTTCCAGCTTGCGCACAGCGGATGGCGGGTGATGTCCGCCACCCAATAGGGCTTACCGGTCGTAAGCGCCATGCCCGAAGGCGACGACGCGTCCGCCGGCAGCAGCCCGATTTCGCGGAACCTTTCGCCGTAATCGGCGGACAACCCGTAGACCGCGGCAAACTCCAGCCGGATCTTGTCGGCGGAGAGCAGCGTAATGGCGCCGAAGGGCGCGCCCATGCCGCGGCTGGCCTTCTCCAGTGCGACATCCAGCACCTGGCTCAGTTCCAAGGGCGACAGCATGGCGGATGCGATGTCGGCCACCACTGTCAGTTCCTCGATGCGCTGCCGCAGGTTCCTGGCTGCCATATCCCTCAAGCTAGACGTGTTTTCAGTCTAGCAAGTGGGACAGGCCTCCTGGCCCGCCGGTTACTGGACTTCTTTCAACTCCTTCTTCATGTGCTTCAGCCCGGCTTTCAAATCGTCGGTAGCTTCGGCCACCGACGACGTGTCGTAGATGATGTGCGGCGTGAAGAAGACGATCAGCTCATCGCGGCTGGTAGTCTTCGACTTGCCCCCGAAAGCTGCGCCCAGTATCGGAATCCGCTGCAGGAAGGGGATTCCGCTGGAAGAGTCGGTGACGCTTTCGGTGATGAACCCGCCAATGGCGAATGTGTCGCCATCCTGCACCGTGATCTGCGTCTGGAAACTGCGGTTCGAGAACGACGGGGACGCAGAAGTCGCGCTGTCACTGACCCCGGCTGGCGCAGCGGTTGGCGCGCTGACCTGCTGATTGATGAGCATGGTGATGACGCCGCTGGAGTTGACGCGCGCGTTCACGATCAATGTCGTCCCCGTGCTGACATTGGAGATGTTGTTCGCGAACAATGTGTTGCCGCCCGTTTGAACCCCCGAAGCCACCGTCGAACTCACCGTGGGCACAGTTGAGCCGACATTCATCACGGCGGGAATGCTGTCGGTGGCGATCAGCGAGGGTTCGTTGATCGTTTTGGCCTTACCGGTGCTCTCGAGCGCCGTAAGCGCCGACAGCAATTCACGGCTGTGGCCGACCAACAGGCCGCCCGTTAGATTTAGACCGGTACCCACGATCGACCCGAGAAAGCCGCCGGCCTGGCCTGGCGCCGTGAAACCGCTGGGCACCGCGGCTCCTTTCGATTGCAGGTAGGATGTGACGCCGTATGCGAGGGTGCCCGTCAGGCTCACTTCGAAGATCTTGGCTTCCACCAGGATCTGCCGTGGAGGCACATCCAATTGCAGCAGCAGCCGCGAAATTTGTTCCCATTCCTCCGGGGTCGACTGCACCAGAATGGTGTTGTCGAAAGGGTTCGGGATGATGCGGGGGCCGCGGTAATTGGAGGCGCCCGTGCCGGAAGCACCTAGATATGTACCCGTCTGGTCTCCGGAGGCGCCGGTTGCCCCGGCGCCTGTCTGCGCCGCGGAACTGCTCCCTACCAAGCTCGCGAACGGGTTCATGCCGCCTTGGTATCCACTGTTTCCGCCGTAACCCAGGCTACCTGTGGCGCCGTAACCCCCGCCGCCATAACCCCCGCCGCCATAGCCCCCGCCGCCGTAACCCCCGGCGCCATAGCCTCCACCGCCATAGCCGCCGCCCCCATAGCCCCCGCCGCCAAAGCCTCCACCTCCGTAACCCGCGCTGCTGACGCCCGGCGCTACATTGCTCATCATGCCGCTCATCATGTTGTTGCTCATCTGGCTCAGCGCCATCAGAGCCATCGGGTTGCCGCTATACAACGCCATGATGGCCAACGCCACAGTCTCGGCGCGGCCGTACTTCAGCCGGTAGACGTAATTGTCCACCGCGCCCGCCGGCGACTTTACCGGAATATCCAACTTCTTCAGCCACTGCCCCACCTGCTCGAAGACGCCCGGATTAGGCGCTACGGCCACGATCGTATTGATCCGATCGATGGGCACGAACTTCACGGCGCTGGACTTGTCGGAAAGCGAGACGGCCTTGAAGATGGCCTCCAGTTGCTTCACCAGGTCGCTGGGCCGGCCATCGGTGACGTCGAACAGGCGCACACGCTGGCTGACGAAGGAATCGCTGTCGAACAGCGCCAGCAGGTCCATAGTGCGTTTCATGTTGCGGTTGTTGTCCTGCAAGATGAGCAGATTGGCCGGGTCGTAAGTGGCCGCCGCAGCGCCCTCGCCTAGAAACGGCTGGATGAGCTTCAAGATCTCGCCCGCGGTGGCGTACTTCAGGAAAACCAGGTTTAACGACATGCTTTCATCGTCGGGAAAACTCTTGCCGTTCACGGCTGGTGGGAGGGGCGTCTGCGCCACCCCAGCCACCGGGACCACCCGATAAAGATCGCCTACCTTAACCAGCGCCGCGCCGTTCACCCGCAGGATGGTTTCAAGTAGCGGCATCAGGTCGGTGGGCTTCATTTCGCCGTACGTGTGAATAGTGACGCTGCCACCCTTGAAGCGCGGATCCAGCAGGTAATTGATCTTCAGCCGGCGGGCCACGATGTCGATCAGCTCGGTGAGCGACACGTTCTCCAGCATGAAGCCGCCGGTATCGCTCATGGCGGCTCGCCGGGGGCCGGTCTGCGGGGCGGTCGACGGCGTGGCCGGATTCGCCGGCGTGGGTTGGCTCCGCTGCGGATTGGGAGGCGGCGAGATATTCTGCTGCGCCGGGGCCACCCACACCGCGCACCACAGCGCCAGTATGGCTGCTGCTAAGACTCTGCTGGATCTCACCATTTACTCCTTATCGGCGGCACGGCCAGCCGTACCGTTCTTCCGCTGGAGATCCCAGATGCTCTGTTCGTTGTCGTTCAGCTCGGTCTTCTTGCGGACCCAAATGCGCTTCCCGAAGGGAGTGGCTTCCGAAAAGCGGATGGAGTCGCCTTGTTCAACGGCGGTCGTCCGCTGGGCTGGGTCGTTGCGGTTGTCCATCGCACTCTGCTTGCCGTCCGCCGAATCCGCGGGCCACCGCGACACGCCGAAGGGCGACCGGCGGTACGTCCAGACCTTGCCGTCCTTATCTGTCCAGCGGTAGAACCCCGGTTCGGTTTCGACCGCGTCTTTCGGAACGGTCACAGCCGGCGCTTTCTTGGCCTGCGTGCCAGATGATGGCGGCGAAATCCTGGCTGGGTCCTGGGCCGCCAGACGGTGTGACGCCAGCCCCCCTGATAGGATACACATGCATAGTAGAATTCTCATTCGCGATTACTCCTTTTCACGATCCCTGCCGAAGCAGGTGGTATTATTTGTCGCTTTCCCAATAACACTTGTTGCCGAACGGGCTGGCCTTGATCACTTTGCGCATGCCATCGGCGACTGTCCCAGCCGGCGACGTATCGCCTGGCTGGCAGGCTTTGACGCCCCCGGTGAGATCTCCACCCGGCGCGGGCGCCCCTTTCGGCGCCAGTGCCGGCGCGGGCGGGGCCCCTGGGGCGGTAGCCACCGGGCTAGGCGCAGGCGGCGCACCCGCGCTCCGATCCAGGATCTCATCCACTTTCTTCGTGATGGTCTGGCCTTCCCACTCCAGCACGAGTTCCTCGTTGTTCACCGCCACCAGTTTGAACGGTCCCACTTTGTCGCCCGGCTGATAATCGTGATGCTGGCCCTTGGGACCTTCGCTCATGATGGCCATCGGACCATCGCCCAGATCCACTACGCCGTGGAACAACGGAAGGGCCGGCATCGGAATGGGCTTCGGTGCGGGCGGCGGTTCCACCACCACCACGGGATTGCGGTCCTTGGAGAACAACATCTTCTGCGCGATGTCGTCATAACTCGCCGCTTTCACCGTTTCGGTGGCGGGCAGCGGTGGCATGGCTGGCGCGGGCGTGGGCTGGACACGCTTGCGCAGCACGGCCTGCTCGCGGGCTTGCGCTTCGATCCATTCCGTGCGCAGATGTACCGCGCCCGCCACGCTCAGGGCCAGCAGCGCCAGATTCGCCAATAACAATTTGCGTTTCACGGCAATAATTCGCGCTTCACAGCGCGGCCGGCCCTTTCTTCGCCGGCGCCAGCTTGCGCGGCACCACGCCCGAAAGTCCCAACCGCACCAGCACTGTCTTCTCCTTGGGATTGCTGGCGGCCACCCGGATGTCGCTGGTGGCGATCAACTCGGGCCGGTTGGCTAAGTCCGCCATGAAATTGATGAATTGCTCGATGCGGCAATTAAAAGAAACGGCCACCACCACCTCGCCATAATCGTCGGCTAGCGGGCGGACCTTCATCTCCTCTGCGCCGCGCACATCGATACCCTCGTCCTTGCCCACGCGGCGGATGATTTCGAGCAACTGCGCCTGGGCCTGCGCGGCGGTGTCGGCCAGGATCATGCCTTTCTCCCGCGTGGCCAACTGCGCGGTCGCCTGCTTGGCGATTTTCTCTTTTCCCGGCACGGTGGCGGCCGTCTCGCGCAGCTTCGCCAGACGCTTCTCCGCCAGCGGCACGGAATCGGTCGCGGCCACTACCTCGGGGCGCTTATCGGCCATGAAGACAAAGCGTACTACCAGGACGAGCGACACTCCCGCCACCAAAACCAGCAGCGTGCGGCGGTCCAGCGTGCCGGTAGTCACTTGCGCGGCCTCCGCTGGGTGCGCAGGCGGAAGATCTCCGCGTTTTGAACTTTGCTGATGCCGTTGAACTCCGAATTGTGAAACAACGGCGAAGCGTCCAGCAGTTTGATCAGCGGAGCCGCCTGCTCCGCTTCGCCTACGATCAATGCTGCATCGCGCGACAGTTCGATAGTGTTGGCCCACGCCGGCAGCGGAAACAGCCGGCTCAGTTCGTTGATAGCATCCAGATCCGAACGCGTGCGGGAGCGGAATTCGTCCAGCAAGAGCGTGCGCGCGCGAGTATCGTCGATCTGGTGATCGAGCGTGGCTGCCAACGCCGCGTGCGGCCGCAGTTGCGCAATTTTGTCGTCCAGTTCTTTCAGGTATTGGCGTTCTTGGTAACTGGGCCAAGCCAGGGTGGCGCCCAGCACGATGAGCAGCGCGGCGGCCATCACCGCGGTCGGAACGAAAATGCCGCGGGAAGCCGATTCGCGCCGTTCGGGGGGCAGCAGATTGGCCGATGGCGCCAGGCGCGGGCAGGCGCTGGTGAGCGCCGCGGCGTAAGGCAGCAGGTTGCGCGCCAAATCGTTTTCGACCGGATTCACGCGCGGCGCCGGTAGCAGGCTTTCGAGCGCGACCGGCGTAGTCTCGGGCGTCAGGCGCAATTCGGCGGCAGCCATGGCCGCGGCCTTCCCGGAGGGCAAGTCGAACTCGGCCGAAAAAACCGGACGCGCCTGGCTCTCGCCATAAACCTCCACGCCGGAGACTGCGGCGCCCGCAAGATGGGCCAGCGCCACGAATTCGCGCGGCGGCGGAGCGCCCAGCCGGATCGCGCCATGAATCGCGGCCGTCACGAAGGTGAATGAGCCGGTCGCGATGCCGGCCTCCGTGAAGAGCTCCAGATAGCGATCCACGATCTCGCGCCGCACGATGCCCACCAGCACGGCTCCCGCCCCCAACGGCGTCCAGCCGAACAGCACTTCCTGGTCCCCGTACGGGTTAATCCCATCCAACTGGAAAGCGATGGCCGCCTCCAGATCCTTGGGCGCAACGCCGCGCATAGCAATCTGCCGCACGACGACTTCGGGCCTCGGCAACAGCACGGTGGCGCTCAGATGCGGTGTGCCTAACTTGCCCAGCAAGGCGCTGTACTCCGCACCCCATTGCGCCGCGGGACGGTCGCGAAAGCGCGGGATAGTGGTGCGCGCCAGCACCTGAATTCCCAAAGGGCGCACGCGCGCGACGGCAATCTCCAGGTCCGGCCCCGCGATTTGAATACCCGCGCCGGTACCGAAGGCTACAAGCTGCCGGAGTTGCGAGTAATTCCCCAAATCGTTCAGACGCAACGCAACAGGGAAAAGACGACTATGCGGCGGAAATTCAAAAACGGTTAGGCGCTATGGCCGCCCCACAAAACCAAACTGACCCACCGCCCTTTGGCGCATTGCCGGCGATGCGCATGCGGCGACGCCATCCGCTTCCACGGGAACGGCCGCCAAATCGCTGGCGAGAACAAAGACCGCTGGGGGGACCCTCGGCTATCATCTCCGTACTATCGCGCAACTAAACTAAATGGTCTACTGTGAGAGGTAGCCATGCCTAAAGTCCTTGTGACCGGCGGGTCGGGTTTCGTTGCTGCGCATATCATCCTGCAACTTCTGGGCGCCGGTCATCGGGTGCGCACTACAGTGCGGAGCCTGAATCGCGAAAACCTCGTACGCGCCATGCTCAAGGCGGGCGGGGAGGAACCGGGAGATAGCCTGTCCGTTTTCGCGGCCGATCTTGAAAGCGATACCGGATGGCGGGACGCGGTTGCCGGCTGCGAATACGTCTTGCATGTGGCATCGCCAATTCCCCCCACTGCGCCCAAGCACCAGGACGACCTGATCGTGCCCGCGCGGGAAGGCGCCCTGCGCGTACTGCGGGCCTCTCGCGATGCAAACGTTAAGCGGGTCGTGCTGACCTCTTCTTGCGGGGCGATCTACTATGGTCATCCGCCGCGGACAGCACCGTTTGACGAAACCAACTGGACAATCCTGAATCATGACCTCACTGCCTACGTAAAATCGAAAGCCATTGCCGAGCGCGCTGCATGGGATTTTGTCGCCAAGGAGGGACGCAACCTGGAACTTTCCGTGGTGAACCCTGTGGGAATCTTTGGCCCGGTCCTCGGGCCGGATTATTCACCGTCGGTCGAACTGATCAAGCGCCTGATGGACGGCATGCCCGGTTGTCCACGGCTCTATTTTGGTGTTGTCGACGTGCGGGATGTTGCCGACCTGCATATCCGTGCCATGACCGATCCGTCGGCCAAAGGCGAACGCTTCATCGCGGTCTCCGGCGATTGCATCTCGATGGTCGACATCGCCAAGATGCTGAAGGCCCGTCTCGGCGATTCAGCCAGAAGGGTGCCACGTTGGCAGTTGCCGGATTGGGTCGTGCGGCTGGCCGCAAAGCGCGACCCGTCCATGCAGCAGCTTCTGCCGCTGCTTGGCACGATTAGAAATGCCACCGCTGAAAAGGCAAGGCGTGTGCTCGGCTGGTCTCCGCGCTCGAATGAGGAAGCTGTCGTGGCCAGCGCGGAAAGCTTAATCCGGTTTGGGCTTTTGAAGCAGTGACTCAAGGTTCCGGGCGCCGCGGTGCTAGACCCCTTCTTTATTCTTAAAACTGAATTGTCGCTGGCAGTGACTTCGCGGCGCTGTCCCTTCGGGCTTGGGCACTACACTCATCAGGAAGCCCCGACGGCATGTTTCCGCGGCTCGCCTTGTGCTGCGTTCGAGACGGCCTCCCGTACCTCCCAAGTGGCTAGATAGAGCTGACAAAAACCGCTCACAAAGAAATGGCCGGCGAGCACCTCAAACAATCGCGTGTTGTCGCCCAACAGGACGTGAAAGCGAGCAATCGTTAAAGTTAACGCACGATTACACGCTACCGCCCCTGTTGATGGGCAGGTGGTGCCTGTCACAGCGGCGCGGCCTTCGAATAGTTTGGGGACCGGACGTTTTGATCCCCTTCTCGTCGGGGAAGCGGCGCCGCCGATGCTGAAGTTCTTCCCGCTCGACTGCGGGTTGCATTGTTTCAATCCCCTTCTCGTCGGGGAAGCGGCGCCGCCGCTAGCCCAACAGTTAGTTCAAGGTTTTGCAGATCTCCAGTTTCAATCCCCTTCTCGTCGGGGAAGCGGCGCCGCCTGAAACTGGTTGTCGCAGCAGCGATGCACAACCAGCGTTTCAATCCCCTTCTCGTCGGGGAAGCGGCGCCGCCTCTATCCAAAACAACTCCTTACCATACTATCACTTCGGACGCCAAAAATTCCGACCTTCCGCGCATAAGGACTTAGCGGCACGGCAAAAAAACAGCCACTTGGCGCCGGTGTACGTCCATGTCGCTCTGCGGCAAGCAGTTAACTGGTGGCTCCCACTTACCCGTTCTCGGAGGGGGCGCCAAGAACCTCCGCATGCCATTGGAATCAGGTCAGATAATGTAAAACCCACGATCCACAACCGTCTCGGCGGCTCCCCGCACCTTCGTTCTCCGGCCACAACCGGCGCGCAACTCGAAAATGTGCAACCGGTCGAGGTCCGGATGCACCCGCGAGGCGTTCAGCATGTCCGCCGCTTCCTGCGTCGTCAGCTCCGCGTGCGCGGGGATGAGCGTCACGGCATTGCCGCGGGCCATCTCTTCGAGAATGCGCACCAGCAGCGCCACCGCCGCGGCCGGCAGCTTCACCGTGTCGCGGAGCCGGTGTCTTGGCCATCCGGTAACGATCCCTTTCGCGGAATGCGGAATTGAGGAATCGGTTTAGGGACCCCAGAACCACTTAGCACTGCGAGCCGTCCGGTCCGCCCGGTGCTACCGCGCCCTGCCCTCGTCCGCGTTGCCATAAACCTCTTCGCGGATTATCCGGTCGGTGGCCTCGTTCAAGTAGCTATCCAACGCGTCTCTGAGCTGCCGATATTCCGGCCAGAGCGTGCGGTCCACAAACGTCTTGGGAGCCCGCACCACCACCGTCGTATGGCGTTGGCGCTTATAGCGAAACGGTTCCAGACCGTAGCGCCGGCAGAGCGCCCAAAACAACCGCCTTTGCCAAAGATCGGGCAGCGTGAACTGGTATTCCGATAGCGGCTCGGTGTGCGCGATCGCCGCAATGGCCTTCTTTACCCGCTCGATAGCGGCCGCAGCAGCGCTGCGTTCTCCGGGAGTGGTAGCGCCCTCATACAACGCGGAAATTTTGCGCAACTGCTCCCGGAGTTGCTGTTCGGTCATCGGCTACGCGGTTCCCGCCTGGGCGGTAGCGGCTTGGCGGGTCTGCGCGTCGTCGTAGCTTTCGCCGTAAATCGAAGGGACCTTGGCGCCCATCGGCCGCAAATAAACCGACAACTGTCCGCGGTGATGGATCGAGTGATTGATCGCAAACTGCAAATACAAAACCGCGGGGTTTTGAAACAGTCCCCGGAAATCGATAACCTTCAATAGTTGCTCGCTCGACAAACGCGTAAGCCGGTCGAAATTGGCCTGGAAAGAGTCCGCGTACCATGCGGCAACGTCCGCCGCGCTGCGTATGGAATCCGGCCGCTTGCCGCCCGTAGAGTTGAACGTACCCGCGGCGACTCCATCCATGAAAAAGTTCTCCGCCGAGGCGATGTGCCATGCCAGTTCCAGGGCGCTCATGGAGGCTCCGGCGGGGCGATAATCGCCCTGTTCCGCGGGAACCGCCTCAATAATCTTGCGCGTGATGCGGTGCTCGTTTTTGAGCGCCGGCAAACTCATTTGTAATAGAAACGTGGCTTGTTCAGGTTGTAGTGGTTGCATTTTCGTACGGCCTCCAAAGGTACAAGTATAGATCAAGGGCTGGGCGCTCGGTGGGAATACCTCCCGAGGTTCGCTAGAATAAGCCTCACGGAGGATACATGCTAAAAGGTTTCAAGACGTTTCTACTGCGGGGCAACGTCATCGATCTGGCGGTCGCCGTGGTCATCGGAGGCGCATTTGGCGCGGTGGTGACCGCGCTCGTTAAGGATTTGATCACGCCGCTAATCGCGGCCGTCGTAGGCAAGCCGGACTTTTCAGCCATCAAGTTCACGGTGAACGGCAGCCTCTTTCCCATAGGCGATTTCATCAATGCGGCAGTTGCGTTTGTCTTAGTCGCTGCCGCGATTTATTTCTTCGTGGTCGCGCCGGTCAATGCCATCATGGCGCGCGCTCGGCGCGGCCAAGCCCCGCCCGATCCGACCACCAAACAGTGTCCGGAATGCCTGAGCACCATTCCCATTCAGGCGCGGCGGTGCGCGTTTTGTACGTCGCCGGTCAACCCTGCCTGATGGCGGCGCGCAGCTTGGTGCATGCGTAAATGGCGCGCGTCGCCGGCATCGCCACGCCCAGCCGTTCGCCGAGTTCCAGCACCGCGCCCACCACGGCTTCCAGTTCCAACGGCCTGCCCGTCTCCAGGTCTTGCAGCATGGAAGTCTTGTGTTCGCCGACCTTGGCCGCGCCGACCATGCGCTGCTCGATCGAGACCGGCAGCTTCATCCCCATCTGCACGGCCACGCATTCGGTCTCGGTCATGATGGCGCGCGCCAGCGCCGCCACATCCGGGTCGGCGGTCATACGCGCCAGCGTCGCGCCGGTAAGCGCGCTGATGGGATTGAAGGCCACGTTCCCCAGAATTTTGACCCAGATTTCTTCGCGGATGTGCGTGGTGATAGGGCAGCGCAACCCCGCGGCGATGAGCGCCTCGGCGATGGTTCGGCAGCGGGCGGATCGCGCGCCATCCGGCTCGCCGATCGAGATGCGGCGGCCTTCGATATGCCGCACTACGCCCGGTTCCGCAATTTCGGCGGCAAAATAGACCAGCGATCCCACCACGCGGCGCGCCTCGATGGCGGCGGCGATCGCGCCTCCCGGATCCACGCGCTGCAGCGGCGTGAACCACCAGGGAACGCCGTTTTGCAGACCGACCACGCACGTCTCGGAGCCCAGCAGGCAGCCGAGGCGCGGCGCCAACTGCGGCAGGCTGTGCGCTTTCACGGCCAGGAACACCACATCGGCCGGCCCAATGGACTGCAGGTCGCCCGCAGCCTTGGGACGCGCCTCGAAGTCGCCATCCGGGCTGAGGACGCGCACGCCGCGCTCTTCAATCGCGCGCAATTGCGGCCCGCGCGCGAACAGCGTGACATCCAGGCCGGCGCGCGACATCGCGGCGCCCATGTAAGCGCCCACCGCCCCCGCGCCTGCGATTACAAACTTCATTTCGACGCTCCGCTAAGGGCCGCGGCCACGTTCAGCCGCTGGATCTTGCCGGTGGCCGTGCGCGGAATGGAAGGCACGATGTGGATCTTCTTGGGACATTTGAAATCCGCCAGACGGTCGTGGCAGAAGGCGATCAGATCGGTCGCCTCCCCCGGCGTTTCGGAATGTAGCACCACGGCCGCTTCCACCTCCTCGCCCCAAGTGGGATGCGGCACGCCGAAGCATACCGCTTCGGCCACCGCGGGATGCGTCAGCAGCACCTCGTCGATTTCCCGCGGCGCGATGTTCTCGCCGGCGCGAATGATCAGCTCCTTGATGCGCCCGGTGAGATGCAGATAGCCGTCCTCGTCCAGAATTCCTTGGTCGCCCGTGCGGAACCAATCGCCGAAAAACGATTTGGCGGTGGCCTCGGGATTATTCTCGTATTCGCGGATCACGCCGGGTCCGTCAATGCACACCTCACCCACTTGGCCGACTGGGACTTCCGCACCCACGCCGTCGCGAATGCCGATGCGCACGCCCGTTCCCAGCCCGACTGCGCCAGCCTTGCGCGCGGCGGGTGGCAGTGGGTTGGAAGCCATTTGGTGCGAGGCTTCGGTCATTCCGTAAGCCTCCAGTACGGGCGCCGCAAAATATTCCTCCATGCGGCGCATCAGGTCCGGCGGCAGCGCCGCGCTGCACGAGCGCACGAAGCGCAGTTTCTCGCCGCCGCTGCGCTTGCGCGTCAGGATGAGTTGGTGCATGGTGGGCACCGCCGAATACCAAGTGACGCCGTAATCGCGCACCATGCGCCAAAAGTTCAGCGCATTGAAGCGCGCCGGAACCACCACGGTTCCGCCCGTCAGCAGCGTCGCCAGGGTGGAGGCCATCAATCCATGCACGTGGAAGAGCGGCATCAGGCAGAGCGATCGATCGTTGGGACCGAGGGCGTAGGTGTGCGCGATGTTGCGCGTGGACGCCGCTAGATTGCGATGGCGAAGCGGCACGCGCTTCGGTCGTCCGGTGCTGCCGCTGGTGTGCAGTACCAGCGCGACATCGTCCGGGCCGGGTTCCGGCGCGCGGCCACTTCCCGAAACCTCCGGCGTGACCAGCGGAATGCCGGCCTGCTCCGCCGCACGCCGGGCATCCGCGCCCTCGGCGCCATCCGGACTTGGAACCATCAACATCTTCGCGCGGGTGTCCGCAAGGTAAAAACAAAACTCCTCGAACTTGTAGCCTGGATTCAGAGGCGCCGCCGTACCCGCCGCCGCGGCCGCCAGAAACGCGACGATGGCGTCCAAACCATTGGGCAGCGCCATCGCCACCCGATCGCCGCGCCGCACGCCCGCCGCGTATAAGGCGCCCGCCATGTCGCGCACGCGCCGCCGCAGATCGTTGTAAGTCACGCGCGCGTCCGCTTCGGGCAGAATGATAGCGATGCTTTGCCCATCGGCGGCATACAAGACATCGAGCAAAGTCCGAATTTCGCTCACCTTTGCAACATAGCAAATCCGATACAATTGGAACCACAGATGTCGTTTTATCGGCGTGCATCTGCGTGCATCTGCGGTTCCATTTCTTTAAGGAGTTTCGCCATGTACACCCGACGCGACATTGGACGCCTAGCCTTGGCCTCGTTGCCGCTAGCCCGCGCGTTCGGCAAATTGGATTCGCGGGTCAACGGTGTGCTGATCGGCGCGCAATCCTACAGCTTTCGGGACCGGCCGCTGGACGCGGCCATCCAGGGCTTCGTCGATGTGGGTTTGAGCGAGTGCGAGCTGTCCATGGGGCACGTGGAACCCGAATTCCCCCACGGGCCGGAAGGCCGCGCAGCGCTCCGCAAGTGGCGGCTGAATGTGTCCCTCGACGACATCCGCGGCATTCGACGGAAGTTCGACAATGCCGGCATCGAACTCTCCGCTTATGCCTACAACATGCGCGACGACTTCACGGATGAGGAAATAGGGCGCGGCTTCGAGGTGGCCCAGGCGTTGGGCGTCAAAGCGATTACCACCTCGGCCACCGTGTCGGTGACGCCGCGCATTGCCGCGCAAGCCGAGAAATACAAGATCGTGGTGGGCATGCACGGGCATTCCAACATCGCAAATCCGAACGAATTCGCCAAGCCTGATACGTTCGTGGAAGCCATGCGGCTTTCGAAGTACATTGCCGTGAACCTGGATATCGGGCACTACTGGGCGGCGGGTTACGATCCGGTGCCGTTCATCGAAGAGCACCACGCGCGGATCGTGACGCTGCACATCAAGGACCGCAAGAAAAATCAGGGCAAGAACATGCCGTTCGGCGAGGGAGACACGCCCATCCGGGAAGTGCTGCAACTGCTGAAGCGCGAGAAGTACCCGATTCCGGCCAACATCGAGTACGAGTACGATGGCGGCGATACGGTGGTGGAAATGCGCAAGTGCTACGACTACTGCCGCCGTGCGCTGGCCTGAGCAAGTTTTTGGCGGCCAGGCCGATAAGGTCATTGGCGGCCGCTGGCAGTTGGTTGATCTCCTCCTGCCACCGGAGGGCGGTCGCCGCTCTACGCTGTCCAGCCAAGATTGGCTGCCCCGCAAGCAAAGTAACATCACACCAGCTAGAATCACCAGTGAATGACCGAGTGGTTCACGCTGCCCAACCTTTTCACGCTGGCCAGGCTGGCGCTCGCCCCCGTCGTCGTTTGGGCGATTTTGAATCGGCGCGCTCTCGCGGCTCTGTCCCTTTTTGCTGTGGCTGCGGCCACGGACGCGATCGACGGTTACCTGGCGCGTCACTTCGGGGCGGCCACGGCTGCGGGCGCATTCCTCGATCCCATCGCCGACAAGCTGCTGTTGACCGGTGTTTACCTGGCGCTGGCGCTGGCCGGTAGCGTACCCTGGTGGCTGGTGGGCGTAATCTTCGGGCGCGATTTGTTAATTTTGGCGGCTTCCTCCGTGGCACTGCTGACGACCAAATTGCGTGCGTTTCCACCCAGTATTTGGGGCAAGGCCAGTACTTTTTTTCAGATCCTCACGGCGGTGTGTTTTCTAGGCCGCGACGCCTTTGGATTCCCGGTTTTGGCCCGATTATCCGGCGCTCTGATCTGGCCCACCCTGGCGCTGACTGTTTGGAGTGGAATTCACTACGGTTGGCGCGGCGCACGGCTCTTACGAATCCATTGACGGGCGTGCATTACGGGAGTAGTCTAGAAGTGGACGGGTTTGAAGATGACTCGGTATACGCCCGCGCGGCAATATCTAACATTTGCAATCGTAGCCGCCGGACTGGCGGGCTTCTCGGTCTGGTTAGCGCTGGAAAGAGCGACCGCATTCATCCCTGCCGCGCTGTTTGTCCTGAGCGCCATTTTGCTTTTGGCGATGGCCTTGCAGCCGGCCGTCGAGATCCATGAAGGATATCTGGCGGTGGGCAAACGTATTGTGCCGTGGATGGATATCCGGCGGCTGGACTGCCTGGTAACCCGGAACGCCGCGCCGCTGCTGGTGCGCATCACGCTGTTCGACGACTCGCGCATGGTCCTGATCTATCCCGGCGACCTGGATTCGCGCAACAGCCTGCTGCGGCATCTGCGCCGGCTTTCCCGCGACGCGCTCATCGACGGCGTGCCGTACCGCCAGTTCTGGGGTGAAGTCCTGGCGCCCGGCGGAGATCGCCGGCAAATCCCGCCGCCGCGCTACCGCATGCTGCTGCCGGAGGACGAGGCCGAAGTCGAGCGGCTCTACCAACGGCTGAAAACGGTGGGCCATCTGGATCAGAAGAATTCCACGGACGAGAAGTAGTCCGTGGCGCGCCGCTCCTCTTTTTTCCTTAAATCTGTCGTCTGTATCGCGATTCTGCTGGCGTTGGCGGCGGCCACGCATTCCTGGTGGCTGGCGGCGCTCGGCAGGCTGCTGGTGCGCGACGAGGGGCCCACCCGCGCGGATATCGCGGTGGTCCTGGCGGGCGATTTTTATGGCAATCGTGTGGTGCGGGCCGCCGAACTCGTCAAGCAGGGATATGTGCCGCATGTCCTGGTGAGCGGCCCACATATGCTGTACGGCCTTTACGAATGCGACCTGGAGATTCCATTTGCGGTGAAGCGCGGCTACCCGGAGAACTGGTTCATCCGTTCGCCCAATGAAGCGCACAGCACGCGCGAGGAAGCCGCCGCGATTTTAGCGGATCTGCGGCGCCGCGGCGTGCATCGATTTCTATTGGTGACCAGCGACTACCACACGGCGCGCGCCGCCCGCATCTACCGGAAAGCCGCGACGGATCCGGACCTGCGCGTGGTAGCCGCTCCCGACGAATACTTCCGGGCGGACGGCTGGTGGCGCGATAGGGAAGGACGCAAGATATTTTTGGTCGAGTGGATGAAGACCGTCGCCAACGCGCTGGGGATGTAGCATGTGGGAATCGTTGCGCACGGTCCGTTCCCATTTGTGGCGCTACCGCGGCGGCCTGGCGCTAGGCCTGGGCGCGCTGGTGTTGAAGGATATCGCGGGCGCCGTGCAACCGCTGGTGATCCGCGCCGCGATCGATACGCTTTCGCACGCGTTCGGCCTGGCCAGATTGCTGCGCTACGCGGGCCTGCTGGTAGGACTGGCGGCCGTCAAGGGCCTGTTCCAATACTGGATGCGCGTGATCATCATCGGGATCTCGCGCGACATCGAATACGACCTGCGCAACGATCTGTTCCGCCACCTGGTGGAACTCTCGCCGGACTATTACGGGCGCGTACGCACCGGCGATATCATGGCGCGCGCCACCAACGACTTGAACGCCGTGCGCATGATGTTGGGGCCGGGCATCATGTACTGGACCGAGACCAGCCTCACTTTCCTGCTGGCCATCGTCATCATGGTCACGGTGGATTGGCGCCTGGCAGCGCTGGCCATCCTGCCGGCGCCGCTGGTGAGCCTGGCGGTGATCTTCTTCGGGCGCGCCATCCATGCGCGCTTCGAGCGCATCCAGGCTATGTTTTCCGACATCAGCAGCCGGGTGCAGGAGAACCTGGCCGGCATGCGCATGGTGCGGGCGTTCGTTCAGGAACAAGCCGAACTGCGGCATTTCGAGAAATTGAACCGCGCCTACATCGCGGAGAACATCCGGCTGGTGCGGATTTCGGGCGTCTTCCAGCCGCTGCTGGAGACGCTGATTGGGCTCACGTTCCTGGCGGTGCTGTGGTACGGCGGCGGGCAGGTTCTCGCCCATCGCATCTCGCTGGGCAGCTTCGTGATGTTCAACACCTACATGGGTATCCTGGTGTGGCCCATGATCGCGCTGGGATGGGTGGTGAACCTGATGCAACGCGGCGGCGCGTCGCTCGCGCGCATCAACCAGATCTTCCAGGAGAAGCCCACCATTGCCGCGCCGGAGCATCCGGTTCCGTTGGCGCGGGTGCGCGGCGAGATCGAATTCCGCAACGCTTCGGTGGCGTTTCCCTCCGGGCGGGCGGCCGTTCGGGCAATCGATAACGTCAGCCTGACGATCGAGGCGGGCACGACGGTCGCCGTGGTCGGCCACACCGGATCCGGTAAGAGCACGCTGGTAAGCTTGGCGCCGCGCTTGATGGACCCCACCGAGGGACGCGTGCTGCTGGATGGCATCGACCTGCGCGATCTATCGCCCGAGGATCTGCGGCGGCACATAGGATTCGTTCCACAGGAGACGTTTCTGTTCAGCGCCACCATCGCCGGGAACATCGCCTTCGGCGTGGAGGGCGCCACGGAGGAGGAGATTCGCCGCGCAGCGGAGCTAGCCGGCCTGGCGGGCGATATCGAGTCGTTTCCCAAGGGTTACGAGACCATGGTGGGCGAGCGCGGCATCACGCTTTCCGGCGGCCAGAAGCAGCGCACGGCGATTGCCCGCGCCATCCTGCGCGACCCGCGCATCCTGATTTTGGACGATGCGCTATCGAGCGTGGATACGCTGACCGAGGAGCGCATCCTGCAAGCGCTGGAAGATGCCATGCGCGGCCGCACCGTGATTCTGATCTCGCACCGTGTTTCGACCGTGCGGCAGGCGGACCTGATCGTGGTGCTGGAGCACGGCCGCATCGTCGAGCAGGGCACGCACGCGCAGTTGGTCTCTGCAGGCGGATACTATGCGGACCTTTCGCAGAAACAGATGCTGGAAGAAGAGCTGGAGGCTATTTGATGTAAAGGGGGGCCGCCGGGTTGGTGCGGCGGCCTTAGTTGAACCGTGGTTACTGGACGTTGAGGAAGGTGTCCGACCCCGACTTATTGGGGCCGCCGGTAACGGAGCCGATCACGGTTGTGAAACCCGTGGTGGTTGGAACCGGAAGGTCGAAGAAAACGCCATACAGGTAGCCCGCGTTGCAGCCGCCTGGGAAAGGATACGTCGCGGTAGCGACGATAGTGGCGCCTTGCTTCACAATAAGACCGGCAGTACAGGGACCGGTATAAGTCGTCGCTTCGAACCAGGTCGAAATAGTCAGTGTTTGGCCTTGCGAAACCGAAAAGATAGGCCAAGGCAAGCCGATGTTCGGGGTGCCGGCGCCGCCTACGCAATTACCGCAAGGCACGCCCCCGGTAGCGATACCGACCGTGACGTTGGTTTCGTCCAGGCCGGCATAGCTGGTGTTCGGCACAGCGGCGCCTGTCGGGCTGGGCATGGAAATCACGCGGGCAGTGGCGGAAACGTCGATCGGTTTGCGATCCGCGGCCGCAGCCGGAGTTACTACCGCGAGGGCCATGAGCCCGGCAGTCGTCAATGAAAAAGCACACAGATTCAATCTTCGCATTTGGGAAATCCTTTTCGTCTCGTTTAGGCAGCGGAATTTGATTTTGCGTAGTGCCGCATCCGATACCGCACCTGTTAGTATGCTTAAGTTAACACCCCGGCGTCAATCGGGAATTGTAACAATTGTGGTTCCGGTGGCTGGCGGCGGAGGGGGCGGTACGATCCAGTCCTTTGGGCATGAAAGGTTGGGCGTAGAATGGAAGGCATGCGATGGCTGCCGATTGCGGCGATGGCGTTATGCGCCGTCAGCGTGGCGGGGGCACAATCGACGCGGCCCGCCGATCTTGCCGTTGGGAAGTTGCTGGTGGCGAGCCCGGATTTGTCCGATCCCAACTTCGCCAAGACGGTTGTGCTGCTGGTGCAATACGACGAGGATGGCGTGGTCGGGCTAATACTCAACCGCCGCTCCAAGGTCCCGATTTCGCGGGTGCTGGGTGAAGTGGCCGGCGCCAAAGGCCGCACGGACCCGGTCTATGCGGGCGGCCCAGTGGGCAGGACCGACGTGCTGGCGCTGGTGCGCTCGCGCCGCGCGCCCGGCGACGCCAAGCGGGTGTTGGGGGACGTCTTCCTGGTTTCGACACAGGAAGGGCTGGAAAAGACCTTCGCCTCGGCGACGGACGCCGACGCGGTACATGTCTACCTGGGGTACTCCGGATGGACTGCGCCGCAACTGGCGAACGAGTTGGATCTGGGCGCCTGGCACGTTTTCCAGGGCAGCGCCAAAGCGGTGTTCGATTCCGATCCGGAATCGCTGTGGCCGCGGTTGATCCGGGATACCGAACTGCGGATCGCGTTCAGGCCGCGTGGGGCCGGCGGGGACCCGCCGCCGCTCGATTAACGGGCTGCGCTAGGGACCGGGCGCCCTGGCGTGGATGCAGGGGTGTCTCACTGTAGATCACGGTGGCGAAGAGCTCGGTCTGCATGAACTGATAGATTCGCTGGAGACCTTGGCATTCCGGGCAGCCGGCGTTGCCGGGACTGCATTGATGGTCGAGGAGCATTTCCAGATAGTGTCGAAACTCGTGCATGGCCGTGAACCCATATTAAGCCGCACGCGCTCGTCTATCAATTCATCTAAAGTTAGTAAGGCAGAGGCAGCGCGCATGGCGCTGCCCCACTGAACGGCCAAGGCTACTTGTCCTTGTCCTTCTCAGTCTCCTTCTTGGGTTTTTGGGTCGTCTTGGCCGGCGGTTTTTGCGGCTGTGGCGGTGGTTGAACCGGACGCGGATTGCTCTGCGGCTCAGGTCGGGCCGGGGGCGTGGCAGCGGGCGGCCTATTAGCCGGCTCAGGTCGGGCCGGCGGTGTGGCAGCGGGCGGCCTGTTTGCCGGTGCAGGCTGAGCTGGCGGCGTAGCGGCGGGCGGCCTGTTTGCCGGCGCAGGCTGGGCGGGCGGAGTGGCGGCGGGCGGCCGATTAGCGGGCGTCGCGGGAGGCGTCGGCGTTCTGGCGGGCGGAGCCGGCTGGGCGGCCGGAGCCGGATGCGAGGGCGGGGCCGGTGGGGCGGTACGGACCTGAGGCGTGACCGGATGCGAGGGCGGCGCTACTCTGACGGCTGGCGCGGCCGCCGGCCGCGATGCCGCCGGAACGCTCTGGCGAACGGCCTGCATGTTCACGGGGCGTCCGAGATTCTGCTGCAGGGCGGCTTGCTTGGCGGCGAAGGGAACCGGCGGCGCAGGCGGCGCCTTCTTGGCCACGACCTGCATACTCATCGCGCGCGCCGGAGGCTGCGGCGCAGGCCGGCTGCCCGCCGAGGGAGTGAGCGCCTGCTTGACCGGCGCCACAGGGGGCGCCACGGTAAACTGCGCGGCTTGCACCTGCGCCACTTGAGCCTTAGGCACGAAAATGCCCCCTTGTTTCACGGGCCGTCCGCTGGCGAACGAACCTTGCGGCATGGCGGTGACTGCATTGGGCGCAGCCATATTCGCGAAATGCTGGTTCACAGTGACATTAGTGACGGTCTTATTCACATATACGTTGTTGTACACGTTAGTAATGTTCACTGTATTGACAATGGTGGTGTTCGAGACATTCATGGTCCGGAAATAATTCTGACTTACCTGGTAAGTTGGCGCGTAGAGCTCTCCAGGTCCCAGCGGCACCCAGCCCACGGCCGGACCGCCGATGGACAGTGAAACGCCAAAGCCGCCGCCGCCGAAAAACGCGACTAGCGCCGGCGCGTAGACTATTGCCGCTACCGCCGGTCCGCCAGCCACGATGGCCATCGGTCCCGGTACCCAGCCCCAGCCGCCATTGACATAGGCCCAGCGGCCATAGTGGGACGGCGCAAAACCCCACGGGGAATCGTCGACCCAGGTCCAGCCCCACGGATCGATCCAGGCCCAATGGCCGTCGTGATACGGCGCCCATCCGGCAGCCACCGTGGGATACCATACCGCGCCGTATCCCGGCGTGTCCCGCCAGTTGCCATAACTATCCAGTTCCTCGTAGCCGATCACGCCCGGCGGCAGATAGCGTGCGGACGCGCTGCGGGCCTCGCGGGCGTCGCGATCTTCGGCCCATCCCTCGAATCCGTCGGGCGGCGGCAGGGTTCCTACGTCAAAAGCAAGTTGATCGGTGCCCGAGAGCTGCGCGCTATTACCCGCGCGCAGCGTGAAAGCCTGACCGCCTCCGGTGACTTCCGCTTCGCCATGGCGGACCACTACAAAGCTAGTCACGGCATCCGGGTCGGCAGTGAAGCGATACTCGCCGTCGCGCAAGATGGTGATGGCGGCGTTGGGGGTGTCCACTTCGAAACTGTCGTCGTCGCCCATGTGGCGCACACGAAGGAAAAACTCGCCTTGCGTGAATCGGATCTGCGCGAAGTTGTCCGCCAGATTCAGAAAACCAAGACTCGATTGGGGGCCCACTCGCAAGACGGCATCATTCAAATGCAGCTCGGCGCGCCCGTCGGTATCGGCCCACAGGTTATCGCCCGTGGTAAAAGGCCGATTGACGTCGGCGGGCGCCCAATCGCCCGCGCCGGCGGGCTGAATGGAAACGTTTCCCGTAATGTAGTTCAAGTCCGCAACGCGTGTGGGCGGATCCTGAGCGTTCGACGCCAACACGAACAGACTGGAAAAAGTTGCGGTAATCAAAAGGTGTTTTATTCTACTGTTAGCCATGGTAGTGGTCTCCCTGCGTCCACTGACGTGAGTGTAACAGATACAGTTGCGCGCGGGAAGCCGGATAAAGCAACTTTAATGGGTGAGCTGGCAGGTGAAATTGGCGTAGTCGTTTGTGTCACCTGTACCTTTATACACTGCGATCTGCGGGTATGCACAGAGCGGCCGTGTCATACGGACTCCTTTAGCGGAGTTGTCATCGATGTACTTGGTGGCGACGATGGCGTCCGGCGCCGCGCCCTTTTCTACCCACTGTTCGAGCGCATCGTACATGCCATGTTCAGGGCCTTTGGCGGTTGTCGTGCCAAGTTGCCCGAAGGAACTGGGGCCGGGACCGCCAATGCAATGCTGCATTCCGGGAACCATGTAAAGCCGCACGAAGCTTTGGGCGCTTTGCGCACCCATGGCGTGGACCACGCCATTGTAATAGTTAATACTGTTCGTGGGTGAGATAGCTGGATCGTTCCAGCCGTGATATAGGATGAGCTTGCCGCCGCGAGCCTGAAAGTTATGCAGATCGGTATCGGTGGCGTTGAGAGCGCGCGCGGTTTTTTCGTCGGCGGTTTGAATGGCGGTATCCACTTTGGCGGTGAGAGGATTCCAGATAGGATCCTCAAAAACCATGTAGCGGAAATAATTCTCCATATAGACGGAGCTGTTGCTGGCGCCGGGTCCATTACCAATGAGCCAGGGAATCCATCCGCCGCGTCCGTCTTCGGCGCCGGGCGCGTATCCGGGAAAGATGGGCGCGCCGTGCGAGTTGCGTCCACCGGCGTAGAGTTTCTTGAGCGAGGCAACCTGTGGCGCAGTGAGACAGGCGCGCGTGTCGACATCCTCACAGAGCAGCGTGGAGGGGTCGAAGCGACAGCGGGTGGGGTCGTTGAGGATGCCGTCCTTCACGCCGTCCTGCTCGTCACACGCGGCCAGCACAGCGGCGGCGATGGCGGGGAACTTGATGCTGGATATGTAGCCGGCGGGATCGGTGTAGATGGTCTGACTGACGTCGACACCGGCGGCCAGCATGTGGGTCCAGAAGTTCGCGGGCGCGCCGGCCAGGATGCCGTCGTAATCGGCGGGGAAGCGCTGCGCTTCCATGAGGGCTTCCCGACCGCCATCGGAGCAGCTATCGAAATAGGCGTGCTGCGCGGGTTGGCTGTAGAACGCCTGCACGAGGCTCTTGGCGTTGGCGGTGGTGAGGTGCAGGGCGCGATAGCCGAAATCGTTGACCTTTTCGGGATGATGGTAGGCCCAACTGGCGTCCTCGCTATCGGCTTCGTGTCCGGTGTCGGTGCCGGCGGTGGCGTAGCCGCGCTTGAGATTTGCGCCCATGGAGGTGAAGCCGATGGCGCCGGCGAATCCGCCGTTGCCGACACCCAGGAACTTGCCGTTCCAGTCGGCGGCGGGCAGCCAGACTTCGAAGCGGATGTAGGAATCGGGGGTGGGCTTGATGACTCCGGCGATGCGGCAGAAGGCGGGCAGTTTGTCGAGGATGGCGCCGTAGGGCGGGGTGAAGTTCCCGGCGGGGATGGACTGGGCGATGGCGATGGTGGTGTCGGGTAGGGGGGTGGCGGCGAGGCTTTCGCAGGTGGCGGCGGCCGCGGAGAGGGCTGGCAGGGCGGCGAGAACAGTAAGTGCGATTAGAGTGCGCATGGTGGGATGATAGCAAGCTGCGGGGCTGCGGGCCGGGGCGCATCATTAG
>Ga0070761_10000502_pt1 | contig 25204 bp, 21 predicted proteins | sample HubBroMetageREF1_FD_66724 | JGI IMG/M metagenome (GOLD analysis project Ga0070761, IMG submission 66724) | Reference soil microbial communities from the Hubbard Brook experimental Forest, New Hampshire, USA - Hubbard Brook CCASE Soil... | ecosystem: Environmental > Terrestrial > Soil >... | reverse complement strand
GGAACGAAGGAGACGGTGATCCTGAAGATCGGCCTCCAGGTCGACCTGCGGATCGTCGCACCGGAAGAGTTCGGCGCCGCGCTCCTCTACTTCACCGGCTCGAAGGACCACAACGTGATGCTCCGCTCGCTCGCGCGGGACCGGGGTCTCAAGATCAACGAGTACGGCATCTTCCGCGGGGACGACCGGGTCGGCGGGCGCACCGAGCTCGAAGTGTACCAGGCGCTCGCGCTCCACTGGATCCCGCCCGAGCTCCGGGAGAACCGCGGGGAGATCGAGGCCGCCGCGAAGGGGCCGCTCCCGACCCTGGTCGAACCCTCCGACTTCACCGGCGACCTCCATTGCCACCTCGCTCGCACCGCCCCCGGGGGCGACATGTCGGCTCGCGAGCTCACCGCCGGGGTGGACCGCCTCACCGCGACCGCGCGCGCCCGGAAGCTCCGCTACGCCGGCGTCGTGGTCGCGAGCATGAGCGACAACGGGCAACCCAAATCGATCCCGGACGACGTGCACGAGCACCTCGGCCGGGCGGATTCACCCGCGCTCCGGCTCGGCCGCGTGATCGAAGTGGACGGCGGCGGAGTCCCCGCGGAATTCGCGTCGGTGAGACCCGCCTACGTGATCCTTCGCCCCACCGCCGCGCACCCGGATCCTCCGGACGCGGCGATGTCGAAGCAGTTGGGGGCGTCGCTCGTCGCGCACGTGGGGGGCGACGCGTCCAGCCGAAAGTGGGTCGCGTGGGCGAAAGCGAACGGCGCGGCGATCGAGGTCGGACCCGGTCCGGACCGCCTCGACTCGACCTCGGCGCGACTCGCCCGCGAAAGCGGGGTGCCGCTCGTGATCCCGACGGGGATCGACCTTCCCGCGGAGGACCCGACCGGCTCGGTCGCGCTCGGATTCGCCCGACGCGCCGGCGCCGTACCGAGCGATGTGAAGAATGCCGCCGCCGCTGCGGCGATCAGTCGCGGTTGGCCGAAACGGACGGCGTGAACCCGCTTCGGGGCTCGGTCATCCGGCCGCCCGACACGTAGGTCGACCCGTGGCCGCCCGCGACGAGACAGCTCGTGCACCGGTGGGCGGACGGAACGAGGCCGTGGCGCCAGTAACACTCGGTACAGAGCGCGCGACCGCACCCCCAGCATCGGGGGGTCGTCACGGAGGATCCGACCGGCGTCGCGCAGTTGACGCACGCACGAGGGGTGATCAGGGGGTCGTGGCGGAGGGTCGGAGGCTCGGGGAGCCGGTGTCGATCGCTCGGGCGAAGGGGCGCCGGTGCGGTGACCCCGTGGGGGGGCGTGGGGTCGGTCGTGGCGGTCCGCCGTACCGGCGCGCTCATGGTATCGAGGGACGGAACCCCCCTTTTTATTCCCTTGTCTTGTCGCGAAAACTGCGGTAAACTTCCACTGCACGTTCGGGGTTCATGTAGGACCGCGGGGGACCCCCCGACGTGTCGGTCGCCCGGCCCTATCGCTCCCGCACCATCCGCCCGGTCGACCTCGAGAGCCGCCGGTCGAACGCCGCGATCCCGGTCGCGGTGGTCCTCGTCGTGATCGGGCTCTATCTGAGCAGCTACTCGATCCTCGTGACCGGGTTATTCGGCCTCGTGCTGCTCTTCTCGTCGGGCTCGCTGCTGTCGACCCGGCTCAATCCACTCAGCCCCACGTTCTACCTGACGAAGAAGCCGTCGTTCCTCGCGATCGGGGTCGTCTTCCTGGGCGCGCTTATTCTCTTCGGCGCCACGTACTACCTGTGGCTCCATCATCTGGGGCCGGTCGTGCCCCACTTCTGAGCGCCGCTCAGCGACCCACCCGGTCGAGCACCTCGAGCGCGCTGAGCGTCACCATCTTGCTGGGCGTGCCGACCGATTCCAGCGCCTTGGGGTCCGGCCGCCGCGACGGGTGGTCTCGATAGAAACGGGCCATGTATCCGGCTACGTCCGGCGGGATCGCGTCGAGAGTCCAACGTCCGTCCTTGCGTCGCTTCGTCTCGAGGAGACGGAGCGCATAGCCGAGCCGCCGGTCGTCCCCGTAGCCCAGCCGGGTCAGGAAGTCGAGACCGACGAGCACGTCGTAGTAGTAGTACACCGGGTAATGGAAACGGTACCACGGAGCGTATCGCCCGCCCTGCCGGTGGAGCTCCCGCTCGAGATAGTATTCGGCGCCGAGTTCGACGGTCCGGGTCATCGCGGGCGTCCACTTCGACCGGGGATACTCGGCGAACGCGCTCATCCCTTCCCACGAGTCCAGGTTCCGGCCGCGTTCGAAGCACGACCATCCGCCCTTGGGGTCGGCACTTTGGACGAGCCACTCCATCGTACGGCGCACGCGATCGTCGTCGCCGTATCCGAACCGGATCAGCGAACGCGCCATGTTGCCGGCGAGACAGTGGTGCGGATTCCCCTTCGAATTGCCGCCGACCCCTCCGTCCGTGCCCCGGAATCGACGCATCCACAGTTCGCACGAGTCCCGGATTCGCGGGTCCTCGCGGGTCATCCCGAGGTCGGCGAGCGTGATCATGCGCCAGGTCGTGGCCGAATACTTCGGAGTGTACAGGCCCTCCCCGTTCACCCACCAACCACCGGGGCTCCGCTCCGCCAGTATCTCGGCCGCCCATCCCCGCGTGGGGATCGCCGCGAACGCCGCCCGCACCTCGGAGTCGGTCGACGGGCGATGGAGGAGCTCGGTGAGGGTTCGATACCGGACGCCCGGCTGGTCGTCCTCGAGCAGCCAGTCGAGTACCTTCTTCGCGACCACGGGTCCGAGTATCGCGGGTGGGTATCGCGTTGACGGGATCCCTACGCCGCGACCATCCGCTCGAGCGCCTGGCGCGCCCGCAGACGGGTCGGCTCGGGCACGTCGATCACGAACTGGTTCTTCGTGAGCGAGTCGCGCACGTCCTCGAGGTCGATCTCCTTCATGAACGGACAAACGGTCCCCTCGTCGAGCGGCACGAACCGGGTCGTCGGATTGAGCCGGCGCATCCGGTGGAGGATCCCGACCTCGGTCGCGACGAGCACTTCGGGCGCCCGCGTCTCTTCGGCGAACCGGACCATCCCGTCGGTCGACAGCACGTGGTCGACGTGCGGGAGGGCTTGGGAGGCGCAACCGCATTCCGGGTGCGCCACGATCGGCGCCCCCGGGTGCTCGTTCCGGGCCCGTTGCATGTCCTCGGGGCGCAGGCGGGCGTGGACGGGGCAGTCGCCGACCCACAGGTGCATCGGGCGTCCGGTCTTCTTGCGGACGTAATCGCCCAAGAACATGTCGGGCAGGAACAGGATCTCCTGGTCGCGGGGGATCCCCTCGACGACCTTCACCGCGTTCGAACTCGTGCAGCAGTAGTCGGCCTCCGCCTTCACGTCGGCGGAGGTGTTGATGTACGCCACGACCGCCGCGCCCGGATGCTGCCCTTTCCACTCGCGCAGCTGTTCGGCCGTGATCGCGTCGGCGAGCCCGCAGCCGGCCTTGAGGTCGGGAAGCAGCACGGTCTTCGCCGGGTTCAGGATCTTCGCCGTCTCGGCCATGAACCGGACGCCCGCGAAGACGATCACGGGGCGGTCCGCCTCCATCGCCTTGCGCGAGAGATAGAGCGAGTCCCCGACGAAGTCGGCGACGTCCTGGACCTCGGGCCGCTGGTAGTTGTGCGCGAGGAGGACGGCGTTCCGTTCCTCCTTGAGACGAGTGACCTCAGCAGCGAGCGACATCGGCAGGACCCGGCGTTCTAGGTTCGGCGGGGGTTTAAGCCGGTGGGCTTCAGAATGAGGTGGAAAGGAAGGGCCGCCGCGGAGTGGGTGAGCGCCCCGAGGCTCGCCGAGTTCGCGCCGACGCGCCGGAAGCGACCGATGTTCTCGGGCGTGATCCGGCCGGAGAGTTCGACCCACACCCGGTGGCGTAACCGGGCCCGTTCGAGCGCTCGCACGATCGACCGCGCCTTCGCCGGATTTGCGTTGTCGATCAGGATCATCGTCGCCCCCGCTTGGGCGGCCCCGATCGCCTGCGCGGCGGAGTCCACCTCGACCTCGATCGGCTCCCCCCGGCGGCTCTGGGCTTTCGCCGCTCGGAGGGCCGCGTCGAGGGTCACGAACGCGAGGTGGTTGTTCTTGATCAGCACGGCCTCGGACAGGTCACGACGGTGGGGACGTCCCCCGCCGTGGACGATCGCCGCCTTCTCGAGGTCGCGGAGTCCGGGCGTCGTCTTTCGTGTGCCCCACACCTCGAGACGGGGCGAGCTGCCCCGCGCGGCCCGTACGGCGCGCGCCGTCGCGGAGGCGACCCCGCTCGCGTGCATCAGCACGTTGAGGATCGTGCGCTCGGCGCTGAGGATCCGCCGGGCGTCGCCCTGGAGCTGCAACACGACCGTGCCGGAGCGCACGGACGCTCCGTCCCGCAGCGCGGCGACAACGCGAACACCGGCGACGCGTGCGACGGCCCGCGCCACGTCGATGCCCGAGAGCACTCCGGCCGCCTGGGCCTCGACACGTCCGTCCGCCGGTACGGCGCGCGGCAGGAGCGCGCGGGTCGTCCGGTCGTTGCGGAACCGGTCCTCCTCGATCGCTCGACGGGCGAGCTCCGAGTGAGACCGGGTCCGCGTACTACTCGGACGCGCCACCTGGGGTCGGCTCCTTGGGCCCGAGGGCGTGCTTCAGCCGGTCGAAGTCGATGGCGATGTCCGGGCGCAAGGTCGAGATCTTTTGGCGTTCGAGTTCCGCCACCCGGCGGCGCGCGCTCGCGCGGTCACCCCGAGCATACGAAAGCTGTGCGAGTCGGAGGACGACATCGACCTCGTCGGCCGGCGCCTTCAGCTCTCGAACGAGGCGGTAGGCGTCGAGGAGGTCCGCCTCGGCGTGGTCGTAGTCGCCACGGTCGAGCCCGATCTTTCCCTGGATGATCAACGACTGCACGAGCCCGAACCGGTCCCCGATACGTTCGAGGATCTCGCGGGAGCGCTGGTTGCGCTCCGTCGCCTCGTCGAGGCGCCCCGCCATGCGCAGGATGTCGGCGAGGTTGAACAGCGCCCAGCCGAGACGCCGTACATCGTGGCCCTTCTCGGAGAGACGGATCGCCTCCTGGAATTCCCCGATCGCCTCCGCGTACCGGGGGTTCGGTCCCCCCGAGCCCGCGATCAGGACGCCGAGGAACAGGTGCGCGTGGGCGGCCTCCCGGGCGTCGCCGAGACGCTCGAGGGTCGCCGCGCCCTCGCGCGCTTGCTGGAACGAGGTCTCGGGGCTGCCCATCATCGCGAGCGAGTTCGCTCGCCAGATGAGCGCCGCCGCCGCGGCGCGTTCGTCCTTCGCCTCCTGGGCGAGCCGGAGCAGCTCGTCGTGCTCGCGCAGGGCCTCCTCGTACCGGCCCATGTAGTAGAGCGCCTCGCCGAGGAGACGGCGACCGCTCATCTGCGTCCTCGTCTGGCCGGCGAGGTCGACCGAGTCGAGCACGGTCCGACTCGTCTTCTCCGCCTCGCGCCACTCTCCCTGGTCGGTGAGGATGCGCGCGAGGTACAGGTCGAGGAGCGCGAGGACGTGCGGGGAGAGGCGCTTGCGGAGCCCGCGCCGGGAGCGATGCTCGCGCAGCAGCGACTCCGCCTGCTTGAGCTCCCCCTGGTGGTCGATCTGCCGGGCGAGTTCGATCACGATCTCGGTCTCGCCGTCCCAGTCGTCCGGCCGGAGGCGGCGGTGGCTCTCGAGCGCCCGCTCCAGGTGCTCGCGGGCGATCGCCGGGGAGAACGAGCGGACCGCGACCTCGGCAGCCTCCCGGTTGAAGTAGACCGATTTTTCGTCCACCTTCCCGAGATAGTAGTGGCGCGCGAGCGCGTAGATCGTCGTGATGTCCTCGGTCCCACCGGCCTCGAGCGCCTCCGCGGCGCGCCGGTGCAGCAGGCGGCGGCGACTTTCGGTCAGGTGGTCGTACACCTCGGTACGGACGCGGTCGTCCGGGAACGCGAGCAGTTCGCCCGGCCGCTCGAAGAGAAGCCCGCGGCCGACCAGCCGGTCGATCTCCTCGGCGAGATGCTCCTCGTCCTCGCCGCTCGCTCGGAGGAGGAGCGCGAAGGGGAACTCCGAGCCGAGGACCGCAGCGACGGCGAGGACCCGCTGCTCGTCCGCGTCGAGCCGCGCGAGCGCGCCGACTCCCGACCGGCCGTCCGGTTTCGGGTACGTACCCGCGGGCGCATGCGGCGCGCCGCCGAGCGCTCGTCGCTCGAATTGCTCGAGGAGGAGGGGGTTGCCGCCGGTCTCCGAATGCCGACGGGCGACCTCCTCGGAGGAGAAGACGCGGCCCGGCTCGAAGTTCCGCAGGAACTCCGCGACCTCGTTCGATGTCAGCGTACGGAGCACGATCCGTCCGGCGTGGGTCGACGCCTCGAGCGCCTCGAGCCGAGCCTTCCGGGCTTCCGCGAGGCTCGGGTACGGACGGACGGTCGCGAGGATCCAAAGGGGCCGGTTCTGCAACTGCCGAGCGAGCTGCTCGATCGCCTCGAGCGACGGGTCGTCCGCGCGGTGAAGGTCCTCCAGCACGAGCACGGTCGGCCCCCGGCGGGTGAAGGCCAGGAACTGTTCCGCGATCCCGGTCCAGAGCGGGTCGCGGATCGCGTCGCCGCGGTCGTCCGCTTCACCGAGGGCATCGAGGAGGCGTTCCTCGATCCGAACGGGCGCGGAGATCGCACTGTCGTCCATCCGCGGGGCGAAGCCGATCAGGAAACCTTCCGGACCCGGCCCCGTCGGAACCATGGGTCCGGCGGAGTCGACCAATTCACGGCCGCTCTCGAGCGCGGAGCGGATGAGGGCGAACGGGGGCGGTGCATCGAGGGGGGGCGCCCGACCCTCGAGCACGCGCACCCCTCGAGATCGGATGTCGCGGACGAGGCCGTCGACCAGCGTCGATTTTCCAACGCCCGTCTCGCCCAGAAGGAAAGTGACGCCGCCGTGGCCGGCGCGCGCATCCTCGAAGCGCCGGTGGAGTGCTTCCACGGCCTCGACCCGTCCGACGAACGGACGGCCGTTCCCGGGCTCGGCCGCCATGTGGGTCCTCGATATGGCAGTGGCGGGCTATCTAGGTGCGGGTCCGAGCCGCCTTCACGAACGGCAGCGGAACGACCTGCGCCAGCACGTCCTTTCCTCGTATCTCGAGCGTAACGGTTCGCCCGGGCTGCGCGAGCTCCCGCGGTAGGTACGCGAGGGCGATCCCGTGCCCCAGGTCGGGCGAGAGTCCGCCGCTCGTCACCTGGGTGAGCGGCTTCCCGTCGACCTTGATCGGCGTTCCGTGACGGGGGATCGCTCCCTCGACGGTGAGCTCGAGTCCCGCGAGCTTCACGGTCGGTCCTTCGGCGACCTCCTTGTCGAGCGCGACCCGGCCGACGAACGGATGGTCGAAGGAAACGAACCGGTCCTGGCCCGCTTGGATGGGAGAGTGATCCCGGTGGAATTCCTGGCCGGACAGGAGGTATCCCTTCTCGAGGCGGAGCGTGTCGCGGGCCCCGAGCCCGCAGGGGATCGCACCGGCGGCCACGAGCCGCTCGGCGAGCGCGTCGGCCGCCGCCGAGCGGACGAGGAGTTCGTAGCCGAGTTCGCCGGTATAGCCGGTTCGGCTCACGTAGATCGAGCGCTCGAGGTCGCCGGGGACGGTGACTCCGACATGGCCGCTCCGCTCCTCGGCACCTCCATCGGCCGGGAAGCGCCGCGCGTGGTAGAAGGCGAGGCCCGAGAGGTCCCAGCCGAACATCGATTCGAGCTGCTTCCGCGACCCCGGACCCTGCACCGCGAGCAGCGAGACCTCCGGGTTCCATCGGGTCAGCGTCACGTCGGGGGCCCGGTGCTGTCGGAGGATCTGCTCGACCTCGTCCGCTCGGCCCGCGTTCGGGACCGCGAGATAGCGGCGGAAGAGCTCGGTACCGTCGTCGGTCCGGGTGATCAAGAGGTCGTCGACGATGCCGCCGGAGGCTTCGAGCAGGAAGGTGTAGCGCACCTCGGACGGTTCCTCTTTCTCGACGTTCGCGGTGGTACGACGCGAGAGGAGCGCGGCCGCGTGGGCTCCGTCCACCGTGAGGATCCCCATGTGAGACACGTCGAAGAGGCCCACACCGGTCCGGACCGCGCGGTGCTCGGCGAGGATGCTCGAGTAGTACAGCGGCATCTCCCACCCCGAGAACGGGACGAGATGCGCGCCGTGGCGCTGGTGAAACTCGTAGAGAGCGGTGCGGCGGAGCGGCGATGCGGGTGCCGGCAACGGCGCTTGGGTGCTCATGTGACGATCTCCGCGAGACGTCCCTCGCTCACCGCGAGCCGGATCTCCCGCGCGATCCGACGACCGGTGCTCATGGGTCCGCGGTAGAGAGCGTTCCCGTACGGGTGTCCGAGCCCGAGGTGAATGTTCGTCCCGCCCCCGATCCGCGCCGCCACGTCGAAGACGCACGGCTTCCCGTCGCGGTCGATGCACGTCTGCAGGCAGAACGGGCCGAGGATCCCCGGCGGGTAGCGATCGCGCGTGGCGTCCACGAATTTCTCCCCCATCCGGAACACGTCCTCGAGGATCGACTCGCGCACCGTCAGCGTCCCGTGACCCACGACCGTGTACTCGGGGATCCGTTGGGCCTCAGATAGCTCGAGCTGTTGGGCCGCCGGTAGGCGGACCATCCCGTCCAGGTTGCTCTCGCGCCGCTCGTCGACCCCCAGGAGCTCGAGTCCCTCCGCGCGCGGCACGAGCGGCGAGAAGAAGAAGTTGAAATTGAACACGGGGCCGATGACGTACTCCTCGATCCGGGCCCGCGCGAGATCGTCCGCGCTGATCGTGCCGTTCCCGAGCAGGATGGCGCTCTTGCGGTCGTATTCCGCCGGCGAGGCTGCGGTGAAGAATCCCCGCTCGAGCTTGCGGCGCGCGTGCGGGAGTTTCACGATCGCGAGACGGTCGATCTCCTCCGGGGTCGGGATCTTCCGGGGGGTCGGGATCCCCGCGGACTCGAGCACGGTGTAGTAGTTCTCCCGCTCGGTCCGCTCCTCGATACGGAGCATCGCGCGCGAACCCACGATCGGCACCCGGAACTCCGACTCGATCGCGGAGAGCGGCACGTAGGAGCTGAACGCGCGGTTCGGGACGAGGAGGACGGAGTGGACGCGCAGGCGTTCCTGGCTCGGCGCGGCGGCGATGTCGGCGAACTTCGGGTACGTCCACACTTCGTCGACGCAGCCGCGACGGCGCGTCCCGTGCGGGTCGCGCAGGGTCCGGAAGTACTGCGCGTACGTCGCGTCGCGGCCGCTCTGGGTCAGTACCAGGCTCGAGAGCCCCTCGGCCACCGCCCCATCGGCGATGTCGAGCGCGGAGTGCGAACCGACGGTCCCGACCCGGGGAGGGTCCTGGTAGCCCTCCAGAACTCGGTGGATCTCGCTCGGGGAGATCGCCATCTCTCGGGGCACCGTTAGAGGGGCTTAAGCGCTCGCGCCACGCCCTCGGGGGAAATCGGGAGCGGGACCCCGAGCCCTTCCGCGACGACGCGGCCCGGAAGCGCGCGCGGCGCTCGGGGATATCACTCCTCGCCCACGACGCCCCGTCGCGCGACCTCCCGTTTTATCTCATGGCGAGGATTTGGCACCCCGTCGGCATGCCGTTCGAACTTTCGTTGCGTTACAGCACTCCGCTCACCCCGATCAACGACGTCGAGGAGGTGCTGCGCGAGTTCCTGCGCCTGGTCGGGTATCTTCCCGAGGGCGAGGACGGGCGAGGCTCGGAGGGACCGATCGAGAAGAGCCTCGCCTACCGGCTCGTGCGGGACTGCTTCCTCCGCGACCCGAGCCGCGCGTGGTACGTCGAGGAACTCACGGCGGTGCTGAAGACTTCGAAACCGACGGTCTACCGGCACATCAACAAGCTCAAGTCGCTCGACCTGCTCGAAGAGGTCGGAGGGGTCGCCGATGGCAAGGGACGGAAGGGGTACCGTCTCCGCTACGGGAATCTCGCGCGCGCCTGGGACTTCACCGAGGCGAACGCCCAGAACGCGCTCCGCCGCTACCGGGAGACCGTGAATCACTTGCAAGAGCTCGTCGAGAAGATGGGGACCGCTCCGCTGCCGACCCCGGCCCCGACCGCGACGCCGAAGATCTCCCCCGCGCCGCGCGCGGCCCGGGCGGCGAGCCGATGACCGACCCGGCACCGGCGACGAAGCGCCCGCCGATCACGCTGACTCCGGGCTCTCGCGTCCGCGTCCGCTCCGCCGGACCGGACGACACGGCGATCGAGTCCGTCGGAATCTTCCGCGGCCTCGTTTCGATCGGGGGCGACAACATCATGGCGATCGAGCTCGACGCGACCGGTGGAGGTCCCGCCGGCCAGATCCGCCTCGTTCCGATCCCCGCTCTCCTTGCGATCGACATTATCGAGGTCGCGAAGCCCGAGGAAGAGAAGCGCGCCGAGCCGAGCCAGTCGCCCGGGTACTTCCGGTAGGCGCGGGCTCCGAACGGGCTTGCTGGGAGTTCCGTCGCGGGAACCCGCGATTTCGAACCCAGGTCGTCGGCTTCGAAGGCCGACAGGATAGTCCAGACTACCCCACAAGCCCGCGACCCTCTCCACGAGAGCCGGCCTATTTGGTCGTTCCGCGGTTCGTCACGAGGTCGCAGGGACGTCGCCCGGCACGGGGAACTTGTCGAGCGTCGTCTGTTGCTGGGACGCCGGGAACAGCGTCGCGACCGAGTCGACGAGCAGCTGGATCCGCTGGCGAACGTACGGCGGGATCCCGTCGATCTCGGCGAGGCGCTGGGAGAGCGGGAGGTACTTCTTCACCGACGCCTCGAAGACGGTGGAGCCGAGCTCACCGTCGCATCGTCCCCCGGGTCGTAGCGCGGAGCAATGGCCGTTCAGCGGCGGGCGGCGGTACGACGTCCCGCACGTCTTGCAGCGGAACGACTGCGTCGTGTAGCTCTTCAGGTTCCCCATCACGTCGCGGAGGAAGTGGCCGTTGAGGACGAGCGTCACCGCCTCGGCCACGTCGACGGCTCGGATCTGCGAGGTCAGGACGATCGAGCGCTCGACCGTCTCGCGCATCCCCTTCTGGGCGCGGTAAGCGGAACGGACCGGTCCCGCGGCCACGTCGCGGGTGTCGTGCGTGAAACCGTACCCCCGGAGCGCACCGTCCGTCCCGAGCCGGTGGCCCACGGTGTCGATCATCGATTCGACTTCCTTCGGCGAACGACGCTCCGCCGCCGCCCGGTACAGCGCGAGCGGGTAGCGCGAACCGACGTCGACGTTGTGCGCCTCCTTGTCAACCTCGGTCGGGTCGAGCCGCGTCGTCAGCACGAGCGGCTTGTCCATCAGTGCCCCCCGGCTCTCGGGCAGATAGGACCGTGAAAAGTTGACGAGCGCGTCCAGGAGCAGCGTCACGGAGTCCTCATCCCCGTCGCAGTTGCGGCGCTTCGCCGCGTGGAGAACGGGGTGGGCGAAACACGCCTCGGCGTCGGTGAACCCAAGGATGCGCGCGGCGACACCTCCCGACGTGTGCGGCGCGAGCGCGACCACGATGTGGCCCACGAGGTCCGCGGGTCGCTCCGCGCGGTAGTACGGCTCAAGTCCGTACAGGCGAACGAGCTCGTCGTCCACGAACTGGGCGAGGTGCACGAGGTACTCCCCGCAGGTGCGCGACACGACCACGTCCTGCGGCAGAAGCTCGACCAGCTGATCCGGGTCCGTGAGCTCGGCCCCGATCCAGTCCGTCGAGTACCCGAGCGCGCGCAGGCGCTCGAGGTCGGTTCCGATCTCTCGGGGCCGGAAGTGCGTGAGCGGGAGGTCGGTGAGGTCGAAGCGTGCCGTGCCGTCCTGGTAGACGGAGATCGCGTGCGACGCCCGGAGGATCCCCTTCTCGATCGGTTCCGGACACTTCCCCGGCGAGGAGAGCCCCTTCACGCCCTTCACCATCGGCACCCGGCCGAGGTGCAGTCGCGTGAGGGCCTCGCTCCAGATCCGCGCGACGGGGAGGAGCTCGGTCTCGACGCGGTCGGTCGGGTCCGTGTGGCGGCCGCAGGCGCATCGCGCCCAGACGGTCGTTCGGCCACACCCCGGACAACTTCGGACCCCGAGGTCGACCGGGGTGCCCTCGCGCAGGGTGCGGCGAGCCGCCTCGGTCACCGAACGGCTGCTGCCTCCCGCGGCCCCGACGGGGAACAGGCCGTGGACGTTCGGCGACATCACGCGCTGGTACGCCTTTTCCGGCCGGCCGACGCGCGCGCCGATCCGGGACGGTGCGCGCGCCCGAATGCGGATCCCCGACAGCCGGTTCACGTACTCGAGCGGGTCGAGCGGGACCGGATCGAGTTCGGTCCTCCGGACCAAGATCGCCCCTTCCGCGGCGAGTCCGAGCCCGCCCACGAGCGCCGCGCTTGCGTCGGGCTCGCCGCGGCGGATCTCCGCGCTCATCGGGGTGGAGAGGAATCCGAGTCGGGCGAGCGGGTCGCGCCACAACGGGTCGTCCGGGATCTCGAGGGAACCGTCGATCCAGTGGCCGGAGCGCTCGACGAACTCCGCGAGCGCGCGGATCTCGGCGGGTGTCAGGTCGCTCCAGAACAGCGACCAGCGGGGGTGGAGCGGAACGTGGTGCTCGCGGGCGATCTGGGCCGCCTCCTCGTACGTAGCGACGTCCAGTCCGGCGTTCTCGTCGACACCGGCCGCCCGCAACTCTTCGGCGTGCCAGTCGAGACTGTACGACCCCGGGACGAGAGTCTGGTTGTTCTCGAGGAATTCCCCGAACGAGACGAGCAGTTCCCCCAGGTCGACGATGCGACGTACCTGACTCCGGAGGGCCCGCGCGCGATCGACCTCGTGGACCGCGGTCACGGTCCCGTCCGCGAGCTCGACGATCGGGCCATCGATCGTGTCGCACACGCCCATCGCCGTCGCCTTGCCCGGATACTCGAGCTTTACCTGCGTTCCGATCGCGACGAACTCCTGCAGGATGACCATCGTCGCCGGGTTGATCGCGCATCCGGCGAGGCCGGTGGTGCGCGCCCGCCCGTAGACGAGGCGGAACCCGCCGGGCCGGTTCGGGTGCGCGAGCACCGGTCGGCCTCCGACCGCGTCCTGAAGGTACTTCGGGAGACGATTTTCGTCCTCGGCCTCGCGGTGATGGCCGAGTTCGTTCAGGAACTCCCATCCCGACAGGCCGAGCTTGTCGACGACCTTCCGCAACTTCGCGGCCTTCTGGCACAGGCCTTCCGCGACCACGAGGCACGCTCCGCCCCGGAGTCCGTTCGTTGGAACGCGACGCAGGTTGCGGAAGGCACTGACCTCGACGTCCCCTTCGGTCGATTCCCCCGAGATCGCCACGGGCACGTTCCGGACCACGAGCGCGATCTCGTCGGCGGTCGGGGTGTACTGGAGATGTTGGTAGTGCTTGTAGAGCGGTATCTCCTCTTGGAAACGACCGATCTCAGCCGCCTCCGCGTGATAGGCACCGATCCCGAGGTCGCGTCGCACGATGTCGGCGAGGAGGACGCTCAGCGCCTGGGCGGTTCCTCCCGCCGCACGGATCGGGCCGGCATAGTACAGCTCGATGTAGGGGGCTTCACCGTTGCCCCCCCGGAGGTGGACTTCTGCCAGGCCCTCGAGCGGCGCGACGAGGATCCCTTCGGTCAGGATGGCGAGCCCAACGCGCAACGCCGCGTCGACCCGTTGTTCGACGGTGCGGCCGCCCGAGGTGTCCGCGGCGAGACGTCGCGCGACCGCGACCGCGACCTCCTCGCGCGGCATCCGAGCGGCGAGTTCCCGTATCTCGGTCGAGATCCCGTCAATGCGGAGATGAGCGAGGAGCTTCTCGACGCGCGAAGCCATGTCTTTCGCCCGCGGGATCTCGGGCACGACTTCGGGGTCGAGCCCTTCCTTCCGCGCCTCCTCCGCGACCCCGTACGCGCGGTCCACCTCGGCCTCGACCGCGCGAAAATACGATTCCACGGAGCTCGGAACGAGCTGAGCGAGATAAACTCGCGTCGCAATTTTCGGGGCCCGGGCGCCGGGAGGAGCACGGCGGCGTCCCTTCGGGACCGGCGGGGGTCGGCAGGCTTATGGGATGGAGCAACGACTACGACCGACCCCCGTGGAGCGTTCGCCGCGCTGGAAGCGCACGTGGTTCGCCGTCCTGTTGGTGGGCGTCCTCCTGTTCGGCTCGAGTGTGACATGGGCGGTCTCCTTCGAGGGCACTCCCGCCGCTGCCGTCAACGGGTCGAACGAGCTCCAGGCGGCGGTGGAGTCGGTCGAAGCAGGCGGGGGACCCGCCGCGGCCCACGCGTGGACCTGCGAAGGTCGCTCGGGAGTTTCGGTGACCTGTGGCTCCCACCTTCCGTCGGCGATCGGCGGCTATCCGTCGCCTGTTTCCTGGGTGAATCTGACCGGCCGGACCGAAGGCTCGCCCGGCGGGCAGGCGGACGGCTCGATGGTCTGGGACGCCTCCGACGGATACGTGCTCCTCTTCGGGGGAGGGTTCGGAGGCTTCTATGACCTCTCGATCGGGGACTACGACTGGTCGTACCTGAACGGCGTCTGGAGCAATATCACGGGACTCGTCACCGGGGGAGGGCCTCCCGGCAATGTGGTCGCCGGCCTCGCCTTCGACCCGGCACTCCAGCAGGTCGTCGCGTTCGGCGGTCTCGTCGGAATCGGCGATTTCACGTCCAGTATCGCCGACAACGTGACGTGGCTCTACCACGACTACGTCTGGACCAACGAGACGAGTCTCGCGGGCGCGGCTCCCTCGCCGCGGTTGTTCATGGCATTCGCTGAGGACTCCTCGGCGGACGAAGTGGTGCTGTTCGGCGGAGCGACCGCGCTCTCCGCCCCCCGGCCGTGGGCAAACGACACGTGGGTGTTCGGGGATGGGAAGTGGTCGAACATCACCGACACCGCGGGCATCACGAGCAATCGCACGGCGTTCCCCGGGCTATCGAATGACCCCGCGGACTCGGGTGCGCTCTTGGTCTACCAAACCAACGGGAGCCACCCCCGCACCGAGGTCACTCAGTTGTTCAGCGACCAACACTGGGTGAACTTGACCGGCTCGCTAACTGTCCCGGCGCCTCTCGCCGTGGCGCCCGAGATGGCCTGGGACGCGCAGGAGTCGGCGGTCATCCTCTTTGCCTACAACGTGGTCCAAGACATTTCGGGGGCCACCCAGGGCTTCTCCGTCGAGTACGCATTCTCGCACGGCGCCTGGATCAACCTCACCGGCCTCGCGCCGATTTCTACCGTCTATACCGCAGCCTTCCCGATGTTCGTCGAGATGCCCGATGGGACTGTGGCGTTCTACGGGGGCGCCGACGGATCGGACAGCCTGGTGTACAACTACTTCCTCGACCTGGCGCAGGCCCCGGACGTGAGCCGCGTGCTGCCGACGAGCACGACGGTCGACGCCGGAGCGCCGACGGCGTTCCAGTACACCGTGGGAGGGGGCATCGCCCCGCTCTCGTACGCGTATTCCTTTGGTGACGGCGGCATTACCACGGGATTCCTTACCGCAGCCCATGAGTACGCCGCCCCCGGTCCGTACCAGGTCACCTTTACCGCCACCGACCTCGGCGGCGAGACGGCGATCGGACAGCTGAACTTGACCGTCAACCCGGCACTCTCCTCGTCCGCAATCTCGATCCCTTCCGCCAATGTGACCGCCAACACCCCGACCGTGCTGGGCGTCACGGCGTCGGGTGGCACGTCGCCGTACGCGTACAACTGGTCGTTCGGGGACGGAAGCTTCTCCCATGTCGCGCAGCCGACGCACTCCTGGGTCGACACTGGTTCCTACACGATCCGAGTGAACGTGACGGACCTGGGCGGGGAGTCGGCCGTCGAGAGCGTTGCGATCGTGGTCTCCAACTCCGGCAGCTCGGGCCACGGCGGGACCAGCGGTATCAGCGGTCTCGAGGACGCGTACCTGATCATCGCGGTCCTCGTGGTGATCGCCACGATCGCGGTCGTCTGGCTCGTTGCGCGGCGACGGCAAACACCCCCGTCGCATCCACCCGTGCCGATCACGTCCGCCCCGCCCGACCATCCGCCGCCCGGCGCCATCTGAGCAGCACGGCGAACCCGGGTCCGGGCGTTGCCGCTGGCATGGTTCCCTACTCGGTCGCGTCGCGACCCTCGGGTTGCCAGAGTTCGATCGGATTCCCTTCGGGGTCCCGGAGTCGAGCGAACCGTCCGTTCGGGTACTCCTCCGGATCGATCAGGACCTCGACGCCCGCGGCCCTCAGCTGTGCGACCATCGCGTCCAGGTCCTCGACACGGAAGTTGACCATCCATCGACTGGTCTCATTGCCGAACTGTTCGGACTGCTCGGAGAACGGAGCGAACGCGGTCGGACCGGAATCCTGGATCCACGGGACTTCATCGTAACTCGTCGGAGCCCGGTCGATCCCGAGGTGCTCGAGGTACCACCGCGCCAGGGCGTCCGGGTCGCGCGATTTGAAGAATAGACCTCCGATCCCGTTGACTTTTTCCGCCATGGTGCCGACCGGCCACGTACGTCGAGCTATAGGATACCAATGGATTGAGTCCGGGCCGAACGGGCACGGAACGTCTCCGTCCACCGGTCCCGTAAAATCTCGCGGCGCCTGAAACGGCCGATCGCTCGAGGAATGCCTCGCGGCCCACCGGGATCGACCACCCTTTTTTGGGACGGGGACGAATCAGGCAGATGGGGGCCTCTACCCGTATGGGAGTCAAGCGGAGCTTCCGGCGGCGCAAACAACGGGAGGTCCACGACCTGCTGAGGCACAAACTCATACCACGTCAGGCCGCCGTCAAGATCACTTGCGGGAAGTGCGGTCGGGAAGTTACCGTGGTCGCGCCGGCGGTTCCAAAGCTGGGCGTCCAGATCACCGGAAGGACCCAGTGTCCCTGTGGCAATCCGATCGCCGTGACTCTAACAGGAAGGGGTCGTGCCACGAGCACCGATCCGCCATGACGAACGGGCGGTCCGTCGAAGAACCCTCGGCCGGTGCGTGCGTTGCGAGGCGACGCGGTCGAGCGATTCCAGTGGCCGCGGTCGTCGCGGTGACCGTAGCCGTGGTCGTGGCACTTGGGATCGTTTTCGCCCTCACACTGGCTCAGAACGCGGGGAGTCGGCCCTCCGGTCTCTCGGTCGCCGGCGCGGCCGCCCGGATCGCACCGGGCTCACTTGGGTGCAGATCGATTCCGGGAAATGTGTGTTACTCGACCGGACTGATTGTCGGGAAGAGCGGTGTCACTTTGTCCGATGTGGTCTTCGATGTGGCGAATCAAACCGATCCCGAAAACCCCCAAGCCCCTCGGATCCCCCTCGGGCCCGGCGCCGAGGTTACCATGTTCGGGAATTCGTCGTCCGTTGTCGGCACCTACAAAATATCCAGCGCCAGCTGGACCAGGGGAGGAGAGTGGCAATTCCCAGTCGATCAGGCCGTGGGATTGATTTTGGACACGGGCCTTACCTCCAATGCGACCCTTTCGAACGCCATGTTCTGGGCCACCGTGGCGAGCCCGTACCTCGGATCGGTGGGCGAAGGTTTGTACTGAAGGCGGACGGCTCACCTGCGGGCCGAGCGATCAGTCCATCGTTGGGTGCGCGGAAAAATCGAGAATCCTAGTGCCACGACCGTGTTACAGTTCCGGTCCACGCGGTTCTGTAAAATTTCACGGCTTTCGGAACGCCCAACGGCAGGTGGGACAGGTCGCGGCTTGCGGTGTCGGAAGTCACGAATCCCTGAGCCAAGACGCGAGTGGCAGTAGACGTGCGTACAGCGTCTCTCCCCGCGGGGTCAGTCCATACCCCGAAAACTCTTCGCCTCCGGTTTTGACGAGAGCCCGACGCACGATGCGTTCCTTCTCCAAGGCTCGAAGAGTGGCCGTCAGCGTCGCAGGGCTGACCTTCGGCAGGGAGCGCTGGATCGGACCAAAACGCAACGCGCCGTTCTTGCCCAGAAGGGTCACCACGCACACCGCCCACTTCTTTCCCACCACGTCGACCAGTCCAACGGGCGGACAGGGACATTCGTACTCGTCTTCAGAGCGCCGTGTCATGCTTCGTCGGTACGAAGCGGCGGCTTATCACCACTTCAGCTATTGAAGTGAGGATTCCGATGTCCGACAAGGAGTCCCACGAGCCGTGCTGCCGCCGGCCCGGGGGTTGCGACGACTGCTGCTAAACGATGCCCGAGAAGACCGTCCTGTTCGTCTGCGTAGAGAACGCCGGTCGCTCCCTCATCGCCGAGGCGATTTTCAACGCCAACCCACCCCCGGGTTGGAGAGCCGTCTCGGGTGGTACCCAGCCCGTCGATGCGGCAAATCCTCGGACCCGGCGGTTGCTCGAGGAGATCGGTCTCGCCGTGCCGGGGCATCCTCCTCAACTTGCCACCCCCGAAATGATCGCGGGAGCGACGGTCCGGGTCTCGATGGGATGCTTGGAGGATGCGAGCTGCCCGGCGAATCTCCATACCTTGGAGATGGTAGACTGGGCGCTCCCAAATCCCGTTAGTCTGGACGACGGCGGCGCTCGCAAGGTGAGGGACGCCATCCGGGAGCGCGTCGAGAGCTTGAGGTCCGAACTGATCCTCCGCGACCGGGAGTCGAGGTCAGGTCCGAAGTTCCGACATTGACGGCGGGGGTCCTCGCACGGATAGGCGCCGAGTTCGGTGGCACTGCAGTTCTCGTGGGCATCGGCACCGGTTCCGTAGTGACGGCCGCCCGGGTCGGCCACGTGGGCCCATGGGAGATCGCGGGCGCATGGTTCTTGGCGGTTCTGATACCCATCTTGCTGTTCGTCCGTGTATCGGGCGCTCACCTAAATCCGGCCGTCACGTTGGCGCTGGCCACGAGCGGCCGCGTCTCGTGGTGCGAGACCCCGGCGTACTTCGTAGGGCAGTTCAGCGGGGCATTCCTCGGCAGCTTCGTAGTGTGGGGTACGTTCGGCAACTTCGCGAACCTCGGCGCGACCGTTCCCCACACGAGCCTGGTGGGAGCATTCGGACTGGAAGCGGGATTCACGGCCGCGCTGGCGGGGGCGGTGTTCGCACTGGCCGACCGGGGGGAAGGAGCTTACCGATGGCGCCTCGCGTTGCCGCCGTTGGTGGTCGGGGTGTCTACCTTCCTGATAGGGCCGCTGACCGGAAGCTCCCTCAATCCCGCCCGCTCGCTCGCACCCGCGATCCTATCGGCGACCTACACGGACCTTTGGGTGTACTTGATCGCGGCACCCGTTGGAGCCCTCGCGATGGCGATCGCGTGGAGACCACGGACGGTCGACCGGTTGGACCGCGGTCCCGGTCGGGTCTCGGTCTCGGAATAGTCGCGTGGTACTTGTTTCGGCAGAAATTCCAGAATCGTGATGCCACGACAGTGTTCCAGTTCCGTTCTACACGGCTCTGTAAGATTCCGCGGCTTTCGAAACGCTCACCGACGGTTGTAACAGGTCGCGGCATGAGACGTCACACGGCCGGGCTCTTGGTTTGTTAGCCCAAGCGGCGGTCGAATGCTCATGGCAAAATTCCGCGTCGAGTACGAGAGGACGGGCGCAACCGAGTGGAGCAAGGGCGTGGTGATCGTGACCGAGTTCGAGAATCGCCAGCTGTCTGAGGCAGAACAGTTCATAGATTACGCCAAGAATCCGGAGCATACTTCAATGCCCGATCTGAAGAGGGAATGGGCGAACCGGCGGATTCTCAGGGTGGAGCGCGTCGGATTCTAGCCTGCGAGGATCACCAGTTCCCAAGTCGGTGTTCGCCGGCTCGGGGTTTAGGCAGCCAGCCCCACCCGGCCACTAGCTGTTTGACCTCGTCGGTGGGATCCTCCGAAGCCCAGCCCAGCCAATCTGCTGCCGCGAGTTTCGCACATGACCGTCTTCCGGTGGGTCACGCACTACTCGAAGCTCGCCGCCGGGTGGATGGATGCTCAGGGCGCACGAACCTCGGAGCGCTGGCACATCGATGACACTGTAGTGAACGTAAACGGGAATAGCTAGTACCTTTGGAACGTTCTCGATGACGAGACGAGGTTTCTACTCGCCATACACGTCAGTGGCAACCAGAGCCTCGCAAACACGCGCGTTTCGATCCACAAGGCGGAAGCCGTCACTCCGGACCGGCCGATCGACGTTCTCGCCGATGGGATGAAGGCGTATCCCGAGGCCATCAAGAAGGAACTCGGACGAAAGGCCACTTCGACGACCCGAAGTTGGTTCGCGGTGGCCGGTTCAATCCGCACAAGCGAGTCCCGAGCATCCGAGCGCCCGAGTCGAACGACCGCATCGAGCGGTTCCACGGAACCGAGAAGGAGCGCACGAACGTGATGCGAGCTTTCGATAACGAATCGGGGGCTTCGACGCTGGCGGAAGGAGTCCGGGTTCAGTACAACCTCGTTAGGCCGCACCGAGCGCTCGGTGTGACGTGTGGCGAACGGGCGCGAATATCAGTCGGGGATGGCTTCAGATGGAAGCGGATTATTGAGGAGGCAAGCAAGCGGGCCAACCTTTAGTCACGGTTAGCAATCCGAACGGATACCTGCAGGCCCGAAGTCTCGCTTGTCAGATACAGACTCACCGAAGCCCTGGATGTTCGGGCCACGGTTGAGACGCGCACAGCGGCTAGAGAAGCGACGGTGCGTGCGGCAAATCGTCCCGCATCTCCCGGATGAACTGAATGATGTCAAGTTCGACCTGCGCCGCCGACATGATGGGAACTGACCGAAGCCTATCGGACTCTGTCGGAAGTTCAACTGTGCGACGGGACGGGCGCGATACGACTGGTGGTACCCTTGGCCGAACAGGGCAGAGGTATGGCGGAAGCGGCGGCAGCTGTTCCTACGCGGTGTGGTTGAATCACGCGTCTAAGTTTGTAAGGGGCCCCAGATCTCTCCCACGCCAGAAAGGGATACCCACCACTCCGTGTTCGATAGCGGTTGAGTGCTGTTGAGTCCAGTGTCAAGAACAAGGGCCACTAGCGAGCTGACGGGGAGTGGCAGAGTCGCCCCACTCATCCAGGTGTCACTAGAAATGTTCCAAACTGCGACGAGTCCGCCCGTCGAGTTCAATATCGAAACATTCGCGCCAGGGCCAAGAGGAACGGACGGAGCTTGAGAATAGGATGTCGATAGGCTTTGCACGTTGAAAGTCAGATCTGAGTAAGTCTTGCCCCCGTACTGCGAGGTGAGCGACCATGAGTAGCAGACGTTCATCGGAATCTGGCGGCAACCGGTTGAACCTGGCGAGGCCCTGGAGATTTCGCTACCCGGTGCGAAGGAAGAAGGGCCGGCAGGACTCCCACCGCCTTTCAAGAGAATGACACTCGTAACCACCAAGGAAGTCACGACCAGAACAACCACTACGACGATCAGTGAGCGAGCTCGCTGATATCTCCGACCGGAGAGGGCCCCCGTCGGCTGATCGGATAGCGACACACTTGGCTCCGACTCGGCCATCTCGACCTCACCTAAATCTCGAAACAACTTGTGCCGGTGGAAGCACACGCGTGCGAGTTGTAGTACATGTTGCTTGGATTGTACAATGCTTGATTCTGACCGTACGACCAAGACACGAGGTCAAACGGATCGTTCGGAGCGAGGACTGGGCTGAACCAGAAGCTAAAGACCGGCGTGGCATAGTAACCCCCGGTAACCGCGGGGGCAAGCTCGCCTTGGAACTGTGCCCAACCAATGCTACCCATGTAATTGGGGAGCGTCGCAAAGAACATGTTACCCGTCGTCGAGTCATAAACGACTGAGTCCAACCAACCGTTGTGCAGAAAGTTGTACGCAAATACGTAATCGGTCGTTGAAAGGCTCATGAACGGGTTATAGAGGGTCGGCAGGGGGTAGAACTCAACCCACGGCTCGTACTGGTGGGTGCACTGGTACGAAAGACTTAGCCAGTAATAGTAACAGAGCATACTCGCTTGGAACCCTGACTGAGCAATTCCCGTATTCCCGTTAGAAGTCGACGTAATCCCGTCCCAAAAGCCTGCGGAACAGGTACCGCTCCAGTACACTGAAGCGCCACAATTTCCGCTGCTCCTCGTAACCCCGAACCCCGTCCACCCCGTGAAGGCTTCCACGATCGTACAGGAGGAGCCACATGGGCCGACGGTGTAGCCACTCCATTTGGAGCTTGTATGCCCGGGGAGGGTATTGACGTCTCTCGAAACGGTCGCGTTTATGACCGATCCAGTCGAAGGATTGACCAGCACCGAAAGTTGACCGGTGCGATACTCCGTCGAATTCGCTGATTGATTTGTGAAATTTAGCGCGTACCCGACGAGATAGTCTGAGTAAGTGATTGTGCACGATGAGGTCGATCCACTCGCCGTAGTGCCTACGCCGGCGTAAACAACTGTCACGTTGGGACCCAGCTCAGCGACTTCGGATCTGTACGCCGATGAGGAGTTAGAGATTGAACCCGCCTCAGTTGAACTAATGGGGGGGGGCGTAACCAGCAGTCTGATTGAGAAGCGCCTGAACCCCACAGGGACCCGAGGCGGGGCCAACCCCGCTCGACCCACTTGGAGAGTGCGAGTCGTCCGCCACCTGGGAAGCGAGTTCCAAGCCCATCACGCCGGTGCAGACCAAACTCGCAGCGGCGATGGTCACTATCGGAATCAAGACGGTCGGTCGTCGACGACCACGGCCGGGACGGCTCGAATGAGACGAGATCGTATCGGATCCAAAGAAAGCCGACTCACGTGCCTTGCGCTGCATCGTCAGGACATCCTCCTCTTGGCACTTAGAACCACCGGACGAACGGCGGGGAACAACTTCAAGCCAGGATTCCGAACGACCAAAACTCGAAATGCTTGACCGGGAAGAGAAATCACAGTTCCTCGTTTTTGGTCACTTCGTATCGGCTCGAGACCACAAAATCCCAAAGTCACCCGAGTGGCCAATCACCTCGACCCGGTTTGAGCCTCGCCCGGATTGTTGCACGAGATTCACGCGAATGTTGAACCCCCGATAGTGTTACTGTTCCGTTCTACACAAATGTTTATGTATCAACCTCCGAACTCTGTCGTCAGAGCGTATGACGCTCGTCTGACAAACAGGATGGGAGCAAGTCAATGAAATCCATCATCCAGGAAGCGATCGCCAAGCACCAGGAGAACCAGAACCTGGTGGAAGAAAAGAAGCCGACCGCGCCAGGCTACGCGAGCGCCGACGACGCCGAGCTCGCGAAGTTGGCGGAGACCCTCAAGGTCAACATCCGAATCGTCGGATGCGGCGGCGGTGGTTCGAACACGATCAACCGCTGCGTCGAGGAAGGCATCCAGGGCGCGGAGATGTGCGCCATCAACACGGACGCGAAGCACCTGCTCACCATCCACGCTCCGCGCAAGATCCTGATCGGCCGCCGCGCCACGAAGGGGCTCGGCGCGGGCGCCCGGCCCGAGATCGGCGAGGAAGCCGCCCGCGAGAACGAAGAGGAACTGCGCGCGTTCCTGAACGGCGCGCACATCGTCTTCATCACGGCGGGAATGGGCGGCGGAACCGGTACCGGTTCGGCCCACCTGGTCGCTCGCCTCGCGAAGGAAGCGGGCGCGCTCACGATGGGCGTCGTCACCCTCCCGTTCGCCGGCGAAGGCGCCGCGCGCATGGAGCAGGCCCGGGATGGGCTCGAGCGCCTGCGCCGCGTCTGCGACACGACCATCGTCATCCAGAACGACAAGCTCCTCGAGCTCGTCCCGCGCATGCCGCTCGACTCGGCGTTCAAGCTCGCCGATGCGGTCCTCATGACCGGCATCAAGGGGATCACCGAGATCGTGACGAAGCCCGGCCTCGTCAACCTCGACTACGCGGACATCCTGACCGTCATGAAGGACGGCGGTGTCGCACTGATCGGGCTCGGCGAGTCCGAGTCGGCGACCGACCGGGTCACCGAAGCGGTCACCGAAGCGCTCACGTCCCCGCTGCTCGGCGCCGTCGACCTGAAGGACGCCACCGGTGCGTTGGTGCGCGTCATTGGTGGCCCGACGATGACGGTCTCCGAGGCCGAGAAGGCCGCGGCCCTCGTCGGCGGCAAGATCTCGAAGCGCGCGCGGATCATCTGGGGATGCTCGGTCGAGAACTCTCCCGACATGGAGAACACCATCAAGGTGCTCCTCATCATCACGGGCGTACGCGCGGCGGGTCTCCTCGGTCAGAAGGGAGGCTACGCGGCCGGTGAGTCCGAGGAAGTCATCGACCTCGTCCGGTAAGCGCCCCCCGCGCTCCCGACCCCGCTACCTCGGTCTCGAGGTAGCGGGCGAACTCTTTCCCCCACCGCCTCCCCGGTGGTGGGAGGCCACGCTCCGACGCGCGCTCGACGCTTCCCCCGCCCGCGGCGGATTCCGACTCGTCCGGTCCGACGGATTCCGCGCGATCGTGGAGGTCGACCAGTTCCGCGCGCCGGCCGCGCGCATCGCCTGGACGATCCCGCTCGATGAATCCCGGCCCGGCGGCACGGCGCTGCGCGCTTGCCGCACCTGGGGAACGCTCCGCGGCGCGAAGGCGTGGCTGCGCGCCGGCGCGCGCTAAACGAGCCCCACCGAGAACGTCGCGACCTGGATCGTCAGCGTATCGAGCTGCGTGGTCGTCGGGATCGTCAGGGTAACGGTGCCCATCGGACCGCCGCTCGCCCAGGGGCCGTTGCACGCCGGCCCGGTCGCGGGCAGGCAGGTGAAGTCACTGTTCGGGAAATTCGGGCTATTCACCAGCCAGTTCTCCCACGCCGCAGCGAACGGGGTTTGGACCGTGATGACGATGTTCGTGTTGTTCTGGACCCCGAGCGAGCTCGCGGTCGTCAGCGCGATCGTCGTGACCGAGATGAGCCGAGCGGCGAACGACGTGGTGGAAAGGCCGGAGTCGGTCGGGAGCGACCCGACGAACACCGGGAACCAGATCGAGAGCGAAGTGTAGGCGAGCCCGTTCAACGTGGCGGAGAGCGCGGGTCCGTCGACCATCTCCGGCGTCCCGCCGTCCTGGGCGAACACGACCGCGCCCTGGTCGAACGCGACATCCGCCGACGGGATGTACGTGTTCGCGAGGTGCACGTCAAAGCCGGCGGTCGCCTGCGCGAGGTTGAACGGGATCGAGCTCGCCGAGAAGAACGGGCAGGCGCCGGCGATCGGCGAGACGACCTGGCTCTTGAGCGTCCAGTCCGCCACCACGGCCGGGGTGAACGGGCTCGTCACGTTCCAGTTGGCGGTGTACGTTCCCGCCGTGCTGCTGCCCGTGACGGTGTCGCTCGTCGCGATGTTGCC
>Ga0070761_10000500_pt1 | contig 25250 bp, 17 predicted proteins | sample HubBroMetageREF1_FD_66724 | JGI IMG/M metagenome (GOLD analysis project Ga0070761, IMG submission 66724) | Reference soil microbial communities from the Hubbard Brook experimental Forest, New Hampshire, USA - Hubbard Brook CCASE Soil... | ecosystem: Environmental > Terrestrial > Soil >... | reverse complement strand
CTCGGGATGGTGCAACTCGCGTGCGCTGTCATCCTCCTGAGACATTTATGAGATGGCTTCTACACAAAAGCCCCCATCTTTAGCGTATGGGCTCGATTCTTCTCGTCCCGACGTTGTACACGGCAAATTACAAATAAAGACCGGCCTGCGAAATGGCCCTCCCAACATCGATATAAAGTCGACGTAACTGGCTGGTGCAGCACTAGTGGGTGTAGGAGATACCCACTAGAGGCACAGCCGTGCTCCGGAGGCCCCCATTGTCTAATTTCAGCAGCACGTTTCCAGTCAAGACTAAATGGCCCCACACACGAAATTTCAGGCCCAGCGACGCATCGATTATGTTCTCGTCTGTAATCGCCTGAGCTGTGTCCGGATGCGTCGTCCCTGGCGTATACACCGCGCAGGCAACACCCGCGGCGTTTGTCGCTCCCGAGCAATTGCCGTAATCCGTGTACGTGTGAGAGATGAGCTCCGGACTGCTAAAGAGTCGTTGACCGTAGAGGTCGAATGCTCCCGTTAGCCGACTTGTCGCACGAACATCCGCTCCCACAATATAGAGCAATCGGTTGGGCAGCGAGCCCTTGGCGACCGGATTTGTGGCACCTGGCACGATGTTCGTACCGGCGAGAACGGAATCGCCATTTACCTCGTAACCCACCGAGGCGTGCGGCGTAACGCGCGCATGGTAGGAAATCACGGCAAACGGCTCCACTCCAGTCGTGCCAGAACCCAGGAAGTTCGTTGCATCTCCGCTGGGCAGGCGCACATCTACCCCTGCTGCGACTGCCAGACGCTCCCCTTTGTACACCGTGTATTTTCCGCGGAGCACCACATCGCCGATGCCCACTGCGCTGTTCGAATCGGAAAACGTTGCGTTGAGGCACGGAACTTGCGGCGCACATTGCGCGGTGAGCGCAGGATTAATTGGATTGAACGAATGCCACACGTTGCCGGGCGCCATGGCCGACACGGGTGCAACGGAATTTGGAACAATCGTCGCTTGCGAAGTGACCGCCATTCGCACATTCAAAATCGGGATCGCGGCCGAGAAATCAAGACGACTGGTAATTCCGTAGGTCAAATAAATCGTATATTGATTTGCAGTCAGGTCGATATTATTCGATGTTTGGATGTAGTCGCGAACGAAGCAGGGATCTCCCGCGTATTGTGTTCCGGTTAGCGCGGTTTGGACCGGGCACGCCGGTATGTTCGGAGGTATAGGAGTAAAAGGCTGGTGCTGAAGGACGGCCGGAATATTACCCAAGCTCTTTCCGTCGATTGTGCCGAAATTGAAATATTGGTAGCTGAATCCCAAAAAGAGTTTGTGCCTCCCGACGGTTGTCGCGCGATCCCCGAGAATTGGACCAAGGCTTTCATCCGTCGAAGGGGCAAATGTCTTCAGAGACGGGTCGTAGATGAAAGTGATGCCGGAAGAAGGTGAAGCAAGCGGCAACTGCGACACCTGAACGCCAACTGCTTCGTTAATAGGGGCGAATGTGGTCAGGAAGTCGCTCCCAAAATGGGCCTCGTGATGGTCTCCCGTGTACAAGACGGACTGCGCAGGATTCGGCGTAGAGCCAAACCCAAACGGACCGTAGACCTGCGGAATTAGGCAGACCAGTTTGTTGCTCAGGGTGCCGTTCAGAGGACATATCTGCGCCGAAGCCGTGTCCGCAACAAGAAGCATCAGGGCTGCGAACCCGACGAACGCGATTCTCTTCATTACGGTTCTCCTCAGTCGGGATTGGGGGCCGCTTGTTTCCGATCGTTGGATTACCTCTGCGGGGAGGCCTGACCCGCTCGTTGTTGCAGCGAGTGTATTCCCCTCCTATCGATTGTCAAGACACGCGTTCGCTTTCCCCCTTCTCACCTGACATCGGTAATGGCCCACGTTCCGCTCTTCTTGGATAATTGGAAAACCCAAAGATCGCTTCGATCCAAGGTTTTCTGTCCCTTGGGAGTGTACTGCTGTGCGAGTCGAGCTGAGACCGTTGCGGTAACTCCGTCCGGATTTATCTTCACGGTTTCATCGAGCAGCTGTATCCGTATCGCACTCGCGTCCTCGAACGAACGCTTGTAACCAGCGAATGTCTTTGCTGGGATGCTGGGCCAAACCTGGCTCACGCCGTCGGGACTTCTCTGTTCGAAAGCGATGATAAACCGCTGAATGACGTCGCGAATTGCTACTTCGTCAGCAGCCACATTGGATGCTTCCGTCTTGACCGATGGAGGTGGGGACGGCGGCTGGTTGAGCGCATCCACTTTCTTGCTGATTTCCGTCAAGTATCGCTGCGCGTCAGCGGCTTGTGGCCCGTTTTCCCTCACGATCGCCACGAAATCGCTGCGGGATTTCTCGAGACCGATCCTATCTCGGCTGCCGACGGCATTGTAAGCTTGTACTGCTTGCTGGAATTCCCTTTGTTGCTGCGCGGTTCGAGCCTGGCTCGCCTGAGCCTGATCAATCTCCTTCAACAGCGCGGCAGAGTCGCCACCGGCTTGCTTGATTTGCACCGCGTATTGGCGCGCGGAATCGAGATTGCCTTGTTGGAGATCCGAGCGGGCCGCCGCTTCAAGAGCCGCAATCTGCCGGTTTGCACTCTCTTGTTTCAGACTGGCGAGCTTGGCGTCCAAGTTGCGCTGAAGCTCTTCGGCCTCCGCCCTTCGCGGCCCGTCAAATGCAATCACTTGACCGAAAAGGTCGGACGCGCGTTGCAGCCCTTGCTGGTCGTTTGCCCGCGAGCTCTGTTGCGCCTGACGAAAGACGATCTCTTCCTTCTGGCGACGCGGGATCACATCGTTGAGATATCTCTGTGCATCCGCTCTCCGGACGCCGCCGTCGCCCGACGCCAAGATTTTCCGGAGATCCCGTTTCGCGGCGTCGAACTCCCCCTTCTCCACTTCGCTCGTTGCTTGTTGCCACAGCGCCGCCTCCTGCTGCCGCAACTTCGCAAGCGAATCGTTTCGCATGGATTCGCCCACCGCAGTTTCTCTGTTCTTAATTTCAGCCGTCAGCGGACCATTCAGCTGGTCCGCACCTTGCAGGGTCTGTAGCGCGCCTTTCAAGTCTCCCGACGCGATGAGCTTGTCCGAAAGTGCAATCGCGTTTTGTTGTTGCGTCTCCTCGGGACTGACCGCGGGTTTTGCAGGCACAACAGGCCTCGTTGGCGGGTTGGCATTGGTTGTTGACGCCGCACGAGTGTTAGCCGGCTGAGCAGAACGAACGTCAGACTCCTCGGCATTAGGACGTGAAATCAGATGCACGGTCGCCCATACGCCCAGAATCAGCCCCATCGCTGTCGCCGCAAGCATCGCCGTTTTTTTGAAGCCTCGCGGGGACGCGGCCGCCGCCGTCCGCGTCGCAGTCCCCCGCATCCGCTCCTGGACGCGCGCGGGCCCCATTGGACTTTTGGGGGCCGCAGGTACGACTGGCGCGGATGCGGTATCAGTACGCGGAAACACGACCGGAGCATTCGGTGCAGGAGGCACCGCTATAAACTGCGCTGGAGGCATCGGAACCGCTGGCTGCGACGAAATCGGGGGTTGAGTCGCAGATGCCTGCGGCGCGCCGGTCTCGGTTGGTCCGGCGTTCTCCGCCGCGGGCGGCTCGGCGTCAAGCGGTCTGCGTTGCAGAAACGCGTACTCTTTCGAGAAATTCGCCGGCGTCGAGGGCGCGGCCGTCGGCGATGCAAGAGTCGGCGCGCTCTTGGCCGCGTCGATCTCTTCCGCCACGCGGCTCACCCGCGGGTCGAGCGCGTCCAAAGTTTCGGCTTCCACGGCAACGCGCAGGGTTTCCGCGGCCCCATCGACGTTGCCAGACTCCGTCAAGGCCCGTATTTCCTTCAGCTTTTGCTCTTGTTGACGCCTCTTAGCTCGAGCCTGAAATTCGACAACCGCTGAATGTAGCAACTGCGTCAGGTCCGTGTTCGGACCAGTGATCTCGATAGTCTCTTTTGCGAGGTCGATCGCTTCGCTGAAGTCCTCACGATTGATTTTGAATTTGATCTCGCGAATCCGCTGCTCGATCATTTCACGCGCGAGTTGTTTCTTGTCCCGCGCTTCCGCTTGCTCGCGCAAAAACAGCAATTCAGCGTGGTCGGGGAACGACTTCAGTGCCGCGTTGGCGGCACGACTGGCGTCCCAGAACCGATCCTCATGCATATGCGCCTTTACATCGTCGATCGCTGCCCGGAGGCGTTTTTCGCTCTCAATTTGTGCCTGTTGGTTGCGTGCAAAATCGATGAGACGCAGCAGATCTCCGTTGGCGGGAAACTCTGCTTTCAGGGGCTCTGCCCGAGCGAGGAGTTCCGGATACTTCTTCTCATTGACGAGTTTCTTGAGGGCCTCCAATTCGCGTTGCAGCCCCTCGGAGCGGCTCTGCTTTTCGCGTTCGCGCTCAACGAGCGCGCGAAGTTTTTGAACTGCGGAGTCTTTGGGATGCGCGGCGCGCAGCGTATCGAGCAACTCCAGAGCTTCGCCGAACCGCTGCGCGGCCAGAAGCGATCTTCCTTCGGCCAGCTTCTGCTGTTTCTGCTGTTCCGCCTGCTCTTTGGCCGCATTTGCCAGTAGCCGGGAAATCTCGCGCTCGTCAGGAAACTCCTTTTTCAAATCGGTCAGCCGCGAGATCGACTCATCGTAGCGTCGCGCGGCCAGAAGACTCCGCGCCTCGCTTAGACTCTTCGATTTGCGCTGTTCAGCGAGCCCGTCACGAGCTGTTGTAAGGAGTCTCGGAATCTCCCCATCCTTGGGAAATCTTTTTCCTAATTCACTCAGTAGCGCAATGCATTCATCGTAGTTTCTTTTCGCAAGCAGATTGCGCGCTCTTGCCAAGGTCCCCAGCTTCTCCTGCTCGGCCTGACCCTCCCGGACAGCTCCCTGGAGCTGCGAAATTTCGGAGTCGCTGGGAAACTGTTTTTGCAGCTTGGCCAGCAGCGCCGTGCACTCGTCATAGCGCCGTGCAGCGAGCAGATTCCGGACCTCCGCGATGCCTTTCTGCTTCCGCTCTTCGGTCTGCTCCGCATGAGCCGCCTGCAGTAACTTGGGAACTTCTTCATCTGCCGGGAACTCTTCCCCCAGCCGCGTAAGGATCGCGATGGACTCTTCGTAGTTCTTTGACGCCAGCAGATTCCGTGCGTTCGCTAAACTCTCTAGCTTCCGTTGCTCCGCCTGATCTTCTTCGACGGCTTTCTGAAGCTGGGCAACATCGGAATCGTCAGAAAACTGTTTCCGTAATTCCGCCAGTAGCGCATTGCATTCGTCATAACGCCGCACCGCCAGCAGATTCCGGGCTTCCGCGATGCCTTGCTGTCTTTGTTGCTCTGCTCGATCGGCCTGGACGGTTTTCTGAAGCTCCAGCACTTCCCAATCGTTGGGGAATTGCTTTTGCAACTTCGCCAGCAGCAGGTTGCATCCGTCGTATCCCCGCGCTGCTAAAAGGTTCCGGACCTCCGCGATATCCTTCTGCTTCCGCTCTTCGGCCTGCTCCGCATGAGCCGCCTGCAGTAACTTGGAGACTTCTTCATCTGCCGGGAACTCTTCCCCCAGTTCAGTAAGAAGAGTAATGGATTCTTCGAAACGCCTTGCGGCAAGCAGGTTTCGTGCATTCGCCAAACTCTCCTGCTTGCGCTGCTCCGTCTGAGCGTGCCGGATAGCCTTTTGAAGTTCCGGAAGCTCTTTGTCGCTTGGAAAGCGCCTCTGTAATTTCGCTACCAGCGCCGCGCACTCGTCGTAGCGCCGGCCAGCCAGCAGAGTGCGGGCCTCCGCTATATCCTGCTGCCTCTGCTGCTCAGCTTGATCCGCCCGGACGGCCTCGAGTAATTGCAAGATCTCCCGATCATCTCGAAATTCTTTTTCTAGCGTCGTAAGCAGTACGATCGACTCTTCGTACTGCCTGTTCGCGAGGTAGGTTCTGGCTTCGGCCAGCCCCTGGTTCCTGCGCTGCTTGGCCTCGTCAATGCGGATGTCCTCCAACAGCCTAGGAATCTCGTCATCGCTCGGAAACTGCTTTTGCAAATCGACCAGCAGCGCCCTGGACTCCGCAAAATTCCCTACCGCCAGATGGTTTCGAGCTCCCTCCAGAGTTCTCTGCCTGTGTTGCTCGGCCTGATCCTCCTGCACCGTATCCAGCAGCCGCTGGACCTCCTCTTCGGCTGGAAATTCTTTCTGCAGTTCGCTGAGGATTTCGATGCAGTCGTCGTAGTTCAGTTGGGTCCACAACCCACGCGCTTCCTGCATTCTTTCGAGGAGCCGCAATCGCCGCAGGCGCTCTGCCCTTTCCACTAGGACCTGCTGCTGAAGAACTGCTGCCTGCTTGTTGGCAGGCTCCAATTCGAGCACCTTCGCCAACAGTTCCTCGGCTTCGTCTGGCATTCCCTCCGCGAGGCGCTGTCTGGAGGCCTGGAGCCACTCCGCCACGACCTGAGCGCGGTCGAGTTCGCGTTGAACCTGTTTTACCAGCTCCTGCGCCTGATCAAAGGCCGCATCTAACTGGAGAGCATTTTCCGCCTCCGCTCGCGCCTCTTGGATTTTCCCTTCCGCCAGCAAGGCGCGTCCCTTATCAACGTGTTGTTGCGCTTTCGGCCGGATCAAGAGCCGCTTCAACTCAGCATTCACTTTCTCCAGAAGGGCTCGCGCCTGTGAATTTGCCGCGTCGACTTTCAGCGATTCCCGCAGAAGCTCGCGTGCCTGGGAAAATTCCCCCTTCTCGATAAGCTCGCGGCTCTGATCAATCAGCTCGGAAATCGAGTGCAACTGGAGTTCTTTGTAGACTGGTTCGAGCTCCAGCAGGAGATCCTCCATTGACTGGAACCGATCCTCCGGCAATTTCCGAAGAACCTTTGAGATGATGCCCTCCATCGCTGGCGGACAATCGGGGACTCGCTGTGTTATGGAACGCGCCTCCTGTGAGCAGATGTTGTGCATCAGAGTGGCCGGATTGTCGCCCGTGAACGGCCTTTCGTAACACATCAGTTCGTACAGCAGCACTCCAAAAGACCAAATATCCGACCGCTCGTCGGCATGTTCGCCATGATATTGCTCGGGAGACATGTAGGCGAACGTCCCGATCAGCATTCCGGTTTGCGTTTTCGACTTGTCCAAGACGCGCGCGATCCCGAAATCGACAACCTTTACGACCCCTTCCTTGTTCACCATCACGTTTCCGGGCTTGATGTCGCGATGAACGATACCTCGCTTGTGCGCATAGTCGAAGGCACGGCAGGCCTGCAACGCGTACGTAAGTTTCAACGCGAGAGGCACAATCGTACGTCGGGCGATCGTTTGTTCGAGACTTTCGCCCTCGATGAGCTCCATCGCGATGTAGGGAGTGTTCTGGTCGTCACCCATGTCGTAGATGGTGACGATGTTTGGATGTTGTAATCCGCCTGCCGATTGCGCTTCTCGGTAGAACCGCTGGAGAAGATTCGGGTCGTCGGCGAGACCGGTGGTGATCGTCTTGAGGGCAACCATCCGGTTGATGATGGGGTCGCGCGCCCGGTAGACCACTCCCATGGCCCCGTGGCCCAACTCACCATGAACTTCGTATTTACCCAGCTTCCTCAAGCGCGTCCCTCTAGCGATGGGCCTGCCCGGCTGGAAAACTGCGGATATCTAGAGCGAACGCAGGAGCTTAGGCCCGCCCCGAGAGTAAGCGAATCGTCGCAAAAACGGCCTAAACTGTCAACATGAATACAGACAACGTTCCCCATCGCTTAGCGCATTTCTTTTTCGCGGCGGCGCACGAAGCCGGGTCGCCAGCCTTCTCTTTCGCCTTGTCCCTTTAACTTGGCCTTTTCCGGGATTTCCCAAAACTTGGATTCTTTCCGGCAAAAACTCAGATATGCGTGAGCGTGCCGGTAACTTTGGTGCGGCGCAGCGCCCACGCAAACACCAGGAACGACAGCGGGATGAGGATCGCGGCGAAAACCAGCAGCGCCGCGATTGAAGGCCATAGCTCGCGCCATCCCGCGCCGGCCAGCAATTCGGCCCGCATTCCTTCGAGCGAGTAAGTGACGGCAAATGTGGCATTGCGTATGTACCTTAGTCACAATCGAATGCTTAGGACCCGTGCTGCTTCGAGGGCATTAGCGCCGTTGCCTTTTGAGCAAGGAGGCCAAATCCCTTTGCCGCAGCGTCTTTCCTAATAGCTTCGAGTTCAGCGCGCCCAGTGATAGCCTTCCCGGATTTTATTTCGATATCCGCATGTGCCAGACGCGCCTCTAACTGGTACGGCACAAATCCGCTTCGGGCGGCGTCACGGTTCACGATCGAAAGATTCTGCAACGCTTCATCCGCCTTGCCTGAAGCGGCCTGGATGCGGGCGCCGACGATCCCGACGGCCAGGCGATTGGGGACATTTTGAGATTTGGCTAATAGGACCTTTGCCTTTCCAAGTTCCTGCGCAGCCTCGTCGAATTTGTTTTCCGCGTACAAGGCTCGCAACAAAACCGCGTCCGCAGTGATCTCGTCGTCCGGGTGGCCCTCCTTGCGAAACTCATCCCGAACTTCACGGGCGGTTCGTTCGGCATCGGCAGCGTTCCCTTGTTCAATTGAGAGCGCTGCAAGTTGCAGGCGTGATCCGGCCGCATTGCTTTTCTCATCAATCTCGGTGCGGATTTGCAAAGCCTGCTGCAAATTCTTGTGCGCTTGCGGAAGATTGCCCTCGGCGATCTGGATTTCGCCCCAATTGGCGAGGGCGAACGCTTCATACGCCTTGTCGCCGGTCTGGGCTGTAATAGCCAGAGCCTCCTGGATCGCTTGGTTCGCGTTTTGTAGATCTCCGTGAAGATAGAAGGCGCGAGAGATCCCAGTAAGGCTGGCCGCCAGCGTCCACCGGTCGCCGAACTGCCGTGCAACTTTCACACTCTCAAGAAAACTCGTGAGTGCAGCGGCGCCATCTCCCAAATCGATTTGGACGTTGCCAAGATCAACCAGCGTCTCCGCAATGTCGGGCGCGGCATCAACTTGGCGCGCAATGTTCAGCGACTGCTGTGTCATCCGTTTTGACGCGACGAGATCGCCCTCGTCGTGCAATATCAGCGCCAAATTAGCCAGTGCAACCATTTGACCTAATTCGTTTCCCGTGTTCCTCCAAATCTCCAGAGCCTCTGCGTAATTCTTCTTTGCCTCTAGTACATTGCCGTTTAATTGTTGAAGGCCGCCGATATTGATCATCGTTTTGGCGACCTCGCCGGGGTAGTTCGCAGAGGCCCAGAGGCGGCGGGACTCTTCCCAGGCAGCCAGCGCCTTATCTTGGTCTCCTAAAGCGTGTTGTGCATCTCCTTCCTGGAGCCTGGCGCTAGCCTCGACGAATTTGGAACCTGTCACAGCCGCCTGGTTTGCGGCTTTTACGGCGGATTCCAGCATTCCTTTGGCATCGCCCGAGCGAGACTTCGCAATCGCTTCCTCGAGAAAGATACGAGGATCATTATTTTGAGGCGGCGGCAATGCTTGCAACGCCGCGAGGGTGAGCAACGCATCTTTTGCGTGACCGCTGCGCGATTGCGCGCTGGCAAGCCGCAAACCGTATTCGACGTTGTCGGGGAAGTAGCGCGCGAGCGTGCCGTAAACCTGAACTGCAACTTTCCAGTCTTGCGCCATTCCGCGGTATTGGCCTTCCACCACCAAGCGATCCTCGCGACCTAGATTTCCTGATAGCTCAAACGCAAGCCGGGCTTCGTCCTCGGCTTTCGCGTCGTAGCCGAGCGCTTGCCATGCGCGCGCGAGGGCAAAATGAGCCAACGGAAACTTCGGATCCGCGACGACTGCTTTTTGCAGGAGAGGCAGGGCCGCGCGCGAATCCAACACGCGCAGCTTGGATACTCCTTCGGCATATAGGCGTGCGCCTTCGGGAGTAGTAGGATAGCTCGCTTGCACTCCCTCGGCGTCCACGGCGGCCACTTCTCCGACGCCCAACCGGTTCCGAAGATCAGAGCCGACGCGCGCAACCAAGTCAAAGAGATTTATCTCGCTGCCGGCCTCAGCAACGGAAGCGACGGTTTCGCCGGTTGCCGCGTCCTGCAGGTGCGCATCCACACGAAGCTGTCCTCCGGCAACCTTTCCCAGAGTGGTAAAGCTTCCTACGAGAACCAGGTCGCTGCCCACGTAGCTGTGCACACGCTTGAGAGTGTCGCTGGCGAGCGTGTCTGTCTCAGCCAACGAAAGGTCGCGCTCCATGCGAGCCACGTTTTCCGCAGGAATAATCCGCAGTTTTTCACCAGCCGAAAGTTCGGTGGCGAGCATCTGTGGCAGAGCGGTCGAAACCCACTGCACGTCATCCCGCTTGGAGGAATTCTGGAAGGCGAGGACAGCTACTGATTTGCGCGACGTCGCGGCGGGCACGGCAACGGGACCAGCGCGGGGAATTTCACGATGGAAAAGCCAATCTCGCGAGCCCCTCCAATTGAAGGCCAGCGCCAGCGCGATGAAAAGCAAGGGCACGAAAAACAAGAACCACGACGCAGCACGAAATCTTCTTACAACTGGCGGCGGAAGCGGCTCCGGCTCGGATATCTTTACAGTCTCGAGCGCTATACGCACGTCGCTGGCACGCTGGTAGCGTTCGCCCGGAGATTTCTCCAGGCAGCGCAAGATGACAGCCCTTAGGCCCGAAGGCAGGTTCGCGGGAAGCGGCGTGGGAGCTTCTCGTAGGATCGCGGAGCTTAGCTCGAACGCGGTTCGGCCGGGGAAAGGATGTTTCCCGCTGGCCATTTCGTAGAGCAAAATCCCTAGCGCCCAAGTGTCCGTCTTGGCGTCCGCGGGCTCGCCGCGCAGCAATTCCGGCGCAAGGTACGGCAGCGTGCCGACAATTACGCGGGAATCCGCGAGCGGGACCGTTGATGAAGTAGCTTCCTGGAGGTCCGCATCCCGTAAGCGCGCGGCTAAGCCGAAATCCAATACCTTAACGCGACCTTCGGTAGTCACCATGGCATTGGTGCTCTTCAGGTCACGATGAATTACGCCGTGCTCGTGTGCGTGGGCCAGTGCATCGGCGATCTGCATCCCGTACCGAATGACAGAATCCGGCGGCAGTCCGTTCGTTCCGAGAAGCGAGCTGAGCGGCTGACCCTCCACCTGCTCCATGACGATGTAAGCTTCCCCGTCCGAGTCGCCGACTTCATGGATCGTGCAGATGTTGGGATGGTTGAGGGCCGAGGCCGCCCGCGCTTCGTGGAGTAGCAGGTCGCGCGCAGTCTTGTCCGCGAGCACGCGATCACCCACGACCTTGATCGCGACCTTGCGTTCCAGGATCGTATCGTAGGCGGAGTAGACTACACCCATCCCGCCTGCACCGAGTTGACCCTGGATGCGATAGTGACCAAAGGTTTTGCCTGCGGGTGGAGCGGGGTCTAGCATTGCGAGGCATCTTAGAATTCACCTCCGCGCAAGTCAATTGACGAGTGGAGCAGGCTAGGTTCTGAACGCGGTGATTGGAATGTTGCGATTTTTTGATGTGGAAGCTTCGTATATCTTTGGCTTGCCAGCCGCCCCTAAATTTGGCGGTGTTGGCGTCTGATTTTCTGTCTTGGACAGTATTCCGATTCAGGTATGAGCCGCAACCCATTCGCCCTGTCTTTCCCGAGAAGATGTGCGATCGCAAAGAACAGAGCAGTTCGATAGCCAGGACGGGGGGTGAAGCGCAAGGGCGTGGCTGGGAAACGACGTTGACATACAGAAACGAAGTTGGTCGACCGAAGTAGGACCAGTGTTCTTGTCGGGGGTGTGGGCCTACGAAAGAAGATCAGGCGCCACAGGAATTTGAAGTCGCTGGAGCTTGGTGCGCAGCCCTTCTCGGCTGATTCCAAGAATCTCGGCGGCGCGCGTGCGGTTCCCCTCCGTGTGTTGTAACACGGAGAAGATCAGTTGCTTTTCCATTTCGTGCAACGACATCGGAGCGACGCGCGTTGCTTGCGAAGGCATCGCAGGCAGCCGGTCGTGACGATTGCGAATTCGCTCGTTTAGCAAATCAGCGCCGCAACAGACATCCGCAGACGCCAATGCGGCTAGCCGGGCCATTTCACTTTCGAGTTCCCGGACATTTCCCGGAAAACTGTAGGTCGTCAATGCGGACAAACAGTCCTCCGCCAGGCGCGGCGCGGGCCGGCCGAAGCGCGCTGCCGCAGCGCGAAGAAAGTGTTCGGCAAGCAGCCTCGTGTCGTGAGGCCGGTCGCGCAAGGGGGGCAAACGAAGGGTGATAGCTGACAATCGGAAAAACAGATCAGCGCGAAATCTGCCGGCTTTCACTTCACCGTCTAGATCGCGGTTCGTCGCAGCGATGAATCGAACATCCACCTGCTCGGTCCGGGAATTACCAAGCCGGGTAAACTCGCCCGATTGCAGGACGCGAAGGAGGTGAGGCTGCAGATCGAGCGGAAGATCTCCAATTTCATCGAGAAACAGGGTACCGCGATGGGCGGCTCCGATAAAACCGATGCGATCGCGATTTGCGCCCGTGAATGCACCCTGCACGAAACCGAAGAGTTCCGAACCAATCAGAGTGCCGGGAATTGTGGCGCAATTTAAGACGATAAATGGTCCTTTGACACGCGTGCTGTGGCGATAGACTGCCCGAGCAATCAATTCCTTCCCAGTTCCGGTTTCTCCTTCGATCAGAACAGGCAGATCGGTAGTTGCGATCTGGTGTACGGTCTGCAAGACGCGCGCCATTCCGGGGTCAGCGGTCAAGATTCCATCGGATTGGCTGTGAGCGTGTTCTAAGGCGTCTGCGCGGTGTTGCGCCTGGCTCATGGCCACCGCGACTCGCAATCGTGGCGCAGCCAACGCACAGACCTCATCCAGCAACGCTCGTTGCTCCTCCGTAAAACAATTAGCGACCCGGCGATTTTCCAAATAGATAAGCGCGAACGCTTCATCGCTCGCGACGAGAGGCGCGCACAATACGGATCGCAGCGCGAGTTGCTGCGTGCTCGGTTGCCTGTTGTATGGCTCGGTCATGGAGGCGTCGCCGATCAACACCGCTTTTCCGCCATCCATCACGGAGCGGGCGATCGAGCGGCTGAACAACTTTTCCGCTTGGGATAGAGCCTCACTGCGGAAGTTCCGCGCCGCAGTCGCGCGGAACTCTCCGGCCTCACGCACGACCACGAATCCTCGATCAGCACCCAGTCCTTCGATCAATGTGTCGAGAAGGGCGGAAAGGAGTTCGCCGTACTCGCCTTCCTTCAAAAGTGCTCGTGACACTCGATACAGAATAGCCAAATGTTCAGTTGAGGGATTTTCTGGATTCAGAGTCATGCCAAGTCCGTGACTCGGAAATATAGCACCTTTCAGTAATCGACCGTGACCCTCGTGCTTTGGCGATCGACCGTCAAGAAAGTTGGCAGGCGCCATGCTCACTGCAATTCAGAAGACATGGCGGCCATTGTTCCGCGGGAGCCAAAAATGATGAGAAATAAGGTACGTGCGGTTCAGTTGACTCAGGGCGCGGCAGAAAACCGGGCCAAGTGGTGCCAAGTTTCTGGGCAGTGCTTATCCCCGCGTGCACGGTTCGGGCGTGAGAACCACAGCATTTGCGGGCGCCTGGCCGTGACCACGCAGGTGGGGTGCGCTCCGCCAGCCCCAGCCGCTGAAAAGTGGCAGCCGTTCAGGATCAATCAAGATCACACACTGGAGGGGCGCCGCATGGCCTCAAAGTACCTCTCGGGAATTCTGATTGTGGTTCTCTGTATGGCGCTCGCCAGGCCCGCTGCGGCAGATAAGGGAAGGATGATCGAAGCCGTGGAAGATCGCGGGCCGATCATGGGCGAATTCGTCGAGGCCACTGCGGTCGCGGCGGTCATGACCGCCGTGGTGATTCACGAATTGTCCGTGGTTCTGGCGCTGTGTACATTCGCCGCGCCCATCCACGCGCAGGCAACACAAACAACCGCTGCGTCCCCGGTACCGCCGTGGTACGACATCGCCAAAGAAGTAACGCTCACAGGCACGCTGAGCAGCGTGGTGCAGGATGCGACACCCCAGATGAACCTGCTGGGCGGTTCTCATCTGATCATTGAAACAACTGCGGGAAAAATAGACGCGGCTCTGGGAGGGTTCGCCATGAACGGTGAAGGCGCTCTCTCCGTTACTCCGGGACAGCGGGTTCAGGTGACCGGCGTGATGAAGACGATCAGAGACCAGCAAGTTTTTGTGACGCGCCTCGTTCTGGCAAATGGTCAAGTGTACAAAATCCGCAACGAACATGGCTTTGTCCTTAGGCCTCTATCGCGGCAGGGCAGGACGAATTCCGAAGCAATGGGAGGGCGGCGATGAAACGGGGATCTCATTGGATCGTTCCCGCTTTACTCTGCGTATTGGGCAATGCGTCCTGCGGCGGCCTCGGCGGCCTGAACTTCAACGACTTGTTTTTGATTTCAATATCACAAGCTCCCTCGAGGATGGTGGCCGGTACGAAGGCTAATGTTGTTGCTGTCGTGTCCAATGACCCTGCCAACGGCGGAGTTACTTGGAGTTGCGCACCGGCTACTTCGTGCGGTACAAATTCGTTCAATCCGGACAAAACGGCGAGCGGAGTTGCCAGCATATTTACAGCTCCCTCCATCCCTCCAACTGGTGGCGCCGTGACAATCACAGCTACTTCGGTATCGAAACCCGACCTCAGCTTCTCGACGAGCATAACTATCGGTTCGCCCACCTTCTCGTTCTACGTGGCGGGCGTCGCTAAAAACGACGAAGGTCACGACATCTACTCCATCGCCGGAGTAGTAGCATTTGCCTCCGATGGTTCCGGCACTGTTCTCGGCGGCAAACAGGACTACAACGACGGTGACAGAATCACGTCTCCTCAGCCTCAAGGTGACAAAATCCTCAGTGGATCGTTGGGCATGGCAGCGAACGGCCAGGGCACGCTCACTCTGGTGACCAATAACTCGAAGGTCGGCGTTGCAGGTACGGAAACTTTTGCAGTCGCCTTCTCGAACGCTGATCATGCGCTCATCACGCAGTTTGATGGAACTGCAACGTCAAATGGAAGCCTGGACCTTCAGACATCGACAAGCCTGCCCTCCAATGGGTACTCCTTCGTTCTCTCCGGTGGCGGAATTAATTCTGAGCCGGTTGTGGACGGAGGTGTGTTGTTTGTGGACGCAAGCGGCAACTTTAGTGGCACGGTGGACGTCAATGACGCCGGTAATGTTGTGCTAAGCACTCCCATTCCCGCCAATGCGGTGTTCTCGGCGCCCGACTCGTTCGGCCGCGGCACTATAACCGGCGGTACCCCCATCGCGGGATTATTGAATTACTACGTTGTTGGTCCCGAAGTGTTTCGGATCATCGACGTCGACGGCGGCGACACTGCAGTAGGTTCGGCTTATGGTCAAGGGAATAGCGCGAGTCAATTCGCTAACGCTTACATCGGCACTTCCGTGTTCTCCATTGGCAACAGCCCCGATTTCTACGCGGCAGCCGGGCAGCTTACTACCGACGCTACTGCAGCCGCGAAGCACGCGGCGAACGCTCTCGTCGATGACGCTGCTCTCGCTACTAATAACTTCACTGGTGTCGGCGATTTGAACGAATTGGACGGAGCCTTATTGACCGCCCATCCCTTCACTGGCACGTACACCTTGGGCGCCAACGGGTACGGAGCCTTGAGCTTTGCGGCAGGCTTTGGAAGCGTCGCCACGATTGGGTTGTATGCGGTCGATCCATCTCTCAACATTCTAGATCCCAATAATACGGGCAGCGGAGTAGGAGGCGTTCTCATTGCCGAAATGGATACAAACCGTGCCGGCATTGGGGTTCTGATTCCGCAAACCGATACCGATGTGGCTGACTTTGCAGGCGATTACACGTTCGGTGCGCAGGGTCTCACTGGCGCGCCCGCCGAGTTTGATTTCCTCGGCGAGGCCACAGTGACGGAACCGGGAGGTGCGTTCGCCGGAACAGGTGCCATCAGCGATCCGTTCGGGGCACTCACCGGCACCGTCGGGGTGTTTTCCAAGGCTACTTTTACGGCGACCGCGGTTCCTGACGCTTCGCACGCGGGTCGCTTCACACTCGATCCGCTTGCGTTGTCCAGCACTGACTTCGCGAGTCCTGTGAACTTGACCGTCACGGTCTACCAAGCGAACGCCGGACAGTTGTTCTGGATTAGTGTGAATCCGGACATCGAATCGGGCGGGTCTATACAGCAGAACACGCTGGCGTCAGCCCCAGCCGCAATGAAAACAAAGCCAAACAACCGAAATAACTGAACCTGATAAAGCAAGGGCGGCACGGCCGATTCATGTTGGCCGTACCAGGACGAGTATTTCATTTCGTGGAGGAGATATAACACGATGCGGAGCCCCTGGATTTTAATTCTTGCGCTGGGAATGCCATGCGTGTCTTCAGCCCAATGGCAGAATCTGAACACGCTGCATGCGGGGCAAAAGATTCAGGTGGTTGAAATGAACCCGAAGAAAGACTCCGGTACGTTCTTGAAGGTTTCGGACCAGACTATTTCGCTGCAAGGGAAGTCAGGCGAGCGGACGATCCTGCGGAAGGATGTTAGCAGCGTGAAGCTCATGGAAAATAAACATCGTTTACGCAACGCACTCATCGGCGGTGCGGTGGGCGCGGGTGTAGGCGCTGGGATAGGCGCAGTTGCATACCAGCCGTGTTCGCCTTCCAATAGCTTCTGCCTTAACCCTGGTGGGAGGGGCCTCCCAGCCGCGATTGGCGCGGTAGTCGGTCTCGCGGGTGGCGCGGTGATCGGAGCCCTGTGGCCCAGCCACAAAACCGTTTATAGCGCGAAAGCGCCTTAACTTCCGGTGTATACCGTTTGCGGGTTTCGACAAGTTAGGTGGCGCCCCGATGAAGTTTGCCAGCGCGTTCCTCGCAGTTTTCGTTTTCGTTTTCGACGCTTCGGCACAGACACCGAGCGACTCGGTGGTCATCAAAGATTGGTGTCCCTGGGTGCTGTCGCTCGAGTTCTCGCCCAATAGCGGCGAACTTGCGCGTTTCTGCTTCGGTTATGCCGTGGCATTGTACGATACCTCCAGTTACCGCAGAGCACGGACGTTCCTTACCGAAACGGAGCATACCCCCGAACTGCGGGAGTTTGCATACAGCCCGGACGGAACGGTGATAGCAACGGTCGAGGGATCATACGTGCGAGTGTGGAACGCAGCGGACCCAGGTAAGCTGATACCTAAGGAAGCATCGATTTTGGTGAAGGAAAAATCGATTTGGGTTGTCGAGGAACTGTACGCGTTGGACACTCCGCTCCGGGTTCTCGAGGCACCCCCGCGGGGGAATGACAAAATGGACGTACTAGGGATCGCATTCTCCCCTGACGGCAAACTTCTGATCACAACGCACAGAAACGATCGTCTGAAGGTCTGGAATGCGAGTTCCTGGACCATGGAAAGAGAGCTTATCTGCGGAACGGATCAAGGACTGGACGCGTCATGGACCGGATTCTCCCCCGACGGCAAACTTCTGATCACAATAGGTCCCAATGGTCATGTGAAGGTCTGGAATACGAGTTCTTGGACCGTGGAGGGAGAACTCATCGTGACCGATAGCCGTTTGACGGCAGCAGCATTTGCGCCCGATAACAGAACCGTCATGATCGCAGACGCAAACGGCGTATTGCACTACTGGAGTTTGGCGAGCAAAGCCGAGATCGAGACTCTGCGCACGTTGGAGGGCCTTCGCAACGGCGTGAGTGTGTCTGGTTTGGAGTTCTCGCCTGACGGCGAGACGCTGGTCGCGACAACCATGCTAGCGGCAAGGCCGATTGTCATCTGGAATACCACGGCTTGGATTGCAGAGACCGAAAGCGGATATAACTCCGCTGCGTTTTCCAAGGATGGCAAATTACTCGCGCTGGGTGGGCGTAATCACATTAAACTGATCGAGCCGGTTTCACGGAAACAGATTCGCGATATCGAGTTGCCCGAAATGATGCGGGGCGAACTCAGACGCAATGACGAGAACGAGCCGAACGAGAAGGAGAAAATTCCATGCCTTGTCTCTGTTCTTGCGTTTTCGCCAGATGGCAACACGCTTGCCGCGGGGTGCGGTTACCCAGAGGGAACTGTTCGCGTGGTAAAGGTAACTCCATAGAACTTGAAAGCGGCGACTGCTTTATTGGAATGCAATCTCTATTGTTTTGAATTGCCTCTCTCATTCACACCTAGGCGCGACAACGCACGGATCTCCGGCCTTCAGCGAACGCTAGCTAGCTCATTCGTCGGCTACTCGGTAGCGTTAATCAGAACCGAGTTTATCGCGCAATGCACGGATGACAATTTATTCGTTTTTTTGTGATCGAGGACACTCCGGTGGTGAACGTGGAAGTTCCTCCCAAAATCTTTCGCCGGTTCGGCTGGAGAGAAATCCGTGGCCAGCGCTGCCTTTGCCACTTCCAGGTAGCCCTGGATCTAGACCCAGATTTCCGCTGGACTACTTTTCGGGGGGCAGACTAGGTCGGGGAGCCGACTGAGTGAGTTTGCGTAACTCCGGCGAGGACGACATTTTGCTGGCCGATTGCTCGGCCGCATCCCTCACCGAATCCTCGACGATCAGCTTCAGGTTCTTATTGTGAGTGAATGCATTGCCCATGTGATGCTTTGCTGAACCCTGCACCGTCTCGATCCAAATTGTCTTACCAGATCTGTCTGTCACCGTCCATTCTAGTAGAACAACCATTTCCCGGTCGGAAAAGGCACCCAACGTCTTCGTGGCGTCGACGTCACTAAATTTTGGTTGCAACACAACTTGCACCTCTTCCGGCGGCGGGACCGCCGCTACACGTGTCAAGCTGGAAAAAACGGTTTGGAGCGCCGGCTCAAGATCCGTGCAAGCAGCTTTTCCGATCTCAAATGTTTCTTTGCCTGAAACGAAAGATCCCTTCTTCGTTTTGGTCGCACAGAATTCCGGGGTGAGAACAAGTGCCGCCTTGAGCTCTAGCGTTGTGTCTGCTGGCGACTTAGTTTGACCATGGGCCGTGACAACCGCCGCTGAGAAAATGATCGTCGTGAATAGCAACAAGCCAAGAAAAGAATGGCGGGTCCGTGACATTGTGATCCTCCTCAAAAAACCAATTCCAAAACAAACGTTTCGTCGGTGCTGGTCCTGGTGACTGGAACCCGCAGGGTGATCTTTTGCCGGGGAGTGTTCGTCGGCACCGGGACATACAAAAAGCCGTGCGTTGATGTCCCCACGGAAAGCGTCTTGCTCTGCAACTCTTTTTTCAGGATGTTTTCCTGGACCCACGAGGCATTGGAGATCAGTTTCATGGCGATGAGCGCTCCAGTCACAGAAAGCGCGGCGAAGCTCACGATACCTATTCGTTCGCCCGCTTTCGAGCGCGCCTCCGGAGTGGAAACGCTCGAATCGGCCGGGCCATACGTAATGCTGCTCTTATCGAATAGAAAGCTGTCCCCGTTCGATTCATTTTGAATGACAACGAAAACGGGAACAAAACCTTTAGGCGACAGTTCCGTGTGGAAGTAGGTCTTCTGTTCCTTGAGGTCCTCAATCGGCTGAACTCCAATAGTGACGCCCGCCTTCTCGGTCTTGATGGCGTAATCACTCGCTGGGCGCACTGGGTAGTCTGGAAACTTGTCTGCCGCATATGCAGGCGGTACTAGAGACAAGGCAACGAGTATGCCTACAATTCTAAGCAAGTCGGTCCTGAGCACGGAAGCACCCTCCTCTAGCGGACGTGAGCACCGCGTCGCACTCCGTCTGAAGTAGAGTCGAGGAACATTCGAGACGTCCGGAGGCCAATAAACCGGGCACCAACTTGGCACAGATTTCTGCCACCTGTAGAATCCTCCTGACGGTAAGCGCTTTACCGTATCGCGCTTCCCTCGCTCCGAACCGCTGCCAACGCATCGACCCGCGCTCAATGTGCAGATCGATGGCCATCTTTCTCGACCGAGTGATCCATCGCTTATCAGGACATGGCGACAGTCTGATGAGTAGGCCCGTCAGCCAGATATGAGCAGGGAAGCAGATCAAGTTATCGGCGGTTGGTAAGACAGATCTGAGCGGTGAGCAGCTCTTGGAACGTCGAATCGTAAGGTTCGCAAATCGTACGGCTCGGGGAGCTACTCCGTGCGAATTTGCGGACCCGTGAGAGATTCCCGCAACCGAAAAAGTTCCAGGTCGCGCTTTTGGAGATCGACGGTCACGCTGTACGCTTCCAGAGCCTGCGTTCCTTGGTTGATTCGATTTATTCCGCGCAGAGCTGAGATGACGCTCAGCGACAGAATCGAACTGCCGATTTACGCGTATGCGCATACTTTCGCGGCTGCACGCTAAGTTGGGGCTTTAGCTTTCGTTCTCGCCTAGTCTTTTGAACTTTGCCTCCTCCGCGATTTCCACAATCTTACATGCCTTCCGGTCAAGACCTCAGATATGCGTGAGTGTGCCGGTAATTTTGGTGCGACGCAGCGCCCAGGCAAACACCAGGAACGATGACGGTATCAGGATCGCGGCGAAAAGGAGCAGAGCTGCGATTGAAGGCCAAAGCTCGCGCCATCCCGCACCGGCCAGCAACGCGGCGCGCATTCCTTCGAGTGAGTAAGTGACGGGAATCAGGCGCGCCAGGAATCGCAGCGGACCCGGCAGCACGCTGACGGGGTACATCATTCCGCCGACGAGGCCTGAAATTCCCAGGACCAGCCACTTCGCGGGATTCCCCCGCTTGAAAAGAATCGTATAGCTCGCAGAAATAATTCCCAGGCCGGCAAACGCGAGAATGGACGCGAGGAGAATCGCGACGGCTCCGGGCCAGTTTGCTGCCCGCGGAGTGAATCCGAAAAGTAGCGCGCCCCATGCGAGATAGACGCAAGTGCGCAGCGCGAGCGCGGTGAAGGGATAGACCGCCGAGCCCGCGAGGATCACCGGCAGCGGAGTCTGTGTCACCAGCAAGGCTTCCAGCGTGCGATTTTGCCGCGCTTCCTCGATGCTGGAATCGAAAGCGGTGAGCGAAACGCTGAGATAATCGAAAAACGCGAAACCAACCAGAGCGAACGCAAAGTAGTTGCTGCCGCCGGGCAGCGCGCGAGCCAGCTCGGGACTCTCAACGAAGCGCGACAGGTAGTAAAAAGTGGCGACACCGAATAGAGCTTCCAGCGTTTCGAGCAGGAGCGCTCCGCGATATCCGCGAGCAATGGCAAAATCGCGTACGAAAAAGGCGGCAATCTTTCGCAGAGTGCGCGCGAAGTTCATGGCCGGGACTCGACGGGCGCGGGGTGGCGCGCGAGACGCGTGATGGCGTCTTCCAGGTTGGCGGTGCCGGTCGCCGCGCACAAGCCGCGCGGAGAATCGAAAGCCGTCACCCGGCCTGCTTCGAGCAAGAGCACGCGGTCGGCGATTTCCGCGACCTCGCTCAAGGTGTGCGATGCAAAAAGAAGCGTGGTGCCGTGCTGGCGTACCAGGTCGTCTTTCAGCAGGCGGCGGAAATCGGCGGCCGCCAGCGGGTCGAGGCTCCGTGTGGGTTCATCGAGCAACAACACGGCCGGCTGGTGGAGCAGAGCGCGCGCCAGACCCACACGATGGGTCATGCCGGTGGAAAGAGTGCGCACCTGGCGATCGAGTTCCGCTGCGATGCCCATGCGTTCGGCGATGATCGCGATGCGCGCGCGAGCTTCCGCGCGGGACATGTTATTCATGGCCGCGAAGAATCTTAGATTTTCGCGGGCGCTCAAACGCGTATAGAAACCCTCGTCGCCGCCTGTGTGATAGCCGAGCCGGCGTCGCGCACCGGAAGGGTGGCGCTCGAGGTCACACTCGGAGACGGAGGCGCGGCCGCGACTGGGGAGAATCAAGGTCGCGAGGATGCGGAGCAGTGTGGACTTTCCTGCGCCGTTCGGGCCGACGATAGCCACAGCCTCTCCGGCTTCGACCGAAAAGGAAACTCCACCGAGTGCGCGCTCGGTAGGGCGTGCCATTGGTTGTAGCAGCGCGCGCCAGCCGGAATGCGCAGGCGGGAAATATTTTTCAAGCGATTCGACGGAAATGGCCGCCGCGGGCATCCCGGTGGTTATATCTGAAATCGCCTGGGCGAATCCAGTTCTGTCGTTGCTGTTTGGGACGAGTGCCAGTACAATGGTGTTGGCGACTCGACGATCGCAGGGCGTGTGCGTCGAATCGATCCACGGCCGCCGAACCGGCTGCTGGCGGAAGCATCCCAGCCCAATATCGCGGGAGTGGCCGAAATGGACCTACCTCTCTCCTTCCATACGATTGTTGTCGCTGCACCCGAACAGGTGTCCTGTCCTCTCGGTGAGGAAGCGGCAATCTTGAATCTCAAAAACAGTGTGTACTACGGAATGAATCCGGTGGGTGCGCGTGTTTGGGATTTGCTGAAGCAACCGAGAAGTGTGGCGGAGCTGCGGGACACCTTGCTCGAAGAATTCGAAGTGGATGAAGAGCGCTGCGGAAAAGATCTGCTGGCGCTGCTCGGCACCTTGCAGGGCGAAGGGCTGATCGAAGTGCGCGACGAGGCGGTTAGTTCTTAGGCAGCGCGACTTTGTCCTGACGGGCGGGTTCAACGAAGACACTGCGTGGCTTGCGGGCCATGGCGCGTTCGAAGGCGATGACGCAATCATGATGGAACGGTGGCATCGATTCTGGCGGCTGAGTGGGTTTGAGCGCGGCGTCGTGATCGAAGCGACGGGCGGGCTCCTGGCTACTTGGTTGGGCTTGCGGCTGGCTGGCTTTCGCCGTTGGAAAAGTGTGCTGGCGTGGCTGAGTCCGTCGGCGAACGCCATCGCGCCTTTGCCTGGCGCATCGCACAAAGAGTCTGCGCAAGTCATCGCGCGAATGGAATCTGCGGCGGCGCGAAATCTTTTTTTCTCAGCGAGCTGTCTGGAGCAGTCGCTGGTTCTGTGGTGGCTGCTGCGGCGCCTCGGAATCGCGGCGGAGTTGCGGATCGGAGCGCGCAAGGAAGTCGGACGCTTCGAAGCGCATGCGTGGGTGGAGGTGGATTCCGTGGTGCTGAATGATGCGAACGCCGAGCATCGCCACTTCGTCCCATTCGATGGGCCCATCTCGCCCCTGGAGACGCGAACCGATTGAGCGGCATCGTGGGCATCTACGATCGGAGTGGTGCGCCGGTGGACCGGGCGCTGTTGAAGGCGCTCGCTCATTTTCTTTCCTACCGAGGTCCGGACTGGCGTGACACCTGGTCGAGCGGCGCAGTCGGCTTCGGTCACACCCTGCTGCGCACCACGCGCGAATCGCAACTCGAGCGTCAGCCGGCCAGCCTAGACGGCCGATTCTTCATTGCGGCGGATGCGCGGATCGATTGTCGCGAAGAACTGAGAATTAAGATCGCACAGAAGAACTATGGCACGCCGGGCCGCACGGCAACTGACTCCGAATTGATTCTGCACGCATACGCCGCGTGGGGCGCGGAGTGCATGGAGCATTTACGCGGGGATTTCGCTTTCGCGATCTGGGACGCGCGGAAGAAATTGTTGTTTTGCGCGCGCGATCATTTTGGGGTGAAGCCTTTTTACTACGCCGAGCTGGGCGAGCTTTTTCTTTTCAGCAACACACTCGATTGTTTGCGTCAGCATCCGGAAGTTTCCGAAGAATTGAACGACGCCGCAATCGGCGATTTTCTGCTGTTCGGATTGAACTGCGACGCAGCCACGACAACTTTCCGCGACATCCGACGCCTGCCCGCGGCGCACGTAATGACGGTTTCCTCCGAGGGCCTGCGCATCCAGCGCTACTGGTCGGCGCCAACGGAAGGGCGCATCCGGTATGACCGTGTGGGAGATTACGTTGAACATTTTCAGATCTTGCTGCAAGCGGCGGTGGCAGATCGCACGCGCGTGGATCGTGCGGGCGTATTGCTCAGTGGCGGCCTGGATTCGTCGACGATCGCGACGACGGCACGCGAACTTTCTGGGAGTGTCGGCGGAACTCTAGATTTGCGCGCCTACACCGTGGTCTATGACTCATTGATTCCGGACCAAGATCGCCTCCATGCCCGCGAAGTGGCCGAGTTCCTGAAGATCCCGCAGCAGTGTATTGCGATGGATGAGCTGCGGCCGTTCGAACGGTGGGAGGATCCGGCGACATGGTCGCCCGAGCCTGTCGACGATCCTTTTTTTGGTGGCCTCTTCGACCAGTTCCGAACAATCGCTGCGGATTGCCGCGTGGTGCTTTCCGGCGAAGGCGCGGACAATTTGATGCACTTTGAGATGTGGCCATTTGTGCGGGACCTGATGCGAAATCAGGAGTGGGGCAAAATGTTCGCGGAAACTCCCCGCTATCTCTGGCTGCGGCCTTCGGTTTTGCCGGGACTCAAACGGCGCGTACAAGGCTTCTTCGGAAAAGATCCGACTGCGGCGATTTATCCGCGCTGGCTGGCACCGGATTTCGCGCGCCGCTTGAACCTGAAGGACCGGGCCAAAGAATGGAACGAGCTTCCAACCTTTCGCCCTCATCCCATTTTACCCAAGGGCCATGTCTCGCTTTCGTTGCCGCACTGGTCTGCCATGTTCGAACAGGAAAATGCCGGACTCACACGCTGCCCGGTTGAGGTGCGGCATCCCTATTTGGATCTGCGTGTTGTGAATTTCCTGATGGCGCTTCCACCCTTTCCTTTATTTTTCGAGAAGAAGCTGTTGCGAGAGGCAGTGGCGGGACGATTGCCTGAAAGCGTCCGCACGCGCCGGAAGACCCCTGTGACGAGCAATGCGTTGCTTGTGCACTTAAGACGGTCGCAAACCGGATGGATGGATCGAATAGAATGGAACGCGGAGATGGACTTCTATGTCAACCGGTCGGCAATGACGACGTTTCAAGGCGACATCAGTGCGGAGCAAGCTTGCGCGATTGTTCGCCCGCTATGCCTCAACTTTTGGTTGCAGTCAGCGCGTAAGGTCCGGTATAACTTGCGTGCGGAGGTTCGCAATGCTTAAGCCCGTTAAGCGGGATAGTAAGAGGCCTTATTCGCCTCCTCTCATAACTGTGTACGGCACCATTCAGGAACTGACCCAAAAGATTGGCGTTCGGGGCACTCCAGACTCCCATTTACCTCATGGCCCAAAGACGCACACTTAGCCGCGCAAGAATCCAGACCAACGTCGGGAGTACTTCTAAATTCGAGTGCCTGGAAGCTCTATGAAGGGAATCTTGTTGCCATGGATCAGGAAGGCTCGGTAAATCGGGCTGACATTCGGTAGAATCTGCAAATGGAATTTGGTCGTTGACCTCAGTGAATTTCACCTACGCCGTTTTTGGCCTCTTGCTCCAATCGAATCTGTCTATCCCTGAGC
>Ga0070761_10000496_pt1 | contig 25326 bp, 32 predicted proteins | sample HubBroMetageREF1_FD_66724 | JGI IMG/M metagenome (GOLD analysis project Ga0070761, IMG submission 66724) | Reference soil microbial communities from the Hubbard Brook experimental Forest, New Hampshire, USA - Hubbard Brook CCASE Soil... | ecosystem: Environmental > Terrestrial > Soil >... | reverse complement strand
GACCGGACAAGCAAAGTTACTGTGTCGTCTCGGTGTCTAGCGCACCCAATCCGGGGCTCGATCGCGTGACGCATCTCTGTGCCCCCACGACGGGGCTCGCAGTACAGGCGATACGGCAGATGGCGCTGGACCCGCCGCGATACCGATGCACAGTCGGAAGCGGCCTCAAGCGCGCGCAAGAGCGCGTACGAGATGCGGAACCCGTGGTGATGACGAAGACGCAAACGAAGACGAGGAAAGCCGCCCGGTCCAAAAGGGAGCAAGCATGTCACCGAATGTTCGCAGCTGCCCCGATTGAATTCGTGGGATGACCGCGGCCCGTGGTGAATTCATCGCCACTCGAGCCAAGGGAACACACGATGAGCTGGAACCGAATCTGCGTTTGCACGCTGGGCGCTTTTCTGCTGGGCGGGTCCGGCGCAGCTTGCTCGTCCGGTGTTGGGCCGGGCGCCGGTGGAGCCGGTGGACCGAGTGCCCCTGGACCGAACGCGAGCGGCCCGACCTCTACGGGTTCGGTCGGCTTGGGTTTGAGCCTTCCGGGCGGCATCACGATCGACCAGGTCAGCTACGTAATCACCGGTCCGACTCCGGAGAGCAACACGGTCGACGTGAGCTTGGCCAATAGCGCTGCATCGTTCGTGGTCGGCGGGCTGACGGTGGGAACGGGGTACACGATCACGCTGAGCGCGTCGGACACGGCGGGCGACCCTTGCACGAGCACCCCCACGTCGTTCAGCATCGGCTTCGAACAGACGACGCCGCTCATGCTGGCCCTCGTTTGCACCGTAGGGGACGGCGGCTACGTCTTCCCCGACTCCGGGGCCGGCTCCGTGCAGGTCGGCGCGTCGGTCACGACGTTCAACAATCCGACGACGGTCTGTCCGGTCATCGCTTCGCTCTCGATCCCCACGGCCGAGGCCATGGTCGGGACGCCGATGGACGTCAGCGTGACCACGAACCCGAGCGGCGCCACGGTCAGCTACGCGATGGTCGACGCGAACGATGGCGGGTCCGCATCGGCCACCCTTGTCGCCACGATGACGGGAGCGACGGTGACGTGTACGGCGCCGGGCCAGGTGCTTCTCACCGCGACGACCACGGCTCCGCTCGCCAACGACGCCGGAAGCTGCCCCCCGCAGTCGGCCTCGGCGGTCCTCACCTGCGAGCCCAGCCCCGCCAACGACCCATGACGTGCGCGCTCGCCATCGCGGTCAGCGAGGCTCACCCGTGCGCGCTTCTCTCAGAATAGGCGCGCTCACCCGGAGCGCATGGATGCTGGCCCGGCTGCGGCCGCGCGGAGGCGCCACGTGGACCAACTCCTTGACGCCCGTGGCAGTGCGGTGACGCAGACGCCGCGCGAACGCAATTCCACGTGCGCGCGCACGCTGGGCGGGTGGATGCTGGCCGCAGCGGTCGCGTCCTGCTCGTCGGATGCTGCGCAGGGGGGCGGCATCACGTCGCTCCAGAGTCGGATCACCGAGTTCACGATCGCCGACGCCGCGACCGCCGACGCCGCGATCGGGTCGTTGGGGGTCGATGCATCGGTCACAACTGTCTTGGATCCGACGACGGTCTGCCCGACCATCGCCGCATTCGCGGTCACGCCCTCCGAAGCGGTGGTCGGGACGCCGATGAGCGTCATCGCGTCCACGGATCCGAGCGGCGCCACGGTCACCTATACGGTGGCGACTGGGGATGACGCCCGGACCGGAATGGGCACGCCGACGCCCACGAGGACCGGAGGAACGTTCACGTGCACGGCGCCGGGCCAGCTCGAGCTCACGGCCACGACCACCGCGCCGCTGGCGAACGGCGCCGGAAGCTGTCCCCCGCAGTCCATCTCGGCGCTCATTACCTGCGATCCTGCTCAGATCGCCGCTCCCGCACTTCCTCGCTGGGCCCTGGCGACCCTGGTGGCGCTGCTCCTCATCACCGCCCAGCTGGCTACGCGGAGGGATCGAGAGCGGCAGGCGTAGGCTCAAGGCGCGGGTTCGGTCGATTCGCAAATTCGCCGGGTCGCTCGGCGGCAGGATCCGTCACCCGCCGCCCGCAGGCTCCGGCTGCTGGACTCGAACCAGCCGAGGCTCCAGGATTTCCTGGCCCCCGAAACGATTGTACGCTGAGGGACGAGGGGAGCGCGCATGGTCGGTCGCCCTGACGGATCGCTGAGATGGCTCACGACCGCGTTTATCGCGGGGTCGATGCACGCGTGCGGGACAGAGTCGAACGCCCCGAAGCCCTCCCCGGGTACGGACGCATCCGCGGCGAGTCCCACGATGTCCCCTCCGGACGCGGCGACCGCCGTGACTACGGATGCGGCCGCGGACGCGGCCTCCATGGCTCCGAACCTGCCCTTCGACGAACGCGAAGTCACCTTCCCGACAAGCATGTCGGCGTGGGGATGGCTCGATGTTACCGAGGAGGGTGCCGCGATAAACTGTCCCGACGCGATGCCGAACAAGTCAGATGCCGCTTCGGTCGCGCAGACGACGTTAGCCATTCAATGCCGATTGAACGGCCTTGGCATAGGCAACAACCCCGGGAGTCTCTATTTCCCGGCGGGGACTTATTATATCGACAAGACTCTTTCGTTGACCCAAGCCTACTATGCTCCCGGCCAGGACGGCGGTTCGACGTTGACGTACTGGGGGGGTGGAAATCGTTCGCAATGGACGGGGGAGGCCCATATCTCCGGAGAGGATCCGGCGACGACGAAGATCGTTTGGTCAGGCAGCTGCGGGACCGACCCCAACGTCGCCGATCCCGTGAACGTCACGAAGTACAACGACATCCTCTACATCGACGGCATCTCCCCTCTCATCATCGAACGGTTGACCCTGGACGGCCAGAACTGCGCCGGCGACGGGATCGACATGGTGTCCAAGCCCGGAAACATGAGCGGCGTGTCGATCAATGAGATGACGATCGAAAACTTGAAAGAAGTCGGAATCGTCGGCGATCGACCGAACATCACCAAGGACGAGATCCGCGAGGGCGACAACTCCGGCATGGTTTCGGAAGTTACCATCACGAACGTGAGCTTCGCCCACATCGGTTACGCCTGCGTGATGCCCGATGCGCCGAATGCGGTCGACTTCTGGATCCGAGATTCGACCTTCAGCGACTGCGGCATCGGCGTGACCAATACTCACGGTGGCAATGGGATCTTCCCCGGAATGCCCCAGGCCGCACCGCTTGCGTGGGGAAACAGTGGTCCCGGTGGATTCGAGATCGCGAACTGCATTTTCGAGAATTCCAGGACGGCCGATATCTTTGGAGGAACGAGCGTCCGCAACAGCTACTCGACGGCGTCCCACGGTCCGTTTCTCGAGGTCTTCAACGCCTTCTTCGCCCAGGGAAACACCGTGATCGCGTCCAAGGGGGTGATGCCCGTCGTGAGCTGGGGCGGAACGTCGGGGCTCAACGTGGATCAGATGGTTCTTCTGAAAAACAAGTTCATCACCGCGGACAACGGCCCGGCGGTCCTGGTCTGGACCAAGACCTGGGGGCTCACGTACCCGACGAATGCCTATCAAGGCTCCAGCCCGTCGGTGGGTAACCTCTGGAACGAGACCTATTCGGACGTGGCCTCGATCGGCAACCAGTTCACGTCGACGATGCCTTTCTCCGTGGCGACCGGGTCAGCCGCTTCGAAAGACGACGCCGAGGCAACAGATCTCGCAGGGTGGGGCCCTTCATCGGCGAACGTCCTGCAGTGCGGCCCGGTCGGGGGGACCGCGAGCTCGGTGGACGGTCGGACCTACTGCAGCTTCCCGGGGCCTGATTTGAACCCGGTCTACAATCTTTTGACGTTCGACGACGAGCTTGGGGTCTCGTTGGACCCCTCACCGCCTACGCTGCCGCCAATCCGTCCGATCGTCGACCGACACTACATCATTCCGACGCTGACCCAGGCAAACACTCCGGAGGGAGCTACAGCGAACAACGCGGCGCTCCAGTCCTCTATCGCCACGCTCGCCTCGAACCAAGCGAGCTGCGACCAGGCCGACTACAGTTGCCCGGACCGATGGTCGATTCTTTTCATTCCCTCGGGAACGTTCTTCGTCTCGACGCCGATCGATGTCCCCGGATCCGTTCAGATCCAGATCGTGGGAACCGGGCAGAGCAATCTGGCTTGGCTCCCATATGGCGGCGACGATGGCGGAGCTCCGGCGCCGTCGACCCCCATCCTCAGACTTCATGCTCCTTCGCACGTGGCGATCCGGGACCTCGCGCTGTTCGGCGAGCCGGACATTCACTCTCCAAACCCGCTCGGGGAGGGACTCGTCGCCGAAGTCACCGACCTTCCGACGTCGCGGGTTTTCAGCGACGCGCTCAGGCTCTGGGGCGGATTCAACGCCGTCGGAATGGGCAACGCCGTCTTCGACATGCGAAGCTTCGGCACGGGAGCTCCATCGTCCGTGTTGGGCAATCGCGGGGACAATGCCGGGTATTTTGCGTTCTTTGGCGGGAATCCGACGAGCGTGACCGTGGGCGCGGGCGCCAATCTCATGATTCAGGACTCCTGGTACGAGGGAAACCAGTCGAACTTCGTGGCGTGCGCGGACGGTGACGCCGCCAACGTGACCGTGGAAACCTCGAACGTCACTCCAGGGGGCTGGCACGGAGTCTTTACGACCGCGCAGACGACCTTTAACATCGGCGGGTGCGCGACGAAGACGGTTGTGATTGCGTCGGGCTTGAGCCGGGACGGGTGGAGCGGTCGGGCGCCAACCGCGAGCATCGTTCTGCCTGCGTCAGCGACGGCCGCCACGGAGCTCCTTTCGCTGGCCAACGCGAGCATCAACAGCGACTTTGGAGATAGCGAGGGCAACGTCCCGGAGGCGTTCTCCGGGTCCATCGACCAAGGTTATCTGTCGGTGGATCCTGCATCGAAAGCGCAGTATGCGGACATTTTGGGAACGTTCTTCCAAACACTGACGGATGCCTCGGGTTCTTCCGACCGCGCGGACCTGGCGGCGCGAGCGACCGGTTCGGTTCAGGCGGCGTTCATCCGCGCGATGCTGGATCAGGCGAACGATGCGCGGCAGATGGCCCCTTCGTTCGTTCTTTCTCCGATCACGGACATGAAATCGACGGATATCCGCATCGAACACGTCTGGACCGCCGGAGCGAAGTCGAACCTAGATATCCAGTTCGTCTTGCCCGGGGGGGCGGCACAATGATTTACGGGATGCGCTGAGACCCTCGGCCCGCTACCTTCCGACAGGGGTCACCCCATCTTGCGTGCACGCTGTTGAGCCGCAACCTCGACCGCGGGATCCCGTACGACCTTTGCAGGGCTCGCGAAGACGATTTGCCGATCACGCGCCGTCGCCCAATGTGTAGTCGAAGACGTAGGAATGCTTGCCGTCGGCGATCCTGATCGTCATCGTGCTTGCGATGCCCTTGAGAGCGCCGGTGCCGGAGTCAGGGACCACTGAAACGGTCAAGGTGGGGACCCCGCGCAGCGACGTAATTCCGCTATGTTGCAGGACGAAGGATCCGGAGCGACCGCGGAGCGCTCCGGTCACCCGATCCATCGCGACGTAGCCTGCGGAACCCTGCACGTCGCTCATCGCGCCCAGCATCTCGACCGCGCTCGTTCCTTCGAGATCGCCCTTGAACCGCTTGGTAATCGTCGTGCGGCCCAACGTCGCCCCGTCGGCCGTGTCGTAGGTGTCGGGTGCGGGGTCCGATTGGCGTCGAAGGTGCCGGTCGCATGCGTGCTCGTGACGCTCTGCGTCCCGTCGTGCGCCGCGGTAGGCGAAAGCGCAAGCCTCCGCCATTTCCGGATGCTCGGTTGGCCAGGACCTCCTTGGGTGCGGCCCCGTCGAGAGTCGTAACGGGGGTTCGAGAAAATCTCGTTGCCTGGCGTCTCTTGATGGAGGCCGGCCCGGACGGGACTTTCGACCGATTCCACCGAGTTCCTACGGGCTAACCTGACGTCAGCCTGGATCGGTCAGCATCAACGACGCCATTGGGAAGACCTCCCGATTCGACGCGCTGCCGACGAACCATCGACAGGCGCAGTGACCGTCGGCGTCTTCGTCGATGTAGGTGACCACCAGAGACATTTGCTTTGCCGGCTCGTCGCGGCGTGCGCAGGGCGGACCAACGCCGGGTGGTGGGAACCCTGCTCATGGTCGGATGGGTCCCTCCGTGAGGAAGCGGGACATTCTCTCCTCTTCGAAGTATTCGCTCGCAAGCTATTTGCGGAGTCGCACGTCGTTCGACCGGCGCTCCTCGCCGATCTCTTCACGGGTTGGCTTGACAGGTCCGACCTTGCCCTGTCTGCAAAGCGGCCACGTCGACCCCTTCGTCCGGGGCCAAGGTCGTCCGTTGGCGAGAGTGAGCATCAAGCGAGCGCCTTCGAATGGCTGAGGTGCTCTTCACGTCTCGAACACACTTGTGGCATCCGCCCATACCGATGCTTAGGTTTTGGAGCGTCCCCCGAGAGGCTCGCGTTTAGCGCTGCTGACGTCTCGGAGGCAATGAGGAGAAGTTCCATGCCTCGAACCGCGGCAATGCTCGGAATGCTGATGCTGTTGGCTCCGGTCGCTTGCACCACCATGGTTCGGCCGGGTCTCGCGAACGCCGCGGCTTTGGGCGGGACGCCCGCTGACGCGCGCGTGCACGACGTTATCGCGAACGGTAGCGACTCGTGCGAGAGGCGACTCGGTTCCGGGCCCCTCCGGAACGAGGTTCCGCCATGCCCTACCGCCCGACCGCCCGTTTCGGATCCTGCCGCGGGGAAGTATGCATCGAGCGAGAAGGAGGTCGCTGTGCCCTGGGTCGAGCACTACTACACGCATTGGCCGTGTACTTCCCGGGACGACGATCACGTAGGAGGCGTGACGCTTGCGGGGAGCTTTGCGTCACCCGCCATAACCTCAGACCGTGCATTCAGAGGAATGACTTGCACTGCGCCCTGGGACGAAAAGTGAGTTGCCGGAAAGCATGCCGGACAGTTGGCGTCTGAGAGTTCTATCCCAAAAATAGCGAGCCCAACCCATTGGCCCTCACTTCGGGGTCGATGAAAACTGCTGAATCCTAATTGACAAGTGTTGTCGTCAGTGCGGACTGCGCGGCACTTTCTTTGCGGAGCCCCCAATGTCCAGGTGCATCCAGGAGATCATGAACCCCGAGCTCTTGGCTGTCGTCTCGGAGACGCCAGTGCAGGCGATCCGTGAGCTCCTGCGAACCTTCGCGATCAGCACGCTCCCGGTCGTGGACGACGAACGGCACCCCATCGGAATGGTGACGGCTTGCGAGGTACTCGACGGTGGTAGCGGCACCGCGGGCGACCGCATGAGCCGTCCCGCGATATGCATCGAGGGGTCGGCCAGTATCGAAGTGGCTGCCCGCCGCCTCGCGCTCGCGGACGCGCACCACCTCGTGGTCGTCGACAGTGCCGGCGTGGCCATTGGAATCGTGTCCGTGCTGGACCTTTTGCGTGCGATGTTCGGCGTTGCCGCGCACCACCCGGCGGCTTTTCCGCATTGGGACGCCTCTGCGCAGTCATCATGGACCGATGAATGGCCTCTCGACAAAGGGCACGTATCAAAAGCGCCGAACGCAGCTGGCGTCATCGTCCTGGTCCGCGGGCTGGTCGGCGAGACCGATGCCGTCGTGTGGGCCGAGGCGTGCGCGAATGTGCGTCATCGGCTTGTCGCGCTAACGGCTCCGGGCTTTTCCGAGGAGCCCGCGCTCGCGTCTCTGCTCGAGCGCCATGACCTCCGCTTCCGGACCGCGGCGGTGCGCAAGCAGGCCGACCGCGAGCGGATCGCCTTCCGGCTGCAAAGTAACCTCGAACATCGACCGCCCCCGGGTGCGACCTGACCTTGGCATTTCGCCGGTCTCTTCGCGTGACAAATGCGAACGGGTAATGTCCGGCGCGGAGTTGCCCTTTTTCGGATCGAAGACCACTTGATGGAAGAGCCCTTCGACTTCGTACGCCCGCTCGCCGGGTTGGCTCTTGCTGGCGCTTGAGGGCGAAGCGACCACCGCCCCGGAGTACCGAGCTGGAGAGGTTGGAACGGAGCGAAGGACCTAAAAGGGAGAAACCTCCGGGGCTCGCCCCGCGCCGCATCTGGGCAGGTTGGCACACTCCGGCGCAGGCAACGCATCAACAATCGACCGTCGAGAGCACGGCATCGATGGAACGGCGATTGCTTACCGAACATGTCGGAGGCTGCTTATGAAGCACGCGATCCTTGCGCGCGCGTTTCAGCGAATCCTAGGTTCGTCGATGCCGGCGTGCGGACCCGCGCGCGCCGTGGGCTGCGGTGCCGCATCGACGTGCCTTATCCGTCTCTATTTGTGGAGAAACGGAAGGCGCTCGAGCGAGTGGCTCCGGGTCGATCCTGTCAGTGTCGCGGTATTCGGTTGCGCCCTACTCGTCGCGCTCGGCACGGACGCTTGCGGGGGCAAGATCGTCAGCACCGAGGGTCAAGCCGAATCCGACGACGCCAGTGACGAGGGCCTTGCGGACGGATGCGGCGCACTCGACCTAACGTTGACCTGCGGAGCGGACGCGTGCGGCAACGCGATTTCGGCCATCTGTCTCGGGGACCTCTGGGTATGCCCTCTCATTCCGGCCTCCGGCTGCTCGACCGACGCCTCGGCTCTCGACGGAGCCTCCGGCACCACCGGATTTGCGTGCGGCTCCGGGAGCTGCCCTCCCGACACGTTCTGTCAGAACCCGTTTGGGACCAGTCTGGGCCTTTGCATTCCGCTTCCACCCGAGTGCAAGCTCACACCCTACGTGCCGTCCGCCACTTGCGCGTGCCTCGAGCGACGCGCCGCCCGAGCCGGGGTCTGCCGTTCCAATCACTTCGTATGCCCGTATCCTGCCGGTGACTTCAATCGACTCCACGTCGGATGTGTGGCGGACTAGGCGTTCCGCTACAGCCACGTGCAGAACAGCAGCCACAAGGCCGCGACGACCGCGAAGATGAACCCGAGCGCGCCCGAGTGCATGGCTGCCGAGATCCACTCCGCTAGAGCGTGCGCGTTCTGCCCCGAACCGTCGGACGTTATGATCATCCGCCGAGAGATGGGCCCGGGTCGGCTGTCGATGATGCGGACGCGCTTTCAGTCGAGTTCTTCGACGCATCTCGTTCCCACGTTGAACATCGCCAGGCGATGCGTCGGGTGCTCACGCCAATGATTGACGGGATCGTCGAGCGTTCGGTCGGGACATTTTCCGCAATCGATGCACACCCATGGACCCGCGCGCGATCCCCCGAACGTGAGCTTGGCCGCCACAACCCGATCCACGACGTCGATCCCCTTCGGGTGACTCGGCCAAAAGCGCCGAAGGAAAAACTGGCGAGCCTGCTCCGTGATCGAGTCCCCGGCCTTCGCTTTCGGGTGGACGCTTGTCGTCGGTGCGGCCGGAGGATCGCCCTTCGACGACGGCATGGGAGACACCGGGGGCGCCCTTCCTAGTCAGGCGTGGTCAGAATCAACGACGCCATTGGGAAAACCTCTCGGTTCGACGCGCTGCCGACGAACCATCGGCACGCGCAATCACCGTCAGCGTCCTCGTCAATATAGGTGACCACCATCTTGGGGCCGCCCGACTTGAGCTGGACCACGTCGCCAACTTCGACCGAAGACATTTTGACCGCCTTGCTGGGACGTGGCGTTTGCGGGACCGCAAGCCCGGCCTTTGCAAGCTGCGCACGGCCGGATGAGGTTGCAACTCAGCCAGGCCACCAGGCGAGGCGTCACTCTTGAAAGAGCTGGCAGGCGTCCACGACGGCTTGTCTGAAAGCATCTTCACGAGCACGCCCTTGCAGGCCGGGCGGCATGACGCCCAGGCGGGATCGGCCGTTCGGAAGCACGACCTTCACCACGTCAAAACCCCCGGCTCTGTGGCTCGGCCCTTCGAGTCGTGCGCCCATCGACTTGCGCCACTGCTCAGCGGCCTCGAAAGCCGCATCGCTGACCACGGTCATAATTCATCTCCTCGGAAAGGAATCGAGCCTCAAGGCGGCTGTCCTTACGCCACCCGCCTACCGGCGGCCATCGTCGAGCGCAGGAAAAAGCTCGTGGCCTGAACTCTTGCGCAGGGGGTGGAGCCCTGGGTGGAGCCCTGAGCTACATGTTGGTGACGAAGGCTCCCCGCGCACGCTCCGCTCGTCAAGCTGTCGCCCGACGTCGAGAGACATCTACACGAAGCTATCGAGTGCTCGGATCAGGACGGCTAACGGGCGTGACGGGAACAAGGTCGCGTGAGTTTAAGCTCCTCGTAGTTCTGCTGCACCTCTTGAGCAGCCGCAGCCGGGCATGGGTCGTCGTCATCACGGCTCGACCATGTACCGATCGAACCACGCCAGCATCGGCCCGGGCTCTTTGGCAAAACGCGTGTAACCGTCCCAACGCCTGGTCGTTCCCTCGATCCAGAGCAGCTCCTTCTCACGGATGGGGATGTTGTCGAAGATCGACTGCACGTCGCTCGGGCGCGTGAGGACGTCTTCACGCACCTGGCAGAGGAAGGTCGGGACCATTACCATCTTCGCAGGTTCGGCGGGCGACATCTCATTCAAACCGAAGCTGATCGCGAGCCTGATTTCCCGGTCGAGATCCTCAATTGGAGCAGGCACGACGCGAGCGAGCTCGAGGGTCCTCTCAAGGATCACTCGCGGTGAGATCGGTTGGACGCCGACCATACACGCCACGTCCTTGAACGCGTCTGGCCGGCGCGCCATGGCGTGGATGCTCGCGCTGCACCCGAGGCAGCGACTGAACAGACCGATCGTCATCTCCCTGAAACGAGGTTCGCGTTTGGCGAACTGGACCGATCCGTTGACGTCGCGCGACTCGTAGATGCCGCCGGTGCACATGTCGCCGTTCGCGCTGCCGCTGTGAGCGAGGTTGCGCAGGTCGTACGTCAGAACGTTGTAGCCGGCATCGTGCAGGATTCTGTAGTCGGGGATGAAATTGACCTCGAAGTCGTTTCCACCCGCGGCGAACATGGATCTCCACGGCTCGAGGTGGGACGGGAATCCGTACCGGCTGAAGAAGCGCGGATGGTTCGCGATGACGAGCCTTCGCGAGCCCTCACGTGGGATAAACCACGCCTCGAGAGGCACCCCGTCTTCGGAGGGGAACGTTACGTTCTCGTACTCAAGCCCCTCGCTGCTCGGCGTTGCGAGAATCGGCGATCGGGGTTGGCGCCGAAAGGACGCAACGATCCCTTGGAGGAGGCGCTGGACGGCCTCTTCGTCGACTCCCCCCATCCTGCTTTGCCGCGCAGCGACTGCGCTTTCGTTGATGACATTGCTCATATCCGGGCCTCTCACGCCAAGTAGTGAGGCTGGTCCAGGTCCGCGATCAGCCCTGGCAGCGTTGGGCGCCACTGCAACTGTTCCTGCGTCCGCTTGCTCGACGCCGTCACGTTCATCGAGGCGAAGTGCGCAAACCATGCGAAATGCACGGCTGCTTCGTCCCGGCTCTTCGAGACGACGGGGACCTGCAATCGTCGGCCGATGACTTCGGCGATCTCTCGAAACACCACGCCTTCCTCTGCGACCGCGTGGTAGTAGGCGCCGGGCGTGCTCCGCTCTAGACCGACGCGATACACCTTCGCCGCGTCGAGTCGATGGACGGCCGGCCATCGGTTAAGCCCCTCGCCGATGTAGGCGGACGCCCTTTTCTCTCGTGCGATCTTGATCAGGATCGGAACGAATCCGTGGTCGCCTTCCCCGTGCGTCGACGGAGAGAGCCGGACGACGGACACGTTCACCGCCCGCTCGAGCAATGCGCGCACTGCCTCTTCCGAGGCGGCGCGCGGATTCGCGCTTGGCGAGAGTGGCATCGTCTGTTCGGTCACGAGTCCGCCCGGCGGAAGCACGCCGATCGCCGATGTAACGATCAGCGGGCGCCTCGAGCCTGCCAGCGCAAACCCGAGCGTATCGATCACCTTTCGGTCGAGTTCACAGGCGGCCTTGAACGTGGAGTAATCGTGGATGAAGCCCGTGTGAATCACGGCGTCTGCCGCGGCGGCACCCCCCCGCAGCGTTTCCGGATTCTCGAGGTTACCCCGGTACGCTGTCGCGCCGGCGTCGGTGACGACCTTGGCCCCGGAATCCGACCGCGCCAATCCGACGACCTGATGGCCGCCCTGGATCAGCTCGCGAACGACCGCCGAGCCGACAAACCCGGTAGCTCCTGTCACGAAAATGCGCATGGCTTCCTCCTTGGTGATTTCCGCCTCACGGATTCATTTGCTTGAAGAGCTCTGCCCTCTCGGCTGCCGAGGCATTGGCCGCGCGGGTCGAGAACCAAATTGGCCTTCCGCGAGCATTCCGTACGTGCATACTTGGAAGTGTGAGCATGATCGAACGTCATTCCTCGCGCAGGCTCGAAGGCCCGTCTCTCGACGATCTCGGTGTTCTGCGCGCTGCAGTCGAAGCCGGGACTTTCGTGCGGGCCGGGGAGGCGCTGGGGCTGACCCAGTCTGCCGTCAGTCGCGCGATTGCTCGCCTCGAGCAGCGTGTTGGCGTGCGGATGTTTCGGCGGACCGCACGATCCGTATCTCTCACGGACGACGGATTGCGCTTCTATGAGTCGATTGCGCCGCACCTCACAGCGATCGAGGACGCAACGATCGAGGCGGGCGGATCCTCCACCAAGGTTCGAGGCCGCCTGCGTGTAAACGTCGACGCCGGCATCGGACACTTCGTACTGACGCCTCGCTTGGAGCCGTTCCTAACGCGGCACCCGGATCTATCCGTGGACATTTCCGTCTGCGAGCGGATGGGCGACCTGGTGAGGGAGGGCTTCGACGTCGCCGTCCGTTTTGGCCTTCCAGAGCTCCACACTGAAGTCTCGACTGCTGATGCGGACGCGCGTCGTGACGTGCGCATCGCCTGCGTACGTCGCGCGTCGGGGGACGCCGAGCCGGCCCAGCGACCTCGAGAAGCACCAATGCGTGTTGATGCGAGATCACGCGACGGGAAGGCCCTTCGACTGGGAGTTCGTCCGCGGCCAGAAGGTCATCCCCGTGAAGGCCTCGGGCCAGTTGATGGTGAACGACGCCGGTGCGCTCCTCGCGGCCTGTCTCGGCGGACAAGGGATCGCGCAGGTGTTGGAGCTCTACACGCGCGATTTCGTGACCGACGGACGCCTCGTTCGGATCCTCCCTACGTGGGCCGACGAGACCTACCCGCTCTACGCGTACCACCACTCCGCGCAGCTCATGTCGGCGAAGGTTCGAGCGTTCTTGGACTTCGTCATCGAGCTGACGCGCGAGCCGCCTCGTGGAAGGACGGGAGCGGCCGCAGCGACGAGTGGCTCGTCCTCCTCGGCAGGCCTCGCCCTTAGCCCGATCGGACGCGCCCGAGTCCAATGAGGCGCGGTGCGCCGTCGTCACGTCCGAACCCGCAGTGTCCAGAAACTCGTCGCCGCTATCAGGAGCTCGTCGCCATCCAGAAGGAGGGCAACGACACAGTCATCAAGGCACTCCAAAGCGACCCCGACCGTGAATGAATACGTCAAGCGAACCGCGACGGTCGCGAAATGGACTCCAGCCCCAGCTCTGTTCACGATCGTGGGGGCGTATCGCCCATGAGTGAGAACGCCCTCTCCACGGAGCAGTGGCGGGCGTCAGGATAGACCTTGAGCATCAACGACTTGCGTTCGATGCTCGGCGCCTCGGAGGGCTACGCCCGGTCGTTTGCTCACCGCCTCGTCGAAAAGCGGTGGCTCGAACGCATCCGCCCTGGCCTCTTCCAGCTCATCCCGGCCGACCGAGGACGGGCCCTCTATGTGGAAAGTTGGGGGCGGACGATGTCGAGCAAGCATGGACATCCGAGCCTGCGAGCCATGGCGTGGCCAGGGCGCAATGAACCGACTCTCTTGAATGCCGATGGAGCGGGGCATCGTGGTTCGCGCGGCGGCTTCACGGGCGGCATATCGAGCTCGACGAGCAGGTCGAAGATCTCGACGGCGAAGTGGAAGTGCTCGTTCGTGCCGTGCCCGCGGCGACGCCCAAGCCCCCCGACGTGCTTGACGTGATCGGATCGCTGCCGCCAGGGCGGCGAAGAAAGGCCGACATCGACCGGCCAGTCGCAGACGAGCGAGCCGGCTGGCTTGACCGTGGCTGACGTCTACCTCGACGCCTGCTGCTTTATCTACCCGGTCGAGGGCCACCCGTCCTGGCGGTCGGTCGTCGAGGGGCGCATCCGGCAGCTCGACCCGACCACGAGGCTCGTCACGTCTCAGCTCTCGCGTCTGGAATGTCGAACAAAGCCAATGCGCGATAGCGACAAGGCGCTGCTGGACCGCTACGACGCGCTCTTTGCGGCAAACGGCTCGCAATACCGCGGCAGCCGTGGTCACCGCCACGTTCCTGTGTAAGGTTAGTGTGCGCCTGCGGGGTCGCCCGCGAGCCGGGTTCGCCGGATGACGTGGGCGCGCTGGAGAAAGAGCCATGAAGTCGAGCGCGATTGCTTTTGCATGTCTGGCCATCTCAGCCTGCGGCAGTTCCCACGGTCCGAGCCAAAGCAGCTCCAGCGGTGGATCGGGTTCGGTGGCCGGGACCGGGACCACACCGAGCGGCTCTCAAGCCGGGAGCGGGACCACACCGAGCGGCTCTCAAGCCGGGAGCGGGACTGCGCCCACCAGTGGCGCCCAAGCGACAAGCGGCTCGACCAGCACCGGCGCGTCCCTGGCGAGTGGTGCGAACAGCGGCAGTGCCGGTGGGTCCGGTGCGAGTGGCTCAGAAGGCGACGCATCCTCCGGAGGCGACGATGCAGAATCGAGCGAAGCGAACGCGCCCGGCACACTGCCCGACGGTTCGGTCAACATGGTGCCGGCCGGCTACGCGGGCACGCCTTTTACGACGCTGACCATCCCAGGGTTCATTTATGCCGCCGACTACGACTCTGGCGGCGCGGGCGTTGCCTATTGCCATAGCGCCACCGGCACCGGCACCGCGTGCGCGAACGGAATCGACCTCAACGATTGGTGCTGCGGGACTCACAAGGGCTGTGGCCCGATCCAAAACGCGGGGCCGTGTCCCCTCTACCGACAGCCCGACGATGACGCCGGTCTGAGCCACATGAACCAGGGCGAACCCGACGACTACGCCACGACGGGTCCCTCGTGGGTCGCGGGCACGAACGGGCCAACGCTCACTGGGCCCATGGTCACGGCCGGAACACCGGTGCCCCAAGACGCGGCGAGCACGACCGTGGAGGACGCCTATATCTCGTACATGAATACCGGCCAGTGGTCGAAGTACACAGTCGAGGTGCTCGAAGCCGGGACGTACTCTGTTGGGGGCCTCATGGGTGTGCCGAACGGAACCATGATTTCGCTCGACTTCGGCAACGGCATTTCCACCGGCACTGTTACCCTACCGACGAGCCCCTGCACCTGGACGGGTTGCCCCGAGACGTATCACTCGTGGAACAACGTCGCCAATATCGGGATGGTGACTTTTCCAGCGCCTGGCACGTACGTCATGACCTTCACGCTCGTGGCAGAGCAGTTCAACCCATCATTCTTCACGTTCACCAAGATGTGACGGCGCACATGGAGGAAGCCATCGCGCTCTCGGGCAGCACTCCGTTTCGAGCATCACGATCTGTCTCGCGGCGTCCCGTGCGGAGCGTGCCTTTCGTAAGGGGTTGAGCCGATTGAGGCTACACTGGTCCGCCGGATGCACTTCTTCGTCTACAGCCGGAAGGCGATCGAACTCGTCCGGCCTCACCAGGTTCCTCACGTCATCATTTCAATCACGAGCACGCGAGAGGACGTTGCGGTGCTCCGAGCCAACGAGCATTGCCGGGGCATCCTCAGGCTCTCGTTCCTCGATGCGGAGGAAAGCTCCGAGCCTACGATCGGCAGCGAACTCTTTTCGCTCGACCAAGCCAGGCAAATCTGGACCTTCGTCGAGCGCCATCAAGGGAACGTTCAACGCATTCTCGTTCACTGCGATATGGGGATCTCAAGATCCTCTGCGGTCGCCGCCGCGCTAGCTCTTGTTCTCAACGGCAACGGCGACGAGTTCCTCTTGGCGGACCAGTACGTTCCGAACGCTCTCGTGTATCGACTACTTCTCGAAACAGCACCAAAGCCGCAACCATGAGCCGGTCTACGGTGCTCGGCTAGATGCAGATGCCGAGAGAGCAAGAGTAGAAGACGGTTACGGCGAAATCGCTCGCAAGCACGACAAGTGTCGTCAATGCGATTCGCGATGGCGGCGGACTGCCAACGCAGCTTCGCCCGACGAAGGACGAGGGGACGCCAGTCGCGTCTCGGTGGATTACTCAATTACTTGTACTGGCGGAAAACGCGTCTACGACGCGATTCCGCGGCGAATCGCGACAGCCAAGCGCACGCGCCTACAAAAGGTCAGCGCTCAGAACGTCCGTTCGTCGCCGCCCCCCCGCGCGCCTGCACCCGCAGCGGCAAATGGGACCGGCCGTGCAGACGTTCGGAGGCCTGCCGGAGCGAACGGCCTCCTGTCGCGTGACCGTCTGAACGCCCGATGCGCAAACAATTCGTTGCCTCGAACTTGTACGGTTCGACTTGCTCGGCGAGACCCAGGATGAGCACGGTCCTTACCGGGCTCTACCATCGCAACGTCCCGGAGGTCGTAGACCCCGTCGCGGTGGCTTCGGCCGAAATTCCGCGCGATACGAATATTTCACCACAGGTCGACCGGGGGCACGCCCAGGCGCGCCCCGGATGGCCGCCACGCTCACCGAGAAGCTCTTCGAGCGAGGAGCTGCGAATTGCGTCGACGATGTCCGAGGCGAGGTTGGTGGCGAGAGCATTTAGGGTGGAGCGCAGGGTCGGCATGTTTGGCGCCTCCTACGCCGCACCGAGACGGACTCAAGGTGTGCTGCGCTCACGAAGACGATACGATCTCGCACGTTAGCGGTAAGCAGTGCCGCCCCACCGAAGGCCCGCGCCAGTCGGGGGGGGGCCTGCCGGCGTCCGGACCATCGGCGGGGCGGCACAGTGATCGAAGCAGATTGGCGCGGCGAAGGGAAGAGCACCCGTCCGAGAGAACGCCGCGCGACGTGCAGCAGCCGGATTGCGGGCCCCCATCGGGGGGCCCCGCTCCGCCGTGGATCAGCTTCGCGAACGAGGGGCACGCGCTCGCGCCCGGGTGCGGCTGGTGACCACAGACGGGGGGGAGCTGACCCTTTCGGATCGGCTCCACGAGCCACTTGCGCCCGCGTCGTGCCAAACGTATAACTAACGAAGGCTAACGTATAATTGATACCGTTAGAAATCGGAGGCTAGCTCATGGCAACCCAAACCGTTCGGCTTGAGGAAGAGGCACGCCGCGTCCTGCGCAGCGCCTTTGGCAAGGTGCGTGCGCAAGCCGAGGCGGTTCCGGTGGAGCTGCCGAAGGGAACCGCTCCGGTCGACGGCCCGGAGGAGGTTCTCGTGCTCGTACTCGGGCCACGCGGGGGCTTCGTCAGTCGAAGGGCTGTGCGGGGCCGTCCCGTGGACCTGCGGGAGCTGCAGCTTCGACTTGCCGGCGCGGAGGTTGCCGTCGAGGGGATCGCTCGGAGGCCGGACGTGGAGAGCCCGCCGCTTTCGCCCACTGAAGCATCAATGCTCGACGCGGCGGGGCTCATCGAGAGCGAGAGCGACCGGCCCGGTGCGTTCGAGAAGTCGCAGATCGCCTTCGAGATGCTGTTGCACCGAAGCTTCACTCTCGAACAGGCCGCGAAGCTCTTGGACGTGAACCCAAGTCGTCTTCGGCAACGGCTCGGACAGCGGACGCTCTACGGGATCAAGGATGGTCGTTCTTGGCGCGTGCCGAGATTCCAATTTGACGCGAAGAAGAAGAAGCTCGTGCGCGGTATCGAGAAGGTGCTGCCACGCATACGACAGGACGCGCATCCTCTAGAGGTTGTCACCTGGTTTTCGATCCCCCATCAGGATCTCGTGGTGGGTGAGAATGAGGAGCCCGTGACGCCGCTCGACTGGCTGGCGGGAGGTAGGTCTCCGGAAATTGTCGCTGAGCTAGCCGACGAGATCTGAGTTGGCGAAGCTGCCCGCGCCGCCGCACCCGCTTCCCGGTCCGGCGATCACGACGACACTCGGGCCGGGCGTTCGGCTCTGGCGGGTCTACTTTGCCGGCGGAACACACCCGGCCGCGTGGAACGGCTTCCGGTCCTTCGGTCCAACCCATGCCCGCTTCGATCACCATGACCTGCCGAAGGGCGCACACGCGACGAGGGCCATCTTCTACGCAGCCGACGACCTGACAACGTGTCTCGCCGAAGTATTTCAGGCGAAACGCATCATCAACCGCATGTCGAACGCACCGCGGATTGTCGGGTTCGACCTTGTTCGGGACGTCTTGCTGCTCGACTTGACCGGTCACTGGCCTACGCAGGCGGGCGCATCGATGGCGATTTCCTCGGGGCGTCGTGACCGCGCGAGACAGTGGTCACGAGCGATCTACGCTGCGTACCCGAACGTGGAGGGCCTCTTCTACGGTTCTTCCATGCACGCAAACAGGCCGACTGTGGCCCTCTATGAACGCGCTCAGACAGCTCTGCCTCCTACGCCGGCTCTCGATCGGGCGCTGGATGACGCCGCTCTTCGAGGCCGCCTTAACGCTGCCGCCACCCGGCTTGGGTACGGCATCGTGTGATCACCGCCGAACAGCGCCGCGCCCGTGGTGTCCGAAAAGCCGTCGCCGCGTGAGTCATGCGGCCTCCCGGCATAGTTGAGCAGTCCGCCGAGACGCGACCGGCATCCGATCGCGCCGAGCTTCGCGTTGTCGTTGCTTGCCGACCCCGACCCTGCGAATTCTCCCTCTTTCGCAGTGGAGTGCTCCGGCTGCTGGACTCGAAATGGCCCGAAGTGCTGCAATCACGCGAACTTACTCAGGACTCACGCGCGGACGAGCCGACGCGAGTTGACGTAAGTGCGCGGGAGCTGGTCGCGTTTGGGCCAAATGAATCGGAGGGCGTCGACAGCGTGGATGAGGCCCTTGCGTTCGCTCTCGCGGAAGCCGCTTGCTATGAGCAGTAGCGTCTCTGGAGCTTGAGGGGCGACCGGTCAAGTTACCCGGGGCACGAACGGCCCCGGTATGCGTCTCGACGAGATTCTCTTTCTCGACGTCGACGACGTGCTGGATGCCCATGCCGTCGGGATTGCTCGCTTCGGCGGGCAGAGACCGTAGAGGGACGTGAGCGGTCGCGGCGTCACTTCCTTGTGGGCTCGCTCGTCGACGCTCATCTAACACCGCGCCCCCACGCCCCAACCCCGGCGCGTGGGCCGGGCGTGGGCCTTGCCGTGCTGTGGTCGTGGTCCCTCGTGCGAACCAGCGCTAAGGTATCGGGCGTGGAGGTCACCCGAACCCAGACGGTGCATGGGAACGAGCAGGGCTTCGCCACGACCCGGTTCGACGTGCTGTTGGCGTGGGCACGAAAGTACTCGATGTTCATGTATCCGTTCGCCACCGCTTGCTGTGCGATGGAATTCTTCGCCGCCGCAGGTCCACGGTTTGATGTCGCCCGATTCGGTGCCGAGATTGGTCGATTTTCTCCGCGTCAGGCCGATGTGCTTTGGGTGATCGGGACCATCAGTCAACGCAACGCTCCCGTTCTGAAACGGATCTACGAGCAAATGATGAGCCCCAAATGGGTATTCGCGTTCGGCACATGCGCAGCATCCGGAGGTTTCTACGACAACTACGCGACACTTCCTGGTGTGGACAAGATCGTGCCGGTGGATATCTACCTCCCGGGTTGCCCGCCGCGCCCAGAGGCGGTGCTCGACGGAGTCTTGCTCTTGCAAGACAAGATTGCGAGTGGTGACAAGGGGCCTGGCTTTGTTAAACCGCGCACGGATCCCGCTCAGCAGGTTGCGGAACTCGTGCGTCTTCGACGATCAGCGGCTGACCCGCGGGATCTCATGCCGCGATTGGGTGTAACCCGCTCCGAGCCGCCTGCCACGTGAGATGATCGGGGCCCGCCAAGCACCCACCTGCGCCCCCGACCCCGGGGCCTGCTGTCTTGGGCCTGCCAGGGTCGCGCGCGCTGCGATCGACACGTGAGCGAGTTTTCCGGTGCAGTGCCACCCGATCCGTACCTGGTCGAATGGGAGCGCCTACGCCGCATGGTGCGCGCTTCGCAGCGCATACACTGGATCATGCCGCTTGCCGTTCTCCTCTTCGCATGTCTTAGCTGGCATCCGGTAGCACTGGGGGCGGGCCTGCTGGTCGCGGTCATCGCGAAGTTTGCATTCCTATCGCGGTTTCAATGCCCGCACTGCAACTGCCCGTACATGACGTTCTGGACGTGGGCGGCTCATGTACGAGGAGAGAGAGAGCAACCTCGGGTGCGGAAACTGTGAGATCGAGTTCGGAATGCCACAGTCGAACGCGACGACGCCACCGAAGCGTAACTTCGGAGCATGCGGTCAACGCTCCACGAATGCCCTCAGTCGAACGCTCGCCTCGTCCCACTGCCTGGAGATCTGAGCGAGGTACCGTTGCGCTTCCGATGTGTATCGCCGTCGAAGAGACTTCGGTCTGAGTTACGGGAAACCCGGCACCGGGCCCTGCGTCGGGCAGTAGATGATCTTGTAGTCTTTCGCGCCGACGCCGTTGTTCTGCGCGGCCGACTTGCACAAGAATAGACTCTGCGGGTCGTCGTACGGATACGTGTACGAGGTGGGACAACCCATCTTCAAATACTCGGTCACTGGCGTCGGCCCCGCGCCCCCATTGGAGCTTTGCCCGTTCTTGCAGCCCCAGATGTTGCCCGTGGCATCCTTCTCCTGCTGACTGGCCGGACAGCCCGGGTTCAGGTTGGCCGCGCAGATAGGGCTGCCACATTGCTGCGTCAGCATGTCGAGAGGGCCGCCGGGCACGTAGCTTGGGCTCATGGTCCACGGCGCGCTGAGCTGAATAATTCCGAGCGGGATCGTAAAGCCGTCGACGAGGCTGATGTCATACCAGTCCGAGTCCATGCCGGCGGTCAGCGTAAACTCCGCGAGCGTGTCGCTGCCGGTCTGCGTACAGTTCTGGCCGCCATCGTTGCAGCCGGACCGCGGCCAGAGGCGCCCCGAAAAGCCGCCGGGAAAGGTGGTCACGAACGCCGTTCCGGGGTCGCTCTTGAGGGGCCCGCCTCCGAACATCCCGTTGCCACCGAGCGTCCAGATCGTGTAGCTGCACTGATTCTCAATGTAGAGTTTGCGGCCAGAGCTCACGTCACCGATCGCAGTCGGAGTGCCGACGGCCATCATGGTCGGCATCGCGGCATCTGTGGTGCAACCATTGGGGCAATCCTTGGTGGTCGGCTCGCTTGCCGGCTCGGCAGAGCCGGCGCCCACCATGCCGGCGATGCTCGCATCGACGAGCGAGTAGCCGTTACCCACGGAGCCGCTGCTAGGAGCGGCGGTTGCGCCGCTCGCCATCGTGGTCCCACTTGCGTTGACGTCGCCGGTCGTCGACCCGGCATCCGGTGCTGGGCTTCCGCTCGTAGCCGTGGCACCGGTCGCGGCGCCGATTGACGTTCCGCTTCCGAGCGCACCGGTCGACTCGGCGGACTCGCCGCTCGCGACGACACCCGATCCAATTCCCGTCCCGGCTGACCCTCCGGTGGTCGACCCGAGCGACCCCGAAGTGGAGCCCGTGCCCCCCGCAGACCCGCCGCTCGGGGACCCGCACGCCACCATCGCGGCGAGCACTCCGACGCAGGCAAGATATGGTCGTCTCATACGGACGCTCCTGCCTTCACGCGACACTGATTGGCGCGCGAAGAGGGGTTCCCCACGCGTGCGCGTCCGCCACGGTCCCATTGGTCCACGTCACTATATGAGACACCGCGAGAGCCGATCACAAGCTGCGAAGACGTTGCCTTCGTCGCTATCTGCCTACGATCGAAACTTTCACCTCGAACAGCCGAGCCGGCCGCGGCCGAACCGGTCCTGGCGCGCGATCGACTTGGCTCAGCGGTTACTCGGCGACAGGAGAGCGTCATGAGCGCGCAACCCGCGAGCTACCTGCATCCGGGGCTTACCGCCGCGGTGCTCTCGACTTTCTTCCGAGCTTCCGCACGTCTTACCGTGCGGCTCCTTGGAGGCACGTGCCGGACGATGCCAGCGTCTTGCGCGTCAGCATCGAAGCGCTCGGTGTTCGGGATGCGGTGCTGTCGGTCATCGGCCAGGCCGGGCGGAGCTTCGACTGGATCTTGTTCACGAACGAGGAAGCCTTCGAGCAGTTCCTCGAAGTCGGAAAGGCCGTGCAGGCCGGCGAAGAGCCTACGCGGACGCCGACGCAAATGGCGCTCACCTTCGAGCGCGGAGCCGATGTGGAGTGGGCAATGGCGGAGAGGGCGGCCCGCTTATCCGGATGGGGACGTCGACGTGTCCGGGGCCGTTGCGCCGAGCAGTGGTCAAGGTGACGGGCGTGACGAGGTCGGTGTTAGCGCAAGAGGTATGGCAGCTTGTCCGGCGGCTGCCGTCGGTCATGCCGTGCTAAGTTCGACGCGTGCTCATCGTGATGTCTGGTCTGCCGGGAACCGGAAAGAGCGACCTCGCGAAGCACCTCGCGATCGCGCTCGGCGCGCAGGTGTTCTCGGTAGACCCCATCGAGTCGGCGATCCTTCGTGCAGGCATCCGACGCTGCTTCGAGACTGGCCTCGCCGCGTACCTCGTTGCCAAAGCCCTCGCCGAGGCGCAGTTGGAACGCGGGCAAAGCGTCATCATCGACGCTGTCAACTCCGTCGAGCCGGCGAAGGAGCTGTGGCGTGAGGTTGCCCGCACGTACAATGAGCAGTTGCGCATCGTCGAATGCCGCTGTTCCGACGAAGCGTTACACCGCACCCGCCTGGGTTCGCGCCAGCGCGATCTCGACGAAAGCCTGGAGCCCACGTGGGCAGACGTGCAGGCCCGGCGTGCCGAGCAAACGCCGTGGACGGAGCCGATATTCGAGGTGGACGCCATTTCCCCGAGCGAAGAGAACGCAGCGCGCGTATTGGCCTGGTTGCGCGAATAGTCTTTGGCTGGGCCGACGCGATCTAGTCGGGGGAACGTTCGAGGCCGGCTTGGCGCGCGCCGGACCAACGTCAGGCACTTCGCTGCGGCTCGATCATTCACGCGTTTTCAATTCGGCGATCGCGCGCCGCGCAAGCTTCCATGCGCGCTGGACGACCCACGACATCGAACGATCAAGTCGCCGTGCCTCCCCCGCGATCTCGTCCAACATCTCGGACGGGAAATAGAAGCTCTGCTTTCGGCTCTCGGCCTTCGTCTCAGGCACGGGCACAACCTACGCCGCCGTATACGTCGTTGCCCGCTTCTGCCCCTTAGCCTTCAGCTTCTTCGTCGCGAGCCCCTCCTTGAGCAAGCGAGGCATTTCCTTCACCTGCATGCCCAGCTTGACCCGGATCTGTTCGGCCCTGAGCCCGTCATCGTGTTTTCGGACGAGCGCGACGATTTGATCGAGCGCTGCCGCGATCTCTTCGGCCGATCTTCGGGGGAGTCGGCCGGACTTCCTGGTGCGGGATGGCTTCGACGCACCGTTCGATATGCTCGTTGGTGGTCGACCGGGGCCGCGTTCACCGAGCAGCTCGTCGAGCGAGGAGCTGCGAATTACGTCGACGATGTCTGACGCGAGGTTGGTAACGAGAGCATTCAGGGTTGAGCGCAGGGTCGACATGTTGGGCGCATCCTACGCCGTACAGATCACACGTTAGCGGCAAGAAGTGCCGCCCACCGAAGGCCCGCGCCAGTGGGGGGGACCTGCCGGCGTCGAGCCCCTCGGCGGGCGGCGCGATGATCGAAGCAGACTGGAGCCGCTGCGACAACGGCGCTCGTCCGAGTTCGGATGCGATTGGTCGGTTAGGGCGATGGGCGCAAGGGCGTTAGTCGATGGACCAAGACGCCATCTGCGCCTCCGTGAATGTACACCGTGGGTAGCCCTGAAGGTCGGCGGCGGCCAAGATTGCATCGGCATGCGCGACGAGAGCGTCCAAGACAGATGTCGGCCTGGTGAACCGCAGCCGCTTCCCAACGCCGGCAAAGAGCGTCATGCAGGACACAACCTTGGTCGCGTCGATCCGCGACCCCATGACTTGTTCGAGTGGTGCGGGTTGCCGGCCCTGCGACGCGACGTGGGCTCGCACAACTGACGCAGCAGTAGCGAGACGGTCAGAGAGCACTTCGTCGCGAAGAAAAGCGGCGGCTTCCTCGGGTCCGTTCAGGCCGTAGCGCACGGACATCGGCGACCCTCCGAGACCCGCGAGCTGGGGGAAGATGTACCAGATCCAGTGGCTCGTCTTTCTTCCGGCTTCAAGTTCGGAAAGCGCACACGCGAAGCCAGCATCGTGGGAATCTTGTGCGTCGCGAAAGCGTGCGAGATCGAACATCGCGACGCACCATAATACGACGACGCTTGCGGATCCTGGGGTGAGCAGGGCCGCGACGTCTGCGCTCACGGACGCTTCAGGAACCTCAAATAGAACGCCATGAACACCAGGACGATTCCGACATTCACCATCAGCCGCTCCAAGAATCGGTTCCTGAAGAACAGCACGTCCACGCCGACCACGACGGCTACCAGCGCAAGCACGTAGAGCACGCCGGCTGCCTGTCTTCCCATCCTTCCTTTCTACTACGTGCGGCCGCTGATTGGTCTGGGACAGGCGGGGTCGGCATCGATCAGACCGAGCTTCTCGCCCGGCGAGCCCATGACCGCGCACTGCTTTCGTGTCCGACGAGCCGATGACCTCAATAAGCCCAAGTACAATGGGCTAGGTCGGCGCGTTCCTGGGTACGGACTGCATCCGGAGAATCAGGAGGGTGCCCAGCCAAGCCGCGACGTAGAACGGGATGGCAAGTGTCGTGTAGGGGTCCGACGCGATCGGAAACGCCATGTCGAACGTCACGGCTCCGGAGAAGATGTCGCCGTGGAAGTTGTCGAAGTCGAAGTGAAACCAAGGCAGGAAGCAAAGATAGACGACGAGTAACGCCCAGCTTCCCCCGATCGCGGTCGGCATCGACCATTTTGGCTTGTCGCCGAGGAGGTATCCGATAGCCGCGTTCAAGCAGGCGAGGCTAATCGTCAGGACCACCTCGCACGTCGTCACCAGCCCATGCTTCCATGGATCGAGCCATTCGGTCCGGCCTGGTTCGAAGTACGTGGCTGGCACGGTCGAGTAATACTTCACGGCATCATCGCTGATGCGAAGCGCCCACCAGCCTCGGGATGCCGCCAATAGCAGCACCGCTAGGGTGCCAAGGGCGCCCCAAGTCGCCGCTGCGACGATGGCGCTGCGCGGGCTGCGGAACAGAACCGCGTGCACGCGAACCAGCAGGAGCCCAAGC
>Ga0070761_10000493_pt1 | contig 25406 bp, 25 predicted proteins | sample HubBroMetageREF1_FD_66724 | JGI IMG/M metagenome (GOLD analysis project Ga0070761, IMG submission 66724) | Reference soil microbial communities from the Hubbard Brook experimental Forest, New Hampshire, USA - Hubbard Brook CCASE Soil... | ecosystem: Environmental > Terrestrial > Soil >... | reverse complement strand
CGCTCGTCAGCATGTATTGCTACACCTGTTACCGCTCGACTTGCATGTGTTAGGCACGCCGCCAGCGTTCAATCTGAGCCAGGATCAAACTCTTCACTTGAAGATTTCGAGAATCATCAACGATGAGTAAATCCAAAATGGCTCCAACTTACTGCTGGACATCTTGGTCACTCGGTCTTTTGCGCCAAAGGCACATCGACGCGAGTCCCCACACAAATTACCTGCCAGATTTTTAAAGAGCACCCGCGAGCGCAAAAGGCTTCGGGAATAGACACCCACAAAATTGCCGCCCCACCGCTTACGCGCGGCCGAGGCTGCAGGGGCCGCGCAGTATAGCCCTCCGAAGAGCTATGTCAACGCATTGTCATGTGGTCCGTGGGGCCCCTGTTTCGAGGCCGATTGCCCGTGGGTCGAGCCCGCGGACCCTGTCTCCGGCTGGGGCCGGGATACGCTTAAGGTGGGGGCTCAGGTCCGGACTTCAACGACCTGATCGGACGAGATTCAGGTGCTGCGAGGCGCGGTGAACCCAAGCCGCAGCCCGACCGCCGGGCTGTGCCTCAGCTACCGGGCTTTTTCTCGAGCCTGAGCCTGGCAAATCGTTTGGCTCCGATCTGAAACACGTGCTCGGCGCCTGCGCCGAGCGTGAGCCCGCGGTCGCTGACTCGAACGCCGTCGATCCTCACCGCGCCCTCGTCGAGCTTGCGGTTCGCCTCGGAAGTGCTTGCGGCCAGCCCGGCCTCCTTAAGAAGGTTGGCGATCCGAAGTCCCGCCGCGTCGACAGTGATCACCTTCACCGGCAGGTCATCGGGAAGCGCCTTCTCGCTCACCCGCTGGATGAAGCCGCGCTGCGCACGCTCGGCCGCCGCAGCATCGTGAAAGCGCGCGACCAGCTCGTGCGCCAGCTCGAGCTTGATGTCACGCGGGTTGCGGCCGCCTTCGGCGGCCCGCCGCAGGGCCGCCAGCTCGCCCAACGGGCGGAAGGACAGCAGCTCGAAGTAGCGCCACATGAGCTCGTCCGAGATCGACATCAGCTTGCCGAACATGCTGTCGGCATCCTCGGTGATGCCTATGTAGTTACCGAGCGACTTGGACATCTTGTTGACGCCGTCGGTGCCTTCGAGCAGCGGCAGGGTCATCACCACCTGCGGCTCCTGGCCGTAGGCCTCCTGGAGCGTGCGGCCCACCAGCAGGTTGAACTTCTGGTCGGTACCGCCGAGCTCGACATCCGCGCGCATGGCGACCGAGTCGTAGCCCTGGGCCAGGGGGTAGAGGAACTCGTGGACGGAAATCGGCTGGCCCCCCTTGTAGCGCTTGGCGAAGTCGTCGCGCTCGAGCATGCGTGCCACGGTGTAGTGCGCCGCGAGCCTGACCATTTCGGTCGAGGTGAGCTTGCCGAGCCAGCGGGAGTTGAAATCGATGCGGGTGCGCTCGCGGTCGAGGATTCTGAACACCTGGGTCTCGTAGGTACGGGCGTTCGCCTGGATCTCCTCGGGCGTGAGCGGCGGCCGCGTGGCATTGCGCCCGCTCGGGTCGCCGATCATCCCGGTGAAATCTCCGATGAGGAACGTCACCTGGTGCCCGAGCTGCTGGAACTGGCGCATCTTATTGAGCAGCACGGTGTGCCCGAGATGCAGGTCGGGGGCAGTCGGATCGAAGCCGGCTTTGACGATGAGCGGCGTGGCGCGCCTGAGCTTCTTCACCAGCTCCGCCTTCACCAGCACTTCGTCCGCGCCGCGTTCGAGCTCTGCGATCTGTTCCTCGAAATTCATCCCCGTTCCCGTGAAGCCGGCCGCGGAAAACTCACAGCACGGCGCGTAGTCTCAGGCTCAAAGTCCCGATCCGGCACTTAACATACGTTGACCGCGAAGGGTCCCGGCCGGTACGGTTCGCGTCTTCGGTTCAAGCACATAAGTCTAATCGATGGCATTTGAGTTCATACGGGGGTCGCTCGCCGGGCGTTTGCGCCGCTTGCCCGCACCCGGTGGGGCCTTCTGGCTGCAGACTGCCGCCTGCGCCGTGGTTACATGGACCGTACTGCACGGCGGCCTGAGCACGCCGCCGACCGCAAACGGGCCCGCGTCCGCCGCGGACACGGCCAACATACTTGACGGCGCCGCCCGCAACCTGTTCGCCCCCGCTGCCAACACGCCGTCCACCACCGACGAAGTGCCGGCTGCGGGCCGCAACGCGCCGGTAGCTCATGCGTCGGTCGCAGTGCCGGTCGTACTGGCTGGAGATCCCACGCTCGAGGGAGCGCAGCTTGCACTCTCGACCATCGACGTCATCGTCACGCGCAACGACACGCTGGACCGCATCTTCCGCCGTCTGAAACTGAGCCTCGCAGATCTGGCCTCCATGCGGATGCTGCCCGGCGTGCGCACCAGCCTCGACTCGCTGCGGCCCGGCGAATCGCTGCACCTGACGCACCGGGACGGCCAGCTGTTCGGCCTCGAGCGGCGCTTGAGCGAGACCGAGACTCTCAAGGTGAGCCGCGTGCCCTCGGGGCTTACGGCCAACCTCGTTCAGAATCCGGTGCAGGTCCGTACCCGCACCATCCGCGGAACGATCGACACCTCGCTCTTCGAGGCGGTCGAGGCGGCCGGCGCCCACGACCAGACTGCGGTCGGCCTGGCGGACATCTTCGGTTGGGACATCGATTTCGTGCTCGCCGTGCGCCCCGGGGACTCGTTCGTCGTTACCTACCCCGAGATCTGGCGCGACGGTGTCTACGTCAAGGACGGCCCGATCGAGGCCGCGGAGTTCACCAACCAGGGGCATGAGTACCGCGCCTTGCGCTACACGGACCCCACGGGCGCCGCTCATTACTACACGCCCGACGGCCGGCCGCTGCACAAGGCGTTCCTGCGCGCGCCGCTGGAATTCACGCGGGTGAGCTCCGGGTTCAACTCCGCGCGCTTCCACCCCATCCTGCATCGCATCCGCGCCCACCAGGGCGTGGACTACGCCGCGCCCATCGGTACCCCCGTGCGCGCGGCCGGCGATGGCGTAGTGCGCTTCGCGGGCGTGCGGGGCGGCTACGGCAATCTGGTCGAGCTCGAGCACGGCCACGGCATCACCACCGTCTACGGCCATCTGTCGCGCTTCGCCCATGGCACGCACGCCGGCGCCCGCGTCACTCAGGGCACGGTCATCGCTTACGTCGGCATGACCGGGCTGGCGACCGGCCCTCACCTGCACTACGAGTACCGGGTAAACGGCGTTTTCAAGAACCCGCAGACGGTGGTGCTGCCCCCCGCAGCACCCATCGAGGCGGCCTGGCGCGAGGATTTCGACCGCCAGAGTGCACCGCTCCTCTCCTCCCTGGACATCTTCCACGGGGCAGTGCTGGTTTCACGCTGAACGACGCCCTGGCCGCCGGTGCGCGGCGGCGTACCACCAAGCGATCGGTCGGAGCCTGCCTGGCGGGAAGCTTTACGGGGGGCTTCACGGAAGCGTCGCCAGCGGCTGGTAGTATCCTTATCCCCCCAAAGCCGCCTCGCAAGTGCGGCGGCGGTACTTTCGCAGCTACGGCGGGTCAGGCAATTCACCGCGATGGATGCTCCGGATCTCAAGGCACCCCAGCACTACATCAACCGGGAGCTCTCGTTCCTGGAGTTCAACCAGCGCGTACTCGACCAGGCCTTCGATACCAGCGTGCCGCTGCTCGAGCGTCTCAAGTTCCTGTGCATCTCCTGCAGCAATCTCGATGAGTTCTTCGAGATCCGTGTCTCGGGCCTGAAGCAGCTGCAGGAGCTCGGGGGTGGCCCGTTGGCCGCCGACGGCATGTCGATCCCCGAGCAGCTCGCGGCCATCCACGACCGCGCCACGCGTCTGGTCGCCGATCAGTACCGCTGCCTCAACGGGCAGCTGCTGCCGGCGCTGGCGGCGGAAGGCGCCCCGCTCCTCGAGCGCACGCAGTGGAGCCCGGCGGCCGCCGCGTGGCTCGAGCAGTACTTCGAGCGCGAGGTGGAGCCGGTCCTCTCGCCTCTCGGGCTCGATCCGGCGCGGCCCTTCCCACGCATCCAGAACAAGAGCCTGAACTTCATCGTGCGCCTGGAGGGTAAGGACGCCTTCGGCCGCGACAGCGAGCTGGCAATCGTGCAGGCGCCGCGCTCGCTGCCGCGCGTCGTGCCGCTGCCGAACGAGGGCGGCGGCGGCCGTGCCTGCGTGCTGCTGTCGACCATCGTGCAGGCGTTCGTGCACAAGCTGTTCACCGGGATCAAGGTGATGGGCTGCTATCAGTTCCGCGTGACCCGCAACAGCGACCTGTTCGTCGACGAAGAAGAGATCGACGACCTGCGCCGGGCGCTCGAGGGCGAGCTCATGCATCGACGTTACGGAGCTGCGGTGCGGCTCGAGACCGCGAGCGACTGTCCGCCCGACATGGTGCAGTTCCTGCAGAAGCAGTTCGCCTCGAACGGCCTCGATACCTACTACGTGCCGGGACCGGTGAATCTCAACCGGCTGTCCGCCGTCTACGATCTGGTACAGCGGCCGGACCTCAAGTACCCGATCTTCACGCCCGGGATCCCGCGACGCCTCGTGGGCAGCACCGATCTGTTCGCCGTCATCCGCCAGAAGGACGTGCTGCTGCATCACCCCTACCAGAGCTTCGCGCCGGTCATGGACTTCCTGCGCCAGGCGGCCGCCGACCCGCAGGTGCTCGCCATCAAGCAGACGCTCTACCGCGCCGGCCACGACTCGCCGCTGGTGGACGCGCTGGTGGCGGCGGCTAACGCCGGCAAGGACGTGACGGTGATCGTGGAGCTGCGCGCGCGCTTCGACGAGGAAGCGAACATCGAGCTGTCCAACCGCCTGCAGGAGGCCGGCGCCCACGTCATGTACGGCGTGGTCGGCTACAAGACTCACGCGAAGCTCGCGCTGGTTGTGCGGCGCGAGCAGGGCGGGATCCGCCGCTACTGCCATATCGGCACGGGCAACTATCATCCGCGCACCGCGCGCCAGTACACCGACTACGGCCTGTTCACCTGTGACGACGAGATCGGCCAGGACGTACACGAGCTGTTTTTGCAGCTGACCAGCCTCACGCAGACCCCCAAGCTCAATCGCCTGACGCAGTCGCCCTTCGGCATGCACGAGATGGTGATCGGCAAGCTCCAGCGGGAGGCTGAGCACGCGCATGCCGGGCGGCCGGCACGGCTCATCGCCAAGATGAACGCGCTGGTGGATCCGCAGACGATCGAGGCGCTGTATCGCGCCTCGCGCGCCGGGGTGAAGATCGACCTCATCATACGCGGGGTGTGCGCGCTGCGTCCGGGCGTACCGGGCGTGTCGGAGAACATCGCGGTGCGCTCGATCGTCGGGCGCTTCCTCGAGCACTCGCGTGTGTGGTACTTCGAGAACGGCGGTGAGCCGGAGCTGTTCTGCGCGAGCGCCGACTGGATGGAGCGCAACTTCTTCCGCCGCGTTGAGGTGGCGTTTCCGATCAGCCGGGAGAGCCATCGCGAGCGCATCCTGCGCGATGTCGACATCTGTCTGCGGGACAACTGCCAGGCCTGGAAGCTGAGCCCCGACGGACGCTACCAGCGCCTGAGCCGCGGCCACGCCAAGGTAGTCAACGCCCAGATGGAGCTGCTGGCGCTGTACGCGGCCGGCCCCCCCGCGGCGGTTTAAGGCGCGACTTTGGCGGGCCCTAGCCGCGCCCGCGGCTGAAGACCCGCAGCCGAAAGCCGCTCGCTCGCAGGTAATCCACTTCCTGCTGCAGATCCGCGGAAGTCAGCGGATGGTCCTCGAGCCAGCGCACCGGGAAGCGCACCTCGAGCGAGCGCGCGGTCGCGGCCAGCTCGATCGCAGGCAGCGCGGTCGCGCTGCGTCCGCGGTGCAGCAGCACCGCGAGCCTGAGCAGGATGATGAGATAGAGCGCGCCGCGATCCCAGGGCGGCACCAGCTCCTCGACGCCCTCCAGCGTGAGCTTGCGCCGGTGCGCGCCGACCAGGCGCGCCAGCAGCCTCTGCTCCTCGCGCGGGAATCCCGGCATGTCGGCGTTCTCGAGCAGATAGGCGCCATGGCGGTGGTAGCCGCTGTGGGAAACGTCGAGTCCGATCTCGTGCAATCGCGCCGCCCACTTCAGCGCCAGGTGCGCGAGCGGCTCGTCGAGCTTCCAGCTCTCGCGTGTCTGGTCGAGGAAGTTGCTTACCGTCGCTTCGACCCGTTCCCCCTGGTCGACGTCCACGTGGTAACGCGTCTGCATGGCGCGCACCGTGCGCTCGCGCGCGTCCTCGCGGTGGATGCGGCCGAGCATGTCGTACAGCAGGCCCTCGCGCATCGCGCCTTCGGCGATGCGCATGTCCTTTATCTCCAGCACGTTGAACACTTCGGCGAGAATGGCGAGTCCGCCCGGAAACACCGCGCGGCGATCCTCGGTGATCGGCTCCAGAGTGAGCTCGCGCGTATGCCCGCCATCGATGCAGTAGTCGACGGCGCGCGCAATGCCCGCCGGGGTGATGGTGAGCGCCTGTGGATCGAGCACCCGGATCACGTCGCCGATAGCGCGCACGGTGCCGGAGCTCCCGGCGGTCGTATCCCAGCCGCGCCGCCGGAACGCCGCCTGCACCGGCTCGAGCTCGAGCCGCGCGCCGAGCCGCGCGCGCTCGAAGCGCTTGGCCGAGATCTTGCCGTCGCGGAAAAATCGCTCGCTCAGGCTGACGCAGCCCATCTGCAGGCTCTCGAGCTCGAGCGGCGTCAGTCCCTCGCCGATGATCATCTCGGTGCTGCCGCCGCCGATGTCGACCACCAGCCGCCGCCCCGGCTCGCTCGGCATGGTGTGCGCGACCCCCGAGTAGATCAGGCGCGCCTCTTCCATGCCGGCGATGATCTCGATCGGGTGGCCGAGAGCCTCACGCGCCCGCTCCAGAAACGCCTGCTTGCGGTGCGCGCGGCGCAGCGCGTTGGTGCCGACCACGCGCACGCTGTCGGCATGCATGTCACGCAGGCGCTGGCCGAAGCGCTCGAGACAGGCGAGTGCGCGCGCCGCGACGTCCTTGTCGATGCGGCCGTTCTCCTCGACGCCGGCGGCGAGACGCACCATCTCGCGCAGCCGGTCAATGATGACCACCTGGCCGTGCTGATAGCGCGCCACGACCATGTGGAAACTGTTGGACCCGAGGTCCACCGCCGCCAGCACGTCCGGGATAGGACGGGGCGCGGTGCGTGGAGCGGGGCGGTTTTCTGCGGGTCGGAGGCTCAGGGCGGCTCGCACGCGCGCTGCCCGGTCAGGCGGCGAAGGAGGAGCCGCAGCCACAGGTCGTGGTTGCGTTGGGGTTGCGGATGACGAATTGCGCGCCGTCGAGTCCCTCGCGGTAGTCGATCTCGGCGCCCATGAGGTACTGCACGCTCATCGGGTCGACTATGAGCTTGACGCCCTGATTCTCGACGCAGGTGTCGCCTTCCTGCAGCGCCTCGTCGAACTCGAAGCCGTACTGTAGTCCGGAGCAGCCCCCGCCCTGCACGAATACGCGCAGCATGAGGTTGGGATTGCCCTCGCCACGGATCAGATCCGCGACCTTGCGGGCCGCGGAGTCGGTGAACACCACCGCCGGTGCGTCGGGAGCCGGTGCTTGCATGGCCGGTGTGTCCGGCAGAACTTCGGTGCTGCTCATGATTTCCTGCAAAAGCCAATCTCCAAGTCAGTCTAAGAGCGCCCCCGACCCAGGTCAAAGGCGGCCGTCGCAAACTGCGATCCGACCGGAATCAGGAGCCGCATCAGCAGCTTGCCCGCAGCGGCACCCCCGTTTCGGGTCAGCCGCCGCTCACCCCTTTGGCGGATTCGGCCGCCGCCGGCGAAACCTCGGGCGCGAGCCGAACGAGCTTGCCCGTGATCTGCGCGCCCACCGTCATCTCGATGACAGCGTAGTGGACGCTGCCTTCGACCCGCGCCGTGGCCCCGAGCACCACGCGCTCCCGGGCGCGGATGTCGCCCTTCACGGCGCCCTCCAGCAGCACGTTCGGCACGTCCACATCCCCCTCTATGGAGCCGACCGCGCTCACCGACAAGGTCGAGCCGGGCGAGGCGTCCGAACGCACGTTGCCAGTGATGACGCCGTCCAGGTGCATGCCGCCCAGGAAGTCGACATCGCCACGAACGCGCGCGTCCTTGCCGATCAGGGTGTCGATGCGGGCGGGGCGGAATTCACGGCTGAACATGCGGCCTCCGGTATCAATCGATGCGCTGCAATGTGCGGCGGCTCATGGCGCCGGCTCGACGTTCCACAGGAACGTCTGCGACAGCGGCGATGCGTCCCCGCGCTTGGATTTCACCAGCACCGTGAGGTGCTCGGGCTTGAACATCGCGGGAATGGTCACATCCTGGTCTAAATTCTGGAAGTAGCGGAAGTCGTATCCGAGATCACTCGACCTGCCGCCGGTGAGGGCGGCGAGGTCCAGCTGCTTCACCGCTCCTGCCGACTCGCCGTCGACGCTCAGCTCGACGGAGCCGGTCGCCAGCGTCTCAGCGCGGCCGGAGCGCACCAGCGCCAGGTGCACCTTATACAGGCCCCGAACCTGGGTTGCCGAGATCCGCAGCGACTGGATCTTGAGCCCGATGTTGGCGGCGTTCTGCGCGACCACGCCGCGGTAGAAAGCGAGCTCCTGGGATTGTCGCGCGATCTGCGCCTGCAGATCTCCGATCGAGCGCGCCACCTCCGCCTGCTCGCGTGCTCCTCCTGAGCGGATGGTGTCGAGCTCTGCCTCCCTGGTACGCAGCTCGCGGTTGTCTTTCTCCAGGTGCTCGATGCGCACCTCGAGCTCGGTGCGCTGCTGCGCGACCGCGAGGCGATCGTAGCCGGCATCATAGCGGCCGAGCTCGTAGAACACGTAGAGCGCGAACAGCCCAATCACGCTGCCGGCGGCCAGCAGCACGTTGCGCAGCGCCGGAGGGTGCGCGCGCACCACCAGCGGCGCTGCGTTACCGGTGGGGAACAGCTGCCTGAGCCGGCGCAACATCCGCAGCGGACGCTACGCCGCCGGCACGGGCGCCGCGCGGCGCCGGCCGCTCGCGGTCAGCTTGTTCCACCACGGCGGCAACGCCGGCGCCGTGCCGCCGGCAAAGGCGAGCGGCGCGAGCTCGGTCAGCGCCTGCGCGTACACCGGGCGCTTGAAGTAGATGACTTCCCGCACCGGCTCCCAGAACGGGGCCCAGCGCCAGTGGTCGAATTCCGGCTCGGGGGTGCGGCCGAAGTCGAAGCGCGCCTCCGGCGCCGTGAGACGCAGCAGAAACCAACGCTGCTTCTGGCCGATGCACAGCGGGCGCTGGTGGCGACGCACGTAACGCGGCGGCAGGCGGTAGCGCAGCCAGCCGCGGGTCCGGCCGACGAGCTCGACGCTGCTGCGACCGACGCCGATTTCCTCCTCGAGCTCGCGGTACACGGTCTCTTCGGGCTCCTCGCCGGTGCGCACGCCGCCCTGCGGAAACTGCCAGCCGCGCCCGCCGGTGCGGCGCCCGAGGAACACCAGCGGTCCCTGCATCAGGACTATGCCGACGTTGACGCGAAAGCCCGCCGGGTCGATGACGTCGCTCATGGGGATGACGTCGCTCATGACTGAGACAGGAGTCTGCCACAAGGCGCGCCCGGGGTGAGGCTCGAGGATGTAGGCTAGCGCACCAATGCGCGCTGCCGGCCCAACACCCCTGTCCGATCCCCGGGCGGCCCGAGCGCCGCCCGCCGGCCTGCTGCTGCTGCTGCTGTTGGCCGCGGCGGTCTTTCTCGCGGCCCTCCTCATCGGTAGCTCTGACATCGGCCTGCGTGCCGCGCTCGCGGCTCTCGGCGGCTCCGGAGATGCGGCAACCCGCAGCGTGCTGATCGGCGTGCGGCTGCCGCGGGTGCTGGCGGCATTCGGGGTCGGGAGCCTCCTCGCCCTCGCCGGCGTGCTGCTCCAGGCGCTGTTCCGCAACGCGCTCGCCGATCCCTACGTGCTCGGTGTTTCAGGCGGGGCCGCGGTCGGGGCGCTGCTCGCCATGATGGCGGGCGCCGCGGCGCTCGCCGTGCAGTCCGCCGCGATCGGCGGCGCCCTGTGCGCGGTCGGCGCCGTGTACCTCCTGGCGCGCGGCGGCGGGACGCCGCGGCTGCTGCTCACCGGAATCGTGATGGCGAGTGCCTGTGGCGCCCTGGTGAGCGTGCTGCTCGCGCTCGCCGACTCCTCGCGCGTGCGCGGCATGGTGTTCTGGCTGGCCGGCGACCTCGAGTGGGCGGTGAGCCCGTGGGCGAGCGCCACGGCGGCGGTGCTGGCGGTGGCGCTCGCCGTCGGGGTGGCGCGCCCCCTCAACGTGCTCGCCGCGGGCGAGCTGCGCGCGCGCACGGTTGGACTCGCGCTCGATGCGTGGCGGAACGCGCTGTTCATCGGCTGCGCGGCGCTCACCGCGATCTCGGTGGTGAGCGCCGGCACGGTGGGCTTCGTGGGACTCATCACGCCGCACGCGGTGCGGCTCGCGTTCCGCACCAGCGATCACCGGATCGTCGCGCCCGCCGCCGCGCTCGCCGGCGGCACGCTGCTCGCGGCCGCCGACCTGGTCGCCCGCACGGTGGCGAGCCCGCGGCAGCTGCCGGTCGGGGCGATCATGGCGCTGGTCGGCGCGCCGCTGTTCATCGTGATCCTGCGGGGGCGGTCGCGATAGATTCGCGCGCCGGCGGCTAGCTCTCCCCCGGCTCCTTCGGCGGACGCGGTGGCTGCACCAGGGCCGGTCGGTCGGCGGCGAGCCACCTGACGGTCTCGGGACCGAAGTCGGTTCCGAAGAAATCCGCGAAGCGCGGGCCGATTGCATGACGCAGGCCGAGGAATGCGGCCGAGCCCTTCATCTCCGGCTTCATGCCGAGGTCACGCGCCGCCTCGAGGATCTCCTCGTCCGTGGCCTCGATGAGCTCGCGCTCCAGCGCCGCCAGCAGCCGCTCGAGCGCGGCTTCCGGAAACACGCTCTTCATTTGAGTCCGCATGTCAGTCCCTCCCGCAGCAGGCAGCGACGCATGCGCCTGCGCGCAGAGTCGTAATCGGTTTTCGACAGACCGAGGGCGGCGCGAATCTGCTCTGCAGTGAGCCCCTCGCCCAGACCATCGATGATCCGCAGCACTACCGGGTCGTCGGCGAACAGCCGCTCGATCGCGTCGAGCTCCTGGATGGCGATGAGCGAGCGCTCGGGGTCGGCGACCGGATCGGGCACCGCGGCCGTCTCGCGCCCCGCATCGCGCAGTGCAGCCTCGCGGCTCGGGTAGCTGCGGTAGTCGCTGGTCGCGCCCCCGCGGCGTCGCCCGTCGCCGCCGGCGCCGGCGCCGAGCCCGGCCGCGACGCGCCGCCAGTGCTCCGAGCGCAGGCTGCGCATGACGCCGGCGAGGAATGCCACCGTGGAGACGCCCTCGGGTGCGGTCCGCGTCCCGGTGAGCACGCGCGTGAGCGCCTCCTGCAACAGGTCCTCCCAGCCGACATCGGGCGGCAGGCCGCGTGCGTGCAGCCGCGCAATGGTCTTCAGGCGCAGCAGATCCATCTCGGTGGTCAGCTTCAGCGCCAGCGCGGTTTGCGTCGGATTGACGACCCGGGTGTCGACCAGCAGTGGTTTTCGGGGCATGTCCGCGAGCGATCCTCTATCGGTATGCGCAGCTCGGCACACCTCTCGGACAGCGGACGACGAAAATAATCACATGACGATGTTGGGCGAAGTCGCAATGCGGTTGCGCCCGGCGCTCTTGGCGCGATAGAGCGCGGCGTCGGCCTCGGCGATCAGCCGCTCGGCGAGCACCTTGTAATCGCGCATGCTCGGCCCCGGGGTGCACGCGGCCACGCCGATCGAGAGCGTCACCGTCTCCTGGGCACTCTCGCCGATCGCAATCGGCGCGGTTCGCACCGCGTGCAGCACGCGCCCCGCGACCCGCTCGCCGTCGCCGATCGTGGCCTGCGCCAGCACCATGGCGAACTCGTCGCCACCGAAGCGGGCGCCGGTGTCGCTGATGCGCATCTCGGCGTCGATGCGCTGCGCCACCTCACGCAGCACCGCATCGCCCGCCAGGTGGCCGTACTGGTCATTGATGCGCTTGAAGTGATCGACGTCGATCATCAGGCACACGATCGACTGCCGCGCGCGCTGTGTCCGCGACAGCTCCTCGCGCAGCCGGGCGTGCAGGTAGCGGCGGTTGTGGAAGCCGGTGAGGAAGTCGGTGAGCCCGCTGCGCAGCAGACGCGCGCGATTGACCGCGTTCTCCACGCAGATTGCCGCCACCAGCCCCAGGTGCGCGAGGAAGTCGCTGGCGAGCTCGTCGGTGAAACGCAGCGGATCGTTGCTCACGAACACCAGCACGCCGTCGAGCTGCTCGTGCCGCCGCAGCGGGATGAGGGCGACGCTGCCGCCGCGCGGCACCACCCCGGCGAACAGCAGCTCGTGATCGGCACGGTGGAAGGGTCCGAGCCAGGGCCGCTCGAGCGCCGCGAGCTGCGGGGCGATAGGCAGCAGGGTATCGACGAAGCGCACCCCCGGCGGGGGCTGCGCCGGCTCGTCGCCGTACAGCAGGTGACGAATCTCGTGCTGCGGGTCGTGCAGCACCAGGGTCACGCCGTCGAGCTGATACGAACCCTTCAGTCCCTGGATCAGCCGCTCGAACAGCTGCGTCAGCGACCCGGCGCGCAGCAGCTCCAGCTCGCGCTCCTGTGTCTTGCGGAACAGCGAGTCGTTGCGGCTCACTTCCTCGGTGAGCTGCACCAGGCGCTCCTGCAGCAGGCGATTCTCCTCCTCCAGGGTGCCGACAGCCTCGGCAGCCGGATCGAGAGACTCCCGCTCGGTCTGCAATTGGGCCATGGCGCGCAAAACCTCCCGCTCCCTCAGGCGCGCAACTCCGTGACAGTACGCCGGTCGGCGAGATAATCGCGCCCCCGGCGCATCAACGCAACGAACCCGGCTTGGTCCTGCGACAGCACCGAGGTACGGATGCGCTCGATTGCCTGCGAGAGCGCCTCCAGGGACTCGGCGCCATAGTCGTTCAGGCTCTGTATTTCATAATACAGCTCGGGGCTCTCCCGGGCGACGTTGCCGGCGACCTCCAGCTGGGCGTCGAAGGTGGTGCTCGACATGCGCGCCAGCTTCGGCGCCGCCTCGCCACTCTCGGCCAGGGCGGTGAAGAAGGCGATGTTGAGCGCGTGCGACAGCCCCAGCACGTAGGCGATCAGCCGGTCGTGCTCGTCGAGGCTCATGATGACCTGCTCGGCCATGGTGGAGGCGAACAGCTCGCGCGCGGCGGCCAGTGCCGTCTCGTTCCCCAGATCGACGAACACCACGTGCCGCCCCGAGAGCAGCTCGGTGTCGGGCCCGAACATCGGGTGCACCGAGGTCACCTTGCAGCCGTGGGACCTGAGCGCCAGCAGCCCCGCACGCAGCGGCGACTTGAGTGAGCCGACGTCGAAGATCACCCCCGGGGGACGGCGCAGCGCCAGATCCTTCAGGATCCCGTCGGTGATGCCGAGCGGCGTCGCCAGCACGATGTAGTCGTGCTTCAGATCGGTACTGCGCCAGTCATCGACCCGAGCCACGCCCGCGATCGCGGTGGCCGGGTCTGCGACCTCGACCGTGAATCCCTGGGACGCGAGGAAACTCACGAACCAGCCGCCCATCTTGCCGGCGCCGCCGATGACCAGCGCACGCCGTCCGGTGCCGGCGCCGCGCGCGACGACGCTCGCTTGCTCCTGGGTGGTGAGCGACGAGCGGATGAGGAGCCGCAGCAGCTGCTCGGCGAGCTCGGGCGACACGCCGCGCTCGGCGGCCAGTGCGCGCACACCCAGGATGACCTCGCGCTCGCGCTCGTAGTCACGGGTGGGCTTGCCGGTGGCGCGCTTGACGCGTGCGACCTCCTCGCTCACGGCCTTGCGCTCGGCCACCAGCGCAATCAGCTGGCGGTCGATATCGGTTACTCGCTGGCGCAGATCCTCCAGCGTCACGGTCTCGCGCGTCATGGAAAGCGGTGCCTTCTGAAAGAGGTCGAATCCGCCTCCTTTCTATCGGGGCGGCACCGGCGGTGCAAGTACCGGGCCGGGAGGGCCGTCAGTTCTGCGGCGCGGGCCGCCAGACGGGCACGAAGAAGACCCTGCCGTTGCCCTCCTTGCCCAGAGTCTGAACCCGGATCGTTCCGGCGGCGGAGTCCCACAGGAAAGAGCGCCCGTCGGAGGGGTGGGTGGACCACTCGGGATGTTGTTTCATGAAGGAGGCGATTCCCGCAGCGTCGATCCGCTGACGCCGGATCTCGTAGCTCAATCGCAGCAGGCGCTGAAATGCCGCGCCGTCCCAGGCACGCCGGGCGTACCCGTCCCAGCCGGGTACCGCGATGGAGGCGAGGATCTTGCCGACGGGGTTGTAGATAAAGCGGATGGTGGAAAACGGATCGTATGGGCGCGGACGGGCGGCGGCGGGAGCGGCTGCGCGGCGCAGGCGATCCACCTGCTCGGCAAACAGATTCTGCGTCGCATTGAACTGCAGGAAATGATCCCCGATCCGCTCCGAAATGCGACCTGACCAACGTTCGATCCTCCCGACATCGGGCGGAGCCGGTAGAGTCCACCCGGATTGATAGGCGTAGTGCAGCTGCTCGAGGATCATCTGCTCAACGCGAAACTCCCCCGCATAGGCGCCGCCGATGTTCCAGTCATCGAGCGGGAATAGCGGCGCAACCACCTGCGCATCGTGCGCTCCCACCGGGATCGACGCGTGCGGATCGGCAATGGCGTCGGCCAGCAGTTGCTCGTCCGCGTGCAGATAGCTGATCGCAATCATCTTTGAGAGGAACGAGCCGTCGGCGGCCAGCATCACCCGCCAGAGCCGCAAGTCATCCTCGAGGTCCGCGAGCGCCTGCTGCTGCCTGCGCGGGTCGTCGCTGCGCATCCGCAGCACGACGCTCGCGAGAAACAGCGGGCGTACGTTGGTCGGCAGGTAGGCCATGGGGACAAAAATGCTCGGGCGCGCGGTCTGGAAGTAGCCCGGTAGCTGGTGCAGGGCGAGACATCGCTCGGAGAGCTCGCGGTTGTCGGCCAGGAGCTTCTCGATGTCCTGCCGGTGTGCCGGGATCTCGTTCCAGTAGGAGTTCGCAGGAGGCGGGAACTCGAACGTCCCTTTGAACTGAAGGCTCCGCGGATCGGGCCTCTCGGTCGGGACAGCCATCGGGTCACGCAGCAACGCGTCGAGGTGTGCGTTGTACCGATCGATGCGCGCCTGTCCATAGGCGACGACGGACTCACCCGCCGGGGCCTCAAACCCCGCCAGAGCGATGTACAGATTCTCTTCGGGCCGGTAGGGATTGGGAGGCGGTTGGAGAAGCGCCAGGGTCCCGGGGGTCAGCGGCTCATCGCGCATGTTGATGGCGTACGCGATGGCGAACAGGATGACGGCGAGGAGGATGAGGCTCCCGACACCGATTCCGGCCCACTTGAGGATGCGCCCGACGATATGCCGCAGCGGTATCATGCGTGCCCCCGGGTGACCCCGTCCAAGGGCCCGTGCGAGTCTGCACCTCGTATCATCCATGACACCGTGACCGAGCACACCGAACTTCTCCCCGACCCCCTGCCCGCCGAGCCGCTCGCGGTCGTAAGCCGCTGGATGGATCAGGCCTGGGCCGCGCGACGCCAGCCGAACGCCAACTCCATGGTCCTCGCCACCAGCACCCGCGACGGGCGGCCTGCGGCGCGCGTGGTGCTGTGCAAGGACATCGTGCCGCAGCCGGGCTACGTGGTCTTCTACACCAACTACCTCTCGAGCAAGGGTCGCCAGCTCAAGGAGAATCCGCGAGCGGCGGCGGTGATCCATTGGGACGCCCTGCACCGCCAGGTGCGCATCGAGGGTCTGGTCGTGACCGCGCCCGCAGCCGACAGCGATGGCTATTTCGCCGCGCGTTCCTGGGACAAGCGTGTCGGCGCCTGGGCGAGCGCCCAGAGCGAGCCGGTGGCGAGTCGCGCGGCGCTGGAGCGTGCGGTGGCAGCCGCCGCCCAACGCTTCGGCACGCCCGTGCCGGGAACGGCCGAGGCGGACGCGAAATTCGCCGTCGCGATTCCCCGCCCGCCGCACTGGGGCGGCTACCGGCTGTGGGCGGATGCGGTGGAGCTGTGGGTCGAAGGCGAAGCGCGCATCCACGACCGCGCCCGCTGGACCCGCACGCTCACCCCAGGAGCGGGCGAGGCGGTCGCGGCTGGCCCGTGGTCGGTCACGCGGCTGCAGCCGTGACGAATTGAAGATCCAGGTCGGTGTGGAAGACCGTCCGCATCGGAGTTCTCCTGCTGGTGCTCGCTGCGGTGACGCTGCACCAGTGGCTCGATCGCGTCCAGACCCAGAGCTGGCGCGAGCCGCTGTGGGTCGGCATCTACCCGCTGAACGCCGACGGCACCGCGACCGCGGAGCAATACATCGACACGCTGTCGGTCAAGGACTTCGCGCCCATAGAGACTTTCTTTGCGCGTGAAGCACACCGCTACGGCGTGCCGCTGGATGAGCCGGTGCACCTCGAGCTCTATCCGCAGGGCAACGATCTGCCGCCCGCGCTCGCTCGCGATGCCGGGCCACTCGCCATCGCATGGTGGAGCCTGAAGCTGCGCTGGTTTGCCTGGCGCGCGGCCGACGTGCCCGGGCGCACACCGTCGCGCATCCGGCTGTTCGTGCTGTATCACGATCCGGCCACGCTGCCGACGGTGCCCGACTCGCACGGCATGCAGAAGGGTCTGGTGGGCGTCGTGCATGCCTTTGCCGAACGTGACATGAGCGGCGCCAACGACATCGTGCTCGCGCACGAGCTGCTCCACACGGTCGGCGCCACCGACAAGTACGACCTGGCGAGCGGCGTGCCACTCTACCCTTCCGGTTATGCGGACCCCGACCGCAAGCCCCTGTACCCGCAGGCCGAGGCGGAGATCATGGCCGGGAGGCGCGCGTTGTCGGCGCAGCGGTTCGAGATGCCGCCGAGCCTCGCCAGTGTCGTGGTCGGCCCCGAAACCGCGCGCGAGATCCGGTGGACGCGCCCCTGACGGACCGACAGCGCACCGCCCACGGGCTCGCGGCGCGCGCCGTGAGCGTGTGCGCCGGCACCCGCGAGCTGGTGCGCGAGCTGTCGATCGGGTTCGCCGCCGGCGAGATGCTCGCCATCCTGGGGCGCAACGGCTCCGGCAAGACGCTCACGCTGCACACGCTCGCCGGGCTGCGCGCACCCGCCGGCGGCGAGGTGCAGCTCGACGGCCAACCGCTCACGCAGCTCAAGCGTCGCGCGGTGGCGCAACGACTCGGACTTCTGCCCCAGGATTTCGAGGACGCCTTTGTCACCACCGCGATCGAGAGCGTGCTGATAGGCCGCCATCCGCATCTCGCACTATGGCAGTGGGAGACGGCCGAGGACGAGCGCCTGGCGCTCGACGCGCTCGCGGCGGTCGACATGCGCGCCTGCGCGGCGCGGCGCACCGACACGCTCTCCGGCGGTGAGCAGCGCCGGGTCGCGGTCGCGGCGCTGCTGGCGCAGCAACCGGGCATCTTCCTGCTGGATGAGCCGACCAATCACCTCGATCCCCACCACCAGCTGGTGGTGCTCGGTCTGTTCCGCGAGCTCGCCCGCGCCGGCCGCACGGTCATCACGACGCTGCACGACCCGACGCTGGCGGCGCGCTTTGCGGACCGGGTGCTGCTGCTGTTCGGAGACGGGCGCTGGTCCTCGGGCCCAATCGCCAGCACGCTCACCGCCGAGGCGCTGAGTGAGCTCTATCTTGCGCCGATGATCGAGCTCAACCAGGACGGGCGGCGGGTGTTCGTCAGCGCCTGAGCGCGGCCAGTATCTTCTGGTGCAGTGTCCCGTTGGTGGCCAGCACGCTCGTGGTCTCGAGACCCACCGCCGCGCCGTGCAGGTCGGTGAAGGTACCGCCGGCTTCCCGCACCAGCACGGTGAGTGCGGCGATGTCGAGTATGTTGATGTCGGTTTCGATCACCACATCCAGCGAGCCGCGCACCAGCAGGTGGTAGTGCACGAAGTCGCCGTAGCCGCGGATCCGGCCGACGCCGCGCACCAGAGCCCCGAAGCGCTCCCATAACGGCCCGTGAGTCAGGGACTTCATGTTCCCGGTGGAGACGAACGCCTCGCTGAGCTCCGCGACGCCGCTCACGCGCACGGGCTGGTCGTTCAGGAAAGCACCGCCGCCTTTCTCCGCCCAGGCGAGCTCGCCGTAGACGCTGGCGTGCGACACGCCGAGCACCAGCTCACCGGCGCGGAGCAGCGCTATCTGCGTGGAGAAGAACGGCTGCTCGCGCACAAACGACTTGGTGCCATCGATGGGATCGACCAGCCAGATGCTCTCCGCGCCCATGGCGTGCTGCCCGGTCTCCTCGCCATAGAAGCCGTAACCGGGAAAATGCCGCTGCAGCGTCGCGCGGATCACCTCTTCGGCGCGCTCGTCCGCCTCGGTCACCGGGGACGAGTCCGGCTTGGTGCGCACGCTCGGGCTGTGCCGATAGAAGGCGTTGATCACCACCGCGGCCGCCTGCGCTGCCTCGATGGCCGCCGTTAGTTCCTTCGATGCCATAACCGTTAGGATACGTGCATGGGAAACCGTCTGAGCAAGATCTACACGCGCACCGGCGATGACGGCACCACGGGGCTCGGCGACGGCAGCCGCGTGCCCAAGGAGAGCGCGCGGGTCGAGGCCTACGGCACGGTCGATGAGCTGAACAGTACGCTCGGGGTGCTGCTCGCCGTCCCGGCGCTGCCGCCGGCAGTCAGCGAGCCCCTGGGCGAATTGCAGCACGAGCTGTTCGACCTCGGCGCCGAGCTGTGCATCCCCGGTCACCGCACGATCACCGCCGCGCACGTGACGCGCCTCGAGCAGATGCTGGACGCTTTCAACGACGACCTGCCGCCGCTCAAGGAGTTCATCCTGCCGGGCGGCGGACCCGCCGCGGCGGCCTGTCACCTGGCGCGCACCGTCGCGCGGCGCGCGGAGCGACGCGTGTGGACGCTCGCCAGGGCCGAGCCGGTCGCCCCGGAGCTGACCCAGTATCTCAATCGGCTGTCTGACCTGTTGTTCGTAGTGGCACGGGTGCTGGCGCGGCATGAGCGGGGCACCGAGGTGCTGTGGCGCCACCAGCGCGGCAAATCGCGCTAGACGTTGGCCGAGCCCGTCCGCCGGCCAACACCATGACTCTTTCTTTACGGTCCGCGGCAGTCGGCATTGTGTCGCTGCTGGCGTGCCCTCCGGGGTGGCCGTACCTCGCGGACGGCTCGCTGGACGTGCACTGGAGCGCAGGCGCGCAAGATTGCGCCAGCAATCCGACGCCGCCTCTCCAGGTGCATCAATACAACAACCGGACCTACATCCTCAGGGAGAGCCTGTGCGCCACCTTCGAAGCCCCCTTCATGTACCTGCTGATTGGCTCGCGCCGGGCGCTCCTGATCGACACCGGAGACGTCGCGGCCGCCTCGCAGATGCCCCTGGCGCAAACCGTGCTCGAGTTACTTCCCGGCGACGGGCCCGCGAAGCTGCCGCTGATCGTGGCCCACACCCACCGGCACATGGATCACCGCGCGGGCGATCCGCAGTTCCAGCACCTGCCCAACGTGGAGCTGGTGCCGTTCGACCTGGCGGGGGTGCAGAAGTACTACGGATTTACACATTGGCCTGACGGCGTCGCTCAGGTGGATCTGGGCGACCGGACGGTCGACGTGCTGCCCACCCCGGGCCATGAGTCGACCCATGTCTCCTTCTACGATCGCAACACGGCGTTGTTCCTCTCGGGCGACTTTCTGCTGCCGGGTCGGCTGCTGATCAGCGACGCGGCCGCAGACCTGGCGAGCGCGCGCCGGGTGGCCGCTTTCGTCAAGGATCGCCCGGTCAGCCACGTGCTCGGTGGACACATCGAGCTCGGTCGTGCCGGGAGAGCCTTCCCCTGGGGATCGCAGTTCCATCCCGATGAGCGTCCTCTGCAGATGACGAAAGCAGACCTGCTCGCCCTGCCCGAGGCCCTGAGCGGCTTCAACGGCTTCTACGCCGAGCGGGGCGGTTTTCTGCTCATGAACCCGATGCGCAATCTGCTGGTCGTGGCAGCGGCCGCGGCGGTCGTCCTGGCCGTTCTGGCAGGCTGGACCTTTCGATTCCTGCGACGCCGGATCGCCGCGCGCAGGCAACGATCAGCCCCGGTTCCGCCCTGATCCGACATCCGGGAGCGAGCCGCGAAACCGCGCCCAGTCGAAGCTGTCCCAGGGATCGGCCTTGCGGCCCGGCGCGACGTCACTGTGGCCGGCGATGTGCCCGGCGCTCAAGGTCGGGTACGCCTCGAGCAGCGCCGCCGCGAGGCGCGCGAGCTGCGTGTACTGCGCATCGGTATAGGCGCTGTCCTGCGTGCCCTCCAGCTCGACACCAATCGAAAAGTCGTTGCAGGCGCTGCGTCCCTGGTACTCGGACTTCCCCGCATGCCAGGCGCGCTCGCCGAAGGGCACGTACTGGACGATCTGGCCATCGCGCCGAATGAGCGCATGCGCGGAGGCCTTGAGCCCTTCGATCTCCCTGAAATAAGGATGCGCTCCCGGCGGCAGCGTGCCGGTGAACAGGCGGTCGATCCACGGTCCACCGAACTCTCCGGGCGGCAGGCTGATGCCGTGTACGACCAGCAGCGTCGGCAGCGCGCCCGCCGGCCGGGCATCGCAATGCGGCGATAACACCTGGCGGACTCCGGTGAGCAGTCCTGTGACGGTGTCGATGCGCAGCGGCGCTGTTGCGGCGGCAGTGTCCATCGCGTGAGACTCGTGCGGCACGTAGATCATGCCACAATCTCCGCCATGACTTCCGCCAACGCCCCGTACGTCGCTCGGGACCTCGCGCACGTCTGGCACCCCTGCACGCAGATGAAGGATCACGAGCAGCTGCCTCCGGTCCCGATCCGCCGCGGCAGCGGCGCGTGGCTCGAGGACTACGACGGCAAGCGCTATCTCGACGCCGTCAGCTCGTGGTGGGTGAATCTCTTCGGTCACGCCAACCCGCGCATCAATGCCGCGGTGCACGGCCAGCTCGAGTGCCTGGAGCAGGTGATCCTCGCGGGGTTCACGCACGCGCCGGTGATCGAGCTGTCGGAGGCGCTGGTGCAGATCGCGCCCCCCGGCCTCAGCCGTTGCTTCTACGCGGACAACGGCTCGTCCGCGGTCGAGGTCGCGGTGAAGATGAGCTTTCACTACTGGCGCAATGTCGGCCGCACCGCCAAGCACCGCTTCATCACGCTTTCCAACAGCTATCACGGCGAGACGCTCGGCGCGCTCGCGGTCGGCAACGTCGAGCTCTACAAGGAAACCTACCGGCCGCTGCTCATGGACGTGATCACGGTACCCTCGCCCGACTGCTTCGAGCGCGAGCCCGGGGAGACCTGGTCGGATCACAGCCGGCGCAAATTCGCCGCTATGGAGGCGGCAATTGCCCGCCACGCGAACGAGGCGTGCGCGGTAATCGTCGAGCCGCTGGTGCAATGCGCGGGCGGCATGCGCATGTACGACCCGGTGTATCTCTCGCTGCTGCGAGAATCCTGTGACCGCCACGGCGTGCACCTGATCGCCGACGAGATCGCGGTCGGCTTCGGGCGCACCGGCACGATGTTCGCGTGCCAGCAGGCCGCCATCCGTCCGGACTTCATGTGCCTGTCCAAGGGCCTGACCGCCGGCTACCTGCCGCTGTCGGCTGTCATGACGACCGAGGCGGTGTACGCGGCGTTCTACGACGAGTACGTGAAGCAGCGCGCCTTCCTGCACTCGCATAGCTTCACCGGCAACCCGCTCGCCTGCGCCGCGGCGCTGGCGAGCCTGGCGATCTTCCGCCAGGACGGCGTGCTCGAGGCGAACCGCGCCCGCGCCGCGCGCATGGGCGAGCGCGCGCGCGCACTCGAGGATCACCCGCACGTGGCCGAGGTGCGCCAGTGCGGCATGATCGTGGCGATCGAGCTGGTCAAGGACAAGGCGACGCGCGAGCCCTATCCGTGGACCGAGCGCCGCGGACTCGCCATCTACCGGCACGCGCTCAGCCGCGGCGTGCTGCTGCGGCCCGTGGGCAATGTCGTGTACTTCATGCCGCCCTATGTCATCGCCCCCGAGGAAGTCGACCTCATGGTGGAGGTGGCGCACGAAGGCATCGGACTCGCGACATGCGACTGACGCGCGTCTTCATCGATGCGCCACTCGAGCCTGGCACCCGCGTCACGCTCGAAGGCAATGCAGCGAGTCACCTCACGCGGGTGCTGCGACTGCGGGTCGGGGCGTCGCTCGCGCTGTTCAACGGCCAGGGCGGTGAGTACTCGGCCAGCATCGACAAGGCGCACGGCGGCACCGTGATTGTCGCGGTGGGCGGGCACACCCCCATGGAGCGCGAGTCGCCGCTCGAGCTCACTCTGGCGCAAGGCGTCTCGCGCGGCGAGCGCATGGACCTGGTCGTGCAGAAGGCGACCGAGCTCGGCGTGTCGCGCCTGGTGCCACTGCTCACCGAGCGCGGCGTGGTGCGCCTCGATGCGCAGCAGGCGCAGCGCAAGCTCAATCACTGGCGCGCCATCGCGGTGGCGGCCTGCGAGCAATGCGGCCGCAACCGCCTGCCGCAGCTCGCCGCACCGGCGGCGCTCAGCGACTTCCTGCGAGGCGCTGATGCCGCCGGGCATACGCACCTGCTGCTCTCACCCAACGCAACGGCGACGCTCACGGAGCTGGCGCGCCCGGCCGCGGGCGTAACGGTGCTGATCGGCCCGGAGGGCGGGCTGGCGGACGAGGAGGTGCAGGCGGCGATCGCCGCGGGCTTCACCGCGGTCCGCTTGGGGCCGCGCGTGCTGCGCACCGAGACCGCGGCGATCGCGGCGCTCGCACTCCTGCAGCGGCAGTTCGGAGACCTCTGAAATGCACAGACCCGATCGACTGGTCCTGCTCGCGGTGTTCGTCGTCCTGGCTGTCTTGCGGCTGATCCGCTACCTGAAGGTCGGTGCAGGCAAGCGGGCCCAGACGGGTATCCCTGCCTCGGGGGGAGTGCCGACGCCGCTCACTCCACCGGCAGCCGGGTCGCCATCACCCATCGAGCCTCCCGGTGCTGAGCACAGTCGGGTCGTGCCGGTTCTCGCGGCGGTGCTGGTATTCGTTCTGGCGAGCGCGCTGCTGTGGGCGTCTCTGTTTGGATTGCCGGCGCTCGGCGGGCTGCCCACCATCTGGCGCCTGCTCGCGGGCGTCCTCGCCAATTTCTATCTGATACGACTCGCGGCTGGCGTCGCTGCGAGCCTGCAGCGGCGCGCCGAGCGGGCTTCGCGCCAGGGAGACAATCCGATTCTTTGAGCGCCGCGACTCTGAGCTACGCGCCGATGCTGGTCTCGTCCGCGATCATCTCCTCGAGCCGCTCGAGGTCCGGCACCACCGGCGTCTCGTTCACCATGCGGATCTGGCACACGATCGGCGAGCGGTCGGGGAACACGCGCGAGTTGTCGGGTCGCACCACGTCCGAGCTCACTCGCACCAGCTGCGGAAACCCCTGACTGACGAGGGCGAAGTTGCCGCCTTCCACGCGCGTGCCGAGCGCGTGCACGATCACGATGCGCGTGCGGCCGCTGGCCGGCGGGATCATCTGGCCGCAGGCGCCTTCGAAGGACACGAGCGGCACCGCCTTGCCGTTCCAGGGCACGGTGCCGATATACCAGGGGGGCGCGCCAGTCATCTCCGCCGGCGTCTGGAAACCGACCACTTCCGCGACACAGGAGCGCGGAACGATCAGCCGCCCGTCGACCAGCGGAATCAGCAGACAGTAGATCTCGGTGACGCGTTCAGCCATCGCTCAGTCTCAGGTCCCGGCCGCCGCCTGGCGCACGGCGGCGCGCCGCCGCTCGACCAGCGGTCCGATGGCATCGAGGAGCTGCGCCTCCTGATAGGGCTTCCCCAGGTAGTCGTCCACGCCGAGCTCGATGGCACGCGCGCGGTGTTTCTCGCCGACGCGCGAGGTCACCATGATGATTGGCACGTCCTTCAATCGCGGGTCGTTGCGCACGTGCGCCGCGACCTCGTAACCGTCCATGCGCGGCATCTCGATGTCGAGCAGGATCACGTCCGGGACGTTGTCCTGCAGCAGCGCCACGGCGTCCATGCCGTCGCGCGCGGTCATGACCCGCATGCCGTTGCGCTCGAGCAGGCGCTGGGTAACGCGGCGCACGGTGATCGAGTCGTCCACCACCAGCGCGAAGGTGCGGCGGTCGCCGCGCTCCTTGGGCGGCGCCGGCGCCACGGCACGCGCACGCCACTCGGCGCGCACCAGCGTGCCGATGTCGAGGATGATGACGATGCGGCCGTCGCCGAGGATGGTCGCGCCGGAGATGCCGCGGATGGAGGAGATCTGCGGACCGACGGACTTGACCACGATCTCGCGGCTGCCCACCAGCTCGTCCGCCACCAGTCCGGTCGAGTGCTCGCCGGCGCGCACCAGCACCACCGGGATGGTGACGTCCTGGCTTGGGAGCGGCGCGGGCTCGAGGCCTACGAAGCTCGCCAGGTGCTGAAAGCGATACTTCTGTCCGCCGTACTCGAACAGCGCGGCCTCGCGCCCCAGGTGCCGGCTCACCTCGGTCTTCGACAGCCGCAGCACGCCCTCCACCGTCGGCAGCGGCAGCGCGTAATACTCCTCGTCGGTGCGCACCACGAGCGCGTGGCTGATGGCGAGCGTCAGGGGCAGCCGTACGGTGAACACCGTGCCCTCGCCCACCTTGGTCTCCATGTGCAGCGCTCCGCCCAAGCGCTTGATCTCGGTCGCGACCACGTCCATGCCAACGCCGCGCCCCGCCTGCTGGGTGATCGCGCCGGCGGTGGAGAACCCGGGCTCGAGGATCAGCTGCATCGCGTCCTCGTCGCTGATCGCCTGCCCGGGGTCGATCAGCCCGAGCGCCACGCCCTTCTCGCGGATCGCCTTGAGGTTCATGCCGCCGCCGTCGTCGGTGAGGCGCACCATGACCTCGGCCCCCTCGCGGTGCAGCTCGAGGAGAATCCGGCCGGTGTCGGGCTTGCCGCGCTTGACGCGCTCCTCGGGCTTCTCGATGCCGTGGACCACGGCATTGCGCAACATGTGCTCGAACGGCGGCAGCATGCGCTCGAGCACCTGACGGTCGAGCTCACCCGAAGCACCCTCGACGGTGAGCTCGGCGCGCTTGCCGGTGTCGGCCCCAGCCTGGCGCACGATGCGCGCCAGCCGCTGCACGTGGCGCTGGAACGGCACCATGCGCGTGCGCATCAGTCCGTTCTGCAGCTCGGTGATGGTGCGCGCCTGCTGCTGCAGCAGGTTCTGCGTGTCCTTGGCGAGCGCCTCGAGCAGCCCCTGAATGCTCGCTACGTCGTTGGCGGTCTCGGCAAGCGCGCGTGAGTACTGCTGGATGGAGGAATAGCGGTCGAGCTCGAGCGGGTCGAACTCGCTGCGGTGCG
>Ga0070761_10000491_pt1 | contig 25460 bp, 17 predicted proteins | sample HubBroMetageREF1_FD_66724 | JGI IMG/M metagenome (GOLD analysis project Ga0070761, IMG submission 66724) | Reference soil microbial communities from the Hubbard Brook experimental Forest, New Hampshire, USA - Hubbard Brook CCASE Soil... | ecosystem: Environmental > Terrestrial > Soil >... | reverse complement strand
TGGCCGAAGAACTAGACAAGTCAATCACCACCCCGGTTGATATCGAATCGGAAATGAAGAAGTCCTACCTCGATTACGCCATGAGCGTGATCGTCGGCCGCGCGCTGCCCGATGTCCGCGACGGCCTGAAGCCCGTGCACCGCCGCATCCTTTTCGGCATGTACGAGCTCGGCCTCACCTCCACCAAGGCCTACCGCAAGTGCGCCAAAATCGTGGGCGAAGTCCTCGGCAAGTTCCATCCGCACGGTGACGCTCCCGTGTACGACGCGCTCGTTCGCCTCGCGCAGGATTTCAACATGCGCTACCCGCTCGTGGACGGCCAGGGAAATTTCGGCTCCGTGGACGGCGATCCACCCGCGGCCATGCGGTACACCGAAGCGCGCCTTTCGAAAATCGCGGAAGAAATGCTCGCGGACATCGAAAAGGAAACCGTCGAGTTCGTTCCCAACTTCGATGAAAGCGAAAAAGAGCCGGTCGTGCTGCCCACGCGCATTCCCAACCTGCTCGTCAACGGCTCTTCCGGCATCGCCGTCGGCATGGCCACCAATATCCCGCCGCACAATCTGAAGGAAGTCGTCGAAGCCGCCATCGTGCTGATCGAAGAACCCGAAGCCAACCTGAAAAAAATCATCAAGCTCGTTCCCGGCCCCGATTTCCCCACCGCCGGTTACATTTACGGTCGTGAGGGCATCGAGCAAGCCTACAAGACCGGCCGCGGCTCCTTCCAGGTGCGCGCCAAAGTCGCGATCGAGCAACGCGGCAAGGATCGCCAGGACATCGTCGTCACCGAACTCCCTTATCAAGTCAACAAAGCGCGCCTGATCGAAAATATCGCCGGCCTCATCCAGAATAAAAAGATCGAAGGTATCGCCGATATTCGCGACGAAAGCGACCGCGACGGCATGCGCATCGTCATCGAAGTGAAGCGTGACGAAGAGCCGCAAATTATTCTCGCGCACCTCTTCAAGCAGACCCAGATGCAGGAATCCTTTAGCATGATCCTGCTGGCCATCGTCGCCGGACAGCCGCGCGAGCTGGGCTTGCTTGATCTGCTGCGCCTCTTCATCGAGCACCGCGTGGACGTGGTGCGCCGCCGCACGCAATACGAGCTGCGCAAAGCCGAAGAGCGCGAGCACATCCTGCTCGGGTATCAGATCGCGCTCGATTATCTCGATGAAGTCATCCGCGTGATCCGCGGTTCATCCAGCCGCGCCAACGCCCGCGAAAACCTGCATGAATTCTTCGCCAACAAGACCGTCAAGGTTTCCGAAGACGGCAGGGCCAAGAGCATTGCCGGCGTAAAGCTCGTCAACAAAAAATACGGCATGCCCGCGGATATCGTCGGCCTCAGCTATCCGCAGATTGACGCCATCCTCGAACTCCAATTGCACCGCCTGACGCAGCTTTCCATTGACGATATCCTCAACGAGCTAAAGAAAATCCGCGAACAGATCGCCGAGCTGCGCGAAATCCTCGCCAGCGAAAAGAAATTGAAAGCCGTCATCGTCGCCGAATTGCGCGAGATCATAAAATCCTATGGCGACGAGCGCCGCACCCAGATCGTGGACCGCGTCGAGGAAATCAAACTCGAAGACCTCATCAAAGACGAGGAAATGGCCATCACCGTCAGCCATGCGGGCTACGTGAAGCGCACCTCGGTCGAAACCTATCGCCACCAGTCGCGCGGCGGCAAAGGCCGCATCGGCGCCAAGACCCGCGACGACGATTTCGTCGAGCACTTCTTCGTCGCCTCCGCGCACAGCTACATCCTGCTATTCACGTCGAAAGGCCGCATCTATTGGCTGAAAGTTTACGAAATTCCCGAAGCTGCGGCGGCCACGCGCGGAAAGGCCATCTCCAATCTGGTGCGCTTCCAGGAAAATGAGAAGCTCACCGCCGTCGTTTCGGCGCGCAATCTGGAAGAAGCTGATCGCTACGTCTTCCTCGCCACCAAAAATGGCACGGTGAAAAAAACCGGCCTCACCGAATTTTCCAACCCGCGTCCTTCCGGCATCATCGCCATCAATCTCGATGGTGCGGACGAGCTTATTGGCGCAAAACTCACCGACGGCATGCAGATGATTTTCCTCGCCAGCCACGATGGCCAGGCCATTCTCTTCCGCGAGACCGAGGTTCGCTCCATGGGCCGCGCGGCCGGCGGCGTCAACGGCATGGATCTCGCCAAGGGCGACTTCGTCGTCAGCATGGACGCGGTGCAGCCCGATTTCGGGATCATCCAGAAGGAATACAAGAAAGAAACGAAAAATCTCGACGAACTGGAAAGCGACCAGATTCGCGAATCGCTCACTTCGCTCATGCTCACCGTCGCTGAAAAAGGTTACGGCAAGCGCACCCCGCTCGCGGAATATCGCGTCACTTCGCGCGGCGGGAAGGGTGTCATCAACCTGAAATCCACCGACCGCAATGGTCCCGTCGTCGCGGCTCTGCAAGTTCGCGAAGATTCCGACGTGATGATCATCACCGGCCAGGGCAAAGTCATCCGCGTGCACTCCGGCGAAATCCGCGAAGCCGGCCGCTCCACCCAAGGCGTCCGCCTGCTGCGCCTGGAAGAAGGCGACCGCATCGCAGCAGCAGCCGCAATTCTGGAAGAAGACGAAGCCGCCGAAGCCGGAGCGCCACCCGAACCGGAGAAGAAGTAGCAGTTTGTAGAGCGGAGTTTACGAAAAATTACGAAGCAGGCGGCGCGACGTAATATCCCGGCCGCGTGCGCACCGAAACATTCGGCCGGTCCACCACCACTTTAATCTCGTGATAACCCTCCGGGTCGTCTCCCGCCGGACGATACCCGATCGTGTACTGCGCGTGCAGTTCGCCGCCGATATCATCAATCGCTTTTTCGATCGAGCGGTCCCGCATCGTAGCCACATGCAAACCGCCCGTAGCCTGGCTCGCCACCGCCAGCGAATTCGTTCCCAGCGCATTCTTGCCGGTCTTCACCAGAAACACGGCCAGCGCCAGCAGGTCCGGCGCGTCGTTCACGTGATCCGGCTTCGCGCGCAAATCCGCCATCGTCGTGCTCAGCCCCACGGAATAAATCGTCACATTCGCCAGCTGCGCCTGCCGCAGCACTTCTCCCAGCCTGCTCTCGCTGCCCGTGTCCTGCGACTCACCAATCACCAGCATAATCCGCCGCCGCACCGCAGGCCGTTCATCCAGCATCGAAATCCCGCGCGCCATCGCGTCGTAGAGCAGCGAATCATTTACTCCCAGCGGCAAGTGCTCAATCGCATACTGCACGCTGTCCGGGTCCGTCGTGAATTTCGCGCGCAGGTCCACCGTGCTGTCGTAGCTGATCACCGCCGCTTCCGAAGTCTGCGCCATCACCGCTTCGCTGAACACGATTCCCGCGTGCTTGATGCTGGGAAACATCGGCTGGATGTGCGAGCTGGCTTCGATGACGACCACGATGGACAAAGGATCGCCGCCCACGTCGAAGTGATCGATTTTCTGTTCCGCCCCATTGTCGTACACCCGGAAATTATCCTGCTTCAGGTCGAAGACCATCTCGCCCTGCGGATTGCGCACGATCACCGGCGCCGTCACTTCGTTCACGCGCACCCGAATCGCGTGCTTCTGCTGCTCCCCGGGAGGGATAGCCTCAGGCTGTGCGCCCGGTCGCGGATGCAGCGGACCAGCAGGCGCTTCCTGGCACCGTGCCAACGGCGCGGCCAAGAGCACCACAGCCGCAAGCGCAGCGGCCGCCGCACCTCGAAGGAAACGCCGGAATAACACGCGATTCACAAGTTTCATCTTAAATTCGCTTTATCGGTCCAGTGTATCTGATTCGCCGCCGCGCACACGCGTTGCTTACAGAGCACTGCCGCCGCGCTCGACCGCTGTCATTTCCCGCCCGTTCTCCTAGAATGGAAGCGGCACAATTGGAAACGAAACAAAGCTGCAGTGCGAACTGAGGTGTGAATTGAAATCTGCAACGGAACGTGACTTGAAGAGTGAAGCGGCATTTGAATCGAAGCCCGCATCAGGGTGCAAACCATGAAGCGCGTAGGAAAGAAGCCCAAACACCAGCCGCTGCCGAAGCTGGCCTACGAAGATCCGCAATTCATGGAAAGCCTCGGCGCGCGCCCGCTGCGCATTCTCGCCGAATATCTCGATCCCCTCAGCCGCCTGCGCCGCGCCAATATCGGCGACACCATCGTCATGTTCGGCTCCGCCCGCATTCAATCGCGCGACCACGCTCTGGCACACCTGAAACAAACGCAAGCCGCCGCGCGCGGCCGCCGCACTGCCGCATCGCGCGCAAAAATAACCGCTGCGCGCTCCTTGCTCGAAATGTCGCGCTACTACGAAGAAGCGCGCGAGCTTTCCCATCGCATCACTAGCTGGGCCATGACCCTAGGCAATCAGCCGCGCCGCTTCGTCATCTGCTCCGGCGGCGGACCCGGGATTATGGAAGCGGCCAATCGCGGAGCTGCGGAAGCCGGAGGCCCTTCTGTCGGCCTCAGCATCCAGCTGCCGCATGAGCAAACCTCGAATCGCTACATCTCTCCCGACCTGAATTTTTACTTCCACTATTTTTTCATGCGCAAGCTCTGGTTCGCGCAAATGGCCAAAGCCCTTATCGTTTTTCCCGGCGGCTTCGGCACCATGGACGAGCTTTGGGAAATGCTCACGCTGCTGCAGACCAACAAACTCTCCTCGCATCATTTAATTTTGATCTACGGCAGGAAATACTGGGACAAACTGATCAACTGGCGCCACATGGTCCGCACCGGCACCATGAACGAGCGCGATTACAAGCTCCTGCAATTTGCGGATTCCGTGGACGAAGCTTTCGATCACGTCCGCCGCGACCTCGAAGCGCATCACCTGCACCTGGACGTCGAAGGCGAGCCTTTCGCGCATCCCCATCAGCTGATCCCCAACATCATGCGGCCCTGAGCAGCGCCAGCAGCGCTGGCGATAAGAAGAATGTCTGTCCTCCCGAGCGAAGCGAGGGATCTGCTTTTCTCGTGCGACCGGCACCGCGAACCAAAATCAGCGCACTAAAAACAAAAGAGGGAACGAGCCTAAGCTCGCCCCCTCTGTTTTGGTTTAGGCCTTCCCGTAAAAAGCACACATCGCTCGGGACACTCAGCGAAAGCGATGCCGCTCACTTCCCGTCGGCCCAAAGTTAGTTGTTCGAATAAGGATCCAGCGCAAACACTGCCTGGAACCGCCGCTTCTCGTCCTGGTCGTGCAGCATCACCACCGGGACAACGCGCAGCGAATTCCTGCAGCTGCGGCAGGTAGTCGTCTCACCCTCCAGGTCCTGTACGAACCCGTCAGTGAAGTGATACGCCGCACGCGGCCTCCGCGCAGCCTTCGTTCCCTTTTCCCCGCATTGCGGACAGGTGAATTCCACGCGGTCTTCCAGCGGGTCGCGGTTCAACGCAGCCCAACCGGTATAACGAACCCCCACGGTTTCTATTGAGTTTCGGCTCATTATGAATACTCCTTCCATCTCTAAGAACAGCTATAACCTAGCGATGACACACACTTAGACGCACCTCGAGTTCAAAATGATGCACTTTCCCACAGAAGAATTTTAAACATTTTGGATACAGGAGCTTACGGTCACAAGCCGGCCCGGGCTTGCTGTTTTCGCCCCGCCCTCGCAATCGCGGGGCTCGCTGCGGGCACAACTCCGTGCCTCCGGTGTCTATCTCTACAGAGATCGCGCGAACTCCGCAGCACCATCAGACGCGACACGGCCGGAACCTTCGTACCGGCCGCATGAAGAGAGGCCATTACTTCCCTGGCCGCGTCTGAATGGCGTTCCCTGGTGTGCCAATGATTCGCCGGAGGTGCGTCCGTGAGCGATCTAGGAGGTTTGTCGCAGTGCATGCTGGAGCACGACGCTGAATCTCGCGACCGCGCTCGTAATTTACGTCGCAAAGCGCTGGTTATTTCCGTGATCTTCGAAGCGGCGCTGCTCGGCGCGATGCTCTTGTGGCCGCTGATCACACCAGGGGTCTTGCCCGGCCTCTTCAACGTAACGCCCACGCCGCCCTATCGCGGCGGAGGTGTCTCCACGGAAAAGCCCGCGCCGCCGCGCGCGCATCCGCCAGCCAGCACGACCAGCAGGCCCGTCCCATGCCTCTATTGCGCGAAGCCCACAGCTCCCACGCCCGCTCGTCCACTCGGTGACGCAAGCGCGTCCAGCGGCGATTCCGCACCAGGAATCGGCGACGGCGGAATTGACGGTCCTCCCGGTCCCGGCGCCTGGATTCCTGGCGCAGACCGCTCGGGCCTGCCGATCGAAATAAAGAAGCCCGATCCACCGCTGCATAAATCGCCCTTGCACCGCAGCGAAGGCGTGATGGCTGCCGCGCTAATTTACAAAGTGCAGCCGCAATATCCCGCGATCGCGCGCACGATCCATCTGCAGGGCACGGTGTACTTGCGCGCCCTCATCGCGACCGACGGGACCGTCCGCCAACTCGAGGTGATCAGCGGGAATCAGATCCTCGCGAACGCCGCGTTGCAGGCGGTGCGTCAGTGGCGCTATCAGCCCACACGCCTGAACGGCGAACCCGTTGAAGTCGAGACCCGAATCACCGTGAACTTCGTGCTGGAGCAGCAATAAAAAGAGGGGCGGAACACAAACCGCCCCTGCTTATCACATTGGTACCCTGCGTCAGAACCGGAACACAATCCCAGTTGAAATCCGCGCATCGTTTTGCAAGCCTCCGCCGAAGCGCGTCGTCACATAATCGCCCTCGATGATCCGCCACTTAAATCCCGGGGCGATTTTCGTATCAATCCCGAAACCCAGTGACGTCGCGAAGGAATCGTTGTTGAAGCCCGTCTGGCCGTAATGCGCTCCGCCGATCAAGAAATGCGCAAACGGCGAGACGCGCGCTGGAAACGACACCTGCGGACCAAACAAATACGTCGTCACCGATGATCCGCCGCCGTAATCTCCCGCGACTTCCCCAACTGCGCCGAACCACGGTGCAAACTTGTATTCGCCTGAGAGAATAAATCCGTTCAGATTGTTAGCGCCCGGAGAATTCTCCAGGTGAAAATACGAATATCCGCCATAAAGTTCCACTTTGTCCTGCGCGCTCGCACGCGGCCCTGCGCCGAGCGAAACCAAAAATAGCAGCCCAACCAGTAACGCCACTTTGCGTCCCATGAATGTTTCTCCTTAGGAATGTGGTGCGGGATTTGCCCAGCCGGCTGGAACAGCGGACACCCTTCCGCACGGTTCTAGGATGTCGCCGCGGCCTTCAGGGAGCCGCGCGCAGCATCGCTGCGAGCTGGTATTTTTTGGATGCTAGTGAGGGGAAAAGGGTTACAGCCAATCAGGATTTTTCAAAATCTAGATCAGCGCCTCGCCTGAATTCAGCGCAATCGTTACCCGCGCCTCATCGCGCAGGCGCACAATTTCATGCCAATCGTCGCCGGCTGCGGGATCGGGCGCAATCGGCGCGCTGAACGTCACCGTCACATGCCCGGGCCGCGGCAGCAGAGTCTTGTCACGCAAGACTTGCCGCGCCCCGCGGACCGAAACCGCGCAAATCGGCCGCTGCGTATCCACGGCGGCTTTGAACGCGCCCAGCTGAAACGGGCGTATTCCCGCCACCGCCGTAAAGGTTCCTTCCGGAAAAATCACCACCGATTCGCCGTTGCGCAGCGCCGCGTTCACTTCTTCCGCCTGCCGTATGCGCGCCTGCGGATCGCTGCGATCGAACGCAAACTGTCCGCTGCGGTCCGCGAGCATGCTCACGAACGGCATCGCGCGAATCTCGCCCTTGGCCACGAAGCGCACATCGTCCGGCAAAGACGCCAGCATCACCAGAATATCCAGGTAACTCGAATGGTTCGGCGCGAAAATCCAAGGACCCGTCTTCACGCGCTGCTCCAGAATCTCGGCCCCCACGACGGTCACCGGCACGCCGGCCGCCGCCAGCATCATGCGCGCCCCGCGCTGCACCAGGCTCGCCGCGCGCCGCCGGCTGCGCGAGCGTCCTACCACAATCCACAGCGGAATCAGAATCACTCCGAAAGCAGCCAGCGCATACACGCCGTACAAAAATTCCACAGCGCTTCGCGCTGTCTGCTGTATCCAGCTCCACGCGCGCGGCGCCGCCCCGCCCACCGCCAGCCGTGCGATCTGCACCCAGGGAGCCTGCTGTTTCCGCCCCAGTTTTCCTTCCAGGTAAAGCCGCCGCGTTTCGCTGCGCCGCAATTTCCCGCTGGAAGTTTTCGGAATGGATTGCGGCGGCAGCAGTTCGATCACGTCGGGAGGCATGCCCAACGCCTCATCCACAGCCCGCGCAATCTCCCCCTCGATCCGTTTCGCCGCGGTCATGTCGCGCAGCTCGGCGGCCACCACCAGCCGTTCGGTGCCCGTGCGTTCATCCGGCGCGCCGAACGCCGCCACGCATCCCGTGCGCACGCCCGCAATGCGTCCGGCAATTTCCTCCACTTCGTGCGGATAAAGATTCCGCCCCGCCTTGATGATTACGTCTTTCGCGCGCCCCGTGATGTAAATCTCGCCTTCGCCCCAATACGCCAGATCGCCCGAATCAATCCAGTCGCCATCGCGCAACAACTCGCGCGTCGCGTCGGGATTGCGGTAATAGCCGCGCGTCGCCGAAGGACCGCGAAACCACAGCCGCCCTTCGCGACGTTCACCCAAACTGACGCCATCCGCATTCACGATGCGCACTTCCACCGATGGCACCGGTTTCCCAGCGTTCACAAACTCCAGCGCCGGCGCATCAATGCTGGCAACCTGCACCGCGCGCCCCTCCGATTCAAATTGCGCGCGCTCGATCCGGTCCACTTTGTATCCCGCGCCAAGCCTCGGCACCGACACCGCCAGCGTTGCCTCCGCCAGCCCGTACACCGGCATCAGCGATTCGCGGCGAAATCCGTAAGGCGCGAAACGCTTCGCGAATCTTTCCATCGTCTCCGCGCGCACCGGTTCCGCGCCGTTCGTCGCCGCGCGCCATGAACTCAGGTCCAGCCCCTCCAAATCCTTCTCCGCGATTTTTCGCACGCACAGCTCGTACGCAAAATTCGGCGCCGGACAAATCGTCGCGCGATGCCGGTGAATCGCGCGCAGCCAGCGTTCCGGCCGGCTCAAAAATGCCAGCGGCGACATCACCACCAGCGGTATCCCGGTAAAGAGCGGCACGAACCAAGCGCCGATCAATCCCATGTCGTGATACAGCGGCAGCCAGGAAACGCAAGCGTCGTCCGGCTGAATATCAATCCCTGAAATTATTGCGCGGATATTTGCCAGCAGGTTCGCGTGCGTCAGCACCACGCCTTTTGGATCGCCCGTCGAGCCGGAGGTGTATTGCAGGAACGCAATGTCTTCGCCGCGCGCGTGATGCGACAAATGTTGCACCGGCCGCCACTCGCCCGCCGGTTGCTTGGGATCCGCGGCCGCGCTCGCCAGCTTTTGCACGTTCAGGACTTCGCGCAACGACGGCACGCGCGGCTGCAGCAGCTTCGCCAGATTTTCCGCCTGCCGCCACGTCACCAAAAATTGCGCTTCGGCGTTGCACAGAATGTTCGATTGCCGCGCCGCGTACTCCGCGATGCGGTCCGCGCGGAATGGCGGATAAATTGGCACCGGAATTCCGCCGGCGAGCAGTATTCCAGCAAACGTCCAGAAAAATTCCGCGCAAGTCGGCAGCATGATCGCCACCGTCTGCTCCGGCTCCAGGCCCCGCCGCCGCAAATCGGCCGCCACCACGGAGGCGCGCTCGTACAGCTCTCCGAATGTTATCGTCCGCAGCTGGCCGTCTTCTTCGTAGATCTGAATGTGGCTGCGGCCCGGCTCGCCGCGCCCGCGCAGCCGCAGGATTTCGCTCAGTGTTTCCGCTTTGCGAATTTGCTCCTCGATATCCGGGCGAATCGCGGGCGAAGCGGAAGTGAACGGAGAAGAAGTCGGCGCAGAAGTGAGAGCAACCGAAACAGAACCAGACGCAGCCGTCGTCGTGCCGCGTGCGCCAGTGCCATTTCCATCTTCGCCGGCTTCGACGCGCAAAATCGCCTCCACCAAATCTTGCAACGTGTCGGCCTCAGCGACCACGCGGTCCGGCAAACGCACACCGCAAGCATCGCCCAACCGCAGCATCAATTCCACGCGCTCCAGGCTGCCCAACCCCAGCTCGCGCTCCAGGTGCGCCTTTGTGCCGCGCGCCACCAGCTCTTCCATCCCGCGCGCGCTGCCCAATTCCACCAGCAGCTGGCGCACCGTTGCCAAGGCCTGCGCTGCAACAGCCGGCTTGCGATCGAGTTTTGTTCCGGTAGCGCCCATGGGTGGTAACGGATAGTTTGCAGCGCGCGACTGCGCGCAACGTTGGGGCAGCTGCTTCCGCGAGCCTACCACCGCCCGCCGCCCCATTCAATCCCCGCACCTCGCGGTGCCACTCGTCCTAAAATTCCGCCACCCGCAAAGCGCAAAGTTTTCTCTGCGAACTCTGCGTCTCTGACGATGCGATGAGCATCGCAATCCTGAGGCCGGCGCCATTGTTTCAAGCAGGTCGAAGGATCTCTCCTGTCTTTCTCGGATTTTTCTCCGCCTTTCCTCTGTGCACTCGGTGTTAAGTCTTTTGCCTTCCCGTGCCGCATACAGCGAAGCTCCCACGAACCGACTTTCGAGTACTTTCGTACTGGACTGAATTGGGCCGAGCGGCCTATCGACTCCGTCGCCCACGATCGGCAAACTAAGTCGTGTTCGGGGCTCTCCAAAGTGCCTCGAATGTCTGCACCTCCATAACCCCAATGCCCATGAGCGGCCGGCACCCCCACCGGCCGCTCCCCCCTTTTGCTTCCCGATTGTGACTCTAAGTCATTCACTTCAATCACTTTGATGCTTCCCATAAGCGCTTCTTTCTTGACTTCCTTCTCGCGCGGTTCTATAGATTCCCGCATCGGGGTTGTGTGAGTCGCAGCGATTGGGGCCTATTCCGGGGATGTGTCGTTGATTGCGGGGCGAATCCGGCGCCCTCTACTTCTCTCCTGCTGAACGGTCCCATGCACTCCACGCGCCGCGTGTCCTGGGCAAGCAAACTTTCTGCGGAGGTGGGGTGTGAAATTTTTTCGTGCGCTGCTGCAATGTGCATTCCTGTTTTGCGTCATCGCAGTCCTGAGTGGTTCGGCGTGGGCCCAATCCAAAGCCTCCCTCCGCGGCACCGTCACCGATCAATCCGGCGGCGTGGTGGCGGGCGCCAAGGTAACCCTCACCAACACCGGCACAGGCACCGCCCGCACCACCACTACAACCCTCGAAGGAAACTATCTTTTCGACTTGGTCCAGGTCGGCACTTACAGGTTGGCGGTGGATAAACCCGGCTTTTCGACGTTCATCCAGGGCGGCATCGTCCTCGAGCTAAATCAAAATGGCCGCCAAGATGTCGCGCTGAAAATCGGCCAGGAAAATCAGACCGTCGAGGTAACGGGTAACGTCGCGCAGGTAGATACCACCAGCGCGGTTCTTGGCAAGGTTGAAGACGCGCGAGCCATTCGCGACTTGCCTCTGCTCGATCGTGACACCCTCCAGCTCGGTTTGCTCCAGGCCGGCGTGTTCCCTCCCGACCCGGACGACACGTCGGGAAATCCATTCTCCGTCAGCGGCCAACGCTCCGAATCGCTGACGTTCCTCCTCGACGGAGCGAACAATACCGATTTCCTTGGCAACAATATCGTCGTCAGCCCCAATCCAGACGCGGTCGAGGAATTTAAGATCATCACGAATAACTACGACGCAGAATACGGGCGTTCTTCCGGCGGAATCGTCAACCAGATCACCAGGTCGGGAACCAATGACTATCACGGGGATCTTTTTGAGTTCCTGCGTAATGATGTGCTGAATGCCCGCGATTATTTCGCTCTGGAAAAGTCAGCCTATCGCCGCAACGTTTTCGGTGGCACGATTGGCGGGCCGATAAAGAAAGACAAAATGTTTTTTTTCGTCGCCTATCAGGGCACGCGCCGCGGTGAAGGCATGACGCCCAGCCCCGTGGGAGTTCTCACCGTGCCCGAGCGTAGCGGAGATTTCAGCGCAGATTCTTTCCCGCTGATAAATCCGATCACCGGTCTTGCCTATCCCGGCAATCAAGTTCCGGTCAACCCGGTAATCGCAAATTACATCGCCAAGTACATGCCGTTGCCCAATGATGGACCCAACGAGTTTGTGGCATCTCCCCTCGCAGGTATTAACGACGACCAGGGCGTCGTCCACTTTGATTACAACGTCACGCCTCACGACACCATTTCATTGGTGTACCTGATCGACGATTCGCGCGCATTCTTTCCCGAAGAGGGAGGCAGCATTTCTTCCATCACCGGTGCACAGCCGATCGGCAGCGGCGGTAATGTTCCCGTCGGCTCCGGTGGACTGGAAACGCAACGCAACCAGATTGGCACTTTCACCTGGACCCATACTTTCTCCAGCACGAAAGTGAACGAATTTCGCTTCGGGGCCAGCCGCTTCGCCTCCGAACAAGGCGTTCCAACGGACACCAGCTCGCCCACCGCTCTCGGATTCACCAACGTCACCCCCGCCGACGCGGCGGCGCCGGCCACGCCAACCATTTTTGGGCCTTCCTTCACCTTGGGACCGTCCATTCAAGGCCCTACGAAGCTGCATCGCGCTTCGTTCGAATGGGCTGACAACTTCACGTGGACGCATGGCAAACACGAGATAAAATTCGGCGGAGACATCACCCGCATCCGCAATAATTTCAACTATCTTTATTACAACAACGGCGGATTCGATTTCACTTTTGGTCAGTTCACTGGAGATGAGTACGCCGACTTCGTCGCCGGCTTCTGGGATAACTACTTCCAGTCCTCCGCGGCCGTCTACGGAATTCGCACCGGCTCGTTCGCCGGTTACGTCCAGGATAGTTGGAAGGTCCGATCGCGGCTGACTCTAAATTACGGCCTGCGCTACGAGTACTACATCCCGCAATACGACATCCATAACGAAATCTTGGGATGGTTCCCCGGTCAACAATCCACGGTTTTTCCTACTGCGCCTCCCAATATTTTGTACCCCGGCGACCCCGGATCGCCCAATCGCGGTCTTGCCTACCCAAACTACAAGAATTTTGCGCCACGCGTCGGTTTTGCATGGGACATGTTCGGCAATGCCAAGCTCGTTATGCGCAGCGGCTTCGGCATCTTTTACGACATCGAGGATGGCGCTCTGAACCTGCAGTTCGGCGGGGAACCTCCCTTCGGCTATATCGCGAATAACACCCCGAACTCGTGGGCAGGTTTGCCCAATCCAGACTGCCCAGCCCAAGGATGCGGCGCTATGGCCGACCCTTGGACCGCAGTGGGCCAAACCAATCCTTATAATCCATTCACGGAGGGATTCCGCAGTCCGCCAATGCCCTTCGCATACCTCACCTACCCGCACTTCCGGACGCCTTACTCCGAGAACTTTAATTTCGGTTTTCAGTGGCAGGCCGCCAAGGACACCATGGTCGAGGCGGTCTATGTCGGGAGTCTGGGACGAAGGCTAATCAGTTCAGGCGAAGTCAATTTTCCGCAGCCCAGTGTGATGCTGAATCAGTTGCAAACCTATGGCCAGATCAACCCGGAGTGTGCCCGCATGTACGCCGTCTGCCAGGGCGGTTCGAATCCCACGGATCCCTTCGATCCCACCGGAACGCCGACAGGTCCGCAGCAACTGCTCACAAACTTCAGCAATGGACTTTCCGATAGCAATCAATTTCAGCTCACCGTGGACAGACGCTTCGGCAACGGTCTCCAGTTTCGGGCCGCCTATACCCTCGCGAAGACGATAGACCTGACTTCGGGCTTTCGCTCTCGTTCCGCGGAATATACTGATCCGCTCGACTACCGCTTGGACCGTGCCCTGGCGGATTTCGACGTGCCGCAGCGGCTCGTTATCAGCGGTCTCTATGAGCTCCCATTCGATCGCGCCATCCACAGCGACGGAATCGCCAAAAAGCTGGCGCAGGGATGGCAACTGAACGCGATCGCTTCCTTCCAAAAGGGAAATCCGCTCACGTTTTTCTCGAATAGCAATGCCAGCGAACAGAATCAAGACCCTGATCTCACCCGCGTAAATGTCCTGGCGCCGGTTACTCGCGCAAATCCACGGAACGCGAGTCAGTCGTTTACCGATCCACAGGATGGCTTTGGCGACGATGTCGGCTGCATCGGGGGCGGTAGCGCTTCAGGTAATTTCTGGATCAATCCATCGAGCATGGTTTGCGCCCCTTGTCCGCTCACCGACTACACCTGTTCGCAGCCGGGGGATGTCGGCATCCCCCTGTTCTCGTACGGTGACTTGCCTCGCAATTCCATCCGGGGACCGGGAATCAATAACTATGACCTCTCGCTGGCCAAGAAGACCACGTTCGGCGAGTCCAAATCCGTCGAATTTCGCGCCGAATTCTTCAATGCTTTTAACCACACCCAGTTTTATAGAGTGGACGATTCGGGCGGCAGCTCGACGTTCGGCCAGGTTCTCTCAGACCGCGGGCCGCGACTGATCCAACTCGCGCTGAAGTTTTACTTCTAGCGCAAGCGGAGCGTCTGTGAAATGAAAAAGGCCCGAGGCGGGTGGGTCGCCTCGGGCCTTTTCGTTTGTTGCAACCTGTTATTCTGTTACGTTGAACTCCATCAGCGCGCCTCCGCCCCGCGGCTCAATCGCGCAAGATCCTCAGCGCCCACGCCCCATCGGCCGGTAAGTCCTCATTGGTCGCGCGCGCATCCGAAATCGCGGCGGCAGCGGCGGCGGCACGCTGTGCAACGGCGCGCCACAGTTGTTGCAGCACTCCTGCGGTGCATCGTGCAGACGCAGCCAGCGCCCCCGCGCGATGCATTCCGGATTCAAACATTGCACCGTTCCACCTGCCAAATTCAGCATCGTTCCTCTCGGTTTACGCATGAAGCTGTGTTGCCCGTTCCGGGGAATTGCAAATCGTCCAACGCGGCGCTACCGGAACAGAAATATTCGCGTAACGCAGCGTTAACGTGCGGAATTTTGCGCTGAGGGGGCTAGTGTGTCAAGAAAAATCTGTACTATTAGTAGTGGTGCCGTTCCGAAATGGAACAGAAGCCCAAGAAGTCGGTCAAAAGCTCCGCTGCTTCGCCCGCATCTCCGTACTACCCGGGCGATCTGTACCGTGAGCGAAGCCTAATGTGAATTGTCGCTGGCAGGTGGCGTGGCGGGTGCTGTGGCTGGTGCCGGAAGCTTGGAGAGCTCGGCTTCCATGTCGTCAATCTTCTTCTGCTCTTCGTCCATTTCCTGCTGCTTCGCCGCGATCTGGTCCTGCTCGTCCTTCAGTTTGGCCGCGCCTTCTGTGTCCGAAGCGTAGTCCGGCTTGATGTAATACATCTGCGAATCCAGCGTGTACGTCCGCTGCAGAAGGTCCAGGTCCACCTTGGTCGTGGCCAATTTTTCCTTGGCATTCTGGATGGAGGTATCCAGCGCTGCTCGATTGGCCGCGCCTGCCGCAGCACCCGCAGCGCCGTTGGCTCCGGCAGCCGCATTAGGCGCCTCACCCGTCGCGGCGGCGGTATTATCGCTATCGTCGGCGGGCGTCTGGCCCACCACGCTGATTGCATTGTTGGACTTGGGAACCGTATCGTCATCCCACACACGCGCGGGCTTCGGCTGATCTTTCTTCGCGTCACGCGCCTGCTTCGCGGCCGCAGCCAGTGCATCAGTGGGCGCCGGTGCCGGCGCTTCCTGCGACGGGGGTTGTGCCTGCCCCGCGGCGATGCCCATCGGCATAACCAGCAGAATTCCCAGGCTCCAATGTGCGATTTTCATCGTGCTTCTCCCAGATGGCAGTTTCCCAAACTCCAATTCTAGCCGCCTGCTCGCGCAAGTGGCAATTGGCGTTCTGTCCCGCGCCCTAAGAGGCACCCTGTACTTCCCGGCAGGTACAATCGTCTGCCGCTCCTCGCACACTCTTGTACTCCGACTCACGTCCGCAATTGCCTCTGCCGCCCTGCCACGGCCGCCAAAGCCATCCCTGCCGCCAGCGCCAAATAAATCAGAGGAACGCGCGTAAGTGCTGTAGCTGGCGCCGAGCCCATGAAATCCAGCGGCACGGTCGCATGCATCGGGCCGAGGTACCACAACAGCGTATAGAGAATTTCAAATGGCTTGCCGGTTCCGCTCCACACCCCCAGCGCCAGCGCAAGAGAAGGAATGAACACCGCGCCGATCAGCCAAGCCGCCAATCCACGCCAATTTCCGCCCAGCACCAACCTCAGTGCAAATCCGCTGCCGGTAAGCAACCCAAGTACCACTCCCGCGCACCCCACGGCTGGAAGCTGTCGCGCAATCGGGTGCGGCGCGGAAAAAAGCAGCTGGCTCGTCTGATCGCGCCTTTCGCGCACTCCCATGGTGGACCACAGCAGTATCGGCCAAATCCACGCCACGCCCAACGCCACCCCGCGCGCTTGCGCCGTGGGCAGTGCTGCAGCCAGCACCACCAGCACCGCCGCGCCCCCGTACCACCACCATTTCTGCCCTTTCAACATCAGCCGCAATTCCGCCAGCAGCATCGCGCCAAAACGAAATTGCGCGGGGCCCCTCAGCAAGGGCGATAACGTAACCACGGGCGATATCGTCCCGCCGCGCGATTCCGCCTCCGCCAAAATCTCTGGCGAATCCGAACCCGCAGCCTTGCGCCAGCCAACAAGCAACCGTCTTCGCGCCGGGTCAAACCTATCGAACAGCAGCGCGGAAAACGCTACAAGCACCAGCGCGAATCCAATCCATGCAATCCGCGACAGCACCATTCCGCCCGTCCACTCAATCCCGTTCCACACAAACGTCGAGTGCACGAAATTAAGAGCTCCCACATCCAGCGAAAACGAAAAGCTGTTGTTCGTGGTCGGCGCCGCCTCTCGCATACTGTTCCAGACCAGACCCAACCCCGCCCAATCATAAGGGCTCGTACCACCCTTAGCTCCGGCCGAAGCCGGCACCGCAAGTCCCGCGGTCCACACAAAAAAATACGCGACGTTCCCAAATCCGCCGCGCAGCCACGAAATCGTCTCGAAAACCACCGCCGCCGCGGCAACCACCGCCATTGCCGGCAGCGCCAGCAATAGAAACGGTGCCAGCAGCTTCCACAGCTGCAGGTGCGGATCGTCTCCCTGCCAGAATTGCATCGCGATTCCCGAAATTCCCAGAATCGCCACCATCACCGCCAGCACCATGAAATTGCTGAGCCACTTTCCTGTGAGATATAGAATTCTTGAAATGGGCGTCGAAGCCAAAATCTCGCCTACGCGCGTTGCCCGGTCGCGCTCGATGGTGTTCTTCACCACATAAAATCCCGCCAGCGATAAAAACGTAGTCGCCACCAGCGACATCAGCGCCCCAATCCACGCCGAATTGTAAACTCCGCGCATGTGGCCCACTTGCAACAAAACCTTTCCGGTCGCCGCCAGGTATCCGAAATACATCGCGAACAGCAGCGTCACCAGAAAGCTGTACCGCCGCACGCGCTCCAGAAAATCCGCCCGCGCCAGTTCCAACAACACGTGCCAGCGGCTCGCTCTCACTGCGCTCATCGCCCGCCCGCCGCCGCGCCCGCGCGCTGCAGTGAAATGCAATTCAAATACGCGTCCTCCAGCGACGGCGCCACCAACACAGCGGAGGGACCCGGCCGCTGCGCCGCCACTACTCGAACCAGCACGCCATCTCCGCGCCGCACGCTTCCGGAAATTTGAAACTGTTGCCGAGTGGCCGGCAATTCAGCGCTCGGAATCACCCATTCCCACACCCGGCCTTCCACGGCGCGCAGCAATTTCTCCGGCGCGGCATGCGCCAGCAGGCGTCCTGCGCCCAAAATCGCGATATCCGTCGCGATCGCTTCCACGTCGGAAACAATGTGCGTCGAAAGAATCACAATGCGCTCGCCGGAAAGTTCCGAAAGCAAATTGCGAAATCGCACGCGCTCTTCCGGGTCCAATCCCGCTGTTGGCTCGTCCACAATCAGCAGCTCCGGATCGTTCAGCAGCGCTTGCGCAATTCCCACGCGCTGTTTCATGCCGCCGGAAAATCCGCCCAGCGCACGGTCACGCACCTCGCCCAGATTCACCACGCCCAGCAATTCGTCAATCCGTCGCCGCGCCGACGCCGCATCCAATCCTTTCGCAGCGGCCAGATATTCCAGGAATTCCCGCGCCGTCAGATGCGGATACACACCGAAATCCTGTGGCAAATATCCCAGCACGCTGCGCAACGGATCAGGCGTTCGCGCGATGTCCACGTCATTCCACAACACACGTCCTTCAGTCGCGCGCGTCACCGTAGCCAGAATCCGCATCAGCGTGGATTTTCCCGCTCCGTTTGGTCCCAGCAATCCCACCACGCCCGGGCCCATCTCCATCCGCAAATCGCGCAGCCCCCACAACTTTCCCGCATACTGCTTGCTCGCGCCCTCTATCACCAGTTTCATCAGCGGCTAGCTCCTCCGAAATGCACAACGAACGCGCGCGCAGCAAGACTCGCGCAGTGTATTAAATGGTTTTCAATTCCCACACCAGAGCGCAATGACTGGGTGGAATCTATCAGGACTAACGACGCATCTCACGGCAAAGTTTCCTCATCGCCAGCGAAATCCTTAATAATCCGCAATTTTCAGCCCGCAGCCGATTCTGACTCGCTCGATAACCTTGGCCCGGATCGCTCGTCTTATTTATCATGGAACGAGCATCCGGCTAACCGGGGAGCGCAATGAACCAGTCCAGTCGCACCGCCGAACACATGGCGTTCTTTCGCGCGCTGGAATCGCTAAGCCCGCCGCACAAGCGGCTGTTCAGCGATCCGTACGCCGCCTGCTTCCTCAGCCCTGGATTCCGCAGAGCTTTGCGCATCGCGTCAATCCCCGTGGTCGGCCGCGCCGTCCCCTGGCTAGCCGACGCGATCGTCCCGGGCGCGCGCTCCTCCGGGATCGCGCGCACGCGCTGGATTGACGATGCCCTGGTCGCAGCTCTCGCGACAGGCATTCGCCAAGCCGTGATCCTCGGCGCCGGATTCGATTGCCGCGCCTTCCGCATTCCCGAACTTCGCGCCGCCAAAATCTTCGAACTTGACCATCCCCAAACCTTCGCAACCAAGCGCCAGCGGTTGGCTCAATTCATCGAACGCGAACCGGCCAATCTCACTTTCGTGCCAATTGACTTCAATCGCGAATCTCTCGAAGAAGTTCTGCGCCAACGAGGCTTCGACCCATCGCAACCAAGCATTTTTCTCTGGGAGGGCGTCACAAACTATCTCACCGCCGAAGCCGTCGCCTCCGTGTTGCGTTTCGTCGCTTCCTGCGCTGCGGGCACCGAACTGATCTTCACCTACGTGCACCGCTCCGCCCTCGATCATCCCGCCACATTTCCCGATGCCGAAAAACTTCTGCGCTCCCTCGAACAAATTGGCGAGCCATGGACTTTTGGCCTTCTTCCCGACGAAGTTTCCGGCTTCCTCGCCACCACCGGCTTGCGCCTCCGCCAGGACGTCGGTTCCAGCGACTACCGCGCTCAATTCATGGGCCAGCGCGGCCGCCACATGAAGGGCTACGCGTTCTATCGAGTCGCGGTCGCCGATGTCCCCGCTCCGCACCAGCAAAATCTTGCGGCATCGCCTGCACAAATCGCAGACGCCGTGCGATAATCCCCGCTTGAATTTGCCTGTCCATGCGGACCGCCGAGCCATTCGGAGCCGTAATGAAATTTTTTCCACGCGTGATTTTGCTCTTGCTCGCGCTGCAAGCTGCGCCTCTCGCGTTTGGTAGAACCGCCGCGCTGCCTCGGGACATCTCCGCACCCGCTGCTGCTTTCGCCCCACAATCCTCGCAGCCGCCCGCCGGCGCCTCCGCCCCCGAAACATCTCCCACCGCATCCCCCCAGACATCCGAAAAAAAAGTCACGGCCTACACCCTTCCGCCAGACCTCTATCGCAAAGCGCGCGACCTCGGCCGCTTTCACGCGCGCTTCGCCTGGATTGACTTCTTCTACGGCATCTTCGTTCTTTGGGTCATTCTCTACTGGCGCTTCGGTCCGCAATTTCGCGATTGGGCCGAATCCGTTTCGCGCAATCGTTTCGTTCAAGCCGCGATCTTCGCGCCACTCCTGCTCTTGACGATGGCCATTCTCGGCCTCCCCTCGGACGTCTACGAAAATTCCGTCGAGCGAAAATATGGCCTCAGCATTCAGAGCTGGGGCTCCTGGTTCTGGGATTGGACGAAGGGACAATTCCTCGGGATCCTGCTCGGAATTATTCTGATTGCAATTCTATACGCGGTTATTCGTTGGAGCCCGCGCTTCTGGTGGTTTTATTTCTGGCTAGCGTGGTTGCCCATTTCCGTGATGCTCGTCTTCATTCAGCCGGTGATCGTGGATCCCATGTTCCACAAATTCGAGCCTCTCCAGCAAAAAGATCCCGCGCTCACCGCCAGTCTGGAAACCATGGTCCAACGCGCGGGCGTCACTATCCCTCCGGAGAGAATGTTCTGGATGGGTGCGGGAGAAAAAACCACGGAACTGAACGCTTACGTAACGGGCCTTAGTGCGTCAAAACGCATCGTCGTGTGGGACAACACGATCGCCAAGATGAACACCCCGCAAATTGTTCTCGTTGTCGGCCACGAAATGGGACATTACGTTCTCAATCACATCTGGAAGGGTTTGCTCTTCGCTGATCTATTCGGGTTGCTGCTTTTGTATCTCGGCTTCCGAACCATTAGCTGGCTCCTGCGACGATTCGGCGCCGCTTGGGGCATCCGCGGAGTTGAAGATTGGGCCTCGCTCCCCGCGCTACTACTTCTGATTTCCATCTACTCTTTCATCGCCAACCCCGTGCAGAGCGCCGTCAGCCGTCACTTCGAGCACCAGGCGGACCAATACGGCCTGGAAGTAACGCACGGCCTAAATCCGGATTCCGGTGAGGTCGCCGCGCAAGCCTTCCAGATTCTCGGCGAGGTGGATCTCTCCGATCCCGCTCCGAGTCCCATCACGGTCTTCATGTTTTATTCCCACCCAACGATTCCAGACCGCATTCGTTTCTCGCTAACCTACGATCCCTGGGACAAAGGCGAACAACCTGAGTTTGTGAAATAGTGATGGCGTCGTCATCCTGAGCGCCGCGAAGGATCGCTCTTCGTTTTCCTCCGGTCCGCTCACCCCCGCGCATGGACGGCAACCCGAATCCCATACTTCGCCCGTAAAGTGACCAAAGGATCCGGCAGCACCCGATGCCCCCGCACGGCCTTAAACCGAAACCGCTGCGCCACGGTAGCGATCACCATCCCCAATTCCAGCAGCGCGAACCCCTGCCCAATGCACCTCCGCGGCCCATCCCCAAACGGAAAATAAGCCCCCGCCGGCAAACGGTTCTCCAGCCCATCCATCCAACGCTCCGGCCGGAACTTCTCCGGCTCATCGAAATACCGCACTTCGCGGTGCATCACCCACTGCGACATGATAAACGTCGTATCCGGCGGAAAATCGTATCCGCCGATCGTGCACGGCGCGATCGAAGTGCGGGCCAAAATGTACGCCGCCGGATAAAGCCGCAGCACCTCGCTCACCACCGCGCGCAGATACGGCAAACGCTCCAGGTCGGCAACCTCCGGCGCGCGCCCACCCAAAACACGCTGCAATTCTTCGTGCAAACGCGCCTCCGCCGCGGGATTTTCGCTCAGCATATACCACGTCCAAGAAAGCGTCAGCGCAGTCGTCTCATGCCCGGCCATAAATAACGTCATCGTCTCGTCGCGCAATTGTTTCGGGGTCATCTGCGTGCCGTCTTCGTCCATGGCCCCCATCAACAGCGCCAGCAGATCGTTGTGACGATTCGTGTTTCCCTCTGCTTGCCGCTCCTGGATGATCCCGTACACCAGCGAATCTAAAAATTGCGTCTCGCGCTCCGCCCGCCGATTTCGAGGCGTCGGCCAGTTCTCCGGAATCTTCATCGGCGAACGCGCCTTGCGCATCGAATAGCGCATCAGAAATCCCAGCGACTTGCCGACTTCCTTCGCCTTCACGCTCAGCGTCGTGCCAAATAGCGTGCGCACGGCGATGTCCAGCGTCATCGCCATCATCTCTTCAGCGATGTCGCGCACCTCGCCGTCATGCCAACGGCGCATGTGCGTGTTCGCGCACTCCACCATCGTCGCCCCGTACTCGGTGATGCGCGTGCGATGAAACGCCGGCTGCGCCAGGCGCCGTTGCCGCCGCCAGAAATCCCCTTCGCTGATCAGCAATCCTTGCCCCAACAGCCGTTGCGTCACATCTTTCGTCAGCGTGCTCTTGTGAAATTTCGCATGCTGCACGATGCACACCTGCTCGATGTAATCCGGATGATTCAGCAAAATGCGGTAATGCCTGAACACCGGAATGCACACGATGTCGCCATATTCCCGCGCCACCCGCATCAGCGTTGCCAGCGGATCGCGCAGCACGTGCAGCGCCAGGCCCAGCAGAGGCGCGCCCTTCGGCCCGGGCGGCAGGCCTGGTCGTTTTACGGCAGAAGCCGCGGTCGATGCAGCAGTCACTGTCATGGTCTGGCGCACTCTCGGCAGGCGAAAAAAGCGCCCGCGCTCTCTACTCTCATTATTACGCTCCCCGGCGCCATTTCATTGCATCAAATGTGGCAGTTCCTACATGCTAAAGATGCGGCCCGCCCTTTAGCGGTTTTCTCCCGAATTGGGTAAGATACGCGGACGGGCAGTTTAGGTGCAAAGGGGATTGTCAGTGGAAGTCGAACAGCCGGATTGGCTGCAGCAAATCGAGGGCGTTCTCGAGAGCCTCAATGAAGGCGTGCTCATCTCCGACGATTGCCAGAATATTATTTTCGTAAATTCCAACCTCGAACAAATGACCGGCTTACCGCAGGCTGAAATCGTTGGCCCGGACATTCATAGGCTCTACAACCAGGCGGAAGCCGATTTCATCATTAAGAAAAGAGAGCAAGGCCTGCAGGCTGGCCACAACCGCTTCGAATTCGTGCTGCCCAGAAAAGACGGCTCGCGCATGCCCGTCATTATCAGCGCTCGCGTGGTGGAAGATCCCGACGGCCGCCAGTTTTCCATCGTCACCTTCACCGACATTTCCGAGCTGAAGCGCGCCGAACAGGAACTGCGCGAGGTCAACAAGAAACTCGAAGAGCGCCACCAGGAAATTCAGGAAGACCTCACGCTCGCCGCGCGCGTGCAGCAAAGCCTTGCGCCGAAATCGCTGGTGTGGGGCGGCGTGCGCGTCGAAACTTTTTATCATCCGGTGCGCACCATTGGCGGCGATTTCGGCCTGGTAAGCTCGCTCGACGATCACTATTTGAATCTGCTCGTCTGCGATGTTTCCGGCCACGGCATCGGCTCGGCGCTGGTCGCCAACCGCATCTACACCGAAATGATGACGCAACTGCGCGCCGGCTCCGCCCTCGACACCATGCTGACCCAACTCAACCGCTTCGTCATGCACAATATCGGCAGCTCGGTTTTCTTTTTCACCGTCGCCGCCGCGCGCATTGACCGTCCCGGGCGCCGCATGGTTTTCGCCGGCGCCGGACATCCTCCCGCGATGATCGCGCACAACGGCGCCGAGCCTCGCCTCCTCGAATCGCGCAGCATGGTTCTGGGCGCTCTGCCCGATGCCGTGGACGCCGAAGCCACGCTCGACGTGGACCTCGACTCTGGCGACCGCGTGGTGCTCTACACCGACGGCATCACCGACGTCTTCAATTCCCGCGGCGAAATGCTTGGCGTCGAAGGCGTGCAGAAAATCGTCCGCGAAACCTCCCGCCTGCCCTTCAACGAGATGAAGAAAGGCATCCTCGACAGCGTAGCCGAGTGGCGCGAAGGCCCCCCCACCGACGACGTCTCTCTCGTGCTGGTCGAAGTCTAAATCCGTACAGATTATGAGATAACGTTCCCGCACAATGGCCCGGATCGAACTCGTCACACAAATCTCCACCACTCCCAACGAAATCTTCGTCTTCTTCGTTCCCCAACGCATGCCCTTCTGGTACGGCAGCGAAATGAACGCCCACTTCGAAGTCCAAGCCGGCGCACCAGATTTCGCAGTAGGCCAAAAAGTTCGTATCACCGGGAAATTGCAACAACACGATGTAGCGCTAACCGTAGTGGTCACCGCCTACGAATGGGAACATCACCTCGAATGGCAGTTTCAGGATTGCTACGGTGTCCGCGGAATGCAACGTTGGGATCTGCAACCTCAAGCAAACGAAACCAAAGTAACCATGCGCGATGAATACCTGATGCCCACGACGCCAGGTAAAATCCTCGATCGCCTAATCACCAGCCGCGCCGTCAAACTACGCGACCAATCCTGGCTAACCCACCTGAAACGTTTCGCCGAGCGCGCCGAAACGTAGCGCGAAAGCCAAGCCTTTAAACTCCCACGACCCGCAAAAATTTCTTCTTCCCCACTCGCAAAGGCAACATCTCCCCCGGATTCAAAACGATCGTCCGCTTCACGTCTTTCTCGATCGTCCCATTCACTTCCACCGCCCCCGCCTTGATCAATCGTTCCGCCTCGCTCCGCGACGAAGCCATCCCCGTCTCGGTCATCACCGAATAAAGCGGCCGCTTCCCCCAAGCCAATTTCATTTCCGGCATATCCGTAGGCGCTTTGCGGTCGCGGTACACCAACCGAAACTCATCCGCCGCTTCCTTCGCCGCCTCTTCCCCATGAAATCCCGCCACAATCGTATGCGCCATCTGCATTTTCGCGTCCATGGGATGCAGCACACCCATGCTCACCTCTTCGCGCAGCCGCACAATCACTGGCGATGCAAAATCCGTCAGCAACTCATAGTAAGACCACATCAGCGCGTCCGAAATGGACATCAGCTTCCCGAACATCTCGCCCGGCAAATCCGTGATCCCGATGTAATTCCCCAAACTCTTCGACATCTTCCGCTCGCCGTCGAGTCCCACCAGAATCGGCATCGTCAAAATCACCTGCGCCGGCAACCCGTACTCGCGCTGAATCTCGCGATGCACCAGCAAATTAAATTTCTGCTCCGTCGCCCCCAATTCCACATCCGACTGCAGCGCCACCGCGTCGTAAGCCGTCAGCAGCGGGTAAAGCAGCTCGTGCATCGAAATCGGCAAATTCGCGTCCAGCCGCGAACGGAAATCCTCGCGTTCCAGCATCCGTGCCAGCCGGTAGTGCGCGCACAGTTGCACCACTTCCGTGCTGCTCAGTTTCCCCAGCCACTCGCTGTTGTAGCGAACCTCCGTTTTTTCTCGGTTGAGGATTTTGTAGACTTGCGCAAGGTATGTTTTCGCGTTCGCGTCAACTTGTTCGCGCGTCAGCGGCGGACGCGTCTCCGATTGTCCCGTCGGATCGCCGATCATCGCCGAGAAATCTCCAATCAGAAAAACCGCCGTGTGCCCCATATCCTGAAATTGTTTCAGTTTCCGCAGCACCACCGTATGCCCCAGATG
>Ga0070761_10000490_pt1 | contig 25467 bp, 17 predicted proteins | sample HubBroMetageREF1_FD_66724 | JGI IMG/M metagenome (GOLD analysis project Ga0070761, IMG submission 66724) | Reference soil microbial communities from the Hubbard Brook experimental Forest, New Hampshire, USA - Hubbard Brook CCASE Soil... | ecosystem: Environmental > Terrestrial > Soil >... | reverse complement strand
CGGCCAAGACCGGTCGACCGCTAATCTCAATTCGCTTCCCGATACCGGACGCTTGAATAGTGTCCGTAACGTTGCGGTCAGCCGCAGATAAGCGCTGTCGAGCCGATTGAGTGCGGCACAACAATCACTTGGTCCGTGTTTGACGACCGTCGCAGATTTGGCCCCATCGTCATATTGTTAAATCGCACTTGACTGCGCGGCCACTCTGCGCGCAACGTCGGCAGAGAACACCGGCCTGCGCGATACTAAAATAAGAGCGCCGCCCTAATTGAGGTAGCCGAAATCACTGAATCACGCAAACTGATCAAGCGATGTGTGATCACGGGATTGGGCTTATGTGCGCTCGTTGGAATGCAGGCGCAGGACATCGTTTACACCATTGACCAAACCATCACCGGTCCGCTCAACGGTCGGAGGAGGGGATAGATGAAGATGAACAAATTGCTATGCGGCTTGACCTTGGCAGGGGTGTTTGCGTTGGGTGGGGCCGTAAAACCCGCCTATGCCGATGTCATAGTGTCAGTAGGCGGTACGGAGTACGATGTCACAAACACACCGTACGAAACATTCGCGAGCGCATCGACGGTACTCGAAGAGCAACCGTGGTGGGGCAACCCCACTCTGGCTAATGAACTCGCATCCGCTGTGTATCTCGGTTTAGGGGACCCCAACGTTAACGGACAGACCCCGACTTTTGCATATGGCTTGGGGACTGACTCCGCTGGTCCCACCCCTTACACCGCAGCAGAAAACTACGATTACAATGAGTGCTATAACGGTGGCGCCTGCACCCTCACAGACTGGACATTGGCGAACCCCGAAACAATCGCTAATACCTACCCATTCTCTTTCGCAACAGCAACCGTGGTCACCACCCCACCCACCGGCGTACCGGAACCCGCCACGCTTACCTTGCTCGGCCTCGGCGTTGCCGGTGTCGGCCTCATGAGGCGGCGCAAAGCGAACTGAATCTCACGCTCGATTCGCGCACAGAGCCCCGGCCATCCGCCGGGGCTTTTCGTTACGCGCTCCGAGCCCGAAGTCCCGATTTTAGTTCCCGGGAGCGGACGTTCATGACCGGCAGCAGTGGGTTGCGGTCACTCACGGCCGCATTCGGGGTGTCGCTCGTTAAGCGGATCGGAGCTGGAGCGCACTGCGGCGAACTGGCGCGGAAGCTTCCGCTTTATTACCCACTACGCTGTCGGCGAAAAGAGTGTTTTAAGCAGGCACCCCCTGGTGGGCAATTTGGTCGGGTAATTTTCGGAAGCAAATTCATAAAGGTATGAATCTGCTAAAGTTTCTTCTCGAGTTTGATGCCTCTCCCGGGCATACCTTTCAATGATTTACACAATTTTATTCATCTTGTTTCGAGTCGACTTGTGACCCGACTTGCGCGCGCACTATAGATGATTCGCGTCGGGATGACTTGAAGATTGGAAGGGGCGCAATCGTGGGAGCTTGAGTCACTCCTCACGATCGAGCACGTCTCAAGCTGCTACCTGGTGCGGTCAGCGTCGCCCTCGCAGCAGTGTTCGAATGCAGTACAACTCGCAGTGCGCGACGCGCAGGCGCTGCCCGAGTTGCATGCGGCCTGCCCTGCTGCGTGCCTGCGCTCTAAGCTTCTGGACGCTCGCCGCGAGCCGCTTTGCGGCATGCTCAGCGCCCGCCTGCGAGCGATATCTGGAGTGGCGCAGGCCACAGACCTTCAGCTGCCACCAGTCGGCTCTTTCGACCACTTCGATTCTTATTTTCATCGCGCTCCTCCCAGCGCGTCGAAGGCGTCGTCGACGCGGCCGACACACAATGAGCTTACTCCCCCAGTAAACCAGTAAACGTGTACGCCGACGTTGAAGACGCACACCATGACACGCGAGATTCGGATGATCCGCAATTGCACGTGGTCATCGATTGGGTACTGAGGAGCCTGGGCAGGGACTAGACCGTCCGAGAGGACGGTTACGGTCTCGCCTGCGGCAACGCCCGCAGAGGGCGATCTGGCTTGGCTGTTTGCGGCGCTCGACCGCTTCAGGTTCATGTCTTTTGTGCTTTTGCCCGTTAGGTTGCTGCGAACGCCGGATCAGGTGGTGGTGGATGCCAGGATTTCGCCAGGCGCCTGAGGTTCTGAGCGATAGCTGAGAGCAAGAACTCATCGCGAGCACCGCTCATTCCGCGCAGCCTCAAGCGAGTCAGGTCAGGATGCGTTTGAGGTGAGCGAACAGCATCTAGCAATGAACAGCGCTGGATGCAACCGACCGCATTCGGTCGCGAGCGCAACCCGTTGTAGGCAGGCAGCGCCGCGTCCGGGGCTTATTCCGACAATGCAGTACCTACTGCCGATCAGTCCCGTGCGGGCGAGAAGCTGCGCCAGCGCCGGTGCGAGCTCGGTGGCACGATGCGCGGCACCATCGGGATGAGCATCAGCGGCCTCTGCGAGTGCCTATTCGAGCGTGGCGAACCGCCCTGAAGGTTAAAGTTGGACTGCTATCCAGAGTCAAATTCGGGGCCGTCGCGTTGGCACGCGAACGGCCCCTACACCGGAAAGTGACCCAATCAGTGGGCGTCAACGCGCGCCACTTGACTAGTCGCGATGATCGCACTCACTGCATCTCCGATCGTGATCGGCCAGTTCGCCAACGTCTTTGACCTCCAACACCTCGCCGGTGAGGGTGACGATGTAGGCTGTGTTACACACAAAATTGAGTGATGTCGGCCGGTCGAGTTTGTCGGCAAGGATGGTGAAGGTGCCGTCGTAGTTCACCCGCAGCAGTCTCCCGGTATTAGGCGACGCCTGCTCTCCGGGTTGAATGCCGGTTGGTGCGATTCCCTGCGAGAGGGCGTACAGCTTGCCGTGGGCACCGAATGCCGTACCGACAATCATGCTGACCCCTGCCGCCACGTCATGAGCCGGCGCGAGTGGATGCGTATCGGACAATCCGAAGGAGACGACCTTGCCAGTGTCCGGCGTCTCCGGGACTGGGCCGAGCTCCGCTAGAAAGACCGTGTCGCCCAATTTCGCGAGCCCCGTGGGGACGATATCGTTGAATTGTTTCAGCACGGTAATTTCCGTACCGTCCTTGGACACGTGCAGTACGCGATTGAGGTGCCCATCAGAGACGAGAAATCCGTCGTGGATGGGTAGTAATGCAAACTGAACGCCGTCGGGCAAAAAGTAGCTGAAAGGCACGATCGGGTCAGGCGGATGGTTGAACGACCATGTGCCGAGGTCCACCAGGAGCGTGGAGTGGTATCTGTCATCAACGCGGTAAATGCCGTCTTTCTGGTGACCACCGACAGCGCTGTCGACGACTGCCACCAGTACGTAGGCCGTGGTGCCGACAAAGGCGACGTCCATCGGGCCGCCGAGACCGACGCCTGGCACCGCAGCAGGCAACCCCGAGGCGAACGTGGTTTCCTCTCCGGTGGAGAGATCGACGCGCGTGATCCTACCCACGGCGCCTTCCGCAACGTAGAGCGCTCCATCGGGGCCGATGGTGCTGCCGATCGTTCCCATCAGCCCAGAAGCTAACAGCCTGACTTCGGCTGGTTGGGATCCGGGAGATTGGTTGTCGCCGGCCCGGACAGCGAACACGGGCATCAACAGCGCCAATGCTGCGGCCATCGTCATGAGTCCCTTGATGTCGATGTATTGCGCCGTGGCGTTGCGCACCTTGTCGATCAGGGATCTCGCGGCGTCTCCTGCCGCGGCGATGATTGGTGCCAGCGCAAGCAGGATACCGGCGCACAGTGAATGTGAAACGGAAATCTTACGCAGAATCTTCGTGCTCATGTTTCCTCCCGGTGTACGTGCGGGGGCTCAATTGTTTGCCGTGAGTGGACCGATGATTTGTGGAATCTCAGTGACTCTGGCGACCGGAAGTAAAGAGCGAGGCTCTAGGTCATCGCCCCTTAGTGCTTAGAGGCGGAGGCGACCGCGTGTACCTCCCGCTCTGCCAGTCGCGCCTAGATCACCGCGTTCAGCCTCTGCTGCGCATCGGCGACGACTTTGCCCATGCCGTCTCCTCAAGTCGGCGATTTGAATCTCGAATCGGGTCGCGGCGACGGACCAAACGACCGCTGCTGCTTGGGCACCACTCTGCCGAAGGGAGGAGCGCGGAGTCCTGAGGATCCGGTGATTTCATGTTGAGGAAGCGTTAAAGGTATGCTCAAGGACAGTGCTGCCTGAGCCTACCCGCAGATGCAGCAGCTGCCCCCGCTGCCCGGCATACCGCCGAAGGGCTGTGGTCACGTGAACCAAGCGATAATCCCGTCGGATCGCACGGCCTTTCGAATTGGTGACTGGCTCGTAGCACCGGCGTTCGATGAAATTTCGCGAGTCGGCGTAACTGCCAAGCTCGAGCCGCGCACGATGCGGGTTCTTGTTTGCCTCGCCGAGCACGCCGGCGAGGTCGTCAGCGTCGAACAGCTCCTTGATGCGGTCTGGAAGGACGTTGTCGTCACGCACCATTCCCTCTACCAGGCCGTGGCCGGGTTGCGCCGCGCGCTCGGCGATGACCCGAAGAATCCGATCTATATCGCGAACGTGCAGCGCCGCGGCTATCGGCTGATCGCGCCGGTGACTCCGGCCGCACACGGGCAGATCGCCGCCGCCCCGCGCCGCGAGTCCGCACCTCATGTCGATGCGGGGTCGGCACAGCACCCAGAGGTCATCGCGACGGCGCCCAGGAGTCACGACCGGCCCGCCGCCGTGCAGGCGCCTGTCGAGGCGGGCCCGCGCCTGCGGTCTCCCGCCATAAATGGCGTGGCCGTGCAGCCTGCGGCTTGGTCTCGGCCGGCAATCGTTGCGACGATGGTCGCCGTGCTTGTGCTGCTGGCCGGCACGAGCGCCTACGTTTACTTGCGGCGTGGTGACGAGAGAGCCCTAGGGACCCCTCCGGCGATTCATTCGCTGGTGGTGCTACCGCTTGAGAACCTCTCTGGCGACAAGGAGCAGGAGTACTTCGCCGACGGGATGACCGATGCGTTGATCACCGACCTCGCCCAGATCGGTTCGCTGCGGGTCATTTCGCGAACCTCAGCGATGCAGTTAAAAGGCTCCAAGGAAACGCTGCCGCAGATTGGGCGCGATTTGCAAGTCGATGCGGTCGTCGAAGGCGCAGTCACTCGCGGAGAAAACCGTGTGCGTGTTACTGCGCAATTAGTTGAAGCCAGCAGTGATCACCATTTGTGGGCCAGGACCTATGAACGCGACTTGAAGAACGTCCTTGCCCTGCAAGACGAAATTGCCCAGGACATCACGGAACAAATTCGCGTCAAGCTGACCCCCAAAGAACGCAGTCTGCTCACGCAGGTTCACGCCGTCGATCCCGAGGCGTATGACGCCGCTTTGAGGGGCCTGTACTGGCTCAGTCTGGGGAGTCTGGGGACCAGGGAAGGTGCGTGGAAAGCTCTCGACTACTTCCAGCAAGCCATCGCTAAAGATCCCAAATTCGCGCTTGCCTATGCCGGCGTCGCGGACTCCTTCCTCCAGCTGGCCTTTACCGGCGTACTGCCACGCAACGAAGCCTCTCCAAAAGCCAGGGAAGCTGCCGTCAAAGCCCTGGCACTTGATCCTTCGCTCGCAGAAGCCCACACAGCGCTCGCGCTTATCAAGTTCTCTATCGACTGGGACTGGTCCGGTGCCGAAGCCGAGTACAAACAAGCCACCGCCCTCACTCCGAACTACGCCACCGCGCATTTTTGGTATTCGAACTACTTAGTGGCTATGGGGCGGCTCGATGAAGCAATGAGGGAAATCGAACGCGCCCGGGACCTTGACCCGTTCTCCGTTTCTGTCACCTGGTGGCTGGGACAAGTGCTTTACCATGCCCGACGGTACGACGATGCGCTGCTTCAGGACCGGCGAGGTTTGGAAATGCATCCGGACAACGCCTCGTTTTACAACGCCATGGCTGATGTATACGAGCAGAAGAAAATGTTTGCCGAAGCATTTGCCGCGCGCCAGCACGGGCTAAGCCTGGAAAACGTTCCGAACGTCACCGCGCTCGCCGAGGCGTACAAACGTTCGGGGTACAGAGGCTATTTGTTGAAGCAAGCTCAAATCCCCACACAAGCATACAACCCACTATATGCCGCGCACATTTATGCCCTCCTTAACGACGAAGCTCGTGCCATGACCGCCCTCGAAGTGGGCTACAACGAACGCCTCGGCGGTCTACTATTCATGCGTACCGCCCCCGAATTGGAGTCCATTCGTTCCTCACCGCGTTTCCGCGAGCTGGTCCGTCGCGTCGCGTTCCCGCCGTCGCCGGGCGATAAGAACTGAATCCGCTTCATACATTGATCGCGCGCTTTGCCATTTACCCATTCGATGTAGCCAACAGACGGTAAAACGGGTTGGGGCAAATAGCGGGCGGAACGTGCCGAGGATCACTTGACGCAAACCGCACTGACCACGATACGCCGGGCAGGATCTAGCTGGCCCTTCTTCAGGTAGTTCTCTGATTGATGTGCTCCCAGACCTTGGAGATCACTACGGAGCCTTCGCCCACTGCCGAGGCTACCCGCTTGACCGACCCAGCCCGCACATCGCCGACAGCAAAAACGCCGGGGTAGGACGTCGAAAACGGCGAAGTCGGTGAGCCGACTCCGGTGATGACGAACCCTTTGTCGTCGAGCTTCACCAAACCAGAAAGCCATTCGGTGTTCGGCGCGGCACCCACCATGATGAAGAGCGCCCGCGTCGCAACCTTCCGCGACTGCCCGCTTTTGGCATTGCGGATCGTGACGTTTTCCAAGTGCTCGCCACCCCCCAGTGCCGTGACCTCGCAGTTGTACTCGATCGTGATACCTGGATAAGCCTCTAGCCGGCTGGTGAGATAGCTCGACATCGAAGCGGCGAGCGAGGCGCCTCGGACCAGCACACGGACGCACCGCGCATAGCGGCACAGGAACATCGCAGCCTGGCCGGCAGAATTGCCGCCGCCAATGATCACGGCCTCGGTGTCCTTGCAATAGCGAGCCTCCATCTCGGTGGCCGAATAGTACGCTCCCAAGCCCTCGAAATCGGCGAGCCGCTCCAAGGGAAGTCGCCGATACTGCACGCCGCTCGCCACCACGACTGTACCGGCACGGACACGTTGGCCATTCTCGAAGACTGCGCAGAAGGCGCCGTTCTCTTGCACCTCGAGTGCCGTAACTCGGCGCGGGATCGCAAATCGGGCACCGAACTTCATGGCCTGCACCTCACCGCGCCATAAGAGGTCCGCGCCCGAGATGCCGGTTGGAAAACCCATGTAGTTCTCGATTCGGCTCGACGTTCCCGCCTGACCTCCCAAAGCGATGTCCTCGACGACCAGCGCGCGCAGACCTTCGGCGCCAGCGTAGACGGCTGCCGCCACGCCGGCCGGACCCCCACCGACGATCAGCACATCGAAATGCTCATCGCCGCTGAAGTCGATGTTGAGCCCGAGGAGCCGCGCTATCTTATCCGGCGTCGCATCCGTGATCGGTACTTTGCTGCCGAAAATAACTGCCGGGGTTCTGGCATCGATTGCGCAACTCTTAGCCGAGGCCTCGGCTTCCGGGCTGTGTAGGGGGACCGACACGTAAGGCAGCCTATTGCGACTCGCGAACTCGGCGATGCGACGCACATTGCGATCGGCCTCCTCGCCGATCAGGTAAAGGCCGCTGCGGCCGTCGTCGAGTTGCCGGCGGCGTCGGGCAGCGAACACAGTGATGATGATGTCCGACATCTCGGGGATCTGAGACATGAGCGTAAGGAAGGTCTCGCGCGGTACCTCAATCACTCGCGTATCGACTACCGTGCGCAGGGGCAGGGAGGCGGTACCGCCGTACAGGAGGCTGATCTCCCCCATAAACTGCGTTGGCCCAATGGTCGAAGGATAATGTCGTTCGCCAGTGAACGGATTGACTACTTCAATCTCGCCTTCCTCGACGTACACGAAGCGGTTCGCCTTTTCACCCGGCTGCGCCATGATCGTGCCCTTGGGATATGTCACCACTTTGCCCGCCGACCGCAATGCCTCCACGTGCGAGGAGGCAAGTGGTGTCCGTATCATCTGGCGCAAGTCTTCGCCTATCGTCTCCACGGAGGCCCCTAGAGTTACATTTCCACAGATAGTACAAGGTTCTCACCCGCCGAATGCCGTGGCTAGCGTGCGACCTGCATGGCGCCTATCTACCGGTGTTGTTCGCCTCGGTCGTATATTTCGCGCGCAGCTGGCTTCTCATCCCGCCCATTCCTATCCCCATTCCCGCTCCGCCGTTCGGCGCGCCGCCGAGCTCAATAGCCATTTTCGCTGTTACCGGCATATCGCCCCTCTCACGCCAAAGTATTAACGCTTCACGTTAATAACGCATGGATTTACTATTAAAGCGTGATCCGTTCGTTCAAGGATAAGGATACGCAGGCGGTCTTCAGCGGGCAGTTCGTAGGCCAAGGATTCAGCCGACCTCACTGCGTGTCGGATTCGCGCGCGCGCTCGATCAGCACAATGCTCGAGCTCTCCTGAACGCGGTCGAAGATGATTTCGGCGCCGTCCGGCGAAACGTCGAAATCGCCGATCACAAAGCTTGCTGGTAAATCAGTCAGCTGGTCCTCGGCTCCGGTCTGCGGATTGAACTGCCAGAAATCCTTGCGATCGATCCCTCCGCGCAGAAACACCAACGATCCGGAATTGCGGGCGAACGCGACTCGTCGAGCGCCGATTGTCAGGATCAGGCCAGGCAAGTTGTAGGGTCTACCGTCAGGAGCGGAGGCTCGCAGAGGAAATACGGTGGCTACCTGCGCACCAGAATAGACAAGGTACTTACCGTCAGGGGACCACACGGGATCCACAGAATAGTCCGGCACGATCGACTGCGGTGGGCTGGCATCGAAAAGGATCCTTGCGAGACGCGGTTCGCCGTCACTCACGACCGCCCCCACGATTGACTGCGAATCGGGAGCCCAGGCGAGATCGCCGCGCAAAGCGAGCGTTCCGGTTACGGCTTTAGGATTCCGACCGTCATTGTCAACGGTGTACAGCTGCGTCGCGCCGCGTCTCTCTACGGCAAAGGCAATACGGCGACCGTCCGGCGAGATGGTTGGTGCGCCAAGCCGATCTACGCTTGCATCGCCCCAAAGCTCGGTTGCGGTCCCGTTCGCGTACTTCCAGATCCCACGCCGCGCGCCACCAGTCGACACATACACGAAGTAACCTGACCCGAAGCGCGGTCCAGAGGCACTCGGCATCACAGGCGCGATCCGTTCGGCCTTATTCGCGGGTGGTCCGCCGTTGCCGACTGAAACGCGCCAAAGGTCTGACCGGAAGTCGGCGACGGTCGCTACCAGGCGGGTGCGATCCGCGTTCGCAGCAAGGGAGGTATAACGCTCCAAGCCAACGCTAACGCGGCGCGTGCGCTTCAGCGCCACATCCATGACATACAACCACGGCCCCGCGCCGTCGACATCAGTCGCCAAATAGAGCAGTGTGCGCGCGTCGAGTAGCACCGGATACGTAACACGGGAGTCGTGAAACGTGAGCCGCTCGAGTCCAGCTCCCGAGGGTCGCAACCGCCAGATATCCCAGTCGGCAGACGGAGGGTCACCGCGGACGAAATAAATGAACTCTCCATCGGGTGACCAGGTGAGAAAGTGGCAGTGAATGCCAGGCGCTGCCACGTAGATCTGGTGCGCTGTCCCGCCGCTGGCCGCGCGCAGGAAGACCGGATCTCCTGGCGCGGTTGTATGAAAAACCAGACGTCTTCCATCGGGCGACCAGTCGAACTCGGCGGTTTCCGGCAAGTACGGCTGCAAAGCGCCGCCCATCGTCGGCGCAGCCAGGACGTTTACGTCTTGCGCCTGCGACCCGTCGCCATTGCGAGTCCAAAACGTAACGAGCGAATCGTCGGGAGAGAAGGCGAGCGTTCGGATTTCGGGATTTTGGAGTTGCTGGAACTTTCCTTCGGTCAGGTTGCGGTAGCGGTTGGTGCCGATCTCCGTCAACCAGACATCGAGATGTCCGTCGCGGGCGGCCAGAAACGCTGCGTATCTTCCGTTGCGCGAGATAGCAGCCGCTTGCTCGGTACCCGCGAAATCCGCGAGCCGCAGGACCCTCGCCTGCGCCAGCGGGTCGAGCCACAAATGGCCGGGCGCCCGGCGCAGCGATCCGAAGACGAGGAACGCAATTGCAGCCAGGATAGCGACGACCGCCGCGGCCGATAGCCCTGCGACACGCAGCTTTGCGTGCCATGGCGGGACGGTTGCCACTGGCAATGCTGCAGATTCGCTTCCGCTGTCTTCTTCCGACGCGAGCCGTACGCGGCGACTTCCCCACCACTCGTCAAGTTCAGAACGGAAGGCGAAGACCGATCCTCGCTTATCGTGGAGGTGTCGGTGCACCGGCATCGCCTCGCGTCGCTCCCACCGCTGCACAGTGCTGACGTCGCGCTTCAGATAGGAAGCAATCTTCTTCCAGGAATCGAGCCGATCCCCTGGCGAGCCTGGCACGAGGGTAGGATCTGGGCTCGTCGGCGATTCGTCCAAAGTGTGCTTCGTCCTACCGCAGCCGACGCGTCAATTCTATTGCGTCGCGGCAAGTCACGGCATTACACAGCATGCGCCGCAATAGTGACTTTTGCAGCACTTTGCAGCTTGCCGCGTCCATCGCCTAGGCCGATCGTCAACCGGTCGTGCCGTCTTAGCGGCTGGACTTGCGAGCTTTGGGCTATGAGTCACCAATGTCATAAGGGGGTTGTATGGGAACGAATGAGACACATCAAAAAGCCGCAGACTGCCGTGAGGAGACCTCGGCGTCTAGTGAGAAGGGCGTTGCCACAGCCGCGCCCAATCCCTTAAGCCGACGCTCGTTTTTCGGTCGCGTGGGCGCTTCCACTGCACTCGTCGCCGCGACGAGTGCCGCACTTCCCTCGTTCCTCTTAAGCAAGACCGCTCAAGCGGACGATGACGACGGCGATGCGGACAATTCGGCATCGCGCCGAGAGCGGTCCTATCAAATTCGCCAGCGAGCGGCGCTCGCCGAACGAGAAATCCCGACTCCACCGCATATCTCGAACGGCGATGAGAAACTGTACGCCAACTTCATCGGCAGCTACACCCAAGGGCTCCCTCATGACAGCTTGGGTGAAGTGGTCCCCGCCGCATATCAGGCGCTCGTGACCGCCTGCGACACGGGCAGGCCCAGTGATTTCGCGCTCATTCCCTTAGGCGGAACCTCAAAGCTCGTCGATCCCCAGGGAGGCCTCGCGTACGATCTGGAAGGCACCGACTCAGGCCAACTAACCGTTCAGCCTGCACCAAAGCTTGCAAGCGCCCATAGAGCAGGCGAGGCGGTCGAAGACTACTGGATGGCCTTGGCTCGCGATGTTCCTTTCTCCCAGTACGGGGCGGAGCCGATTACCGCCGCGGCGATCGTCGAGCTCAATACCCTCTCGCACTTTAAGGGCCCCACAGTAAACGGGAAGGTCACGCCAGGCACGCTCTTTCGCGGGGTGTCCCCGGGCGATCTCACCGGCCCGTACGTCTCGCAGTTTTTCCTAACACCGGTGACCTTCGGCGTCTTGAGTGTTACTCAAAAATTCAACGCCTACCTGCCTGGCAAAGACTACCAGACGACGTTCGCCGAATGGCTCGCGGTGCAAAATGGGCAAGGGCCTTTCCCGGCCAACACCTTGACGGGCGGCACGACCTACATCAAGAACGGTCGCGATCTGGGTGCTTTTGGCCACGCGGATATCGCATTCCAGGCCTACCTCTTCGCAGCGCAGTGGCTCCTCACCCACGGAGTTCCTTTTAATGCTGGTAACCCCTACCTCACCAGCAAGAACCAGACCGGGGGATTTACCTTCGGATCGCAGTACATCACGGATCTATTAGGTGAAGTCTCCAATCGGGCGCTGAAGGCGAGCTTTTACCCAAAATGGTTCGTGCATCGCACCCTGCGGCCGATTGCCTACGGGGGCCTCGTGCACAACACCATGACAGGCATGGCGGACTATCCCCTCGGCAAAGAAATCTTAAACTCTCAAGCCGTCGACCAGACTTTTTCAAAGTATGGGAGCTACCTCTTGCCAGCGGGTTTTCCCGAAGGTAACCCTCAGCATCCTTCCTATCCTGAGGCTCACGGTTCCATCGCCGGCGCGTGTGTCACGGTCTTGAAAGCGTTCTTCAACGAAAGCTTCGTGCTGCCAGGCCCCGTCGTCGCTTCCGACGATGGCCAGTCGTTGCTTCCCTATGCGGGCGCCGATGCCGGGCAGATCACGGTCGGCGGCGAACTCAACAAGCTCGCCGACAATGTCGCCCTGGGTCGTAACATGGCCGCTGTGCACTGGCGCTCGGACGCGGCGCAGTCTCTTCTGCTCGGTGAGGCCCTCGCCATCAGTATTCTGCGGGATCAGCGCCACATTTATAACGAGCCTTTCGACGGCTTTACGTTCACCCAATTCGACGGCACAACGATCACTGTTTGAGCAGCGTTCCGGCGGGCAGCCTGGTGTTTCCGGGCTGCCTGTCTCTGCGGTGATCGCACAGTTTTTTTAAGAACCTGCACGGCAAATACACTCATATGCTGTTGCCCTAGATAGCCCGGCTTGTGCCGGGCTATCTCTCTTGGCGGCGCGGATCTAGCGCGTTTCACGCGCAGTCATTATGAAGAACGCCCGTTGCCGGTCCGGCGATGCATGGAACGGCACTGAGGTATTCATAAATCGCTCGCACGTCGTGGCGCGTAAGGTTCTGAAAGATCGGCCAAGGCATGATCTGCAGAAGGTCACCGTTGAACGGCAGACTCGCGGGAAAGCAATTGGTGGTTACACCGGCGGAGCAATTCGGGTGCAGGTGATCCAGGTCGACACCCGTCCGGAGAATCTGTTCAAACTCCGCCAGCGTACGCCCACCTACCGGACGCCCAGTACGGTCGGGCGTCAGGTTCCGCGAAACAATCTCCGGCGTACCTGGTATCAGGGATCCAAAATTCCTGCCACCGCCCAAGTACGTAGTCTGATTGACGATTGTGGGCGGGTTTCCCTTGAAATAGGGATTTCCGCCGGGCGCGTACTCAACAGCAGGACCTGCTGAGTGACAGTCGTTGCAGCTCGCGACTGCATTGACTAGATAGCTACCGAGGCCCACGAGTTCTCGGTCCTTACCCCGCAAATTCAGCGGGACGGGGGCAATTTCCAGTCCCCGCCGGGCGGTTGCCTCATCGCGGGCCCGATCCTCATCACCCGCAAATGTCTGCGCGGCGGCCGCGGCGCCCAGAAGGATCGCCGCGAAGACTGCGCTCGCTCCAGAAGAAGTTCTAAGTCTTAACGTGCTCATGCTCTGACTCCTTGGAATATCTAAATCAATCGCCGCGACACCTAATAACGGGTGGTCTTGGCCTTGAATACCGAGAGAGCCGTTGACGCATAGAGGTTCTGCGCGGCCCACGTCAGTCCGAACACATTCGGATCCAGAAGACCCACATTGACCGGTTGCCAGGACTCGGCACCGTCCAGGCTTTGGTACGCGCCGCCGCCCTCGGTCCCTACATACAGGACGTTTGAATTGCGAGGATCGACCAGCACGCTGCCGGTGCGAGAGGTTTGGAAGGCCGAAGGCAGTCCGCTGCTCTTGGCGACGAAAGAAGCGCCACCGTCGATACTCTTCAGCACGCCGGTGCTCAACGTTCCCGCATACACGATGTTCGGGTAGTTCGGATCGATCGTGACGCTCAATACTGCGTCGCTGGCATCGACTTGCACCCAGGTTGCGCCGGCATCCCGAGAACGCCATATCCCGGAGTTCTCGCCATTCGCGGCAAAAAAGACCGTGAGATGGTTGTGAGGATCGACGGTTACATTGCGGCCGCTTAAGCCCAGGTACTGATCGGATACCGCTCCCGGTGCGCGATCGATACGCGTAAAGGTCTCGCCGAAATCTGAGCTCTTCCAGAGTCCTTGACCGCCCTGGATGGTCGCGACGTAGACCGAATGATCCACCGGATCCACGGATATCCCGGTGGTGTAAACGGAACTCGGACCAAAATGACTCACCTGCCAGTGCTTACCGTGATCTTCGGACTTGAAGATGCCCTGGGTCCCGGTAAAGGCTCCGACATACACGCGCCGCGGCTCCTGGGGATCAAACGCAATGCCGCGCGGTGCCCGTGTCACGAGGCCGTGCAGCCCTCCGTCGCCCCAACTGTGGCCACCATCCTCAGTCGCCAAGAGGCCGCCGTCGTTGGTCGACAGCAACACGTGATCGGGATTACCCGGCTCCGCCGCGACGGCGTGACCATTCTGGCAGGCGCAACTTTTCAGTTGCTGCCACGCCAGCCGCCGCCACTCCCACTCGCCGTCCTTGTCGAAGCCTCCGGCCGAGTGCACGAACACACCGTCGAAATTGGTGCCGACATAGAGCTCGCCGCGGCCGCCGACACTCATGATCAGCGCTGTGTTCGGGGTAACGCCGGTATTGCTCCAGCGTCGTCCGCCATCCTCACTGACCGAGACGCCATGCGTCGCGGTGCCCGCAAACAGGCGGTGACCGCTCTTGGCCAGCGCGAAAACCACCCCGACCTCAGGAGACCCGACGCGTTCGAAGGTAGCTCCGGCATCCGCGCTCTGGTAGACCCCATGGCCGTTGGAGCCCGCATAGACGATATTGCTGTCGGCCGGATCGATGAGCACGGACCATACCGTTGAATCGATATTGAGGGGCGTCCAGCTCTGCGCGCCGTCAGTGGATTTGAACGCGCCCAGTCCCAGCGTCCCCGCATACAGAACCTGGGGATTGTTCGGGTCGATTGCCAACGAGAATACGGCCGGCGTGCCTAAACCATTTGATGCCGGCAGGAAGGTCTGGCCGCCATCCACCGACTTCACCACTCCCCCGCTCGGGGAGAGGCCGGCATACAGAGTAGTGGAATTGCTCGGGTCGATGACCAAACTCACGCCTGCGCCCCCGATCGCAGACCACGAGGCGCCACCATCGACGGTCTTGTACATGCTGAATGCCGCCGACGCATACACGACGTCGGGATTCTTCGGGTCGATAGCCATCGCCGCGATGGTCTTCTCCTCCAAGCCGTTGTTGACCGCTACGAACGAGGCGCCGTCGTCGCTGCTCTTGAGAACCCCGCCACCGTTGCTGCCGATATATATGGTGTGGCTCGCGGCATCCGAGACGATGGCGGCTTCGATTGCCGGTGGGCTCGGGCCCACAGAACGCCACTGCGTTTCGCCACTGCCCCCCGCAGCAAGGGCGGCAAATGGGACGGCCAGTCCGAAAAGATATTTCCATTGATGCAACATGACTTGTCCCCTTCTGTTGTAAGCACGAAGGGACGAAGTGGGCGCCCTGCGCCGCGGTCTTGCCGGAAGTCTTGCGGAACGTTTCCGGAAATCTCGGCGAAGTTATCGCGAAACAGGTAACGAGCGCCGATACGGCGCTGCGTTCACCGGTCTCCGACTGGTGTGAGCAAGTAACGCGCTTCGGGCTGCCTGGCGGGCCGCAATGACGAGCGGGGCATCGGTGTCAATTTCTGACCGTCGCGCGCAAACAGAATCCGTTGCGTGATTGCATCCTGCTGCAGCCTGGTAATCCATCGTTGTGACTTCGTTTGGGCTAAGCGCCACACGCAACGCTGCGAACTCGTAGCAGATCTTCAGAGGCACACTGACCGTGGCGATCTGCCTTTCGACTGCCCGGCAGTATGTGTTTGTCCGAAGACTTCGGCCACGCGTTCTCATCGCGCCGTCGTCGGCTTCACAGCCGGCGCAGCACAGAAGGGCGGCGTCACCGGACGAGCGACTCGCGGGGGCGGCCGAAACTCGTCGTAACGACTTCTGAGCCCAGCCTGTCCGGCAAACTCAGTTCAACTGACAGCCCATCATTCTCAGGGCAAAAAGATAATCCCCGATAAACAGACCGCTCTGACCCGCTGTATAAGGCGTGGTGTAGGTGCTCGAGTCGAGAAGCGATACCGTAAACATGCCATTCGCGATCGTAGCGTCGAACGGGAGTTGCGCGTTTATAAGAAGATAGTCAGTTCCGCCCCAACTCTCTTGGTATTCCGTGCCGGTGACCGCCGATCCCGTTATATCCACCGTCGCGAAGCCAATTGTCTGGCCAGTCGATTGATCGTCATAAAAGCCTCCGGTATACCGATACTGCGCTTTGGCCGAACCTCCCAAGCGGGCGGCACTGAAGGCCTTAACTGTTTCCCCTACTACCTGATAGGTTCCGGAAATAAGGTCCGGCCCGGAAAAGCTGCCGCGAAGCGAATGGCCATTCCCGAAATCGATCTCAAAGGTGCCGTCCATGGTGAGGCTTAACGCCTGCACATCACTGACGTCTTCGAAACGGCCGTCTACGCCGTAGATATCGCCGTTAAACATAGGGAACACGCGCGCCTTCGCACGTCCGTCTGGCGTAAAGGCAATCGCGATCAATCCGTAACTCTTGTCGCTTGAGTCGCCGGCAAACGTGCCAATGAAACCTCCGGAATGTACGCAGCTGAACGGCGCCGCAGACGGCAACTCTGTGGGAGCGGCTGGGTCGGTAACTCCGAGCGTCAGCCCGTACTCGCGCTTGAAAGTGTGATCGGTCGAGATGACTTTGTAGTAGCTCGGTGACGAGGGCTCCGTAGGGGTGCCGGAAATGACTCCTGTTTTTGGATCGAGTGACAATCCGTTAGGCAGCGCGGGATCGACCGAATAAGCGCTCAGATATGTCGTGGCATTCGGGATCAGCGGACTCATTGCGACTCCCAAGGCCAGGATCGCTGGGCTCGGGTAGAAGAGCAGACCGTCGTTAACCTCCAGCGCCACCTTCGTGGTCGCTATACCCTGCGCATTGGAGGCCGAGACGGTGTACTCCTGACCGGGACTCACAGCAGTGGGCGCTCCCTCGATCGTGCCGGTGCGTGAGTCGAGCCACAGTCCCGCGGGTAGTACCGGCCTCACTGTGATCGTGCTGAAACTTGCCGAGTCGGGTTTATAACTGCTGAAGACCCTTAGGGTGAACACTGCCGGACCGCTGTAAGCGATGGCCGGTGCGGGACCGCCTGCGTCGGTTGACCCGCCGCAAGCGACGAGCATGATTGCAGCAAGGGCACCGGTCAGCGCGCACCCATACCGAAGATGCGGACTCGTGACATGCAACCTCGCAAAGCCCTCATCGCGCTGTACGGAACCTTTGGCACCGGCCGCCCTTTCTTCTCCGTCAACGCATAGAGGCTGGACATTGCCGCTATTTGGGCCAAGGTATTGATCGGTAACGGCTTCCGGTGCACGAGCGAGGCGCGTCAAAGCGTGGCACCGAAGAGATTTCCATTGCAGCCCCATGATCTGCCCCTGCGGTTGTCGACCTTGAGGGACGCAGTGGGCTCCTGAGGCGAGGGATTTGCCGGAAATTTGAGCGAAGGATTCGGGAAATTTTCGCGAAAGTGTTCGAGAAAACGCTCAAAAGCGCCAGTGCGCGTCGACCCCGACGCGGCGTCCGTCGCCATAGATGAGGTCCTGCGGCTGCACGGTAAGGGGGAAGTAATCACGGGGCCGCGAGGCTACGGCGCGGATGTAATTCGCATCTGTCAGGTTGCTGCCCCACAGTTCCACGGACCAGGGACCCCGCGCCAGTCCCAGCCGAGCCGCCAGCAGGGTGCGCTCGCCGTCATAGGCGCCATCGACGGGGCGGACGAACACGCTCCCCTGATGCTCGGCGGTCGCGCGCACAAACCAGTGGAGCTCAGCCGCGGTACGCGGCGGCTCGAAAGTCAGCGTGGCCGTCCATTGCTGCTGGGGCGCGCGCTGCACCGAATTGCCGTCGACGTACGGCACCAGGAACAGCGGCCCCTGGGTCAGCACCCGCGATGGGCCGATAGTGCAGAAATTGGAGGTGGTGTTTCCGGCCGTCACACCACAGAACCGGCTGCCCCCATAGTCCTCGCTGCCTGATTTGAAGCGCGGATCGTCGTAGGTGTAGCCGAACTCGGCTGACAGGCTCCGTGTGACCTTTACGTCCGTTGCAAATTCGGCACCGGGCGTGGTGATGCCGCGAATATTGCGGATGATTCCCATGACATAGCCCGGCGTATTGGATGGACCGGGTATCTGTGCGTTGCGCCAATCGTTGTAGTAGGCCGTCGCACTGAAGTTCACCAGATCGCTCCAAAGCGGCCCGCGGAACCCCAGTTCGTAGGTCCATTCCGATTCCGGACCGTAGTTCTGCTCGGAAGGAATCAGGGTCGGCGACCCGTTACTGCCACCCGCCGTCTCACCGCGCGCGACGGACAACCACGCCAAGCCCGCCGGCCCCGTGTGGTAGGCGATCGACAGGCGCGGCGCTGTCACACTGAATTCGCCCACACCCTGCCGCAACTCTGCGTGTAGATCAACGCGCGGAGCGAGCTGATAGTCCGCCGCGGCGAATAAGGTGGTCAGGGTCGAGTGCATGGCCAGAGAATCGGAATCGGGCTCATTGATCGCAGATACGGGACCCATAAGCTCGGGGGCCTGCGGTACCAGAACCGTGAGTCGCTGGTTCGAGGCGAGCCTCACTGGCTCTGCTGCAATGTCATCGCCCGAATGCTCTGTGTCCACGACGACCTGTGCGCCCAGCATCCAGGCAAATCGCCCCGCCTGATGCCGCACCCGGAATTCCTGAGTGATCTGCTCGATTAAGTCCGTGGTGCGTTCGACCTGATTTACGTAAATCAGCCCATCAACCATCGCCGTGCCCGAGCTGTCGCAGTTAACGTTTAAAGTACAGACACCCATCAGCTGGCCAGTGGAAGTGCCGTCAAAATCACGGAAGACGTCCGACCTACTACGGTAATACGCCGAGAGACTGTGGAAGCTGAAACGCTCGCCCTGCCACTCGAGGCGTACCGACGCCTGCACCGTCCGGGTACTGCTGTCAGGAATGTCCGGACTCAGGCTGTACTGGCGCGTGCGGGGAATATCGCCGCAGTAGAAACTCCAATAACCTGTTTTCGGGTCCTGACTGCCGCAGTTGTAGCCGCTGGCGAACAGGGTGGAGGTGGCCGGTTGTCCGTCTCGGTCATTCGTCAGACGCAGATCGCTGATGACCCGCCACGCGTTTGGCCAGGAATATTCCAAGCTTGCCGAAGCGCCCCATCTCTCGTACCCGCCGAGATTGTTGTGCGGATCAGCAAGGTTTGTCGCAGTTCCACCAAACTCCCTGGCGGAAATCGAAACCCTGGCGAGCAGGTCCGGAAGGCTTAACGGCCCGGACACGGACGCCGCGATGGTCCGGTAAGCATCTGTGCCCGCCGAAACGTTCACTTCGCTCTGCAGGTCGGCTGTCGGGCGCCGCGTTACGAAATTGATCGCGCCGGCAAAGGTGCTGTCTCCATACAGAGCGCTTTGCGGACCCTTGACGACCTCAACACGCTCGAGGTCAAACATTGCCGCATCGTCACCGGCGACATTGGCCTGCAGCACGCCGTCCACGAAAACGCCCACCGTATTGCCGCCGGGGCCCGGATGCGACTGGCCGCGCAATGTCGGGGCCGCATTCGTGCCGCCCCACATGGGTTCCACATAGAGCCCAGGCACGATCGCGGCGAGCGACTGCAGGCCATCGACGCCAGCGCGCTGCAACTCCTGGCGCGTGATGACCTGGATGGAGAGCGGCACGTTCGCGAGCGGCTCGGGAATCTTGCGTGCCGTGACAACAATCTCAGCGAGAGACTCCAAGTAGGGATCCGCCCAGCAGCTCGCGCCTGCGAGAAGCAGAGTCGTCAGGAAAAGTTCAGCGCGCAGAAGCCGTATCCCCGCGGTGCGGGACCTCGCCGCGCTGTCGCAAAGTATCGAGTTGCTGGCGCTGAGCGGCGACATAGCGCGTGACGGCGGCAGCGATGGCGTGAAAACGAGGGTCCTCGTGCAGCGGCACCCAGAGCGGATCCCGGTAAAGCGTGTACCACCAGGTCTCGTAATCGCCAGTCTTAAAAGAGTCGGCCAGCTCAACCAGCGCCGCGTCCTGCTTGCCATCTAGCAGGGAGATCGTCGCCCTCAAGCGATGCGCATACACCGAGCCGAGCTTGGGCTCCGTGGCTTCGTTCCAGGCAGCGACCGCGCGCCGCATATCGAGTCCTTCCTGCATCTGGCCGGATGCCGCGAGCAGCTGCGACAAGAAGACCGCGGCGCGAAAGTTATCGATATCAAGCTTGCCGCTGACATCGCCCTGCAGGCCGTATTTCTCCCGCATGAACCGGATGGTACGAGGGCCTTCACCCGCTTTGACGGCGTAGTCGCGTAATGCCTCCGCGGCCCCCCAGTCCTCAGAGCCATTGTGTTCCCAGACGGTCTTGTCAAGCCCGGCCAAGCCCGCAGCACGCCAGTCACCCGCGTACAGTGCCAGCATCAGCTGCGCAGTCTGCGCACTTTTGGGGGTTCCGGCCGCGACCTCGCGGGCCGCTGGCTCATCGCCGATATCCAGGTACATGGCCATCGCGGTATGACGGATCCAAGGATTCTTCGGGTCCTCGGCGATGGCGTGCTCTTCGTACTGAATTCCCTCGGCGATTCTGCCGTCGAAAAGCCAGCGGTATCTGCCGTAGCGAAACAGCGCCGGCACGAAGTTCGGATCCTTCTCCAGCACTTCGAGTACTTTCTGCTCTACCACCTGGGTCTTAGCTGTGGCCTCTTCGCTACTCCACACTGCGGCTTTGAACTGCGGCAGCGGTGCCATCGGGTCGATCTGCAGCGCCCGCTGCAGAATGCGCGCGCTGTCACCTTTGCCGGCCTCCGGGTATTCGTTCTGCAGGAAATCGGCGTATGCCGTCAGGCCGCGGCCATTACTGGGATCAAGATCGGCGCCACGGCGAAAGTCGGCGTCGCGCCGCGACGGGCCGTCATTGCTCCACATCGCGCGAGCAAAGTAGGCCGCCCCACATCGCGGGTCGATTGCAAGGGAGCGATCGATCAGAGCGCGATAGCGTTCACGCAGCGGTGCCAGATCCTCGCCACGGCCATCCGCGGCCTGCATCCGCGCGTCGTACAGGGATGCATAGGCCGGCGCGAATGTCGGATCAAGTTCAATCGCCTTCTCGAAATAGGGCAGCGCGGCTTCCGACTCGGGCACTGTGAACCGACCCAGTAACGTCCGCCCCCGCAGGAATGCCAGGTATGCCTCCACATTCCCGCTGCGCTCCTTGGGAAGCGGCTTCAGCCGGAAGCCGCCGGTATGAACAGCGAGCGCGTCGGCCACCTCATCGGCAATTTCGTCTTCGATCGCGAAAATCTCATGCAGTTTGCGATCGTAGCGTGCCGACCAAATCACCGTGTCAGCTGTTGCATCCACCAGTTGCACATCGACCCGCAATCTATCGGCGTCTCGCTGCACGCTGCCACCCACCAGAAACGCGGCATTCAAGCGCCGACCAATCGCGCGCGAATCCAACGTATTGGTCGGCAGTGAAAACGAGGAACTGCGGGCAATCACCGACAGGCCTTGGGCCTGCGACATCCGGCTGATGATCATCTCAGGCACACCGAGCGCCAGATATGCATCGGTTGAGTCAGCACTGATGCTTTCGAACGGCAGGACCGCTACTGCAACCTTGCTGGCGGAAGCCGCATTGGCGCCCGGTGCAGGCCGATCAATCGACTTAACCCTGACGATGGCAACCGTGCAGGTGACGATGAGTGTGAGCGCCACTGCCATCCAGACGAGCGGGCGCCGATATGGGGACGTGGTCGCCGCGGCCGGAGGCACCGGTATACCAGGCGGCAGACTTCCGGAGCCGGCAGCGCGAGTCGAATCCTCCGAGATTGACGCGGTCGCAGTTTCCACGGCGGCGATAAGCCGATAGCCCCGGCCGCGCACCCCCGCGATGTAGCGGGGGCTGTGAACGTCATCGCCCAAGGCATCGCGCAGCATTTGTACGCGCTTGTTGATGGTTTCCGGACTTACGATCTGCCCGGGCCACACCAGTTCCATGAGCCGATCACTGCTGACAACGTTCGGTGCGCCTTGAATCAGCGCCACCAGGAGGCGGAATGACAGATTGGGCAACGCAATGTCGGCGTTTCCCCGGCAAAGGCACTGACGCCCCACATCGACGCGCAAATCAGCCACGATGTAGGTCTCGGGGCGGTCTTCCTGATGGCTACCGGGAATCAGAGGCATGTCTCGCCGCCCAATTCGGATAGGGCCGTAGTTTTTACGTCAGGGGTGGCAGTATCTGCCTAAGCGAGGTTCCGCTCAAACTTGGAATCGCACTCGAACTTAGGACGCTGCAGTAATCCCCCGCAGTTTGCGACCTGCAGCGGCAATAGCTTCTACGACAAGGATCGCGACCGACCACCGAACGGTCCCAACTGGACCGAGCGCACATTGCGGGGGAATCAACGTGAGCGCGTTGTTCATCCTTATCGGCTTCAATTTCGTTCAGCACGGCCGACTCGCGGATTGCGTATCCGTCGGCGTACCCACTAAGCGATTGTGTCCAAAGGGTTCTTGGCGAATTGCCCTGATGACGGGTGTAGGCGAGATCGGCGCTGGGTGCCTAGCAATTAGCTCGATCGTCGAGCGACCTGAAGCGGGTCTTGTCCAATTCTAAGCAATCGAATAATCGGAACCGGCGTCACGTGAGTCACACACGGGCAGGAGAAGCCGGGGCGATTCATGCTGCAGAGCAACTCGCCCTCGAGGCTACTAACTTCTCCAGCTTTCCGATGAACTCAATTCCATACTCTGTTCGAGCGTTACCATCGTGAACTTTAGCGAATTCGAAGCAACCCAATCCTTTTTCGCGACCGAGAGGCTCCCGCCATCGCAAGGTTTGCGACGGCAGGAGCACAAGGTCGGAGGATCTATTGAAATTACGGCGCGATTCGAACCGCCGACGACGTACCGGGGTATCCACCGGCTGGTGCCGGCGACGGCGCTCCAGGGGCTGGCACCACATTGCCGTCCATGTCATAGAAAATCGAAACGTTGGTTCCGGAATATGAGTTCCCATCCTTCGACAGCGTGTCAGTCTCGGTCTCATTAAAATATCCGGCGATCATTCCGGTCGAATCAAAGATCCAACCGAAGTGGTTGCGGAAAAAACTCCGTGGACCTGTCTGTACCCACGAACCCATACAGATGTTCCCGCCTATGCTGGGGTGAGTGATGTTTTCCCACTCAGTGCCATCGCTATGCCATTGAATAAAAGCCTGGCCAACGGGGCCGTAATTCACAAGCCAAGTTCCCACGATGTCCTCATGTTCCGCGAAATTGTGGTGTTGCGCGGGAAGCGAGATTTGTCTCTCATTCCCGGCACCTGGATCGGAGCAGTTGGCATGCGCAGCCATTCCGAAAAGCGATAAGGCTGCAGTCGCGGCGATTCCTAAGAAAGTTGTTTTCATGAAGCTATCCCCTGAGTAATTTGGTTGCATTGCTTGCTGCACTGCAATCACTTATCGATGTTAGGTGAAAATAAAGATACCGCGGCGATTCTCCAATTTGACGACGAACCCGTTTTTTACAGGAAGAAGGGGCAAGAACCCGAGGTCATCCCGTGCCGCGCTGAGCTAATAAACCGGTACTACTAATACTACAGTAGATGCTAGATCCCTAAGGGGCCGCTGTCAACTATGTGTATAGTATTTAAGGCGGCAAGCCAGCGTGCCGACCCCGGCCGCTGCCGTCTCTGAACGGGGAGTTTGGAAACCGGGATTCTGGTCTGCGGCAGGCCTAACCCAACCCGGGCTGTGCCCGTTTCCTAGAAGGGAACCTTGATCCAGTTCGCAGGCCGCCTGAATTGGCTTCGACGGACGCCCCGCCGCAAGCGAATGACGCGCACGGGTTGCTATTTCTGCTTCTCAGGCTGCGCGCGCTCGCGTGACCGCGGCGCTACCAGGTGCCCATTCAACAGTGGCCGCACGAGACCTGTGCCTACCACATGCCTGTGATCACACGGATCATCAATCGACGGCAATATCGTCCGCGTCTTCAATGATGCGGTTCGCGTTCAAGTAAATAAACCAAGTCGAAAATCCACCGTCTTGACGAACATGGTATACGTCTGCCCCACTCTCGCTCACATGATGGAACTCGATTGAACGCACTGCGCCCCTCTTTCTGTACATCACACGGGTCACCTTCCCTCCTTCCCTGACGAGGGCCGCGTACCATGGAGTCATGTTGTCGTAAGGGAGACTGTCATTAAGTATTCCGTCAATCAGTCGCCGCAGAGCCTCATCGCTGCCCGGCATAGGAGTCTGACTTCTGAATCTGAGATCATTGTTCTCTTTGATCGCGCCGGCAGTCGCTGCATCGATGCGCGTCATAGGGACCGAGAATGAAATTCCGAAAAGAGGCCCGTAGTGCATAACCAGCCCTATGACCCGGCCGGATGAGTCTTGCACAAAAGAGAGGGGAACGGAGTTGCGCTCCTTATCCACAAATTCCTTTCCGTCCTTCGTGGCAAGTTCGAGGGGAGGCGCCTGAGGCCACCACGGGAGGTGCAACTGCAGATGAGGCCCGTCACGCGTTACGGCGAAGATCAGATTTGCTCCACGAAGATAGAAACCGACGTACTCGTCAAGCGTCTCAGGAGCCAGGGCGACGGTTTGCTGCTCGCTGTCGGATGAGCCGACGTTGGGCGGAGTCACCTGTGCGGCGATTGCAAGCAGGGCTGCAGACACACAACCAAACATCAAGACCACGAGCGAACCCCATTTGGCAGGATCCCTGACCATGATCGTGATCCGCTCTTCCAGGAACGATCTGGACTCGGACATCGCGGCCACCGAGCCAATGTAACCGGACGGCCGCTGACTCACATCGATAAGCGTCTCGCCGTATTGCCCGGCGTCCAGCCCTGATTTGAGGACTCTGGCGTCACAGTCGACTTCGATCGCATAGCGCAGGCGATGCAGTTGCCACCATAAGGGCAGATTCCAGGGCATCAGCACTAGCAGGAACAGCGCCACGGTCAGGACCCGCGGGTCGTGCGCCGCTAGATGAGACTGCTCATGCGTAAGAACCATGACTTGGCGCGACGGCGAAGCATCCAGTAACCAATCGGGTACAACGATGCGGGGGCGCAGCAAGCCCACTACCGCGGGGCCAACGTCCCGGGCGATGTACACGGAGACCCCGGCAACGGTCCCCATCCGCCAGCGGCGCTTGTGCCATACCAGCTGCAGACCGTTGAGCACCAGCGCCGCCAGCAATACAACTGAGACCGCGATCCAAGTGCGTTGCAGCACCCGATTTTCACTGTGCGTCGCCACGACATTGCCCGTGTGCTCATGCACCCAGGTCAGCGGGACCACCTGAACCGACGTTAGGTCGCGCAACGCGATCGCCTTGCGCGACACAATCGGTGTCTGGAGACTGGGGACCTGGATGGAGACCGAAGCGATCATCGTCGGAATGACGAGCGACGCTATGATCGTCACCGCCCAGATCCACCGGGTGCGTGCCCGGAGTAGCCGGGCGGCGTGCTCGGCCGCGAGAGCGGCGCCGCTGAGCACCAGCGTGGT
>Ga0070761_10000489_pt1 | contig 25521 bp, 26 predicted proteins | sample HubBroMetageREF1_FD_66724 | JGI IMG/M metagenome (GOLD analysis project Ga0070761, IMG submission 66724) | Reference soil microbial communities from the Hubbard Brook experimental Forest, New Hampshire, USA - Hubbard Brook CCASE Soil... | ecosystem: Environmental > Terrestrial > Soil >... | reverse complement strand
CACCGAAGTCCGGATCGGAGCAGATTGGTCCAAGGTCATCGGCGATGAGTTGGAGAAAGCCGATTTCCTGGTCGCCTTGCTATCATCAGAGGCCGTAACCAGCGAGATGATTGCCGCCGAAATCGCAAGAGCGCGGGCGTTGAAAAAGTCGAGCGGAAAGCCGATAATACTGCCCGTCCGAGTCGCCAATGAAGCGGCGTTTCCCTACGATTTGGCCGGCTACCTGAACCGCGTGCAGGCGGCCTTCTGGAGAAGCGGCGATGACGATCTGCCCCTCGTGCGACAGTTGCTCGCGGCGATCGCGAATCCCGGCGTGAGGGCGCGGCCGCGCACGGCTCGAATGAGGCCCGAAGCTCCGGGCCCGCATGGAAGTGTCTCCGTTGCCGCTGGGACCCCGGCTGCGCCATTGCCGGGATTCGACCCGCGATGGCTCGATGCGCTCGACAATTCGGGAGGAGCCGTGCGGATTACGTCGCCGTTCTACGTGGAGCGCGACATTGACGGGGCGGCGTGCGCGGCGATCCTGAAAGACGGAGTCACAGTGCGTGTCGAAGGCGCCCGTCAAACCGGCAAAAGCTCGCTGTTGGCGCGCCTGTTTCAGCACGCGCGCGACAAGAAACTGCCAGCCGTTTACATCGACTTTCAGATCCTTGACAAGCGCCAGTTCAGCGATCTCGATACGCTGCTTCTCTATCTGGCGCGCCTCATCGCCACGAAACTGAAACCGAATCGGCAGCCATCCGTATACTGGGAATCGGATCTCGGCGCGAAGGACAAGCTGACGGAATTCATTGCCGCTGAGATCCTTGACCCCCTCGACAAGCCGCTGGTCCTGCTGTTCGACGAGGTGGACCGGGTATTTCAGTTTGCCGAATACCGGAGCGATTTCTTCGGTTTGATCCGTTCCTGGCATAATGCGCGGGCAAGAGATCCATTGTGGCAACGGTTGAACCTGGTATTGGCTTACTCGACGGAGGCTCGCGAACTGATCCAGGACGGGAACCAGTCGCCGTTCAACGTGGGAGAAGTCTACACGACAGCGGACTTTGACGCAGCCCAGGTCCGCCGCCTCAACGAAAGGCATGGAAGTCCGGTGAAGGAAAAGCACATGAATGCCCTTATGAAGCTGCTCGCCGGACACCCCTTTCTAATCCGGAAGGCCTTATACGAGATGGCAGCGGCCCGAAAGGATTTTCAAGCGCTTCTCGGATGCGCATACGACGACGACGGACCGTTTGGAGACCATCTAAAGTATTACATGTGGTGGGTAGGGAACCGGCCGGGAGCTCAGACGGCGCTTAAGGATGCGATCAGGACCGGCGTTTGCGCTTCCGATCCGCTTTTCCACTCCCTCCGAGCGGCTGGGCTCGTAACGGGGCACAGCCGCTTGCACGTAAAGCCGCGTTGCGCGTTGTATGCTAAGTACTTGGGTGACAGGTTATGAAGGCCGTCCCCCAAACTCCCGCGTCGAAGGCCAAAGGCACGCCCGAATTCTACGTCCCGGGCGGAGCGCTGAATCCGGACGCTCCGAGTTACATTGCCCGCGCTGCGGACCAGGAGCTTCCGCGGGCGATCTTGGCCGGTGAATACTGCTATATTCTGACTCCGCGCCAGATGGGGAAGTCCAGCCTTATGTACCGGACTGCGGACGCCCTGAAACGCGAGAATATCCGCAGCGTCACGATCGATCTCACCGGCATTGGAACCAGTGTTACCGAAGAGCAGTGGTATCTCGGCCATCTGTTGCGCATCACGAAGGATCTCAAGCTGGCGATCGATTATCTAGCTTGGTGGCACGCTAACAGCCACCTCGGAGCCGTACAGCGATTCGGCCTGTTTTTCACCGATGTGGCATTGCGCGACGTCAAGGAGCCAATTGCGATTTTTATCGATGAAATCGACACTACTCTGAACCTCGCCTGGAGTGACGATTATTTCGCGGCCATCCGGTCGCTGCACATTCAGAGGGCGTACGACCAGGAGCTTCGACGTCTGCGATTTGTTCTGCTCGGCGTGGCATCGCCATCCGATCTCATCAAAGATGCCGGCCGCACTCCCTTTAATATCGGCCGCCGCATCGCGCTGGGGGATTTCGCTCTGAACGAGATGGCGCCACTCAAGGCAGGCCTCGCAGTCGATCCCGCAGTGGCGGACCGATTGCTAAAGGCGATAGCGCGCTGGACTGGCGGACATCCATTTCTGACTCAGACCGCCTGCAGGCGGGTCGCCGAGTGGGCACATTCGCCCAGATTCAGACCATCGGAGGTGCCCGCCATTGTCGATGACCTCATCAGAGACTTGTTCATCAGCGAGTCCGGGAGAAACAAGGATCTTAACCTGCAATTTGTCCGCGACCGGATCCTCGAGCATCAGCGCGCGGTCCCTCTGTTGCGCCTGTACCGTCAAGTCAGGCGAGGCGAAACGGTAATGGACGATGAACTCGACCCGCTGCGCGCAGCCCTAAAGCTGAGCGGTCTGATTGTGACCACCGATGGCGGGCTCCTGGAAGTCCGCAACCGGATTTATTCGACGGTTTTCGACGACGTCTGGGTAAGCGTCTCGCTTGAAAGGAAGGGCGCATCTTCCGACCCCACAAAGACTGGGTTTAAGGAAGTGCTTAGCCGGATCGTGAGTCCCTTCGTACAGGAGCGGCAGAAATTCGACTACGATGTCTTCATAAGCCATTCTCACCGAGATATTGAGTTCGCGGGGTATCTCTTGCAAAATCTGAAATCCTCAGGCCTGAAGTGTTTTGCCGCCATCGAGGATATTGGACCAGGCGCGTCATGGATTGAGTCCATTGAATCCGCGCTGACCAAAAGCCGGAACATCCTGGTCGTGTTGTCCCCAGGCTACTTGGCCAGTGACTACGCGGCCCGCGAACTCGATCTCGCTTTTCGCCTGCGCGGTGACCGGCCGGAAGTACGTCTCATCCCTCTGCTACTTCGGGACACTGAAATTCCCGGCCACCTCAGGAGACTGCAATATATCGACTTCCGGAGGCGATCCATCTGGGGCCCGTCGATGGCGTCGCTCCTTGAGACGTTAAGTCCGGATTCGAGGATTCAGCCTACCCCCACCGTTCCGGCTCCTGCTTCGGCGGAGCTTTACAATTCCGCCGTCGTCCGCGAACTACTGGAGACGGCCTTTGACGAGGAGGACCTGGCGGCGCTGGCTTACGACTACTTCAGGCCGATTTATCCGCAGCTAAGGACGGGCAAGCCCAAAAAGGCAATGGTTCAGGAGGTTATCGAGTATTTCGATCAAAACGGGAACTACGATGAATTGCTGGACGCCATTGCCCAAAAGAGGCCGCGCGAGTATCGGAGTTTTGCTCCCCGGCTTGAGAAGCGCTCAGGGTAGCCGGGCTTCTCGGAAGGCCCGACCCAGGCTCGTAATCCGGCCGGCAGGACCAGGGTTGCGACGTGATTGGACCGCCTGACGCCCGGTGTCTTAGAAATCCGATCGCTGTGGACAAACCTTTCCGGCCCCAGTAGGACCATCCGGCCAACATCGGGACCGTCATAACTGGACGGCACATAGCCTAGCCCCGCTCCCGGCTAACACTCCGCACAAAGTCCTCCAGCGTCCGCCCAGCCACCTCCTCGAATTTCTCATCCCCCATCTGCAAGCTGCGGATACGGTCGAGCCGGAACACGCGAAAGTCTTCGCGCGACTCGCACCACGCCGCCACCGACCACGTCGTACCCCAAAAATTCAGCGCCAGGGGATCGATCGTGCGGGTAGACGCGCGGCTCTCCCCATCCACGTACTCGATGTGCAATTTGCGGCGCTGCAAGATCGCCTGGCGCACCGTTTCCAGCCCCGCCGCCGCGCCTCTGGGCACGAGGAACCCGGGGGCAAACAGCCTGGTGCGCTCAATCTCCTCGCGCCGGGCAGCCGGCAGCGCCAGCGCGATCTTAGAGATCGCCGACCGCGCGTGCCCTCCGAGAGCCGGCCCTCCCCACGTCTCGATCACGCGCGCGCCGGCCACCAGCGCCTCGACTTCATCCAAAGTAAACATGATGGGCGGAAGATCGAAGCCCGGCCGCAGCCGGTATCCCACGCCGGCCTCTCCCTCCACGGGGATGCCGGAAATGGACAGATCGCGTATGTCCCGGTACACTGTCCGCTCCGAAACCTGCAGCCAGCCGGCAAGCTGCGCGGCGGTAGTCAGGCGGCGCCCCCGCAAATATTGGACGATTTGGAACAGACGATCGGCGCGCCGCATCTCAAACTATCCTGACACAACGTTGTCAGGAGGCTTGCGGCATACTTGACGCATGGACGCTCAATCGAACGAAGGCCGAATCGATTACATCGAGTTTCCGGCCACCGATATCGCCAAGACGAAGGCTTTTTATACCGCTGTTTTCGGCTGGAAATTCACCGACTACGGCCCGGATTACACCAGCTTTCAAGACGGCCGGCTGGCGGGCGGGTTCTTCAAGCAAGACACGGTAGCGCGCGGCGGGCCGCTAGTTGTAGTTTATGCAGCCGATCTCGCCGGCATGCAAACGAGGGTGCAAGCCGCGGGTGGCGCAGTGGTGAAGGAGATCTTTTCATTTCCCGGCGGACGGCGGTTTCATTTTACCGACCCAAGCGGAAACGAGCTCGCGGTATGGTCGGACAAGTGACCGATAGTCTGTTGCACATACCCGGAGTCGGGCCGTCGATTGCCCGGGACTTGCGCCGCGTGGGGATTCAAGAAGTGGCGGAACTCAGGGGCCGGAACCCCGAGTCGCTTTACGCAGATCTCTGCCGGCAGGTGGGCCGGCCCGTGGACCGGTGCGTGCTCTACGTATTCCGCTGCGCGGTCTATTTCGCTTCGGAGGCGAAGCATGACCCGGAGCTGCTGAAGTGGTGGAATTGGAAGCAGACAAGCCAGGAGGCCTGTCCTACTGGACGTTTAGCGGCAAAGTCTGGGAAGTCACGCCGCCGCATTCGACGCTGATGAGCTGCTTCCCTCTCGGGAGATCGTGCGGAAGCGCGGCGTTGATCTGGCGCCGCCCTTGGGCGTCCGGCGCGCCGATGTACTCTACACGCAGACGCTTGTCTCCTATGGTCACGTGCACATTGCCGCGGTCGCAATTCTCGGGAAGGCCAGTCACCCAACCGCTTACGAATCCGCCGTCCGAGATCCTGGCTTCATCCGCGCTCCACGTAATTCCATCGCAAACACCGTGCAATTCCAGCCGGCCGACTTGGAGCGGCATGTCGACGGCGATGCGGAAGGTCTTTCCAAACCGGCTATCGGCAAGGCGCAGGCGCACGTCTTTCCACCCATTCTCCAAGCCGGGCGGCAGTCTAAAGTTTGCCACCCACACGCCCTGTTCGTCGCGTCTGGCGAACAACGCGGGAACGCCGAACCCGCCCACCTCCAGCCTCAGGTCGCCGCGCGCCACGGATGCTTGCGGCGTGCGAAACCAGCACGAGACGAATTCGTCTTTGCAGGTGGAGAAGTTGACGCCGAATGTCCAGGAGTTCAGGACATCGAGAAGGTCGGGAGGCTCCTGCGAGACGGCATCCGGCTCCGGTTCCCATTTACGGAAGCAGGCGACCACGGCGTTAAATCCCGACGCATGCAACAGTTCCACACGCGCGAAACCCGCGGCGCGGCACAACGCCAGCAGGCAGCCCACGGTCGGCCCGACCCAGTTGTCCAACCCGTTGCCCAACTCATCGGTTTCGTAGAATTCCATAGTGGGAATGTCTTCGGTGTGGTCCTCCCAAGTGCTCCCGTCGGTCACGAACGAATCCACGATTACCGTGGCAGTGGCCAGGCTGCACACGATCTCCAGGGCCAGCAGCGGGTGCTTCAGATGATACAGCACCCCCAGAAAGAATACGATGTCGAAGCGGCCCAGGCCGGCTGCCGGCAATTGATAGACGTCCAGAACGCAGTAGTCGACCTGAGATGCCAGCTTGCGGTGGATTTCGAGAAATCCGGCAACCTCTATGCAATCGACCGCGGTAACAGTAGCGCCGTGACGCTCGGCTTCGAAGGCGAACCAACCATCCCATGTGCCGATGTCCAGGACCCGTTTGCCCCGCAAATCGGCCGGCAGGGGAAATGCGGCATATCGCTGGAGCTGGTGGGGCAGACTCATCGCGCCCGGAATCACCGTACCGTCCGGCAGCTCAAAGCTGTGGTACCAACCCTTCTCCTGATATTCCTTGCTGCGGTCCAGCCGTTTGCGAGCTTCCCGAACGCCTTGATCGACTGCCATAGATACGATTGTCCATCATCGGCGCTGGTCTCGGCCCGCTACAATAATCTCTTATGTCATGGTCAACCGTCCGGGTGCCCGCGTCCAGCGCCAACCTTGGGCCGGGCTTCGATGCGCTCGGCTTGGCGTTGCGCGTGTACCTGGACTGCCGCTTCCGCGCCAGCGATCGGCTTTCCATCGCCGTGACGGGACGCGATGCTGCTACGATCTCCACGGGCGAGGACAACCTCATCTGGCAGACGGCACTCTCGGTCGCGGCCGATGTACGCATGCGTTTGCCACCCATCGAGTTGATCGTCGACAATCGGATCCCCCTGGGCAAGGGTCTGGGATCGAGCGCAGCCGCGCTCACCGCCGGCGTGGTGATCGCCGACCGCCTGCTGGGCCTGGGATGGCGCCCGCCGCGCATCCTGGACGAAGCCGCGCGCCTGGAAGGCCATCCCGATAATGTGGCCGCCTGCGTGCTTGGATCGATCGTGGCCAGCGCCATCGATTCCGGCGGCGCCGTGCGCGCCGTGCGCCTGGAGTTGCCGGCGCGTTTCGGAACGGCGCTGGTGGTGCCTGATTTCGTGCTGCCGACCTCGGAAGCGCGCGCGGTGCTGCCTTCCTGCTACAGCAAGGAGGACGCCGTGTTCAACGTGCAGCGCGCCGCACTCCTGATCGCGGCGCTGGCGGCCGGCGCCACGGCGGCGTTCCCGGCCGCGCTCGAAGACCGTTTCCACCAACCCTATCGCGAGCCGCTGGTGCCCGGTCTGGCCGATATCTTGAAGCTGCGGGCGCCGGGGTTGTTGGGGTGCGCGTTGAGCGGCGCGGGGCCCTCCATCCTGGTCTTTTTTGAGCGCGGTTACGAGGGGGTCTGCGACCTGGTCCGGCAGATCTTCCAACTTCATGGACACGCGGCGGAGATCCTGCCGGCGGAAATCGCCGAGCACGGCTTCGAATTGCACGAGGAAGGCTGACGCCTTGCGGGGAGTGCAGCCCCAACCAGTGCCATCTTGGATCGGGCTCGATGTGGGGTAGGCAATCGTGCCTGGATAGCGTCGGGATAAACCGGCGTGAAGTAGTGAATGAAAGAGTCATAGAGGAGAAGGAATAGCGAACCATCCTGGCCCCAACCATGCGAGTGCGGCGGCAACGACGCTCTTGAAGCGTTGGACAGGGGCACATGTAGGCTGGGTGTCCCTGACGTTGAGCTTGCGAACGGCGGACGCCTGCCCCTCAAGCCATCCTACGCCAAGGCTGACAGACGCCCCAGTTCGGCTAAGCCCCCACGAGCCGGCCGAAGGCCCAACGAGAGGTACAATATAGTACAATATCGATCACCTGAGGAAGCCCAGTGCGACGTCTTTGGATTTACCTTCTTTCGATACCTCTTTTCGCCGGGATCCTTCCCGACCGCTACATCGTGCAACTAACCGGCGAATCCGCGGCGCAGTACATCGCGCGCACAGTACCGCCGAACCAACAGCGGGAAGCGCTGTTGGGCAATCCGGGCCTGCAGGCCCGCGCCCGCGTCCGCCAGGCGCAAGCGCCCGTGCGCGCCCGTTTGGAGCGGCGCGGCGCGCGCATCGTCGGTGCGCTGGACACTCTGGCGAATGCAGTGTTCATCGAGATACCGGCCGCGCGGGTAGCCCGTCTGCGCAGCGTGCCCGGCGTGCGGCGCGTGCTGCCCGAGCGCACCTTCCAGTTGGCGCTGGATCATGCCTTGCCGCTGCACAAGGTTCCGCAGGCCTGGAGCCTGGGGGGCGCATATCCACAGGGCGCCGGCGTTAAGATCGGCATGATCGATACAGGCATCCAAATCACGCATCCGGGCTTCAATGACACGGGGTTCCAGGCGCCGCCCGGCTTTCCACTGGTCAACGCCGCCAGCGATACGGCGTTCACCAATCAAAAGGTGATCGTAGCCCGCAGCTATGTGAGCAAGTGCCTCTCCTCCGACCCGGACGATTCGGCCCAGGACGACGTGGGCCACGGGACGGGCACCGCTATGACCGCCGCGGGTGTCGAGAATACCGGTCCGCTGGCAACCATAACGGGAGTTGCGCCTCTGGCGTATTTGGGCAATTACAAGGTCTTCGGCTCGCCTGGAGTGAACAACGAAACCAACAGTTGCGCCATCGACTCCGCGGTCGAAGACGCGGTGAATGACGGCATGGACGTGATCAATCTCAGCTTGGGCGGCATTCCGGCGCCGCGGACCGGCGAGGATCAGGAAGTGCAAGTGATCGAGTCGGCGATCTCGATGGGCGTCATCGCAGTGATAGCCGCCGGTAACGATGGCCCGGACCCGAATACGATCGGGTCGCCCGGAACGGCGCCCAATGCCATCACCATGGGCGCCATGAATAACGACCGGATCTTCGCGACGCCGTTCGTGGTGGGCAGCAATGGCCCGTATGCCGCAACTCCGGGAGACGAAGCGCTCCCCACGAGTCCCATTACGGCCCCGCTGGTGGATATCTCGCTAACGCTGGATCCCACCGGCCTGGCCTGCGCCGCGTTGCCGGCCAAGAGCCTCACCGGCAGCATCGCACTGATCCTGCGGGGCACCTGTCTTTTTCAGGACAAGTTGAACTTCGCGCAGCAGGCCGGGGCCGTCGCCGCGCTGGTGTATGCGTATCCATCCAGCCCCGATGCCATCATCATGGCTGTCGGCACTGCCACGCTTCCGGCGGAAATGGTGAGCAGCCAGGACGGCATTGCGATCAAGCAACTCGCGGCCACCCTGGCGCCGGCGACTATGTCGTTCTCACAGGCGGCCTTCCCGATAGACCCGAACAGTATCGCGCCGTTTTCCTCGCTGGGGCCCAGCGTGGACCTCTCCATCAAGCCGGATATGCTGGCCGTGGGGGAGAACTTCTACACAGCGGCCGAAACGACCGACGCTGCCGGAGAGCTGTACAACGCGCAAGGCTACGTCGTCTCGCAGGGCACCAGTTATTCGACACCGCTGGTGGCCGGCGCCGCGGCCGTGCTGAAGGCGGCGCGTCCGGGCTTCACGCCTCTCCAATACAAGTCGCTGCTGATCAATAGCGCGGCTCCTGCATTTCCGGCTCCCGGCCAGGGGCAGTCCGTGCAAAACGCCGGCGCGGGCGTGCTGGATCTCAACGCTGCGATGCTGGCCACGCTGGCAGTGAACCCCGCATCTATCGGCTTTGGAGTGGGGCCCGGTACCGCCCAGCTTTCATCGACGGTCCGCCTGTCCAACCTCGGTTATCAAACCGATACGTTTCACATCTCCGTATCGCCGTCGGGAAGCGCTCCCGCGCCCGTGCCTGCCACCACCAGCGTGCAACTCGATCCCGATACGTACTTCGATCTTTCGCTGAGCCTCACGGCATCCGGCCTGGCCGCCGGCGAGTATGAGGGCTTCATCGCGATTCAGGGGACCATTTCGGGAACCGTTGCGCGCATCCCATATTGGTACGGTGTCCCATCGTCCACGCCGGCGTTCATTAGCGTTTTGTACGAGGCGAGTCAGCCAGCGGCCGCGGCCGTAGTGAATAACGCTATTTGGTTCCGCGTAACGGATGCCTCGGGCATCGTCGTCAGCGGCATCACGCCCACGGTAACCGTAACGTCGGGCGGCGGCAGCGTGTTGGCGCTGGACTCGCTGGATTCCTCCTTTCCCGGCGTGTGGAGTGTGAACCTCCGTATGGGACCCACATCGGGCGCCAGTAACGTTTTCCAAGTCGCAGCCGGCGGTCTAACCCAGACCATTACGATCGTCACCGAATGAGGGTGGGTTGCTCTGCCCGGCGATTGGCCTATAATTGTCCTGTGGGAGCGAACGAAGTAAAAAAGAAACTGCAGGATGAGATTACCCTGCTCGAGTACGAGTTGCGCAATGAATTGCCCAGGGAGATCCTCAAGGCCCGCTTACACGGGGACCTGAGCGAGAACGCCGAGTATCATGCGGCCAAAGACCGCCAGGGCTTCGTCAACGCGCGTTTGAACCAGTTGAAACATAGGCTGGCCGAGATGTCCATGGTGGACTTCACCAAGATCCCGCACGGCAAAGTCGGGCTGGGTTCCACGGTCGTGGTGCTGGATACGAAGAAGGACGAAGAGATCACCTATTTCCTGGTTACCACCGAGGAAGCCGACGCGGTGGCCGGCAAGATCTCGACCAGTTCCCCAATCGGGCGCGCGTTGTTGGGCAAGGAAGTGGGAGATGCGGTGCGCGTGCAACTGCCGGGCGGGTTTAAGGAACTGGAGATCCTGAAACTGACCACCATTCACGAGGCGGCGGACTGAACCATGACTTACACGCGCGCGATCGGTGTGGTCTTTGGAGCCGCCATCGACCGCATTGTGCGGTGGCTGGCGCTGTCGCGCATTCACCCCAACGTCCTTACGTTTCTGGGGCTGGTGATCAATATCGTGGCGGCCTACCTGTTTGCGGCGGGCAGCTTTCGCTGGGCTGGCGCGGTGGTGATCGGCGCCGGGGTGTTCGACATGGTGGACGGGCGCGTGGCTCGCGAAACCAATCGCGTCACCCGCTTCGGCGGCTTCTTCGACTCGGTGCTCGACCGTTATTCGGACCTGGCGCTGCTGATGGGTCTGCTGGTCTACTACGCTTCCATCAACCGCTTCTTCTATGTGGTGCTGACGGCCATCGTGATGACGGGATCGGTGATGGTGAGTTATACCCGCGCGCGTTCGGAAAACACCATTCCAAAATGTAAGGTTGGATTCCTGGAACGGCCGGAGCGCGTGGTGTTGCTGATTATTGGAGCGCTGTTCGACAGAATGGCGCCTGTCTTGTGGGTGATCGCCGTGCTGTCGAATCTGACGGTAATTCACCGCATGATCTACACCTGGCAGGAGACCAAGCGGCTGGAAGAGGCCAAGTGGGATAGGCCTCCTGGCCTGTCTTTATCTAGCTCTCCAGAATCACGTGCGCCATCCCCAACTCCGCCGTATGCGTGAGCGACAGGGCGACCGACTTCACGCCTAAGGCTTCGGCGAAACGGGCGGCCTGCCCATGCAAGCGTAGCGTGGGCTTGCCCGACGGCAGGTTGGCCACTTCGAAATCCTGCCAGCGCACGCCCCGCCGCCAGCCGGTGCCGATGGCTTTCATGCCCGCCTCCTTCGCCGCGAATCGCGCCGCAAACCGTTCGTAACGGTTGGCCTTGCGCTCCACGTAGGCAATCTCGGCGGGCGTGTAAATCCGCTCCACGAAGCGCCGGCCATGGCGCTCAATAGCCGCGCGAATCCGCGGGACTTCGGCCAGATCCACTCCCGTGCCTACAATCATCTCTACCATTGTGACAGGTATTCCGGCAGGCCAGGATACCTGTCACGCATGCGGCAAGCTGCTATGCCTTACCCGCGGCCACTCTCTTGCGATGCTCGGCCCAACGCTTCCTTTGAGCGGCGGCGATGCGTTTGCGCGCAACGGCGCTAAGCACCCGCTTCTTAGGAGCAGCTTCGCGCTTAGCCGCCTTTCCTCCGCCCGATGATGTTCCGCCGCCCATCTGCGATTCGATGTCGCGTATCTTGCCCGCGATGCGCTCTCTCTCGATTTCATACCCTACGAGCGCCATCTGCAGGGTGGTTTGGTCCGGTTTTGGTAATGGTTTGCCTCTTGGCATTAAGTTGCTCCCTCGGACACTATATCATAAGTTGTCAAACATGCAATTAGTTTAAGGCTATAATATTTCAGTCATGCGAGTCGTAATTCAGCGGGTAAAACAGGCGCGTGTGGAGGTTGACGGACAAGTAACCGGAGCCATCGGACCGGGCTTGCTAGTGCTGTTGGGAATCGCGAAGACGGATTCCGAGAGGGACGCGGAGTACCTTGTCGAAAAAGTACTGGGCATCAGGATCTTTCCCGATACCGGCGGCAAGATGAACTTGAACGTCGAAGAGGCAGGCGGCAGTCTGCTGTTGGTCTCGCAGTTCACATTATATGGCGATTGCCGTAAAGGCCGCCGGCCAAGCTTCGACTTAGCCGCGACACCTAAAGAAGCCGCCCGGCTGTACGAATATTTTGTAAATGCGGCCCGCAAAGGTATCGTTCCAGTGGAAACTGGCGTTTTTCAGGCGTCGATGCAGGTACACTTGGTGAACGACGGCCCGGTGACTATAATCTGCGACTCGCCGTGCGCTATCCACAAGACTGATACCTGAGGCCCAGCTCTCTCGATGCGTCTCTGCCGCTTTGCGATATTATGTTTATCGTGGCCGATCTGACAGACGGTGTGATCTTCCTGCGGCCATTGCATCCGGAGGACGCTGTTGACCACCTTGCTGGAGAGGACGATGAGATGGCCAAGTGGCTTAGCGGAGGGCGGAGCACACTTGCGAGCGTTCAAGGCTACATCGCCTCTTGCGAGGAACAGTGGCGGACTAACGGGCCCCGCCGGGCCTTTGGCGTCTTCGATAGCGCGACGAACCGGCTGATCGGGAGCATCGAAGCCAATCTGGCATACCGCCTTGCGCCGGGTCAGGTGAATGTTTCTTATGGTATTTTTCTCGGCTGGAGGGGGAAAGGGGTCGCTCAACGTGCGCTCGACCTCATGAGTTCCTATTTGAGAAGCTGCACGGAACTGCGTCAAATGGTCGTGAGGATCGCGTGCGAGAACGCAGCTTCGCTCAAGATGGCCCAAAAGGCCGGGTTCCAGCTACTTGGAATCTTCGAGGAACCCGATGGCCCAGTGGCTCGCTATGCCCGCGATCTGTGACCGGATCGCTTCCTTGGTCGTCCAACCTCGCACATGCGGGCGCATTAAGCGCGCCCGCAGCACGACAGTGAGGGAAGGCTGAGCGGCGTTACTTACCGCCGGCCGCCGCCGTGGCCTCCACCATGGAAGCCGCCTCCTTGAAAACCTCCACCGACGTGGCCGCCGGCACCACGATACACGCCGCCTCCACGATACACCCCGCCACCCCGATAACCGTAGCCGCCGTAGCCCCAGCCCCCATAGCCGAAGCCAAGCCCTATCGAGGGGCCGGCGTAGGGATAACCATAGGCGTAAGGTCCGTAAGCCTGGTACGGATAAACGTAAGGGTAAGCATACGGGGCCGCGTACGGGTAAGTGTAAGCCGGCACTCCAACCCCGATTCCGAACCTCACGGCCGCATCGGCCTTCGGGCCGGCGAACGCCATCAACCCTGCCAGCGCCAGACTTGCAAGTCCAACCTTTTTCAACATCTCTCTACCTCCAATTCATTGGACGCCACCCTAGCTCCCCGGACTGCAAATGTTTGTAAACGCCGATCGCAGCTCCTCGTTGCAAAACGCGAGGATTCCGCTGAAGATTCTTGCGACCCGCTTAAATCGGATGCAATTAAGGACCGGCGCCGGGCGCAAAGGTATTCGTATCATAGAGCAGACACAATGAAGGGCTCGTCAAGCCTTTGGCGGGAATTCTCGGAATTGCAACGGATGAATGCGGTATTTCCGGATGTTGCCTCAATTAAGCCCGGCGATCGCTGGCAGGACGACATTGACGGTGCGCTAAGGAAGCATCTGTTTTGTCTTTTGCTAGTATTAAGGTTCCTTGCGGCGTGGCCGTGCTGGTGCAGCACGCGCTTAGACTGGAAACATCGGAACACCTTCCGTAATGAATCAGCAGCGGGGCCGCTGCTTCACATGGCAGGCCGAGATTGTTCTTGATCTCTCGATTTGCACCCGACGAACCTGCCGACTCGCTGTTGAGCTTAATCGTGGGAACCGATGGCCGCGTCCACAGGGTTCACCTCCTACGTGGGCTCGGCCTTGGTCTGATATCCGCTACCACGGCCATCGCCCCACGACGGGCCAATTTCCTCGCAGAGCGCGCGGCCGATGCCGGAAGCGCCGCCGGTAGCGATGGCGGCTTGGTTGCGGAAAGAGTTTGCCAGTCCGGGATTATAAGCCCGGGCGCGGTCGATTTACGGGGGTGGGCGATCATTCGGTAGCGGATTAACTTTTATCCCTTCGTGACGCTCCTCATGCAAATCCTCATACGCGGAACTAACGAACAACCGATCCGCTACGACCATCACGGTCACTCTGTTTTCCATTCTGCTCCAGGTATGATGCGCTTCATAAACTCGTCAAAAAGGGGCACTGTGAATGCAGTGTCTCCGTGGCTTGGGCTCCAGATCATTCCTTTCGTGATGAGGCTTTGCGGAACGGGTCCCAGAGAATTAACGCTCTTGCCGAGCATCTGCGCAATATCCCCGGAGCGGTGCGGGCCGGGCCCAAGCTCCGCCATCCCGCGTAAGTACCTCTTCTCGGCAGGGGTGAGACGATCAAGGCGTACCCGAAAGAAACTGTCGTCTAGCGCCGCAGTCGCTTCGAGGGAAGCTGCCGTAACATCGGACAGGGTATCGGACTGCGATCGGCCACATCCGACGCGTGCTTTCCCCATTCTTGCAGAAAATACGGATATCCCCGAGTCGCGGAAAGGATCTCGGCTAGCGCGTCAGAGGTAAACTCAACACCCTCCACTCTTGCCGGTTTGATTATAGCCAGTTCCGCCTCCGCAGGAGCCAAGGCTCCGATCATGGGAAAGTCAAACAGCCTTTCAGCATACGGCTTGGCATTCCGCAAGACGTCTCAGTTGAGGCAAGCCAGTGCCGACAACGGTCAGCGGAAGACTGCGCTGCGCACAGCGGTGAAGCGCGGAAATGAGTGCCGCGAATCGATCGTGGTCGAGGTACTGTAGCTCATCTATAAAGATAACGGCGGCGGTTTTCGCATTTCGGGCGGCGAGCCCAACCTCCTCCATTAGTGCGGTCAGGTCGATCTCGAGATCGCCATTGTCAGCCAGCCCTGGTTCCGGATCGAAATCCAGGCCAACTTCGATGTCGTTGTACTTGAAGTTGAAGTTGAGCGCCTATGCGAAACCTGCCAAGGCTCGAAGTCCGCGCTGGGCGAAATCCTTAGCCGCCTCAACCCGGCTCAAACGAAGTAGCACCAGGCGAAGCTGCGGCGCCAGCAGTGCCGGCAGCGAGCGATTCTCGGGCGCCTCTATGCGCAGCGTGTACGATGCAGCATGTCTCTCAGGTGGAGGCGTTCCTTCATTATTCCGGATTCCATGTCTTGAGCGTACCGCTGCCCGCCGCTCACTCGCTCGTCTCCTCCCCCCGCTCCCGCGCGGCCTCGCGCGCCTTCCGCACTTCCTCCAGCCGCTCGCCGATACGCTTCTCCATCCCGCGATCGGTGGGGTGATAATACCGCTTCCCGGCAAGCGAAGGCGGCAGGCATTCCATCCCCGTGATGGCGTCCTCGAACTTGTGCGCGTGCTCGTAGCCCGCACTGTAGCCCCACTGCTTCATCGCCACCGTGGGGGCATTGCGCAGATGCATGGGGACTGGCTCCGCCATAGTCTCCTGCACGTCCGCCTGCACGGCGGCGAGCGCGCGATAGGACGCGTCCGACTTGGGCGCTACCGACAGATAAATCGCCGCCTGCGCCAGCGCGAGGTCTCCTTCGCCAATGCCCAGAAAATGCACGGCCTCCTTCGCCGCCACGGCTTGCTCCAGCGCGCGCGGGTCGGCCAGGCCGATGTCTTCGATGGCCATGCGCATCAAACGGCGCGCGATGTAGAGGCGATCCTCGCCGGCTTCCAGCATGCGCGCCAGCCAATAGAGCGCGGCGTCCGCATCGCTCGAACGCACGGATTTGTGCAGCGCCGAGATCAAGTTGTAGTGCTCTTCGCCCGCCTTGTCGTACAGCAGCACCTTGCGCTGGATGGCATCCTGCACGGCCGATTCGGCAAGCTCATGCGGCGGCGAGGCGGCCACGGCGGCTTCCAGGGTGTTGTAGGCGGAGCGCGCGTCGCCGCCGGCGTAGATGGCGATCTGCTCCAGCATCGCGGACGGCGCGGCGATTCCCAGTTCGCCCAGCCCGCGCTCGCGATCAGCCAGCGCGCGCTGCAACAGTTCCACGATTTCCTCAGCCGTGAGCGCGCGCAGCGCATACACACGCGAGCGCGACAGCAGCGCCGCGATCACTTCGAACGACGGGTTCTCCGTGGTTGCGCCAATCAGGACGATGTCGCCGCGCTCGACATACGGCAGAAAGGCGTCCTGCTGCGCCTTGTTGAAGCGGTGAATTTCGTCGATGAAAACGATCGTGCGGCGGCCCGAGCGGCGCAAGCGCTCGGCATCCACCATTACCGCTTTGATCTCCTTGATGCCGCTCAGCACCGCGCTGAATGGGATGAACTCGGAACGGCTGAGCCGCGCGATCAGCCGGGCGAGACTGGTCTTGCCCACACCTGGCGGCCCCCAGAGGATCACCGAGCTCAACTCATCGTGCTCGATCTGCCGGCGCAGGGGTTTGCCGGGCCCCAGCACGTGGTCCTGCCCGGCAAATTCGTCCAACGTCGCCGGCCGCATACGATCGGCGAGCGGCCGCTTCTTGTCCACTTTTTCCGGATCGCCGAGCGGGGATGCGTCGAACAGGCTCAAGCGTGCAGCGACCTCTGGCGCCGGGCTTCGTAGAGCAGGATGCCGGCCGCCATCGCCGCGTTGAGGGACTCGACGCCCGAAGTCGGGATGGAGATGTCGATGGCGGTGGAGCGCAGTTGCGGGCTTACGCCGCGGGCTTCGTTGCCGACGACGATCGCGCAACGGCGGGAGAAATCCACATCGCCCAAAGGCTTCGACGGCTGGCGCGAGTTGGAGGGCACGCCCGCGTAGACATCCAGTTTATTCTGCTGGAGCGCCGCGCGGGCCAGCGCCGAATCCAAGCCGTAGGCAAAGGGCACGCGGAACAGCGATCCCGCAGCGGCACGCAGCGCTTTAGGATTGAAGGGGCTGACCGTGCCCTTCAAAAACATGATCCCGGTGGCGCCGAAGGCCTCCGCCGCGCGCGCGATGGTGCCCGCGTTTCCGGGGTCCTGCAAACCATCCAGCACCACCACCAGGCTACGCCCGCGAAATAACTGCGGCAAGTTCCATATGGGCGGCTGGACCAGCGCGATCACGCCCTGGCTGGCCTCTGTGCCGGAGATGGATGGGAAAAGCTGGTCGGCGACCACGGCCACGCGCATGCCGCTGAGACGCTTGACGTGGCTTTCGACCGCGGACTGCACGGATTCCGAGCACAGCACCACCTTGACCGCGCAGCCGCTGCGCAGGGCTTCTTCCAGCAGATGAAAGGTCTCCGCCACCAGGTAGCCCTCCTGCGTGAGACCGCCGCGGGCGATGGCGCGGCGCACGTCTTTGAGCAGCGGGTTGGCCGCGCTCGATATCGTCTCGGGCTTAGGCATCTTACAATGTGTCTGGGATCAGAATAGCGCAGATGAAACGCACCATATCGAACGTAGTGGTGACGGCGCTCTCGGTGGCGATGCTGGCGACATCCTGGATTTCGATCCGGATCGAGCGGCAGGCCACGCGCGAGGAGGCGCAGCCGGCGGACGTGATCCTGGTGTTGGGCGCGGCGGAGTATCGCGGGAAGCCGTCCCCAGTGCTGAAAGCGCGCCTCGATCATGCCTTGGATCTCTACCGAAAGCATCTGGCGCCGCGCATCATGACCACGGGGGGCGCGGGCGGCGACCCGGTGTTCACGGAAGGAGACGTAGGGCGCGACTATCTGACCAGCCAGGGAGTGCCTCCGGAAGACATCGTGGTAGAGCGAGAGGGCGGCAGTACGGTGGCCTCCACGGCCCTGGCGGGCGAGATCATGCGGCGCATGGGGCTGCATTCCGCAATCGTCGTGAGCGACGGATATCATATTTACCGCGTGAAGAAAATGCTCGAAGGCCGGGGACTGACCGTGTATGGGTCGCCGCGGCCAGAGCGCGCGCGGGACACATTGGCGTACCGGTGGAACTATGTGAAGCAGGCCGTTGGGTATATGTTGTGGTCGTGCGGGGTGCCGGTGTGAGGGCGCGCTAGAGTCCGCGCGGAATCAAGCGAAACTTCTCGATGGCTATTTTTGCGCTCCACATACTCCGGAATCTCAAACTAAAGCGTATGATTGCCTCGTCAAACCTCTGAATCGCAGACTGCGCCGGCACTCGAAAACTGAGGATCTCCGATACTGGAGGTCTATCGTCGCCAGGATACCAGCGCAGCGTCGAATTCACCGGCGCAACCCCGAGCGACTGGCCGGGCTGGCCCGGCAGTCTTGTGTTCCTTAAGATCAACTCCACCACAACTGTATTTGGACGCCGATCGCCGTTGGAAATGTGGACTTGAATAGCCTTGCAACACGAGAGGTCGATGAGTGAGCCGAAATTCTGCCGCGCTTCCATGGATATCGGCGTCAAGTCTGTCGTCCGAAATTCCAATGAAGCAGGGTCGCCACGCGACTCGACAGCATCGGCCGGCAGGGTTTTCTCCGAGGCTCTGAAGAACCAGTATGCGCCATAGAACGGGATTGAAACCGGATCCACCTTCCGTTCGTTTGGATTTCCCTCGAATACCCATCGCTTCGCCAACGGAGGCACGATCATGGCGTAGTCCTTTACCTCAGGCCGTAGAATCATCCCCGAGTACCAATCGCCAACTACGATTGCCGTCGAGTCCTTGAGCGATGTCTTCCTGGATGAGATCGATTCCGACCCAGTCGCCACTTCCCGCTCTCCAAACAGAACCTGGAGCGCGGGGTAGGGCCGGCGGCTGGACCCTGCCGCGACAGCCCTATGTTTATCCGCCAGTTGAGGATTATCGGTCAGGAGGCGGCGGAAGAACGAACGCGCGGATTGAAGAAAACTGGGCTTCGTCGGCCCCCCGGCGGGTTTTGCCGGCGAACGTTGGTTAGTCGTCGACGGATTCGTCGCCGCCAGATTGGAACTGCCGTCCTCGGTTTGGACCGCCAGGTATGGAGTGAAACTCGCTGCGACGAATGCAAGTGCCAGCCCACCCGCGATCAATGGCCTGCCTGTGTTTGGGGATCGGCCCTGGGTTCCCGATTGATCCGGCCTGACTGCTTTTCGATAAAGCAAGACGATCGGGAAAATCGCGCTGCCGATGAGCACGGAAGCCGGACGCGCCCTTGCCACTACAATGGACAGTCCTGCGAATTGCAGCAACAGCGCCGCGAACACCATCGGCATCAGGCTCGTGGATTGCATCGTATCCATCATTCTGGGCTCTCCGCTTACCAGAGGCGTCTCCACTTCCCCAATCTCGAGTTGATGGCTGTGAATCAGCCGGGCGCCAACTGCCGCCAACACAACGGCTGCGCAAGGTGCCCAGAACGAATCCCGCATGTAAAACGCGACAACCGGCGTGAACCAAGCCGCTACAGCGCAGAACTGGAGCAAGATCCGCCGGAGAGAACCCTTACGTCTACTCCAGGTCGCGACATAGCTGTTGGCCGCGAGTACCACGGCACCCGTCCCGACAGTCCCGACCATGTAGACGATCGCGAGAAAAAGAGCTCTCGAACCTGACACGGTTCGGGATCGAGGCACGGGACAAAACCTGCATGCGACAGCCGCCGCGGCAACCAACCCCAGCAAAACCGGCAACCAAGCCAAGACGGGTGAGCGAATGGGTTGTCCGTAGTTAGCGAATAGCCGCCCATCCACTTCCTTCAATTCGTCAGTCCCCGTCTCTTTAGCGCTGAGAAAGGCGGGCATTCGCAGTGTCAATCAGACCCTTCCTGGGGATGAGACCTTCTCTGGTGAAGACACCACAGCCCGGCGATTCGTTCCCAATGTTGAGAGCCGAAACTCGCGCGAGGGTCTGTAACGAAATAACCTTGCCATCTTGGTGGGGCGGCCAATCTTGGCTGCAAGCCGGCTTTCAGCCGGCTTTGGCGCGCTGAAAACGCGCCTGCAAGCACGATTGCCTACCAGCAGACGGAGCAACTCGCAGTCGCCTCAATTAAGCAGGGGCCGCCGGCGCCACCCCGGCTCCGGCGCGAGGCCCGCCGGGGTGGTAGACTGACAAAAGAATTTCACGGAAGGGCAGAGTCATCGGTGGTTCCCAAACGGTCCCCGGAACTGGTACGGTTCGGTGTCTTCGAAGTCGATTTCCGTTCCGGAGAGGTAAGGAAACAGGGCCGGAAAGTCAGATTGCAGGACCGGCCCTTCCAATTCCTCACGGTGCTCCTGGAACGCCCTGGCCAGACGATCACCCGCGAGGAACTGGCTCGGAGGCTTTGGTCCGAGCAGTCGCCGATAGGCGTCGACAACAGCCTGAATCTGGCAGCCAAGAAACTGCGTCAGGCTTTGGGCGACGATGCCGAATCGCCGCGCTTCATTGAAACGCTGCCGCGCCGAGGCTATCGTTTCATTGGACCGGTCGAAGCCTTGCCGACAGCGGAAGTCTGGGATATACCGCCAGCCTTCGCCGATGCCGAACCAATAGCTCCCCGCCCTTCGCGCCGCTGGTGGCTCGCGCTGCCGGCGGTAATCGCGTTCGGTCTGGTGGCTGTTCTATTGCTCGCACCTTCCCATCCGCCAAGCGTCGTGCGGACGGTGCAACTCACGCATACCGGGCGCGCCGAACTATACGCAGCCATCCTGACCGACGGCGCGCGTATTTATTTCAATGAGCGGTCCGGAGGCACCTGGTCCCTGGCCCAGGTTTCGGTGGAAGGCGGGATTCCGACGCCTGTTCAGGCGCCGCGCGGAGTCCCCGAGCTGCGAGCGATTTCGCCAAACCGGTCCGAGTTGCTGGTGAACATCGCCGTAAATAACGAAGAAGAGGCTCCGCTTTGGATCGTCCCTACGGCTGCTGGAGCGCCGCGGCGGCTGGGGAACGTGCTCGCGCACGCGGCTGTGTGGTCGCCGGATGGGCGCAGCATCGTTTATGGGCTCGGCCGGGCACTGTACCGCATGAACAACGAAGGGACGGATTCCCGCAAAATAGCCGACACTCCCGGCAAGCCGTACTTCATCCGGTGGTCGCCCTCCGGGCAAGCCGGCCTGCTGCGGTTTACGGTGGTCGACACCTTCTATTCCGTATGGGAATGTTCGCCCGAAGGCTCTGGGTTGCACCCCTTCCGGCCGGCGTCTAAAGCCGGAACGGGAGCCTCGCTGGGCGACATCGGCGCGGACTGGACACCCGATGGAAAGTACTTTCTGTTTGAGTCTTTGGGCGAGCGCGGCCTGGGCGTTTGGGCGGTTCGCGAAGCCAGAGATCCGTTCCACCTATTCGAGCGGCGTTCGTTACCGATCTATGCAACGCCAACCGAAGCGGGAGTGACGATTCCCAGCATGGATGGCAAGAGACTGTTCTTCGCCGGCGGCCAGGAGAGCCGCGAACTGGTGAGCTACGACGCCCAGCGCAATCAGTTTCTGCCATTTCTAGGGGGTGGCGCGTTGCGGAGCGTCGACTTTTCGAAAGATGGGCAGTGGGTGGTCTATGAGAACATCGGGGACGGCGTGCTGTGGCGCAGCCGGGCGGACGGCAGCGAGCCGCTGCAGCTTACCGCTCCACCGCTGCACGTTGCGGAGCCACAATGGTCGCCGGACGGGCAGCTCATTGCTTTCGCGGCGGGGCAAGTGGGCATAGCCCCCAAGCTATATGTGGCGCCGTCCGGCGGCGGAACCATGGAGGCAGTCTCGACTGCGCCATACCAAGTTGCCAGACCATCCTGGTCTCCGGACGGCCAGTCTCTGATGTTTGGCTGCTGGCGGCCGGAAGCCATGTCGGAATCGGCAGCCGTCTGCTTGCTGGACTGGAAAACGCGGCAGATCGTAGTGTTGGCCGGATCGCAGGGGCTTCTGCGGCCGGCGTTGTCGCCCGATGGGCGGTACGTCGCCGCGCTTGGCGCGAGCGGGACGCAGGTCGTGCTGTATGACATGCGCACACGCCAGTGGACCGCGTTGGCCAGCGGTGGAAACTATGGCATTCCTTTTTGGACCCGGGACAGCCGCCATATATATTTCGAGCAGGTGCTGGGAGACCCGGATCAACCGATCTTCCGCGCCAGCGCCGCCACGCACGCGGTGGAGCGGGCGATGAGTTCCCGGCAGATACCTCAATCGGGCTTTAGCGGATACACGCTGACGGGTCTGACTCCGGGCGGCGCGCCCATCGCCACGGTGCTACGGACCAACGGAGACCTTTACGCTTTGGATGTGGACCTGCCGTAGCGCGCACTTTGATTGAATGGGGCGTGCGACATCCAATCAATAACCGTTGTCCTCCGGCAAGTGCGGCGGAATCTCAAACAACCCCTGCGGAATCGACGACGGCAGGAAGGTGTTGGCGTCCGGGGCGGTCTGGCCGTCGGTTGCGAAGAAACCCGCTACTTGTTTCTGTGCCGCCAAGCCGATCAGTATAGCCTGCAAGCTCGGGAAACTCACGGTGCTGCCGGAAATGCCGATGAACAGCGCCAGGAATGGGTGCGGGTCCTGCGGCAGCGGCAACCCATCGGCCAGTGCGATGTCGTGCCGGTACTCCCACGTGGTGGGGTGGTTGGCAGCCTTGATCAGCCGCGTGGTCGCCATGTTGGGCATGGTTTCATCCTCGCGGGCTAACTGGAACAGGATTCGCTTATACGGCACACCCGGCAGCATGGAGTCCCCCATGTGCGGAGCCCAGTAGACCGCATCGCCCGGCGACTCGAGCCATTCGTAAAGCTCGAAGGCATTTTGAATCTGGATGGCGCCCGGCACATCGTTGACCAACACCGGCTGGTACGGAAACACGTAGTTGTCGTTGAAATCCGTGCCTTCGTTGAGCAGCGATGGCGTGCGCGTGGCCAGTAACGCCGCCGCCAGCGAATGGTACGACTGGCTCCAGCGCACGATATCCTCAACCGTGCCGCCGCCCACATTCAAAACCGAAGCCCGCACGGCCGGCTCCAGCGCGGAGAAGATGGTGCCATACATGGAGCCTAGCGATTCGCCTACGTAGTAGATCCTGGTGGCGTCCAGATCCGGCTTTCCATCGCCATTCACATCGATACCGCCTTGGATCGTGCGCACCAACGCCGAAAGGTCCAGCGCCGTCTGCCGCAAACAGTCGCGCAAAGCGACTTGTGCCGGGTCCATAGCCAGGCAGCCTTCATACGGTTCCAGCGTCCCACCGCCGTTCAGGTCGACGGTGCGCCCGCCCGCGGTCAAGGTTGTGACGTTACCCGAGCGGTCCGTCACGATAACCTGGCTCTGCGGTCCGAACCCATGCCCCACCGCATTGATGGCGATGGTGGCGAAACCGGCCTGCGCCAGCGTGGGGGCCACGGCCGTCGGCCCGCCCCATTGGCTATCGCCGAAGCCATGGCCGAAGATTACCACCGGATATCCCCCGGCGGGTTCGGGCGATGACGGCAGAAATACGTGGTAGTAGATCTCGTTGACCGAGCCGGGCAGCGCAACGCTCTGGCCCGTGGGCGTCCATGGGATCACTTGCTGGCTGTTCAGGAAGTTCGGCGAGGCGAACGATCCGAACCAAATCGCGCCGATGCCTTGAAACAGCACGTTATCGATAGGCAGCGTCACGTCCACAAACTGGACGGGATTGATGGACACCTCCTCGTGCAGCACCAGCGAGGCGATGTTCGAATACTGGATCAGCGTGGGCGGCTGGGCCGGCACCGGAGGCTGGGTGACGTTCGCCAGTTGGGCGTAGGCCCCCTCCATCCAGTTGGTCACGTTCATGGTGGTGAACAGGGATGCACTTACGATATTGGCCGGCGCAAGCTGCGCGGCCACGCCGTTTACGGCTTGCGACAGCTCGCTGCAATAGACGGTCGGCGTGATGCCCGAGCCCGGCTGCACGCAAGCCGTATACCCCGGGTCCGCCTGCACCGGGTCGCCCGCCAAATCGCGGATGACGTCGGTGACCACGATCGCGTATTGCCGATGCTGGTCCAGGTTGCCATCCGGCTTGCCGTAGAGCGTATTGGTGGTGGGGTCGTAAATCATCTGCGTCAGATACAGCATCTGGCCGGTAAAGTTGATCCCGCTCTCTTCCTGGGTCAGGTTGTCGAGCGCCACGTAGTAGACGGCGTGGTGGATCGAGTTCACGTCGACGGGTCCCGAGAAATTCACCGTGATGCGCGGCGCCGTTTGGAAGCCGTCGATCTGATTGATCAGTTGCACGTCCTGGCAATCGCTGGGAGCCGTGGTGCAATCGGGCATCGGCAGGTTAACACGGATGCCGTTCTTCTGGGTACTGTCGGGCGTAGTCAGAACGTCGGTCGGGTAAGGGCCGACCGTGGGGTCTTGAGGATTCCAGTTTACGGTGACGCCGCTGGCTGGCAGCAGCGGCGCGAATGAAAGAAGGATAAGTGTGAAGGTGAACGCAACTCGGCGCATTTTGTAAGGATACAACATGCCCTCGCCTATTCGCTCAATATCGGAAACGGCTCCGCAATCTCCATCTCCAACAACCGCGGGTCGAGCAGCCTTTTCGTATCCACATTGCCCATGGCCGAAAGCATGTTCTCCTTCAGATGCGGATACTCTTTCTCCAATTCGCCGAAGATCCCGCGCAGCGACCGCCGCACGGTGCCCGTGCGCAGGGAACAATCGCATGGGGTCAACGGTATGGCGCGCGCTTCGGCATAGGCGCGGGTGATGTCCTCGGTCACGAAGACCAGCGGACGGATCAACCGGAATTGCCGGTCGCGCGAGTGGGTGATGGGCGGGAGCGCACTCAGGCGTCCCGTGAACAGCGCATTTCGGAGGAGCGCCTCGCAAAAGTCGTCGGCGGTGTGCCCGAAGGCGATGACATTGGCGCCCAGACCGGAACAGATCTCGTAGACCGCCCGCCGTCGATAGCGGCTGCACAGGTCGCAACCATGGCCCGGCTGTTCTTCCAACAGGCGCAGCGACGGCTTATCGCGATAGTAGGTCCAGGCCACGCCGCGCGCTTTCAGGTACTCGCCCAGCGGCTCGATGGGGCGCAGGAATTTGCCCTGCTCCACGGTAAACGCGCAGACCGAAAAATCGATGGGCGCGCGTTCCGCCAGCAGCAGCAGCGCCTCCAGCAGCGTTACGGAGTCCTTGCCGCCCGAGAGCGCCACGGCCACCCGGTCGCCGTCGCGAATCATCTTGAAGCGGTGGATGGCCTCGCCCACCTTGCGCAGCAGTGTCTTTTCGAGTTCCACGTAGTTTGATTATACCGGGCGGGCCGGTTTCGCTTTCGCCTGCCTGGCCAACAGGGTGCTTATTGCGCTACGTGCATGTCACGCCACAGGATTTACAGCGCGAGTTCCACACGGCTCGCCGGAACGCCAGCCAGCCACATCGGGGGTTGCGCTGGGTGTGCGACATGGAAGTGACGGAAAAGGGGCAGGCTGTGGCATGGAGCATAATCTAGAAGTATGCTATACTTCCAGACAATATGCCGGAAACCGAATCTCTCCCTAGGCCGTGGAGCGGACCGCAGAAGCCATCGGCACGGATCTCGCCGCCCGCCACCAGCAAGAGAT
>Ga0070761_10000488_pt1 | contig 25601 bp, 20 predicted proteins | sample HubBroMetageREF1_FD_66724 | JGI IMG/M metagenome (GOLD analysis project Ga0070761, IMG submission 66724) | Reference soil microbial communities from the Hubbard Brook experimental Forest, New Hampshire, USA - Hubbard Brook CCASE Soil... | ecosystem: Environmental > Terrestrial > Soil >... | reverse complement strand
AGCGAGAGCAAGGAAAAAGGCCGCATCATCGCCACCAACAACATCTATAACACGCTGGGAATGCTGCTCGCCACGGCGGTGTTCTATGCCTGCAACGACGGGTTGCACATCAGCCCGCCGCACATCATTTTGATCTTCGGATTTGTCAGCGTAGCGATCACGGTCTACATCGTGACGGTAGTGGACGATTTCCTGATCCGCTTTCTGCTCTGGTTCGTCACCCACACGATCTTCCGCATCCGCATCGTCGGCCAGGAGAACGTGCCGTTCCGCGGTCCGGCGCTGCTGGTCTCGAATCACATGTCGCACGTGGATGGCTTCCTGGTGGGCGCGTGCGTGCAGCGCTTCATCCGCTTCATGGTGTGGAAACCGTACTACGAATTGAAGGCGCTGAACTGGTTTTTCCGCAAGACTAAAGCGATTCCTGTCGGAGGCGGGCGCGATGCGGTGCGTGCGATTCAGGCCGCGCGCACGGAGTTGGCCGCCGGGCACGTGGTGTGCATCTTCGCGGAGGGCGCCATCAGCCGCACGGGAAACATCCTGCCGTTCAAGCGCGGCATGGAGAAGATCGTGGAAGGCACCGATGTGCCGATTATCCCGGTGCATCTCGATCGTTTGTGGGGCAGCATCTTCAGCTTCGAACGCGGCCGTTTCTTCTGGAAATGGCCCAAGCGCATTCCGTATCCGGTGACGGTTTCGTTTGGCAATCCGATGCCGGCGAATTCCACCGCGCATGCAGTGCGGCAAGCCATACAGGAACTGGCGGCGGAAGCTACGGCGCATCGCCAGACCGCGGCCGATACGTTGCCGCGCCGCCTGATCCGCAGCGCGCGCCGCAATTGGAACCATTTCGCGATGGCCGATTCCACGGGCCGCGAGCTGACTTACGGGCGCATGCTCACAGGCGGCGTGCTGGTGTCGAAGTGGGCGCGCACGCTGCGCGACGAAGAAATGATCGGGGTGCTGCTGCCTTCCAGCGTGGCGGGTGCGCTGGTGAACGTGGGGATCACGCTGGCGGGGCGCGTTCCGGTGAATCTCAACTTCACGGCGGGGCCGGAAGCGATGGCCGCCGCGCGCGAGCGCTGCGCGATCCGCACGGTGGTGACATCGCGCGTGTTTCTGGCGAAGGCGAAGATCGAAGCGCAAGAGGGCATGGTCTTCGTGGAAGACATCCTGGCACGGGCCAGCAAGGTGGCGCAAGTGCGTGCGCTGCTGACCGCGCGGTTCGCGCCGGCGCGGCTGCTGGGCGGCGCGGCGCGGCCCGACTCGATGGCGACGGTCATCTTCTCGAGCGGCAGCACGGGCATCCCGAAAGGCGTGATGCTCTCGCACTATAATGTGCTGGCGAATATCGAGGCGATGGCGCAGCTTTTCTGGATCGGCGAGCGCGACCGCATCGTAGGCGTGCTGCCCTTCTTTCATTCGTTCGGATACACGGTGACGATCTGGTTCCCGTTGATCGCCGGATGCGGCGTGGTCTACCATCCGAATCCTACGGACGCGAAGGCCATCGGCGAACTGATCGCGAAATATCAGGCGACGTTCCTGCTGTCGACCCCCACTTTCTGCGCGACCTACACGCGCAAGTGCTCTAAGGAAGAGTTGGCCAGCCTCAGATTCGTGCTGGTGGGCGCGGAGAAGCTGCGCGAACCCATCGCTTCCGCGTTCCGCGGAAAGTTCGGCGTGGAACTGCTCGAAGGATACGGCTGCACCGAAATGGCGCCCGTCGTCGCCGTGAACGCGCCCAATTTCCAGGCGGGCAAGGATTCGCAAACGGGCAACAAGCCCGGTACAGTGGGGCATCCGATGCCCGGCGTGGCGGCGCAGGTAGTGGACCCCGCTACGTTCGCGCCGCTCGGGCCCAATCAGGCCGGGCTGTTGCTAGTGAAGGGGTCGAACCGCATGATCGGTTACCTGGGCGAGCCGCAGCGCACCGCCGAGGTGCTGCACGATGGCTGGTACGTCACTGGCGATATCGCGGCCATCGACGACGAAGGGTTTATTCGCATCACCGACCGTCTCTCGCGGTTCAGCAAGATCGCGGGCGAGATGGTGCCGCACTTACGAATCGAAGATGCCATCGCCAATGTGTTGGGAGCCGCGCCCTGCGCGGTGACATCGGTTGCCGACGACCGGCGCGGCGAGCGGCTGGCCGCGCTGTATGTGCACGAAATGGAGCCGGCGGAACTGTGGCAGAAGCTCGCGGAGACGGATCTGCCGCGTTTGTGGATTCCCAAGCGGGAGAACTTATATCGCGTCGAAGCGCTTCCCCAACTCGGCACAGGAAAGCTTGATCTGCGCGGATTGAAGATGCGCGCGGAAGAGTTAGTGGCGGCGGAAGTAGCCGCTGCGCGTTTGTGATGGGAGGGCACCATGGAAATCGTCCTCATCATTGGCTTAATCGTTGTGTTGCTGATCCGGTGGTCGCTTCTGAGGGACCGCATGGCGGCGATGGAGTCGTCCATCAAGGAACTGACTGGGCGCGTTGACGCGCAGAGCCAGTCTTTAGCGGAGATGCACCGCAAGAGTCAGGCGGTAGCGCCGCCCGAGGCGGTGGCGCCGCCCGTTGTACCCGCTCCGCCGCCCGAGCCGCCGCCAAACCCGGGGAGCGGGCTTCAGCCCGCGCGGGGCTTAAGCCCCGCTCTTCCCCGTGTCGAGCCTGCGCCCATCGCATCGCCTGCGCCTCAGCCCGTTGCCGCCCCACGGGAATGGGAGACCATCCTGGGCGGAAGCTGGCTCAATAAAATCGGCGTCTTCGTCCTGGTAATCGGGCTGGCGCTGCTGCTGGGCTACTCGTTCACGCAATTCGGACCACTGGGGCGCGTGGCCATCTGCCTGGCGGCGAGCCTCTCTTTGCTGGCTGCGGGCGCGATTTTCGAATCCAGGGAGCGCTACCAAATCTTCGCGCGCGGCCTGCTGGGCGGCGGCTGGGCGGGACTCTACGTGACGGTCTACGCGATGCACGCGGTGGAGGCGGCCCGCGTGATCGAAAGTCCCGTGGTGGGCGCCATCCTGCTGCTGGCAGTGGCCACCGGGATGATTGTGCATTCGCTGCGCTACCGCTCGCAGACAGTCACCGGACTGGCGTATTTCGTAGCCTTTGGCACGCTGGCGATCACCGATATGACTTCTCTGCCGTTCCTGGGGCTGGTCCCGCTGGCGGCATCGCTGCTGTACGTGGCGCACCGCTTCCGGTGGACGCGCATGGCGATGCTTGGGCTGATCGCCACCTGCGCAGTGGTCGTCATGCGCGGCGACAGCGGCGCGCCGCTATGGCAGGCGCAGACCATCTTCGCCGTCTATTGGCTGCTGTTTGAAGCGTTCGACGTGTTGCATCCGGAGGCGCGGCTGTTGGCGCTCAACGCCGTCGGCTTTCTTGGGTTGTCGGTGCTGAAGTGGCAGACTGCCGCGCCGGATCTGCTCTGGATTCTGCTTGCGGCGACGGCGGGCGCATACGTAGTGAGTGCCGCGGCGCGCATACGCACCGGCAAATGGCACGGCGCAGCCACGCTGACGGCGGCGCTGGCTGCGGCCGCCATCTTCCTAAAGCTCGACCATCAATGGATCGCGTCGGCGCTGGTGGTGGAGGCGGAGTTGTTTTACCTGGCCGGAATCAGGCTGCGCGCGCCGTATCTGCGATGGCTGGGCACATCGCTGTTCGGCGTGGAGGCCCTGCGGCTGCTTGCGAGCGACATGTTCGCGCTGCCGGCCGGCCAATGGGTCCCGGTGGCGTCGCTGGATGCCGTGGTCTTCTATGCGAACCGCGCGTTGTACACCTCGGACGAGTTCTATGGCTTCGCGGGAGCAGCGGCGCTGGCCCTCGTGATTGGCAATAAGACGGAGGAGCCATACCGTAGCGTAGCGTGGCAGACAGCGGCGGCCGGAGCGTTTGCCTTCGGCTGGTGGCGGCGGCTGTTCGATTTTCGCTTACAGGCATACCTGTTGCTGGCAGTCGGACTCGTCGGGACCGCTGTTGAAACGCGCGAACTGCCGCTCGCCGTCGCAGCCGGCGTCTGCTACGCGGCTGTCTTGTGCGCGCTGTGGTCCGGCGCGGATCGCTTTGCAGAAGACGAATGCACGCTGGTGCGGCTGAGCGGCGCGGGCCTGGCGGTGGCGGCGCTGATGGCGCTGGTGTGGCGGCTTGCGCCGGGCGAATATCTGGGCGTCGCCTGGATGGCGCTGGCGGTAGCGGTCCTGGAACTCGGAATGCTGCGATTGCCCGACGATTTCCGGCGCACGGCATACGCGGCTACCGCGTTGGGCGCGGGCCGCGTCTGGCTGTTCAACGTGACCGGCATTCATAACTCCGGCGCGTGGGATCTTCGGCTGATGCCCTTATGGGCCGCGCTATTGGCTTACGCCGTCGCCGTGCGTGCGCGCCACGAGGAAGGCGGTATCGTATCGATCGGGGCGTCCAGCATCGGGCTGGCGTTCGGGGTGGTGGCGTTGTGGGCTTTGCTGCCGGGGCCGACGCTGGCAGCGGCATGGGCGGCGGCAGCGTTGGTGCTGTTGCTCGCGGCGCGGCAGTGGAAGCGCGAAGTGCTAAGCTGGCAAAGCTGCGCCGTCGCGGCGCTGGCGTATGCTCTTGCCATGGCCAATCTGCCGGATACCCCGGCGGTGGTGTGGCCGGCAGCCGCCGCTATCGCCTGCTTCTACGCCGCGCAACTTGTGTCGCCGCGAGACAGCCGCCGGCGTCTGTACTTCTCGCTCATGGCCACGACCTTGACCACGCTGCTGCTGTACTACCGGATCTCCGGCAGCCTGCTGACGGTGGCCGGCGGGGCGGAGGGCGTGATCCTGCTGGCTTCCGGCTTTCCGCTGCGCGACCGGGTGCTCCGCGTATCCGGCCTGGCGCTGCTGCTGGCCTGCATCTTGAAGCTGTTCGTATGGGATCTGCGCCACCTGGAGACATTGCCGCGCATCTTCTCGTTCATCGTGCTGGGAGTGATTTTGCTGGCGGTATCGTGGATTTATACAAGGTTCCGGGAGCGCGTGGCGAGGTTTCTATAGCCCATTGCCCACCGGGTTCGAACTCCGCCTGGGCCCGGGCCGCCGTGCAGCCAAAATTTGTCGAAAATAAAACCTCATGCTTTGTCGAAGACGCGCCGATAAGGTACATGGAACATAAGATAGGAACCAAAAAATGAAAAATAGATGCATTTATGCAAGTGTATTGTCCGCCTTCGCGTTTCTCGGAACCGCGAACGCTCAGACCAGCGGGGGAAACTTGGGCGTTAGCGCCAATGTGCAGGGCTCCATCAACCTGACCTTCGTAACCGACAGCAGCGGGATTGGGGTCACCGGGACGACCACCAGCACGGCCTCGTTGCCGTTCTCAAACGTGCAAATGTACGGCGGCTCGGTGCCCACCAATGTGACCAAGACGCTCAATGGCATCACGTCGTTCGCTTTGGCCACGCCGTTCGACGTGCGTGTGGATATTGCGAATTCCGCCAGCGCGAACTATGCTCTGACGGCGCTCCTCGCCACGCCCGACGCCACCAACGTGTGGACGATCGGCGCGACCGATATCTCGGCCGGAGTGACCGCGTCCACCCTGACCTCCACGGGCGCATACACGACGGCCGTGCCTTATACCCTCAAAGTCGTCGTGCCGGCTTCTGAAGCGGCCGGTTCGGTTTCAAACAGCATCGGCTTCACTGCGACCGCTAACTAACTTCCGGCTCGGCGCACAGGGGGCCAATCCTGGCTGGACCGGAAACGGCCGAGCCAGTTTGGATTCTCGATGACATCTAAACACAGCGCTCTATTCCGGCTATCGATCCTGGCGTTGCTTGGCACTCGCGGAGCCCTCGGGCAGCCGGCCGGTCATCCGCGCGCCATTTCACCGGCGGCGGCCGCTCCGGGGGCGCCCAGGATAACCATCCTTCCAGCCGCCACCGGCGCGCTGGTAAGGGACCAGGGCGCCGGCAACGCCTCCCTCGACCTCGGTTTGGTCTCCTATTTCAAAGGCGCTTCAGCTCCGGGCGAAAGCAGCCGGAAGACCTCAAGGTCGTTGGTGATTTCGACGCGCTTCGCACTGAAGGTCGACTGTCCGGGAACGCCGTGGCCCTCCCGCGTAAACGTCAGCATGGCGCGCATGGATGCGGCGTCTTCGCATGCCATTGCCATCGACGGGACGACATTGGGGTCCGTGGCGCAGACTTTGGTACAGTCTATGGCCTGCGGTTCCACCGGCGAGCACCGCCTGGACGTGGAGGTTCCGGTTTCTACGCCGGCCGGTTCCATTGGAAGCACCGTCGCATTCATGGCCACGCTGAGGTAACCGATGAAATTCGGATCCGGGCTTGCCATTCTCGCCCATGCCGCACTGTCGTCCATCGCCTGCGCCCAGACACCGCCGGCGCAGCCCTCCGCGGAGGGCGATGCACCGCAGGTTTCCATCGCCCTTTCTCCAGCGATCGTCATGGTGCGCTGCAAACTGGGCCAAAGCTCTACGCAAACCTTGACCATCGTCAATCGCACGCCCAACGAGGTGAGTTTTAGCGTGGCTACCGAGGATGTAGTGGTGCGCGATGGCAAGCGATCGTTTTCGCCCGCCGGGCAGATTGCCAGCGGCATTGCCGCGAGTTCGGTGGCGGCGCCGGCTTCGCTGGTTGTGAAGCCTGGCGAGGAAAGGTCCGTGCAGGTTACCCTTACTGTTCCGCCCGCGACCGCGCAACGCGCCGTGGTAACTTTCTTTCGAGCCCGCCTGATCGCTCCCGGCAATGGCGCCGTCGGCTTAGGCGCTTCCTTGGGCACCCTCATTACCTTTAACGCATCCAGCGATTATCGGGTGGAGGCCGGACCCCTGCAGGCCTCGCCCCAAACCTCCACAGCGAACGTGATCCTTTCCGAAGAGTTGCACAATAGCGGTTCCGAACCGGTGATACCCAATGGCGTAATCGCGGTCCTGAACACATCCGGAAAGCGTGTGGCCAAGGCCCTTTTCCCTCGCCAGCGTCTATTGCCGGGGGAACGGCTGCTTTTTGCCGCCACCAACCCAGCGCAACTCGCTCCCGGGCGCTATCGTACCCTCTCGTCCTTTGAATTCGAAGGGAAGGTCCTGAACTTTGCCGGCGAATTCACTATTCCGGAATAGACGGCTGGCTGTGCTTTGGGGGCTTTCATGTTGTCCCACATTGGCGGCGCAGGTTCGTACAGTCGACCCAGGCAAAACCATCACATTCGAAGTGCCCGGGGCCACCGCGGCCTTCAGTCTGGATGCATTCCTCGCCGAGGCCACCGCCGCCGATGGGCAGGTCTCGGTGCAGGGCAACGTACCGGGCGCCACTCACATCGTGGTGATTACCCCTTCGGGACCCCAGACCTTTGAAATTGTTGTGCCCAAGCCACCCCCGCGTTATCCCCCCGGTTTCGTGATGCCGGCCGGCGCCGGAGACTTGGCCCAGAGCGGTTATTACGAAGGACGTTATTACTCGAGTCCCGCCGAAATCCAGGACCAGTTCGACTTTCTGAGAATCGACGGCGACGATCGGACCCACATGCATCTCGTGGAAACCAGCCTGATGGGAGCCCCCGATCTGGGGCAGCCCAGAATAGCGTTGTCCTCCGCGACCTACGAGGTCGTCACGCCGACCCGGGATGTCACGCTATTCGACCAGTACGTGGACGAATCCCAGCTCACCATCGACGGATCGATTATCCGTGGGATCCACGTGCTTCAAGACAACTGGTTCGTGCACGCCGGCTACACCAGCGTGGCGACCTTTGACGGGCTGTTCCTGCCCGTCCAGCCGGAGCTCGTAGCCGGCGGCGGATACCGCTATCCGCTCACCGCGGATTCTTCGATCACGGGTTCGTTCTATAACATCCGGGTTCCCACTTCGGATCTGCTAGGCCGCTCGGGCAGTGTCGGCGATGTGAGATACAAATACAGTCCCCGGGAGACTCTCTGGCTCACTGCCGACCTCGGCATCAGCCATGGCATCGGAGGCGCGGGACGGCTCCATTACATTACCGGGCGCGATACCATTCTGGCCCTGGTGCGGTATATGCCGCTCGGCTTTGCTTCTCTGGGCGCTAACAATTTGCGGGGTCTGCATACGGACTTCTCCTGGGCGCGCCATGTCACAAGTAAATTCGAAACCGGCCTGACGTTTTACAGCAACAACCTGACGCTGCCGGGCCTGCGGGAAACGACCGTCTCCGGTGCGGCCAACCTCCGCTATCAGATCGCCACGCACTGGGCCGTTACCGGCGGGGCGCTGGCATCCAATCTTCAGGCCAAGTTGCCGCCGGGCCCCACCATTCGAAGTTACACCCTGCCCGCCGGCCTGGCTTTCTTTTCGCAACATTTCGGGGCCACCGGACAATATCAGCTCGGAGTCACTCCCGGGCAAGACAACGGTGCCAGGCAGTTCCGGACTTCCCTGCGGTCGGGTTGGGGCGCCTTCAGCTTCACCGGCTATGCGGAACGCGATACCAAGGCTCCCACCTTGAGTTTCATATTCACCCAAGTGACGGGATTACAGCAGGCTCTGGAGCAACAGAGTATTCAGGCGGCCACCGTCCAGCAAGTGGACCAGCTCTTGTCCACCGACGCTTTCCTTATCGCGGCCGGATACATAAAGGGCGCCACCATTAACTTGGTTCCCGTGCGTATTCAGGCCGGCGGGACGGCGGACTGGTCGAGCCAGGGATTACACAAGAAACATTTGACTTACAGTTTCTTGTACAACGACAATCAGTCCCTTCTGGGCAGTACGCAAGATGTCGGACATACTCTGTCCTACTCTCAGAGCGTCACACGTGCGGACGATGTTTCGCTGTCGTGTTCGATCTTGGGCGTGAAGAATCCCGGACAATCCCTGGTATACTCGCCGGTTTGCTTCGTTGCCTTGCGGCATCGTTTCCAACACGTACCCGCCTTCATCGCACCGGAACGGCACGGAACCATCGTCGGCAACGTCTTTCGGGACGACCAGTCTAAGGGAGCTTTGGAACCGGGCATGCCGCCCATGTCCGGCGTCGAGGTCGCGCTGGACGATCGCCGCCGCACGCTGACCCGCGCGGACGGTTCGTACCGGTTCCCCAAGGTGCCCCGCGGTAAACACAAAATTGTGGCGACCTACCATTCCGAGCAGCCGTTCTTCTTCACCACGCCATCCAGCCTGGATGTGGATGAAGACGCCACGGCCGATTTCGGCATCGGCTATTCGCTGTCCGGTTTACTGGGCCAGGTGCTGAACGACGCCGGGCGCGGCGTAGCCGGAGTTGCCATCGCGATCCGCAGTGGAGGACGGCAGTGGATCGCCGCGACCGACGCGGACGGAAGCTTTTTCGTGTCGTCTCTGGCTGCGGGCGACTATGAAGTCCGCGCGGATGAGGATTCCTTGCCGGCGGGTTATTCCGCGGAGCCTCTCGATCCGCAACGGGTCGTAGTGGGGGCGTCCTCTCCGGGCAAGGCCGCTTTCACCGTACGGGCGTTGCGCAGCATTTCAGGGCGAGTGTCGATCTACGACTCGGCGGCGGGCCGCTATGTGCCGGTGGACGGGGCGCGTGTAATCGTCGCCGAACCCGCTTTAGTCGCCGTGACCGACCCCCTGGGACGGTATCTCTTCCGCAATCTCGCGACGGGGTCCTACACCATTTCAGTGCGAGACGAAGCCCGCACGCCTGCCCGCACGGTGCGCTTAGGCGCCCAGCCGATCGACCTGACGGCTGTGGATTTTCAGATAAGCAGGGCCGCCCCCGCGGATGTACCATCGCCCGAAGCGGCTCCGGCGAAACCTTAGAGCCACCGGACGCTGCTACGGACCGCCGGATGATCCTGCTCACCGGTGGCCTGCATCGGGAAGCTGTTAGTCCTCAGTCGCTGCCGCTCTTGGCTGCCCCACGCGAATGGGAAACCATCCTGCGCGGAAGCTGGGTCAACAAAATCGGCGTCTTCGTGCAGGGGATCGGCCTGGCGCCGCCGCTGCGCTACTCATTCACGCAATATGCGACGGCGGTGGTGGGCGTAGGCCGCGCCTGGCTGTTCACTTCAACGTGACCGGTCTTCATCACTCCGATCCGTGGGATCCCCGATTGATGCCCCCTGTGGGCCGCGCTATTGGCTTACGCAATCGCTTTACGCGCACGCCGCCAGGAAGGGTGGCACGATCCTGATGGGGGCCTCAACAGTCGGACTGGCGTTCGGGTTCGTGGCGTTGTCGGCGTGGCGCCGGTGCAGATGGTGGCCGCGCCTTGGGCGGGCGGTGGCGTGGCTCTGCTGCTGGACGCGGCTATGGAAGATCGAGGCGCTAAGCTGGCAGAGTTGCGCAGCCGCGGCGCTAGCCTACCTTCTGACGATGGCCAATCTGCCGAATACCACCGCCGTAGTGTGGCCAGCCACCGCTGCGATTGCCTGCTTCGACGCCGTGCGGCTTGTGTCGCCGCGCGACAGCCGCAGGCGTCTGTACTTTCGGTGCTGGCGACGACGCTGCTAACATTGCTGCTCTATTACCGGCTGCTGCTGGCGAGCATCCTGAAGCTGTTCGTTTGGGACCTACGCCGGTTGGAGACGCTACCGCGCATCTTCAGTTTCATCGTGCTGGGAGCAATTCTGTTGGGCGTTTCGTGGATCTAAACAAGGTTCCGGGAGCGGGCGGCAAAGTTCCTATGAGCGTATGCGAGCGAAGTTCGTCGGGGGCGAAACGCCTGGTCCGATCTACATGAACTCCAGCCAGGCGATGGCAACCGCCATTAGCAGGAAAGACGAGACGAACGGAATGCGCCACTTGCGGCCGGATTCCTTGGGCTTAAAAAGGATGACCGGCGGTTTCTCGCCCGGCTTCGATTCCGCGATCTCTTCCCCGCTTTCCGTCACAGCTTCTTCCACAGCCTGCGCCGCCGCTACGGGCGCCGCGGAGGGCTCCTGCTGGCCGGGTGCGGTCGGCGCGGGTTCTGCTGCCGGCTCCGCCACCCGCGGTTCGGGTTTGTGCATCACGATGACGTGGTTTTCCGGCTCTGGCTCCGCTTCGGCCCCGGCTGGAGGTTCCGGCGCTGGAGGCGTGTGCACCGTTGCGACGGGTTCGGGTTGCACGTGCGCCGGCGCCACCGGTTCCGGTTCGACATGCGCCGGCGAGGGCGCCGGCATGGGTGCGGCAACAGGCTCGGGCGCGGCGTGCATCTGGGCGGCGGGCGGCGCGGGATCGGGCGGCGGCGCGGGCGTCACTCGCGGCGCGGGTTTCTCGAACAGTTGGCCGATGCCGGCGATCAGGTCGAGTACGCTTTGTTCGGCGCTGGTCGATTTTTGGCGCAAGCCCGTGATCGTTTCGATGGGTTGAACTACGGGCGGCGGCGCTTGCGCCTGACGCTGTTGCAAGCGGTTCTCGAGGGCTTGCCAGACGCGGTCGACGGCCCGGTCGACGGTTTCTTCCGCGCTGTGTTGCAGCTTCTGTTCCAGCGCCTCTACGCGGGCTTCTAGAAGAGTGGCATATTGCAGGGCTTTCTCCAGGTCGGGAGAGCGGTCCCGTGAGCGGGCTTCCAGGTCGTGGATTTCCGCGGCGAGCTTGGCCTCCAGGGAATGCCGCAGGCCGGCGACGGCTGAATTAATCTGGGCGGGAATATTTTCCGCGGCTCGCTCCGCCCGCATCCGGGATTCGAGCTCTTCGATCTGACCGCGATGCCGAGCCTGTAACGATTCCAATTCCGTGGCGACACCGGCAGTGACTTGGGCAGCGTGCTGTTCGAGACCGGACAGGCGATCCGCCACGCCGCGGCCACTGGTTTCGAGGCGGGCGTCAATGGCGGTCAGGTCCGCCTGCACCTTTGCCAGGGTCTGCTCGATCGCCGGCGTTTTGGATTCGGCGGCCACTTGCTGGCGGAGTTGTTCTTGGGCCTCGCTGAAGCGCGCCTGGGTCTGCTGGATTTGCGCGCCGTGGCGCTCCTCAATGGCCTGTAACTCTACGGCCATGCGCGCGTCCAGGGACTCCCGCACGGCATCCACGATAGCCTTGATCTTAGGCGGCAGTTCCTCCTGCAATACGGTCAACTTCTGGTCCAGCGCGCCGACCTGTTCGGCATGATGCCGCAGATGCTCGTCGACCACCTGCTGGAATCCTCCGGCAGTGGGCATCTCCGCGCGCAACGCAGACAGCGCCCGCTCCAGACTGGCCGCCCGGTCGGCAGCCTGCTGGTCGCCGGCCGAAATTCGCGCGTCCATGGAGGCTTCCACCGCCTCCACGATCTGCCTGATCTTGGGAGGCAGTTCCTCGCGTAGCGTGGTCAATTTCGTTTCGAGTTGCTGCAGCGCCTGTTGCAGCGGCGCGGTCTGGCTCTGTTGGTGTTCCGCTAGGCCGCGCATCTCCGCGGACAGCTTGCCCGCCAGCGCCTCAACCTCGACTCGCAGATTCTCCTGGAGTTCCTGCAACCGCTCGGGTGCGACGCCAAGCGACGATACACGGTTTTCCAGCTCCGTCAGTTCCAGCGAGACGCGCGCCTCCATGGATTGCCGTACGGCCTCGACGATCTCGCGGAACTTCGCCGGCAGTCCTTCCTGCAGCGCGGAAAGCTTCCGGTCAATGCCGGAAACCTGCTCGGCACTGGATTCCTGGGCCGCCGCCACGTAATCGCGAACCTGGGCTTCGATCTGTTGAATCGCCGTTTCGACGGCGTTGGTCTGGGCGGCTGTGTGCGTATCCACAGCCTTCAAATCCAGGGCGACCTGGGCGTCGATCTCCGCCAAGCGCCGGTCCACTTGCCCGACGTGCTCGGTGAGACGGGCTTCCAACGCCACAATCACCTTCTCGAGTACGCGTCCGTCCAAGCCCTCGCCGAACTTCAAGAGGGCATTTTTTTCAATCGTCTGTGTGTGGTCTTCCACTTTTCTGAGCCTTTCCGCCAGGGGGCCAAGGTCGGTCATGCCATCCCCCCGGGTTTTAGAGGGTCCTTGTGCGAGTTTCATCGCCACGCCGAACAAGAGACCATCGCCAAGTGCCAGCGCGAAACTCTTGAGGAACGAAGACTGACTGGACTTCTCCATAAAACATAATTACCACGGAATGTTTCAATTTATAAAGAAGAATCTTCGCTTTTATCCTCGCAAATCGTTGAATCCCGCCGCTCTAAATGCAGTTACACGTGCCCGAGTGTCCTCTTCGATTATAGTGCCAAAATGGCTTCCGCGCGCCACTTGTTATCCAAGTTGTTATCCTTAGCCAATGGATTGGATGGGCTCGTTGATCGATTGGCACGTGTTTGGCGTGATTGCCGGCAAAGTCACGTTGGCGTATCTGCTGGCGCTGCCCATCGGACTGGAACGCGAACATGTTCAGCACAGCGTGGGGCTGCGCACGTTTCCGTTGGTGGCCATGGCGAGCTGCGGTTATGTGCTGCTGGCCGGTATGGTGGCCGACCCCGGCACGGAGGCGGCTCGCTCCCGAATTATCCAGGGCCTCACCACCGGCATTGGCTTCATCGGCGGCGGGGCCATCATGCGGGGCCGGGGGAACGTCCACGGCACGGCCACGGCCGCCAGCATATGGAATACGGGTGTGATCGGCGCCGCGGTCGCCGGATCGCATTTCGAGATCGCGATCATTTTGAGCCTTATAAACTTGATCACGCTGCATCTTCTGGTCCCGGTGAAGGAGCGTGCTCAAGCCGGGCATAAGGCGCCGAAATGATACTGAAAGCCGGGTTGACCTTTCGCGAACCACATAAGGCCGAAACCTATGCCGAAGCGCTGCGGCAGGCCGGCATCGAGCCGGTTTTGATTCCTCCAGAAGATCCCCGGCGGATGGCCGGCTTGCAGGGTTTGCTGTTGAGCGGTGGGACGGATGTCAATCCGGCGCGTTACGGCGCCACGCCGCATCCCGATTTAGAAACGCCGGACGACGCGCGCGACGAAAAGGAGATCTGCCTGCTGGACGAAGCTCTCGCCGCAGATCTGCCGGTGTTGGCGATCTGCCGAGGCATGCAACTGTTCAACGTGGCGCATGGCGGCACCCTGATCCAGCATCTGCGGAACTCCGCGGTGCATAGCGTGCCCGGCGGCGATAAGGCACTGCCGGTCCACGAAATTCTGGTTGAGCCGGACACGCGCCTGGCGGCCATTCTGGGTGAAGGCGTCCATGCGGTCAATTCGCGCCATCATCAGGCTGTCGAGCGGGTCGGCACCGGCTTGCGGGTGACGGCCAGATCCACACCGGATGGGGTGATCGAAGCACTGGAACGAAGCGATCGCCAGTTCGCGTTGGCCGTGCAATGGCATCCGGAGGATCAGGTGCGGCAGGATGCAGGGCAAAGGAAGCTGTTTGAGGCATTTGCGGCGGCGCTGGCGAGTCCGCGCGAATAGAGGGATGGCCCGATACAGGGTGGCCGACACAAGCGAGCTTACTGCAGCCGCGGACGGTTCTGCTCGTTCAGCACCAAGCCGTCGAAAATGGCCAGGACCTGCTTGCGATAGGTGTAAACGCGCTGCAGGTTCTCCCGGAACGCTGCCTCGAAATCGTGCGCCCTCATCCATTTGTCGAGCAGTGGCCGGGGCACGTCGATATCCTGCCGTAGGGCTTCAACGGTATGGCCGCGCAGGAAAAGTCCGTAAAAGAAGGCCGCCTCGCGTTGCGGGGCCAGTGGATCGTATTCGTCTCGTACCGTCATAAACACGGTCTGGAAAATGCCAGTATAGCCGCGCCGCCCGGATTCGCGCAAGTCCCCCCTCCCAGGCAAGCCCCTTTTCCTCATTCCCACCTCCTCTAAGGATAGCCTGAGCCAACATCTCGCGTGTGGCCCGTCCAGTCCGGGTAGGGCCATTTTACAGCGTGCCAGAGGATCCGGAAGATGGATCCGATGCGAACATCTCTGCAAGGACTTGCGCTACGCGTCCGCAATCTGCCGCACCTCTTGACTACTACCAAACCGGAGTATATACTCTAGATATGGAATCAACCGCCGCGCGCCGTCAAAAGATCGATCCTGAGCAGGTTTCCCCAAGGGACCGCCGCGATCCACAAGTCCGCCGCCGCATGTCCGGTCCGGCCATGCGCGCCTTCCTCAATGTCGGCGCCGCCTGGCAACTGCACGCCGAGGAACAGCGCGCTCTGCTCGGATGGCCTGCTCCATCCACTTTCTTCAAATATAAGGCCGGGCACGTCTCGACACTTCCGTACGATATGTTGATGCGTATCTCCCTCGTTCTGGGCATCTATAAGGATCTCCACATCCTTTACCCGGAGCCGGATTTGGCCAACAGATGGGTCCGGTTGCCCAATGGCAATCCGCTCTTCGGCGGCCAGCCCGCCCTGAGCCTCATGACCGAAGGGGGGATGGACGGTCTCTACCAGGTCCGGCGCCTGCTCGACGGGAGGCGTGGCGGGTGGAACTGACGCCGCCCACCCGCAAGCTGCGTTTAGCCGGCACCTGCCGCCTGGTCCCCAGCTTGTATCCCTCCAGAGGCATTCTGGACACGGTTGCGGTGCCTGCCGACCTGCCGCTCATCCTCGATCTGGAAACCTGGAGTAACGACCGCGTCTCCATGGAACTGGGCACCCTCCATCGCGTGCCGAGGGAGGAGTGGGTCGCCAGCCGCCCCATGGCCAGCGTGATTATGGCGGCATTTTGCCATCCGCGTCCCACCGGCGGCCGGTTTAGCAGCCCGGAGCGCGGAGCGTGGTACGCCGCCAATTCGCTCGATGCCGCACATGCGGAAGTGGTCTATCATCGCACGCTGGAGTTGGCGGAAATCGGTGTCCTCGAAACACGCGTGCAGATGCGCCTCTACCAGGCCGATTTTCACGCCGTGTTCCACGACGTGCGGGCCAACGCGCCGGAGAATACGCCGTACCACGACCCCACGAGTTACACCGCCTCCCAGGCTCTCGCGCGCCGGCTTCTGGCGGATGGATCGAATGGCGTGATGTATCGTAGCGTGCGGCACCAGGGAGGCGGATGCCTGGCTTGCTTTCGCCCCGCATTGCTCGAGAACGTGCGCATCGCCGCCCACTTCGAATATCTTTGGCCAGGCACGCGCGATCCGCAAATCCGTCTCCTGAGCAAGGCTACTGAGTGACAGTTGCAGTTGTGTCGCGTGGCGGGCGTTTCTACGTTACGCGCTCCAACGCCTGTTCGAAATCCGCCAGCACGTCGCGCCAATCCTCGATGCCCACCGAAACGCGCACCAGCCCGTCGCCAATACCCGCTTCGTCGAGTTCCTGTGCCGACATGCCGGAATGTGTGGTGGATTTCGGATGGCACACCAGCGTCTCCACTCCGCCAAGCGAAACGGCATTGTGCCCGATCTCCAGACTGCGCAGAAAATCGAAGGCCGCCGCACGGCCGCCCTTGAAATCCAGCGAGAAGATGCCGCCCGGATACGCGCACTGCTCCTCGTATATGCGGCGCTGTTCCGCATCTTGAAACAGCGTTGGATAGAGCACGCGCCGGATCTTTGTGTGCCCGTTCAACGCTTCGGCCAGCCGCTGTGCATTCTTGCTCTGCCGGTTCATGCGTAACGCCACGGTGGACAGCCGGCCCTCCAGCATCCAGCACTCGTCGGGCTGCAGGATATTGCCAAACATGCTGCGCCTGGCCAGTATCTTACGCATGAGCTGCGGGTCGGCCGAGAGCGCCACGCCCGCCACCATATCGCTCATGCCCGATAGATACTTAGTTCCGGAATATAGCACCAGGTCGGCGCCCAGCATTAAGGGATGCTGGAAGGTGGGGCCCAGAAACGTATTGTCCACCATTACCACCGGCCGGTCCGGATGGTTCCTTGCGGCATCCGACGCGCGCCGGATGTCGGTCACCACCATGGTGGGATTCGCGGGCGTCTCCAGACACACGATGCTCACGTTCCGGGCCGACCGGATCGCGCGATCGATGGCTTCGCTGTCGCCGCCCGGCACCGGCACGCCTTGTACGCCGAACGGTTCCAGAAAACTGTGGATCAAGCCTGTGGTGCCGCCATAGAGCGGCGTCGTGTACACGATCGTGGTGCCCGGCCTCGCCACCGCCAGGAAGGCTGTCATGATCGCCGCCATCCCCGAGTTGAAAACCCCCGCGGCCTGCGCCCCCGGCTCTAGCGGGACAATCCGGTCTTCCAGGATCTCGGCGTTTGGATGGGAGAAGCGCGAATAGATCAGGTCCGCGCGCTCGCCTTCTTCGGCTTGCACGCGGCCGGCTAGAACCGAAAATGCGTGTTCGGCCTCCTCGGGGCTGGGGAACACGTAGGTGGAACTTCTAAAGACGGCGGGCCGCGCGGATCCGAATGAGAGGTGCGGATCGAAACCGGCAGTCAGCACCGCGGTGCGCGGACGCACTGCCGCGTGCGTACCGTCAGGGTTAGGCATAAGCGCTCCTACACAAAGTGTACCGCCGCACACCCGTAACAATTGGTTAACAACCTCACCAGCGAATCCGCTGTTTATGCATTAAAATGGGAGCGGACCCTGTTATGGATACCGAAGTCGGCATGCCCGTGCCGAACTTGTTCCGGCCGCACCCCAATCTGGGAGACGCCGTGAACCACAATTTCATCGCGTCCGAAGTGGAGGGCGGCGTGTTCCTCGACCGGCTGCCGGAGGGCGCGGTGCTGCGTGTGGAGACGCAGAACCGCGCGTACACGCTGGTGAATCGCGGCAACGGGCAGGCGTTGATCTCCGGGCATCCGACGTTTTGTCCCGAGCCGGTGCTGGTGCACATCGAAGGGTCCAACTGGGGTGGCTCGATGCTGAAGGCCGCTTTCATTGGACGCGGCATGCACCTGGAGTTCCGCCATCCCCAGCACCGCACGATTATGACGTCCTGCATCGTGGATGTGCGGGCGGCTTAACTACGTCGATTTTCACCTGACGGCGCTCTCTACGCATTTCCGGAGACGATCGGTAAAGTCTCGCACAATGTGCGGAATTCGCCGAAAAGATGGCGAGCCTCACTTGAGACGCAGTTTCCCTATGCGGCCATGGGGTCCCACTGCCCATGCCGAATCGCCGCCAGTCGCGCTGATGGCGTTGTAAGCGCCGTTATCGATGGGAATCCACCTCTGGCCGCCATCGCTTGAAATATCGGTTCCGGACGTTCCTACTGCGATCCAGAGCTTGCGGGAGGCAAGATAAGCTACGGCGGAACGATAACCTTTCGGGTGCGCTCCAGCCGGCTCGCTCCACGTGCGCCCGCCATCTGAAGTTATAGCTACGTTGCCGCCGCTGTCCGCGGGCTTACCGTAATCTCCCCCGACAGCGACTTCGTGCGAAGAGTCTCCAAAAGCCAGCGAAAAGATGCCTGCCGCGGCGCTATCGTGGCGCAGCGGCGTCCTGACCACATCCCAACGATCGCCGCCGTGCCTCGAATGAAACACGCGCGCGCCCGAAAGTCCGCCCGTGCCGAACCAAACCTCGCGTCCGGCTCGCACTACCAGACAGGAATTGCTGGCCGCGAAGGCCCCTTCATTGGGCAACGCCGGCGGCAATTTGCGCCGCTGCCAGGTCTGGCCTCCGTCATCGGTCGTCAGAATGACGAACTGTCCGTCCACCGGGTCGCCCAGCACCACAGCTCGGCGCGCACCCCACAATGCCAATGCATCGAAGAAGCCGCCGGCATCCGGATTGGTGTAGAGCATCGACCAATGCGCACCGCCGTCGGCGGTCTTGTAGATACGGGACTTAGCACCCGGCCCGCTGCTCATTACCCAGGCGGTGCGGCTATCCCACGCCCGCACGGCCCGGAAATCCAAATCGGCCGCACCTGGTACCACGACGGCGTGCCAAGTCGCGCCGCCATCCAGCGAGCGCAGGACCGTGCCCGCCGCGCCGCTGGCCCAGACTACAGATTTAGTGACGGCGTTCACACCGCGCAAGGACGCGCTGGTGCCGCTCGATTGTGCCTCCCACGTTTGCGGCAGCGCCGCCAAGGAAGCCGCGTAGAAAACCGCAACTAGTCTACAGGGGCCTGTAGCACGCCCTGGCCGGGCTGCATTCCCGCTCATCGGCGACCTTGCCGTCCGGGCCAAGGCAGTTGTAAGTATGCTGGCACCAGAAGATGCGCCCGTTGCCGCGCTGCACTGTGGAGTCCCATTCGGCGTCTATTAACTGGCCATTCCAGTTGAGGTTCTGGCAGCGGTCCATACCGATGCTGGCCACTCCGGAGATTTCCATGCTATATCTTTCCTATTGCGGCCATGAGCACCGCACGCTTTACGGCCACGCGTGCCAGTTGCACCTTGTAGCGATTCTGGCTGAGCGGCGTAGCGCCTTCGACCGCCGCCTTGCCCACCTCCGCGGCGACCGCCTGCGTGACGGATTTGCCAGCTATCGCCTGTTGCGCCTCGGCCGCGACCCACGGCGTGGGCGCCACGTGTCCCAGCACAATCCGCGCGCTGGAAACCGTATCGCCCGTCATATTCAAAACCACGGAAGCGGTAGCCAGGGGCCAATCCAGCGCCTCCTTTTGACGCACTTCGTAGGTGGCGCTGTGGGTATCCGTCGCCGGCAAAACAATTTCGGTGACCAGTTCGCTCGGCAGCAGCGCGATCTCGCGGCCGGCGGCGTTCTGAGGTGTGACGAAGAATTTGGCGGCCTCCACATCGCGGCTGCCGGAAGCCGAAGCCAGCCGGATCTTCGCGCCCAGCGCCACTAGCGCCGGACCCAGACTGGAAGCGCTTACGAAATACGCCGGGCCCGCATTCCCTAGAATCGCGTGATATTTATTCTCGCCGCCAGGAATCAGCGATTTGCCATCTTTATCCAGGCCCAGCAGCCCGAAGCCGTTGCGGTAATACCAGCAGCGCGGCCGCTGGCAAATGTCGCCGGCCACCGTTCCCATGTTGCGTATTTGCGGGCTGCTAACGCCAAGCGCGGCTTGCGCCAGCACCGGGAAATATCGCCGGATCTCGGGATCGCGCTCTAGTTCGTCGAGCGTTACGGCCGCACCGACGCGCAACTCCGTGCCGTGTTTCTTAATGCCGCCGAGGTCCTTGATGTTTTTGATATTCACTACACGCCGCGGCGTTTCGATGTGTTCCTTCATCAGGCTCAGCAAATCCGTGCCGCCAGCCAGCACATCCACTTCGCCCCAGCGCGCGCCGAGCATACCCACGGCCTCCCGGACGGTGGCGGGGTTGGCATATTCGAAGGCTTGCATTTATGCGTTCCTCCCTTCCAGAGCCGCCAGCACGCGGTCGGCGGTAAGCGGCACTTGCGGCACCCTGACTCCGATGGCGTTGGCCACCGCGTTGCCGATTGCGGCGACTACGCCGATGGCCGGCGGCTCGCCCAGCCCGATCACACCGCGTTTATCGTTCTCGGGCGTGATGTCCAGGTACACCACGATCTCGCCAATGTCGGCAATGCCGGCCAGCTTGTAGAACTCCATGTCGGCGTTTAGATATTTGCCGCTTTGCTCATCCATCACCCGCTCTTCAAACAAGGCGGCGCAGATGCCCATAATGGCCGCGCCATGAATCTGGCTTTCCGCGAGTTTAGGATTGATAATCAGCCCGCAATCCTGCACCGCCACGAACTTGTTCATCTTGACGATGCCGGTTTCGATATCGACAGAGACATCGGCCATTTGGATTCCGCCTACGCCTTGGGACATCAATCCGCCGGGATTGCGCGGGTTGTTCTCGCCCATTTCCGAGATCTTGTTACTCCCCAACTTGCGGCAGGCGTCCTGCCAGGGCAGGCTCTTGGACGAATTGTCTTTCACCTGGATGCGGCCATCGATAGCCGCGAGTTGGTCGGGTGAAGTACCGAGAACCGGCGCCACCACCTCGAACAATTTGTTCCGCGCGTTAGTGGTGGATTTCAGCGTGGAAGGCGAAACGCCGCCAATGGTCGTGGAGCCCCCAGATGCGCCGTCCGGCGGGTAGTCGCTATCGCCGATGCGCAACGTAATAGCGCCCAGCGGCAAGCCCAGCGTTTCGGCCGCCACCATGGTGATGGCGGTGCGGGTGCCGGTGCCCAAGTCCTGAGTCCCGATTTCCACCACGACCGAACCATCCGGGTTGATGGTCGTGCGGCACTTGCTGGCGTGTCCGCCCCCGCCCCAAGTGTTAATCGCAACGCCCAGCCCCTGTTTCACTGGACCATGCCCGAACGACGCCCCTTCGCCGCGCGGATGCCAGCGCTTCTGCCATTCCATGATTTCCGCGGCCTTTTGCAATTGGGTTTTGTAGGTGGCCTCGCGCTCGGTGTAGCCGAGGTTCTTGCTGAACAGCTCAAGCGGATCCATGCGCAGCTTGGCGGCCAGGTCCTCCAGTGCGGAGCAAGTGAGGAACGATGCCTGCGGATGGTTCGGAGCGCGCCAAGCGCGCGCAGCGCCCGCATTAACCGCCACAGCCGAGTGGTTCGTCCGTATGTTGGGGATATTCTTGAAGACGTAAGGCAACGGAGGCATGCCACCGCCGGCCATGCCGCCCGTGGCCCACGATGTGGATTGCCAAGCGGTGATGGTGCCGTCTTTCTTGGCGGCCACCTTGATATCGGCGAACACTGACGGACGGTTGCCGGCGATTTTCAATTCGGTGGCGCGGTCGAGATACATCTTCACGGGCTTGCCGCCGCTGGCCTTCGAAAGCAGGCCGGCCTCGACGCCCCAGCTATCCGCCGCGAACTTGCTGCCGAAGCCGCCCCCGATGTATTGCATCTGCACATGTATGTTGGCGGCCGCCACTTCCAGCGACTTGCCCAGATCGCCGCCGATGCCCGACACGTTCTGCGTCGAAGGCCACAAGTCGATGTGGTCGCCATTGAACTGCACGATGTTGCCGTGCGGTTCCAGGCAGCAGTGCGTGATTACCGGAATGCCGTAGGTTCCTTCTATCGTGGCGTCGGCTTCCTGGAAGGCCTTGTCGGGATCGCCGGTGACCACCTCGCCCGCGGGTTTGGCGCGATTGCCGGCTTTGGCGAGGTCGTTCTCATGCACCAGGTGCGGCAGGACTTCGTATTGCACCTTGATCTTGCGCAGGGCATCGTTGGCGAGTTCTTCGCTCACCGCCGCTACGGTGGCGATCTCCGCGCCTTCCCACTGCACCTCTTTGCCTGCCGCGGTCATCAGGTGCACGGCAGTGACGCCCGGCATGTGCTCAGCCTCGCTGGTATCTATGCTGGTGATGCGCGCGTGCGCATAGGGCGAAGTCAGCATTGCGCCGTACAGCGTTCCGGGGGGCTTCTGGTCGGACGAGTACTTCGCCCTGCCCGTGGATTTCTCAAGTCCGTCGCGGCGCTTGGTGGGTTTCCCGATCACCCGCCGCTGATCCATCGGAGGCCAACTGTAATCAGGCATGGTTTCCTCCTTTGATCTCCTTGGCGGCTTCCAGCACGGCTTGGCGCACACCCACATAAGTGCCGCAGCGGCAGAGGTTACCGCACAACCCTTCCTTCACCTCTTCGTAGGTGGGATTCGGATTATGGTCGAGAAAGGCTTTGGCCGCCATGACGAATCCGGGCGTGCAGTAGCCGCACTGCTGCGCGTCGTTGTTGACGAAGGCTTCGGAAACCGGGTGCGGCTTGCCGTTGGAAATGCCTTCGATGGTCTGAATGTCTTTGCCTTGGGCATCGATGGCCAGAACCGTGCAACTGTAAACGGACTTGCCGTTGAGGATGACGGTGCAGGCGCCGCAGGTGGCCCGGTCGCACACGCGCTTCGCGCCGGTCAGCTCCAGGCGATTGCGCAGCGCATCGAGCAGCGTGACGCGCGGCTCCAGGTTCAGGGTTTGCGGTTTGCCATTGATCTTGAGCGTGATGGGCACCTCGCCAGGGCCCACGAACTTGGCCTCGGCAGGGGGTAACGCCAGGGCCTTTTTGTCGAGTAATCCCGCGCCAAGGACGCCGCCGCCTATGCCCGCGCCGCGTATGAATCCGCGCCGGGAGACGACGCGCTTGGGCTTGCCGGGAACCTCAGAATCGTTCGTTGAACTCACCAGACACTCCTTTCATGCCGTGTTGAAGGGGCTCGTGTTTCGAGACGTTCGGAAACCGGATTATTTGCGGTATTCCAACCGACTATAGCAGATTTTGATGGTATCGCGCGGCCGGGGCGGAACTAGGGAAGAACAAGGGGCGGAACTGGAACACGATGGCGCAGCCGTCTTACTCTGGGCACGCTATCGGCTGGCTGGGCGCGTGAGGCTACAATACCCGGCTCTCCACTGGAACATCGTCTTTGCGTGACTTTGTTTCATGCTGCGCATCCCCTCGCGGGTCGCGTGAACCCGCTCCCCGTAGCGCGGCAAAGGCACGCTGCATTTCGTCTCTCGTAGCCAGGAGCGCCTGCGTCGTCGGTGCGCCCATCGGTTTTGCGAAATAGTAACCCTGCACGTAATCGCAGCCCAGTGCGGTCACCGTCTGAAGCTGCTCTCGCGTCTCCACGCCTTCGGCCACCACATCCATTTCCAGAGAGCGCGCGAGCTCCACGATGGTTCTAACGATTTCCGAACTCTCCGCGCCGGCTCCCAGTTCCTTGATAAAGGAACGATCGATCTTTACCGTGTCGAACGGAAGCCGCTGCAGGTAGCTGAGTGAGGAGTAACCGGTTCCGAAATCGTCGATCTCCAGCCCAATGCTCATGAGTTTGAGCCGGCGCAGCGTGCGGAGCGACGTTTCCGGGTCCTGCATAACGGAGCTCTCGGTCACCTCCAGCTTTAGGCACTTCGGATCCAGGCCGGTTTCTCGAAGAACGCGCTCCACATCTTCTACAAGCCCGCCGTCGTTCAAATGCCTTGAAGAAATATTGACGCTGATGGTGAGCGGCGGATCGAAGACGAATCTCTTATGCCACTCCGCCATCTGTCTGCAAGCCTCTTTAAGCACCCATCTCCCCAGATGTACGATCAGATCGCTTTCTTCGGCGATCGGGATGAACTCGCTCGGAGCGAGGATGCCTCTGGCCGGGTGATTCCAGCGGACCAACGCTTCGTAACCGATAACCTGTTGGGTGCTTACGGAAATCTCCGGCTGGTAATAGATAATTAGTTGCTGTGCTTCAATGGCTTTCCGCAGCCCGGTTTCGATTTCGAGGCGCGCAACGGCCCGCTCCCGCATTCCTTCGTCGAACACGGCAAAACGCGCCTTGCCTCTGGACTTGGCGTGGTACATGGCGGTGTCCGCGTTGCGCAGCAGGTCTTCCGGCGTGTCGCCGGAGGAACTCAGCGCGATCCCTATACTGATGGTGGCAAACACCTGGCGCCCATCGAGGCGAAACGGGGGGTCGAGCTTGTCGAGTATGCGCTGTGCGACCACGGCGGCATCGGCTGCGTCCCCCACGTCACCGAGGAGAATCGCGAATTCGTCGCCACCCAGGCGGGCGACGGCAGATTGCCGGGCTTTCCATCCAGTGCGGACACTCGCCCGTAACCGCCCGGCAACCCCGGTCAACAGTTCATCGCCGGCTGCGTGACCCAGGCTGTCGTTGATCAGTTTGAAACGGTCCAAGTCGAGAAACAGCACCGCGAACAGGTTCTTACTTCGGCGCGCCGCGTCTAATGAACACTCGAGCTTATCGAGGAAATACAGACGATTGGGGAGGCTGGTTAAGGGGTCGGCAACCTTACCTTCGGTGATGTCCGTTTGCGATCCCGCCATGCGAATGGCGGTTCCCTCGCTATTTCTGACGGCGATTCCCCGGGTGAGGACCCAGATAAAGCTTCCGTTTGTGTGACGCATACGGTATTCGCTGGAGAATTCCGGTGCGGCGCCCAAGCGGTGAGCTTCGATCGCCGCCCTCACACGGTCGCGATCGGCGGGATGTATGAGGCCGAACCATTCTTCGGGATCGGACCAGCGGTCGCGATCGGGGCGCCCGAGCATCTGATTCCAGCGCGACGAAAAATAGATTTCGCCGGTCGCCAGTTTCCAGTCCCATAGACCGTCGTTTGCGCCGCGGGCCGCGAGAGCGTAGCGTTCCTCGCTTTCACGGAGCGATTCCTCGGCTGCCTTGCGCGCCAGTTCCCGATTCTCGATTTGCGACAACATGTGATTGAATGAGTCGATCAGTATTCCGATCTCGCCGCCTCCGTGTCTCACGGCCCGCACGGCGTAGTTTTTGTCGACTGAAATCGACCGCGCCACCCCCGACAGTTCCGTAATCGGCGCGGTAATCGTACTTTGCAACCGGTAACTGAGCAACAATGCGAATCCCTGGGAAAGCAACAGCACCAGGCAGACAATGCCGACGTATTGCGTGAGCCTTGCGCGCACTTCGTTATTCGACTTCAGGAAGATCGTGCCGAGGCTTTCGTCGCCCAGCCGGATCGGCTGGAACACCAGCACAGCCCCGTTCTCGAAGTAGACGCCGGTTTTCCGCAATTGCGGCGCGGGGGAAGCGGGGGGCGATCCGGCCCGCTCGTAACGCGAAAAGGGGCGTCCATTTCTGTCATAAACGATACCTTCAACCACGTGAGAGTCGCCCCGGAGGGCAGCCAGCGTTTGGGTGGCGGCACGCTCATCGCTAAAGCTCAGCGCGGCGGTGCTGCTTTCGGCTATGATGCGCGCCTGCGCGGACAGCTCCCGTGCGGCCGCGCCGCGCTGCAGGAAACTTTCGTACCCGAACAGGGCGAAACCGGCCGAAGTCAGGGCCACGCTGCTGTTCAGGGCGATCAGCAGCGACAGCCTGACCCCTATGGATCTGTTCGAAAATGCCGCGGCCGGTCTCATATT
>Ga0070761_10000487_pt1 | contig 25711 bp, 24 predicted proteins | sample HubBroMetageREF1_FD_66724 | JGI IMG/M metagenome (GOLD analysis project Ga0070761, IMG submission 66724) | Reference soil microbial communities from the Hubbard Brook experimental Forest, New Hampshire, USA - Hubbard Brook CCASE Soil... | ecosystem: Environmental > Terrestrial > Soil >... | reverse complement strand
AGCCCAAAGTTTTTCGTGGACGTTGATTTAAACGTAGCGCGATTTTGTCCAGTTGAGATTGCGTGTAGCCGGATAGGTCGGTTCTTTTCGGCAAGTATTGCCGCAGCAAGCGGTTGATGTTTTTGTCTCTCGTAAGGCGGTTCGGCACTCGGCCGGCATCTCTTCGCAAGTGCGAAACACGGAGCTGGTCTAAACTGTGGGGCAGCAGGTTGTTCGTCGATTCCTTGGTCGGTTAGACCAGGTAGATGTCCGGTACAACTGCAGTCTTAGCCATGTGCTCGCCCTCGAGAATGCGAACTTCATAGCAGGAGTGAGCCGAACGAGCTTCAAGCACCTTCACGCGCATCCCTGCCCGCACCACCAATAACTTTTCCGCGGCGAACAGCAGCGACAGCCCCAGATCGTCGGCGGCTGCTTCGAGCTTTTGTTTCTCCATCATTGTTTCTTCGTCGATCGGAAGAGTGACAAAATCTCCGCCCGTTTCATCTCGAAGCACGCACGTTTTGCCCACCAAACCCTTCGGCGGTTCAGTTGATAGTTGCAGTGAGGCTGATGGATGGTCCACGACCGAACCGACAAATCTGTAGCCGCGCCGCGGAAGGGTCTCGACGAGACGCGGTTTGTCAGCTTCGTCACAGAGTGCACGCCGCAGCTTCTTGATTGCTGTGTTCAGGCTATGCTCAAAGTCCACAAAAGTATCCTCGGACCAGAGCCTCCGGCGAAGTTCTTCGCGGGTCACCAACTCGCCGGGATGTTCGAGCAACACGGTGAGGATGCGAAAGGGTTGTTCCTGGAGTTTGATTTTACGGCCACTCTTGAAAAGCTCGCCCGCACGCAGGTCCAGAGCGTAGACGTCGAATCGTAGAATCGTTGCACCGGGCGCTGGCTGCGGCATGAGTTCCCCGTTCGGAATATCCACGGTAGGCCTTGGCAAGTTCGTAGTCAAGCGGCCACGAACGAGCCTTAGGCAGTCCTTCAGTAACAAGTGATTTCATAAGTGCGGCTTAGCGGTTCACCTGCAGTTCACTCGCAAGTTGCCGGCAATGCATTGCGGTTTTCCGGGTGCAGGGCCAAAGTGTGCGCAGCTCGACAGTGAGGCAATCACAGTAGTTGCCGAGCGTATGAAAAGAAAAAGGAGAAAGCACATGAAAAAGCAAATTATCACGGTTGCCGCAGCGCTGGCCTTTATCGCCCTTGCGCCGTCGCCAAGCCATGCGCAGCAGGTCACGCAGGCCAAAGTTCCTTTCGCGTTTCAGGCTGGGGACACGATGATGCCAGCCGGTGAATATCGGATCCAGCGAGCGCTGCCTTCGACCAAAGCAGTGCAGCACATTCGACGCGCGGATTCGTCTGCCTCGACATTCGTACTTACGAACGCCACGGAGAACAGGGAAAAGAATGCTGAACCAAAACTGATCTTTCACTGCTACAGCAATGAGTGTTTCCTTTCTGAGATTTGGAGCGGAAACAGTCAAGGATTGAAACTCATGGTATCGCGCCGCGAGAAAGAACTATCACGCTCCAGCGCGGAAAATGAGCTGGCAGTGGTTTCTCTGCCGCTGACCGTCACGCCATAAGGATCGCGAGTGCGCCGACCCTATTGCGTCTTTACGCGGTGTGATTTGCCGAAAATGGAACTCAACCTGAACCGAACGACAGACGGGAGGCTCAAGTAATGCGTGGGACCTCCCGTTATCTTCAAAGGAGAATGCAATGGAAACGGTAATTGGAGTATTCGCTTCGCGGGAACGCGCGGAAGAAACCGTAAAGGAACTGCTGGACCGCCACGTCCCGCAAGACACGATTGTTTTTCTGACCTGCTCTGAAAGTGAAGCCATGACCCTCGGCAAGAGTCTCGGCGGGTACGCAGGAGGTTTGGTGGGTGGAGCGGCCGGCCTGATGTCGGGAGTGGTGGCTGCAACGTTGTTTTCGATTCCAGGAATCGGGCAAGTGTTCGCGTTGGGAGTCGGCGCGACGGCTGCGCTCGGGCTTGCTGGTTCCGAAGTGGGCAAAATGCTCTCGGCAAAGCCAAACCTGTCACTGGCGGTGGCGATGGAAACTCCTCAACCGACTCCGGGCGAAAAGGCGTGCCAAGATTTGACGTTCTTCGCAGAGGTCTTGCAGGAAGGGCGGTCGCTTATCGTGGTGCGAACCGATTCGCAAGCAACCGCAAAACTGGCGGCCGGAATCCTCGATCGCATGGGCATTAGCGAGCGGTGGCGCATGAGCATGAAAATGCAAGCCGCGTCGCGACAGATCGGCGACATTTCGGTGGTGGATGTGCGGGGAAGAATCACAGTCGGCGAAGGGAACATCATGCTTCGCCAGATCGTTGCGGGCCTAATGGAGAGGGGAAATAAACGAGTCCTATTGAACTTGCAGGGAGTGGAATACGTGGACAGCGCCGGGCTCGGCGAACTGGTGAGGACGCATACGACTCTCCAGAGGGAGGGCGGCCAGCTCAAGATGGTGAGCGTCAATCAAAGAGTGCAGGAGCTGCTGAAGGCAACCAGCTTGCACAAGGTCTTCGACGTTCAGAAGGACGAGGCCAGCGCAGTTCAATCGTTTGAGCCGTTGGCTGCGGGAGCCGCCAGATAAGGGAACGATTCTCCCGATTTCTGACGTGGGTTGTGAGGATGAGTGTCAGAATCAGGCATTCGACCAGGTAAATTGGTCTGATGCCTGGTCTACGCTCTACCGTCCAAGTGGATTTTCGTACTTTCCGGTTACGCGACGACGGCCGGACAGGCCTCTCCTTCGGATTTGTCATCGCAATGAAACAGCAAGATTCCTGTTGTTTTCCAAAAGGAAGCATGCCATTGTTCCTGTTGGCAACCTAGAGGTGGGACTTCCGATGAAGGAAAAGCCGGACGTCTTGCAGGGAACGCTGGCTCTTATGGTCCTGAAGACCCTGGATGTGCTGGGGCCGCAGCACGGCTACGGCATCGCCCGCCGGATCGAGCAGATCAGCGGCGACCTGCTCGCTGTGAACCAGGGCTCGCTCTATCCCCTGCTGCTGAAGCTGGAGCACGAAGGCTCGATTGCATCGCAATGGGGCGCGTCGGAAAACAACCGGCGGGCCCGCTTCTATCGCCTTACCGAAGCCGGCCGCAAACAACTACGGGCCCAGACCCGCGATTGGGAGCAAACCGCGGCAATCATCACGCGCTTTTTCAATGTCAAAGCGGAGGATCTCTTATGAAATTCCTGCGTCGTTTCCTGATACGCGTGGCCAACTTCGCAACCAGGCGGCGCGCCGACCAGCGCCTGCGGGACGAGATCGCTGAACATCTCGCGCTCCAGATCGAAGAGAATCTGCGCGCGGGCATGGCCCCTGCCGAGGCGCGGCGACAGGCCAGGCTCAAGCTTGGCGCTGACGAAGCGATAAGGGAAGACCACCACGCTGAGCAAAGTCTTCCATTCGTTGAGAATCTGTTTCAAGACCTGCGGTTCGCAGCTCGCATGTTTCTGAGATCTCCCGGATTTTCTTTGATCGTGATCGCCACCATCGCCCTCGGCGTGGGAGCCACCACCGCCATCTACAGCGTCATCGACGCAACCCTGCTGCATCCTTTGCCATACCCCAACCCCAACGAACTGGTGCGCATTGAGGACGATCTTCCGGGTGTCGGCGCACAAGATGTCAGCGTTTCGGTTCCTGAGTGGAAGGATCTGGAGAACTCGGGCATTTTTCAGTACGTGGCCATCGACTTTTTCGGCTCCTCGAATCTTACGGGCAGCGCACAGCCCACGCGTATCGCGGCGAAGGTCGTGACGCCGAATTACTTTGCGATGCTGGGTGTGGGCGCGCAGTTGGGGCGCACGTTCGATCCGGGCGACAACACGCCAGGCTTCAACCTGGAGGCGGTGATCAGCGACGGGCTCTGGAAGAGGGCGTTTGGAGCGGACCCGCGCATTCTGGGGAAAACGGTGCGCATGGATAACGATGTGTATCAAGTGGTGGGCGTGATGCCGCCTGGTTTTCGCGACCAGGGCAAGACCACCGAGGAGCGGAATACGGAGGCGTGGTCGGCAGCCGGTTTTGCCGCTGTGCCGTTTCCGCCTGCGCTGCGCAACTCGCGATTTGGTACGGCCTTTGCGCGTTTGAAACCGGGTCTGCCGGTGGCATCTGCACAGGCACATATCGACGCGCTGGTTGCATCGCTGACGAAGCAATATCCCGCGGATTATCCTGCGCAAGCCGTATGGAACATCCGCCTGATTCCCCTGGCCGAGAGTCTTGTCGGCAACGTTCGACAATCGCTCATCCTGCTGTTCGGTGCGGTCGGTCTGGTCCTGCTGATCAGCTGCGTCAACGTCGCCAATCTGCTGCTTGCCCGCGCCAGCGCGCGCGGACGCGAGATGGCGGTTCGCCAGGCATTGGGAGCCGCAAGAACGCGCCTCATTCGTCAACTCTTCACCGAGAGCTTGTTGCTCTTCGTGCTTGGCGGCTTCACCGGTTTTGCGGTTCTCTTCTGCGCCCGGAAATTCCTTCTGCAATTTGTTCCCGAAAGCCTGCCCCGCCTCAATGAAATATCCATTAGCTGGGGCGTGCTGGCGTTCGCCATCGTTGTCTCGATCGCCGCCGGAACCGTCTTCGGGCTTGCCCCCGCGTGGCTCATGAGCCGCCTCGATTTGAACACCACGCTCCGGCAGGAAGGTCGTGGCTCCAACGGTTCCCAGCAGCGCTCGCGCTTGCGCCATGCTCTGGTGATTGGTGAATTAGCCCTCTCCCTGGTGCTGATGATCGCCGCCGGCCTTCTGCTGCGCAGCTTCTGGGACTTGTTCAAGGTGCAACCCGGCTTCAATCCCAGCCGCGTCACAGCGATCGAGACCTGGCTGCCGGTTCCCAACGATCCCAAAACCGACATTTACAGCACCGCCACGCAGGAATCCGTGCTGCTGCGCGAAGTTCTCCGCCGCAACCGGGCGCTTCCCGGTGTGGAAGAAACGGCGGTCGGCGATCGGGCGGCTCTTCCCCTCGGCCACGGCAAGGACGATCTCAACATGTCCCCCTTGATCCGCGAAGGCCAGGATGTGCAGAGCAGCCAGCCTCCTCTGATCGATACATCGTTCGTCTCACCTGAATACTTTCACCTGCTCGGCATGACGCTCCTGCGCGGACGCCTCTTCGTCGACCAGGACCTTGAAGACACGCCTTCGATCGCAGTCATCAATCAGGCCGCCGCGCGTACCTACTGGCCCAACCAGGATCCGGTCGGCAAGCGCGTCCGGTTGAGGGCCGAGAAGCCGGACTGGACCACCATCGTCGGCGTAATCGCCGATGCGCGCACAGAATCGCTCGCGGACGCCGCGATTCCGCAGGTCTACCTCGACATCTACCAGCGGTGGGCAAAAGATCTGGCTTTCTTTCTGCGCGGACAGGTCGATCCCGCCACCATCGCCGCCCAGGTGCGCACCCAAATCCAGGCCGTCGATCCGAGGCTTCCCGTCTTCCACGCGGCGACCTTGGACGACGTTCTCTCCTCTTCGCTTTCCGTGCGGCGGTTCTCCATGGAGATGGTGGCGCTCTTTGCCGCAACTGCCCTGCTGCTCGCGGGCCTGGGAATCTACGGCACCATCTCCTTCCTGGTCCATGAGCAATCGCGCGAGATCGCCATTCGCCTCGCGCTGGGCGCGCAAAGGCGCGATATCCTCAAGATGGTTTTACGCCAAGGCCTCACTCTGGCCGCCGCCGGCGCCGGCGTAGGCCTGATTGGCGCGCTTATTGTTTCTCACCTCATGGCCAGCCTGCTTTACGGTGTCTCGCCCTACGATCTCTCCACCTTCGCCGGCGTAACCGCCGTGCTCACCGCCGTCGCCATCGCCGCCAGTTACGTCCCGGCGCTGCGCGCCATGCGCCTCAATCCAAACACCATGCTCCGATCCGAATAACTTCGTGGAGTTGCCCGAGAATCGCCGGCGCAAGTTGTTGCGCTCATCGAAGACCAGATTGGTCCTCATATGTCGGTTAGTGTTTACTGACGATTTTCCGGAGGAGGGTTTCCCAGGTATCGTATTTAAGTCCTGGTTGACGCCGATGAAGACGGTGAACGCACGAAAAGTCTGGACGGATTTTCCTCAGAACAGATGCCCATCGTGGATTGCCTCTGCTACGGGCCCGGCCTGGTCGAATCATCTTGTAGGGAATCGCCAGAACAGGCAGCAAGTGTTTGTGCACATTTCCGCCAGATTCCGGCGCCGGCGCTTGCGGACCTGCGAAGCTCGCCCCGCCCACCGGCTATTCAAAAAAACACGACCCGCCAATCCACAAAAACGATGCGAAACTTTATTAAATCCTTACGCCTTGCGTATATCTTCCTGATGCGCGCTGGGTGGCATGTCGAGCAAACCTGCAACCGTTCTAGCGGGAACTCGCAGGACATGGCACCCACGGTTCTGGGGCCCCACGCAATCGGGATCTTAGGATCAGCGGAAGCCGCAATACTGGGCCTGTTCAACAATCACGCGAAAAGGAAGACGGGACTCGATGAGTCACCCAATTCGGTCTGCATGGCGAGCACTAGCCACGACCACTCTAGGTATCGTGCTGCTGTCATGCGCAGCGTCCCCACTCTCAGCGCAGACAACCCCTGTCGCCGCCCCCCAACAAAATGCGCCCGCGCAAACGAATCAGCAAACCCCACCGCAACAGAGTCCGCCGCAAAATGTCGCGCAAGGCAATTTCTTCAAACGTCTCGCCGATGCGTACAAACAAGACTGGAAAGGAACCACGCCAAGCGGGCCCGCTCCAGCCTTCCGTGGTGATCCCGCGCCCGTAAACGGCCCGCCGTTTCCGTTCTCTACCTGGCCGATTGGTGGCACGGTCACCATCGGCTATCCGTTCACGCAATCCGGCCCCTTGATGCAGGCGCTTTGGAGCGGAGACCACGGCGAGTGGTGGAAGAAAAGCGGTATCCAGATTTACGGCTGGCTGAATTTCGGCGGGAACTGGAGCACTTCGCACAACGTATCAAACGGCCAGGCTCTGTGCGGCGCCGCGCCGCCGCTCAATTGTAAGTACGGCAACTTCCCCACGTCCTACGACGAGGTGCCCAATTCCATCCAGCCCGATCAGGAAGTGATCTACATAGAGCGCCAGCCAGACACGGTGCAAACCGATCATTTTGATTGGGGCTTCCGCATCTCCAATTTGTGGGGCTTGGACTACCGCTTCACCACCGCGAACGGCATCTTCAGTCAACAGCTGCTGGGTAAGAACAAAGAATATGGCGATGATCCAGTGATGGTATACGCCGATCTGTACTTTCCGAAAGTGGCGCAAGGCATGGACGTCCGCATCGGTCGTTATATCTCGCTGCCTGATATCGAGGCCCAACTCGCTCCCAACAATTACACTTTCAGCCACTCGCTGCTCTACACCTTTGATTGCTACACACAAACCGGCATCAACACCACCACCAAGATCAACGACCATTGGACCGTGCAAGTAGGCGTATCACCAGGCTGCGAAATTGCGCCGTGGAAGGAAACGGGCCGGCTCGCGAAGCTCACTCTCAACGCTTGCGTTCAATACATGTGGCACGAGAGCAAGGATGATATCTACGTCTGCGACAATTCCCTCAACTCCGGAAAGTATGCCTACAACAATTTGAATGCCTTTTACTTCACCTGGTATCACGTCATCAACAAGAGCTGGCACTCCTCCACGGAGACTTGGTATCAATATGAGCGCAACACTCCCAACCTGAACAACCCTAACGTCGGACTGATCGGAAGCACCGTGCCCGATCCTATCCTGATCTTCGGCGCGAATGGCGCGCGTTGCAATAACACTACGGAGACTACCTGCTTCGCTCCGGAGTGGGCGATGGTGAGCTACCTCGAAGATCAACTTAACGCGCACAATTACATCTCGATTCGCAATGAAGTGTTCGATGATATCCGCGGCCAACGCACCGGAACCAAAGGCTGGTACACCGAACACCTTTTCGGATGGGGGCATTGGATCGGCACCACGATTTTGTTCCGTCCCGAGGTGCGTTGGGAACACATCTACAATCCCAACCTGGGATTGACCTCACCGCCTCCCGGGACAAAGAACGAACTGCCCGGCTCGTATGACAACGGCCTACGCCACAGCCAGCTCACGCTCGCCAGCGACATCATTTGGTTTTTCTAAATTGGCGAGCGCTGCAGCGGCTCGTTGCGTGTTGAGTTGGCCGTTATCTTTCCATCCCATTCCACATCGTTCGAAGTAATCCCATGAATCGCTGGACCGCAAGGGCGGGGCTTCAGCCCCGCCGGAAAGCCGCGCAAAAAAAGGGGCTTTAACCCCTGAATCCCCGTATTTTCCTAGAGGCTGAATGTTTGTGAAATGGGTTGGAACTAGTCCACCATTTGAAGCGACGAATATTTTTCAATCCCAGTGCGCCGGTGCGTGGGCCGCAGGCGCGAAGCAGGATTATAATGCGTGTGGCGCGGCCGTTGCGTGAATGCCGCACGAACACATCACAAGAGGGGCGATGGCTCGGCTAAATTCTCCGCGAATCGTCAACATCGAAGATTTGCGCCGCATGGCTCGCCGGCGCCTGCCGCGCGCGGTGTTCGATTACATGGACGGCGGCGCGGGCGACGAAGTGACCCTGCGGGAAAACTGCCGCGCGTTTCAGGAAGTGGTTCTGCGCCCGCGGCACGCCGTGGCGATGGAACGGTGCGACCTGCGCACGCGCGTCCTGGGCAACGACATTGCTTTTCCTGCGATTCTCGCGCCGGTCGGTTACAGCCGCCTGATGCATCCCGATGGTGAACTGGCCGCGGCGCGTGCAGCCGGTGAATTCGGCACCGCGTTCATCCTCTCGACGGTTTCGGGCCACAAGCTGGAAAACGTGAAGACTGCATCCACCGGCCCCGTGTGGTACCAGCTCTATATGATCGGAGGGCGCGAGGTCGCGGAAGCGACGATCGAACGCGCGCGCGTGGCAGGATTTTCCGCGCTGGTGATTACGATTGATACGGCCATCGCCGGCATGCGTGAACGCGACGTGCGCAACGGCGTGAAAGAACTGCTGGGAAACTCGTTGCTCGCGAAAATTCCGTTCGTTCCCGATGTGCTGATGCATCCGCGCTGGCTCGCTGCGTTCTTGCTCGATGGCGGCGTGCCACGCCTGGAAAATGTGGTCGCGCCGGGAGCGGGCCCGTTGCCGATGATGGAAGTAGGCGCAGCGCTGGCGCGATCGGTGATCACTTGGGACGATTTGCGCTGGCTGCGCAAACTTTGGCCCGGCCCGCTCGTGGTGAAGGGCGTGCTCACGGGCGAAGACGCGCGTCGCGCGATCGACGGCGGCGCCGACGGCATCGTGGTATCAAATCATGGCGGGCGACAACTCGACACCGTGTCGGCTTCGTTGCGCGCGCTGCCGGAAGTCGTTGCGGCAGTGAACGGCCAAGCCGCAGTGCTAATGGATGGCGGCGTGCGCCGCGGCTCCGACATCGTAAAGGCCCTGTGCCTGGGAGCGCAGTCCGTGCTGGTGGGGCGTGCGTACGCCTACGGCCTGGGCGCGGCCGGGCACGCAGGCGTGGTGCGCGCGCTCGAAATTCTGCGCGCCGACCTCGAGCGGGTGCTAAGACTGATGGGCTGCGCCTGCGTGGCCGACCTGAATCCGTCGCTCGTAGGCCTGCCGGAGGCGTGGCGCGCAAGACCACGCGCGCAGTGACGCCGGTATTTGGAAGTTGTAGCGGCGCACTTCGGAGTCTGCGCAAGGATTCCTGAATTTCGTCAGGGCACGGCTTCAGCCGTGCCGTAGCTGCCGCATAATCAGGACACCTAGCCGCTGAGGCCACGAATTTCGAGCGCTTGCACAGCCGCCAATGACCAATCCTCGAAGCCCCCACAGCTTCTGCGTCGCGACCCCATGATCCGTGCGCGCATTCCTTAGTTGACGCCGCGGCGGCCCATGTGCTAAATCCCCTCTATCCGGTAAACGTATACTTGCAACGCGGATGGCACGGAGAATCACGGCACTCGCCTTGCCTTATCGTGCGCCCAGGTTTCTTTTCGGATACTTGGCGCGCCCTGGCCTCAAGTAATTGTGCCGGCTAATGTTAGTCTTTCCTTTCAAGTTTCGGTTCACAGCTTTTGAATAGCCGGAGGGTGTCCGGCCAGCACGAAGATCGGCGGAAAACGAATGATGAATCTGGGCATGGCGATGATCACCGCAGATCGCCTGGTGCGTCTGGCGCCAGTGGATCTGGTGATTGTGGTTTTTTATTTCGTGTTGGTGCTGGCCATCGGTTTTTACCTGAAGGGACGCTCCAACACGGGCGAAGATTTCTTCCTCGCCGGCCGCGAAATGACGGCGTGGATCGCCGGCCTCAGCTTTCTATCCGCAAATCTGGGCGCGCTGGAGCTGATGGGCTGGGCGGCGGCGTCCTATCAATACGGCATTCTGGCGGCGCACTGGTACTGGATCGGCGCGATCCCGGCGATGTTGTTCCTCGGCCTGGTGATGATGCCGTTCTACTACATTTCCAGGACGCATTCAGTTCCCGGATATCTGAAATTGCGCTTCGGCGAGGCCAGCCGCGCGCTCTCGGCGATTTGTTTCGCGTTCATGACCGTGCTGATGAGCGGCATCAACATGTACGCGATGGCGCTGGTGATGAAAGTCGTCCTGGGATGGGACATCAATTTCAGCATCTGGGTTTCCTCCATCACCGTGGCAGTCTATGTGACGCTCGGCGGTCTGCGCTCGGCAATTTTCAACGAGGTGCTGCAGTTCATACTGATTTGGGCCGGCGCATTGGTGATACCGGTTATGGGATTGATTGAAGCGGGCGGTTGGAAAGCCCTGCAGCTCAAAGTAGCGCAGAACGCTTCTGTTGAATACACACATCTGTGGTCCACGCTCGGCTCGTTCAAAGACAATCCGATGGGCATTCACTGGACCGGCATCGTCTTCGGCCTGGGCTTCGTGATTTCGTTCGCGTACTGGACGACGGACTTCCTGGTAGTGCAGCGCGTCCTGGCCGCGAAAGACCTGCGCGCCGCGAAAATGGCCCCAATCATCGGAGCGGCATTCAAAATGTTCGTACCGTTCATCGTGATTCTCCCCGGCCTGCTGGGCCTCGCCGTGCTCCCGATGAAACTCACCGGTGAAGCCGCGGCGGTGGCGAGCGGCGGACACAGCTATAACGAAGTGCTGCCGCTGATGCTCGCGCGCTATTGCGGGCCCGGATTGCTGGGCCTGGGAATCACAGCGCTGATCGCAGGATTCATGTCTGGAATGGCGGGAAACGTCAGTGCCTTCTCCACAGTGTGGACCTACGACATCTACAAAGCGCTGATCAAGAAGACAGCAGCCGACGCGCATTACGTGCTGATGGGTCGATGGTCCACATTTGTGGGAGTGCTGATCAGCATTCTCACAGCGTACCTGGTGATGCAGTTCCTCAGCATCATGGATTACGTGCAGGCGCTATTCAGCTTCTTCGTGGCCCCGCTATTTGGCACGGTGATCCTGGGCATGCTCTGGAAACGCGCGACGGCGGCGGGCGGTTTCTGGGGCTTGCTCGCCGGCACGGTGTCGTCCGTCGGAATGTGGGCGTGGGTCAAGGTCGATCCCACGGCGCTGCGATACGTCGCGCTTTCCAGCGACGCGAAGGACATGGCGGAAAATATGTATCGCGGTCTGTGGTCGTGGATCCTTTGCGTGGTGGTGACGGTAGCAGTCAGCATGGTTACCAAGCCCAAGCCCGAAAGTGAATTGGTCGGCCTGGTCTACGGCGCAACCGAAATACCGTCGGAAGCAGAAGTTCCGCTATATCAAAAACCGGTGTTCTGGGCGGTGATCGTGACCATCGTTTTCATTGCGCTGAATATTATTTTCTGGTGAGGCTCATGCGATCTGACGGTACGATTTCAATCTGGTTCTTCATAGGCGTTTCGCTGCTGGTCAATGGCGTGCTGATTTTTCTCGCAGGACTCTACCAGCTTTCCCATCCTCCCGCCGTCAAGGTCGTGCTCTACGATCTGCACGCCAGCGTCTGGTGGGGCGCAATCCTGCTGATTATCGGACTCATCTACTGCATCCGCTACAATCCCAACCGCGCCTGATGTAGCCGACCGCTGCGCCAGGCAGCCGTTGCCTTTCTTAGCGCCGGCGTCCCGCCGGCTCCTTTGCCGTCGCCTTGGTTGTTGCCGTTGTAGCGGCCACCTTGAGCTGGGCGCCTTGGACTTTGTGGTTGAATTTGTCAGGGCCGCCACAGGTTCATCGAACCGGGCACGCCGTTACTCAGATTTCCTCACGCAGCATTAACACGCCGCGTAGTAAAGTAATCCGCAGTCACATTCGCGCAATCGTTCCAGAAATTCAGACTGAAAGGGTGCCTGATGGCGATTCTCGTCGCAGGAGGTGCCGGCTACATCGGCAGCGTCACGGTAGAACTATTGCGCGGCGCAGGCGAGCGCGTCGTAGTCCTCGATAATCTGGTGCGCGGCCACCGACCGTCGCTGGACGCCAACGTCCCGTTCTATCAAGGCAATATCGGCGACCGCACCCTACTAGCCCGCATCGCCGCCGAGCACCAGCTCGAGTCCTGCATCCATTTCGCGGCCGTGACCTTCGTCGGCGAATCCGTAAAAAATCCGGCGTGGTATTACGAGAACAACGTCGAGCAAGGTATCGCCCTCATGAGCGCTCTAGTCGAAGCCGGAGTGCGCCGCGTCGTCTTCTCCTCCACCGCCGCCACCTACGGAGAGCCCCAGCACGTCCCCATCTCCGAAAGCGAACCGCAGTGGCCCGTAAATCCCTACGGCTGGTCAAAATTATTCATGGAACGCCTGCTGCATTCCTTCGACGTGGCCTACGCCCTGAAGTTCGTCTCCCTGCGCTACTTCAACGCCGCCGGCGCCACGGAAAAGTGCGGCGAGCACCACGATCCCGAATCGCATCTGATCCCCTGCATTTTGCAGGCGGCGGCGAAAGAACCGCCGGAAGTCGCGGTCTTCGGAAAAAATTATCCCACGCCCGATGGCACGCCCATTCGCGATTACGTCCACGTGGTGGACCTGGCCGACGCGCACATCCGCGCCCTAGGCCATCTGCGCTGCGGCGGCGCATCCGATTATCTGAATCTCGGCACAGGCCACGGCTATTCCGTGCTGGAGGTAGTCGAAACCGCCAGGCAAGTCACCGGCCGCGACATCCGCATTCGCCTCGAACCGCCCCGCGCAGGCGATCCGCCGCGACTGGTGGCCGATCCCACAAAATCAAAATCCGTCCTAGGCTGGGTCCCCACGAAATCCGATCTGCGCTCCATCATCGACTCAGCCTGGCGCTGGCACCAACGCCATCCCCGCGGCTACGATTCGTAATCGGGAGCGCACCCCCCCGTAACACGTCGACCCACGCATTGGATTTTACGGGTACCCCATCCTTCGCGCCCTAGTTTCATGCGAAGGGTGGGGGTTTAGCCACTGCACCCCCACGCAACGCAACCCAAATCGCCGCCATTCCCGGCAACGCCAATCTCCCGATTGACGTTGTGGCCGTTGGTCGCTGCATGCTCGCGGCAATAATAGTGGGGCACGATGCAAGGCGCTGCAATGCAACCAAAATCAAGTCGTGCAAATCCTATTCCTCGATTCGCGGGCCCCGCAACTCGACCCAATACGTGAGGGACTCGTATGCTCTGCCACCGCTTTTTTTCTTTCTCGCTCCTGACCGCCGGCTTCTTGCTGCTACTAGCCGCGTCGTCCACCACAGCGCAGTGCGGCCGCAACACGCTCGGCTACGGCGAAGTCGGCATCGTTGCAAATAATCCGTTTCACGCTGACGTGGTAGTCACCCGGTCAGGCCACCCAGAGTTGCGCAGCCCGTTCGTGCAACGACCGCTCTCGGTGGCGCGCGACACTCAAGGCCGCGTACGCATCGAAAGGGTCGGCGGGGAATTCAAGCATGATAACGGCCCCGAGACGGGAAGCCAGGTCCAGGAACACACCATCACGATTTGTGATCCCGTAGCCGAAACCTTGACGCGAATAAACACCGCGAACGCGACTGCCACGATTATTCACTCTCGCCCCAGCGCGCCGCGGTCGGCAGATCTTCGGTCAATCATCCCGCGCTCGTTCTGCTCATTCCGATTGGCGTCCATCCGCCCGGGAGCGCATTCGCAGGCGGAAGACCTCGGGACCCAAATAATCGAAGGAGTCGAGGCCCACGGAGAGCGCGCAACGATGCCAATGCTCGGCCCGACCTCCGGCGAAGAATCTCGGAACGGCGAAAGCACCTCTGAGCTTTGGTGCTCGGATTCACTTTCCGCACTCGTGCTGCGGATCACCGGCAACACCAGGACCGGCGTGCAATCCACCATCGCCATGCAAAAAATCGAGCGCACCGAACCCGACCCCGCCCTGTTCCAGATCCCAGCAGACTACGCCATAACCGAATCCGTAGCCCGCGAACGCCGAACCCCGAACCCCGCGCTGACCGAACAACCATAGCGCGGCTTGGCCTGCGCACTTCACTGGCGCGAATCTTGGCGGAGTCTCCCAGCCAAAGTTCGCGACCGAGTTCCCTGAGCAAGCGTTCGAACCAGCGAATCGGCCCGCTGGCTTCACCGGCTGTGGAGAAAAGTCTATGTCGTTCCCTTTCGGGGCAATTGACACGGCTCCATATTTCTGCAATCATCGAAATATGCCGAACCTCTCATCGAAGAAAAACAGCGAGGAGATAGCCAAATTTGCAGACATGTTCTCCGCGATGGGCACCGAACCGCGCCTCCGCATTATGCAGTTGCTGCTCTCGGCGCATCCCGAAGGCATGGTCGTCGGTGAAATCCAGTCCGAGCTTGAAATTCCGAACTCCACGCTGTCGCATCACCTCGACAAACTAAGAAACGAAGGCTTGGTCATCGTCCGCCGCGAGAGCACCTTCCTTCGTTACTGCGCCAATACCGAAGCGCTCCAGGAAGTCTTGCAGTTTCTCTATGCCGAATGTTGCACACGAAATAAAGCCGTTGCCCCGCGCGACGTAATTCAAATCTGCAAGTAGGGAGGCAGACATGGCCGAAGCAAACATCAAAGATGCCGTGAAGGAAAAATATGGCGAGGCGGCGCTCCGCGCGACCACCGGCGGTAGCTCCTGTTGCGGAGCAACAGCCGCTTCCGCAAGCTGCGGATGCGATCCCATCACCTCGAATCTGTACGACGCGGCGCAAGCCGGTGAAATTCCCGCCGAAGCGATGCTCGCTTCGCTCGGCTGCGGAAATCCCACCGCGCTCGCAAAGCTCAACGCCGGTGAAACCGTTCTCGACCTCGGTTCAGGCGGCGGCATAGACGTGTTGCTCTCCGCGAAGCGCGTTGGCCCAACCGGAAAAGCCTACGGCCTCGATATGACCGACGAAATGCTCGCGCTCGCCAACGAGAACACGAAAAAAGCCGGAGTCGAGAATGTCGAATTTCTGAAAGGCGAAATCGAGCACATTCCGCTGCCCGATAATTCCGTGGATGTGGTCATCTCGAATTGCGTGATCAATCTTTCCTCCGACAAGGACGCTGTGCTGCGCGAAGCTTTTCGCGTCCTAAAACCCGGCGGCCGCTTCGCCGTCTCTGACGTTGTCACCCGCGGCGAAATGCTTCCCGAAATCCGCAAGAGCGTTCTGCTCTGGGTCGGATGTATCGCAGGTGCGCTCGAAGAAAACGATTATCTCAGTAAACTCAAGAGCGCTGGATTTTCGGAAGCCGAAATCGAACCCACGCGCATCTACCGCGTTGCAGACGCGCGCGAGTTTCTCTCCGGCCAGGGCTTCGACGTGGACAAGATCGCGCCGCAGGTGGACGGCAAGTTTTTCAGCGCTTTCATCCGCGCCACCAAACCGACGGCCGTTAGAAAGTCCTGCTGCGGCCCGGAGTGCTGCGCCTAGCAGCCGGAGATCGCATGGCGCAACATTACAACGTGTTATTTCTCTGCACCGGGAACTCCGCGCGTTCCATCATGGCCGAAGCCATCCTTAACGGTAAACGCGATCCACATTTCACCGCCTACAGCGCGGGGAGCATGCCTTCCGGCTCGGTGCGTCCCGGCGCTCTCAAACAGCTCCACGCCGCGAATCTGCCGACAGAAAATGCGCGCAGCAAGAGCTGGGCAGAGTTTTCCAAGCCCGGCGCGCCGGAAATGAATTTCGTATTCACGGTCTGCGATAACGCCGCGAAAGAAGTCTGCCCCATCTGGCCCGGCCAGCCCATCACGGCCCACTGGGGAATTCCCGACCCGGCCGCAGTCACCGGCACGCCGGAAGAAATCGACCGCGCGTTTAAGGACGCTTTCCTCACGCTCGGCCGCAGGATTGATTTATTTCTGAGTCTGCCGCTTGCCAGTCTCGATTCTCTCGCCGTAAAAAAAGAAATCGACCGCATCGGCCACCAATGACGCCCACCCTTCCGCGCAGAATCGTGGCCGAGTTTCTGGGCACCGGATTATTGGTCGCCGCTGTCGTCGGCTCGGGAATCATGGGCGAGCGACTCGCGGGCGGCAACATTGCGATCGCGCTGCTTGCCAACACCATCGCTACGGGCGCGGCGCTCGTCGCCTTAATTCTCACGTTCGGGCCAATCTCCGGCGCGCACTTCAATCCTGCCGTTACGCTCGCCGACGCCATCGAGCGCGGCGTGTCGTGGACGGTTGCCGCCTGTTACGTCCCTGCGCAGTGCGTGGGAGGGATCTGCGGCGCAATCGCGGCACACCTCATGTTCGGCTTGCCCACGATTTCTGTATCACATCATGCGCGCGGCGGTCCCGCTCAAGTGTTCAGCGAGTTCGTTGCAACATTCGGGCTGCTCTGCGTCATCTGGGGATGCTCGCGCCAGCGCTCACAAATCGTGCCTCTCGCTGTCGCGGCCTACATCAGCAGCGCGTACTGGTTCACTTCCTCGACCTCTTTTGCAAATCCGGCAGTCACAATCGCTCGTTCGCTCTCCGACACGTTCGCAGGAATTCGTCCCGCTGACGTGCCTCTGTTTCTTGCAGCGCAACTCGCCGGGGCAATCGCAGCAACGCTCCTGTTCCGCTGGCTCGTACCCGGCTTGGACGCCAGAGCCGAACGGATTCTTCGCCCCCTCTGAACCTACCGGCGGATGGCCGACCCTTTTGCGTCATCCAAATGAGCGCCTTTGAGTCGAGTGGTGCATCCTCGCCTGCCTCGGGCAAGCCGCAGGCGGGCTGCGGGTTTAGAAGCTACTCGATCGCCACCACAGCGAATTATTGCTATGCAATGCGTTTGGGCTACTAAACTCTAGTGGTGCCCTGCTCCCGTCCGCAAGCACACCTGTGGCTTCCCTTCGTCTTTTCGTCCATATACGTACTTCCACGAATATCGCCGAGGCACCGAAGGTGTTAGCGTGAGTCGGGGCGGTCTTCGGGCCTCCAAAGGACGCAACATGCTCGGTCTGGCGCAAACTGAAACCCTCACCCCCGCCTCTCATCACTCATCACTCGCCACCCATCACCGCCTAAATCAATCGCTAGTTTTTGTCGTGTTTTTCGCAATTCCAACTGCCAAAGCCGCTACGCCGGACCGCTGCCGCCAGCCATCTCGCCGCGCACTCGCCGGCAAATTCTGATCGCTAGTTTTTCGGGCGTTTTGCGTGGAGGCGTGCACTCGCCAATCCCGCAAAGCGGGATTGGCGTCACCAAGCGTCCTCGGGTCGGGGATCGCGGGGCAGGAATCAGGATTCACAAGTCACGAATCACGCTTCACTGCGCATGGGGAATCAATTGGCGGGCTTCACTGCATCCATCAGCCAAAAAAAACCCTCGGCCAGTGTGGGATGAATGTACACCGCGCCTTTCAGTATCGTGTAGGGTGCATCCGCCAGAATCATGGCACCGAGGATCTGCACTGTCTCTCCTCCCTCGCTTCCCAGAATTGCCGCGCCCAGAATGCGATCGTTCTGCGCGTCGACGATGATTTTCATCAAGCCCGCGGTTTCGTCGCGTTCAATCGCGCGCGAAACGGTGGACATCGGAGCCGTGCCCATCTTGAATTTTCGCCCCGAGGCGCGCGCTGCGGTTTCGGTGATGCCCACACGTCCCAACTGCGGGTCGGTGAAAAGTGCATAGGGCAGATAGCGGTTTTCGATGCTAAGGTTTTTTCCTTCGATCATGTTCGCGTACACAATTTGATAATCATTGTAGGAAATGTGCGTGAACGCTGGACCGCCCTTCACGTCGCCCAGCGCCCAAATGCCCGGAACATTTGTCTCCAAACGGCCGTTCACCTTCACATAGCCGCGCGCGTCGGCCGCGACGCCCGCCGCCTCCAGCCCCAGGTCGTCCGTGTTCGGCCTGCGTCCCGTAGCGACCAGCAGATGCGATCCTTGCAGCGTTTCGGTGTGTCCGCCAGATTCGACGGTGAGCGAAATCGCGCCACTCCGATTCGCGACGCGTCTCGTCGCGGCACTCAGCTGGAACACGATGCCTTCGTCTTCGAGCACCTTCTGGAGTGCCGACGCAATGTCCGGATCTTCGCGCGGCATGATGCGTTCGCCATGGTGCACGATCGTCACGCGGCTGCCGAAGCGCCGGAACATTTGCCCGAATTCCAGCCCGATGTATCCGCCGCCGAGCACCAGCAAATGTTCCGGAACCGCTTGCAGCTCCATGACCGTGGCGTTGGTGAGATACGGAACCGTGTCAATCCCAGGAATTTGCGGGATCGTGGGACGCGTCCCGGTATCAATGAATATTTTCTCGCTCTCGAAAAGTTCTGCGCCTGCTTGCACCTGGTGCGGCCCGGTGAATTTCGCGTGGCCGCGGATCAATTTTATATTCGGCCTCGCGTCAACTCGTTTCTGCACGCCCCTGCGCCCTTTTTGTACCACTTGATTCTTACGGGCGACAACGGCCGGCATGTCCACGCTGACGTCGCTGGCCCGCACGCCCCAGCGCGCTGCATCGCGCGCGTAATGCGCCACCTGCGCGGAGGCCACCATCGTTTTCGTCGGCGTGCAGCCGGTGTTAATGCAAGAGCCGCCCAATTCAGCGCGCTCGATCAGCGCTACTTTCCATCCCAGATCTGCCAGCGCAGCCGAAAGTGGATTCGCCGCCTGCCCGGAGCCGATCGCGATAGCATCGAATTTCATTTTGTTCCCCCGTGCCACGTGAACAATTACGCGCCCCAAGTGTACTCAAATTTCCGCGAAGTGGAATGGCGTCGAATCACAGGAACGGCCGTGCACACGCACGCGCTCACTCCCTGCCACGCCACTTTCCAGCAAGGGAGTGAAGGAAACTCGCGCAAAAAATGCCTCAAGATTTTTGCCTCTCCAAATTAGAATCATACGCATGGCCAGGGGTTGGGAAAGCAAAGCAGTGGAAGGTCAGGTCCAGGAATTTCAGTCGAAAGAGGACCGCCAGAACAAAAAGCAAGTTTCGCAGGACCAGGTTGAAACGCGCCGCAAGCGAGGCGTGCTGCTGCTATCGCGCGCGCGCGTCGAAAAACAACTGCAATCCAGCCAAGGTCCGCGCTACCGCGAACAACTCGAGCAAGCACTGGCCGATCTCGATGCACAGCTCGCCCAACTCCCCACTGACGCAAAATGAATCGTCGCGATCCGCGGCCGCCGAAATCTTGGCCACACGCTGCTGCATCGTGGGCGGAGGCCCCGCCGGAATGCTGTGCGGCTTTTTGCTCGCTCGCGCCGGGATCGATGTCGTGGTGCTGGAAAAGCACGCCGATTTCCTGCGCGATTTTCGCGGCGACACCATTCATCCCTCCACGCTTGAGCTCATGCACGAACTGGGCATTTTAGAGGACTTTCTGCGCCGTCCGCATCAGGAGCTTTCGCACATCGGCGCTCAAGTTAACGACGTCACGGTTGGCGTCGCGGATTTTTCGCATCTACCGACGCACTGTAAATTTGTGGGACTGATGCCGCAGTGGGATTTTCTGAATTTCATCGCCGAAAAAGCCAAAGCTTATCCCGGTTTCCATCTGCACATGGAAACGCAAGTCACCGACTTGCTCATCGAGAACAACTGCGTGGTCGGCGTCCGCGCCAAATCACCGCGCGGCGAAATAGAAGTGCGCGCGGATTTGACCATCGGCGCAGACGGCCGCCATTCGATCGTGCGCGAAAAGGCGGGGTTCGAAGTACTCGACCTGGGCGCGCCCATTGATGTGCTGTGGATGCGCGTCTCGCGGCAACCGGGTGATGCGAATCAAGCACTCGGCCGATTCAGGGCAGGGAAGATCCTGGTGGCGATTGACCGCGGCGAATACTGGCAGTGCGCCTACGTAATCGCCAAGGGCGCGTTCGACGCCATTCGCCAAAAAGGACTTGCTCGTTTTCAGGAGGAAATCGCCAGCGTCGCGCCATTTCTGCGCGAACGCCTCGGCGAATTAAGGGACTGGGACGACATCAAGCTGCTCTCGGTCGCCGTGGATCGCTTGCGGCAGTGGTCGCGCAGTGGACTTCTCTGCATCGGAGATTCCGCGCATGCCATGTCGCCGATCGGCGGAGTGGGCATCAATCTAGCCATTCAAGACGCGGTCGCGGCTGCGAATATCCTCGTCGAGCCGCTTGCAAAAGGCGCGATAAGCGATGAGCGCCTCCGCGAAGTGCAACGCCTCCGCGAATTTCCCACGCGCCTGACCCAGGGATTTCAGGTTTTCGCACACAAGCGGTTCATTCGTCCGGCGTTGCGCAACGCTCGCTCCCTAAGCCGGCTGCCATTTCTGTTCAAGCTTCTGCAGACGTTCCCGATCTTGCAGCGCATTCCCGCGCGACTGATTGGACTAGGAGTTCGGCCGGAACACGTGCGTACGCCCGACACAAAATTGCAAACAGCGCGTTCAACTTAAGGAACAGAGCTAATCGCGCGGACGTCCCGGGTCGGGATCCTCGATGAACACTACGCCCACTCCATGTTGATTTTTTTCGCGCCCTAGCTCGAAGTGCACGACCGTGCCGCGTAGCGTCATCACACTGGAAACCTTCGGATCGCTGGAGGCTTCAATCACCACGCGCACCTCGGACTGCAAGCGCGGGCGGCTGTGCAGGGCCAAGTAAGCTCCCTGCAAACTGATATCGCGCACCGTGGCTTTTTCCTCGAATGGCCTGCCGTCTTCGGTCTGTCCGCTGACGGTCGCGGCAAAGCGCAGCCGCCGGCGAATTCCGAGCCGCGTTTCCTTCAGGTCCACGGCCACGCCGCGTTCGCTCAAGCTGATGGACATGCCCTCGGTTGCCGCCCAGGTCGCAGGAAATTCCTGGCGCGCGGCGGAGAGAAATCCGTCCACCACTTTGTCCGGCGAATCCGGGTCGTGGTGAAACAAGATCAGATTCCGAGCCTTGGCCTCGCGCGCGATCTTCACGCCCTCCAGCCAGCTCGAATGTCCCCAGCCGCTGCGATCCGAAGCGAGCTGTTCGGGAGAATACTGCGCGTCATAAATCAGCACGTCGGCGCCGTGCGCCAACTGCCGCAGGTTCTGATCGCACTTCGGCTCTCCAGGCTCGTTGTCGGTGGCGTAGACGATGGAGCCGCCGGTCGTCTCGATCCGGTATCCCAGGCATCCCTGCGGATGATTCAAATATCGCGCGGTAATGTGCGTGCCATGGATTTCAAATGTTTCCGCATCGGCCACTTCGCGAAAATCGCGCGCCGCGGTCATCATGGTTACGTCCACCGGAAAATACGGGCTGGCGAGCTGCGCCGCGAATACTTGCTCCAGGCTATTGGGTCCCAGATATTTCGATTGAAAGCTGTAGAAATGGAATCGATTCTGCGATTCGAAGAACGGATGGAAAAACGGGATGCCCTGAATGTGGTCCCAGTGGTAATGCGTCACCAGGATGTGCGCTTCGATGCCCATCCCACGGTGCTTTTCGGTGAGATGGTTGCCGAGCATGCGCAACCCAGTTCCGCAATCCAGTATGAATTTCGTGCCGTTCGGAGCGGTCAGTTCCAGGCAAGGCGTGTTTCCACCATAGCGCCAAGTGTCGCGCTCGAGCGTCGGCGTCGAGCCGCGCACGCCCCAGAACACAAGTTTGGCAACTTGGTGCGTCATCGTCAGGCGGCTTGCGACGCTGCGGGCCTGCGCCCCCTCTGAGAGTTGAGGTCCACGAAACTGAGCCATGGTAGGCGGGTGCGGCGAGGTAAGTCAATTGCGTTTCGGCCGGCGCGTTCGTTCCTGACGATCATCGCGCTCCACGCCGTTATTGAACACGGATGCTCCGAGATTCCGCGCTGTAAGGCAAAGCGAATCGCGGTTAGAATCGAGCGGATGCAGGAACAAGCCCAGAAATCCGGCGGCCATTCGCACGACGGCCATAGCCACGGCCACGATCATGCTCACGACCATGGTCACAGCCACGGCCTGGGCGGCCATTCGCACGTTTCGCTTCCCGCCGAAGGCATGACCTTGGCTCTGGGCGCCGCGGTCGTCGCCACTTTCGCCTTGGTCGCCGTCGAGTTGCTCGCCGGTTACGCGGGGCATTCCATTGCGCTCGTCAGCGACGCGGTGCACAACCTCACCGACGTGCCGACTCTCGTGCTCTCCTGGCTGGCCATGCGCTGGGCTGCCAAGCCTCCCACGCCGCAAAAAACCTACGGCTATCATCGCGCCGGCATCCTGGCGGCCTTCGTCAACGCCATGCTGCTCACGCTGGTCTCGCTCGGTCTGATTTACGAATCCGTGCTGCGGCTGCGCACTCCGGTGGAGGTGAAAACCGGGCTGATGCTGTGGGTCTCGGTGTTCGCGTTGCTGATTAACGGCGGGATCACTCTTGCGCTGTCCAGCAGCCGGCGCGACCTGAATTTGCGCAGCGTGTGGATTCACAATCTGGGCGACGCGCTATCGAATGTCGCGATCGTCGTGGGCGCGCTGGCCATCCGTTACACCGGCACCACTTGGGCTGACCCGGTGATCGGCATCGCCATTGGCGCGATGGTTCTGTGGTCGGGCATAGGCATCTTGCGCGAGAGCACGCACATTCTGCTGGAAGGCCTGCCGCGCAGTATTGCCCTGGAAGAAGTCGCGCGCGCCCTGCTAAGTATCGAAGGTGTGCAGGAAGTCCACGACATCCATATCTGGACGCTGGGCACCGACCTCAACGCGCTCTCCTGCCACATCTGCATTCCGGACATGCACATGGAAGAAAGCGAAAGAGTCCTGGCGAAAATCCACGAAGTGCTCGGTCACGATTTTCAGATCACTCACACCACCATACAATTCGAGCGCGCAGGGCTGCCAGCCGATGCCGGCCTCTACATGCCCGAACCAATCCGCCGTTCGGAAGCCTAGACGAGCCGCGATTTCGAGAGTCAGAATAGACGGGGATTTGGTTCGCGACCGTTACAGAGGAAGCTGCATCGGGGTTCCGCGCTCTTGATTCAAGCGTTGCGTTGCATCCGCGTCGAAAATTTCCGCTGAGATCGTGAGACGCCGGCCCTCCGGCGTGATGTACACGACTTGGCCTTGCGTCATCGTGAAGGCTACGACGTCCAGCCGGCTGCCATCGCGCAACACCAGTGTGAGCGTGCCGACGTCCGGCAACGGTTCCTGCTGCTCGGTTTCCTGCCGCTCGCCCGCTGGCGCTGCGGAATTCGCTTCAGACGGCCCGTCATCGCGGTTGTCAGCGCGTTCGCTGTCTCGTGCTTCATGCCGATCGCCGTAGCGATCGATTGTGACTCCAGCCTGCTGTTCATCCGCCTGCTGGCCCTCGACCTCCGCCGAGTCCTGTGCCTGATCCCCAGGTGCATCTGCAGGCGCGGCGTAGTAATACCCGCCAACTCCGAGAATATAAACTACCCGAGGGTTCGTAACCGGCGGCGGATTGCGTCGGCCACCTGACGGCGCTCCGATCGGCGTGAACACTCGATTGCTGACACTCTGATTTCGCTGTGCGGAAGATAATGCGGCATGGCGAGAAGGCACGTCTCCGGAATGGACACCGGCGCGCGCGTGAACGGCGGAAGAAGAAGCCGGAACGGCGCTGGGAACGCTCGAAGATGTACGTAGGACGTTGGCAGTATGTGGTGCAACGCCATTCGCTACAGGCGCAAAATGAGCTCCGGAGGGAGCAAATCCGCCCACCGCTCCGCGCTGTGCCGCGACCACAGACGGCATCGCCAGCACCACGCCCATCAACCCGATCAGCAATCGCGGTTTCATGATTCTCTCCGCCGCGCCCTACCCATAAGACGCTCCAAACCGCACGACGGTTGCTGATACTTTACCACCATCTGCCGCGACGGCCCAAAGGGCGAACTTTTTGCAGGCTTGGCGGTGTCTAATGGGTATGGCTCGCCGTGCGTGCCTGGACCAAGGCGTTCGCCCGCCGGTCGCAATGCACCGGAGGACGAGGAGACGGCGGTCCGCATACGACTGTTGGATGGATGTTTCTGCGTTGCTCGCAGTGTTCCTGGTGGTTTTTATCTCCTTCGTAATCACACCTGAAAATCTTTGCTCCCGAGGAGCGCTAATCGACCTTTTTTCGAGCGCTCATTCCATGCTCGCTCTTCACGCGATTCGAGAAGACGCATTGCAAGTAGTCGTGACGCGCGATCGAAGGCTGTTTTTGGGCACTCACGAGGTTGTCCCCGAACAGCTGCCGCACGAGCTGCGAGAGGGCTGGCGAGCCGGCGCCGAAAACAGAGCCTATCTTATGGTCGATTCTCGAGCCCGATACGGCGACGTGAAGCCCGCAGTGAACGAGATACGCCTCTCGGGAGTATACGAGCTTAGCTTCCTGACATCTCCTGTTCGGTCGCAGCAAGCTGGTTCGCAGTCAATTGCAACGGGCCCTAGCGAATACGAGGGTGGTTCGCGGTGATCGAAACACCTTTGCCAAGCGCCGCCTCGAAAATTGACCATGGCTTTTCCCTGCACCCCGGATGTGCTATAAACGTGCGTCCGAAGGACTACTAGAAATGGGACAGCCGGAAGCCGTAGTTCGGAAGGCGCAAGCAGCGGAGCCGGAAATCAGCAATCGCGGGGCGCAACCGGAGCCTTCACAATATTGCCCGCGATGTTCGGCCCGGCTGGAGCAGCGTAGTTGCAAAATGATCTGCGCGTCTTGCGGATATTACATGTCCTGCTCGGATTTTTACTGAAGAGAAAGATCGCCGCCCCCGGGCAGTGACTTCTCGGCACTACCGATTCCAAATAAGATTTCGAATTTTCCAGGAGGCGCGAACGTGGCACTGAGAATGGTTGACAACGAAGTGAATGGCGTGACGGTGCTGGAGATCGAGGGGCGCATCGTGCTGGGCGAAGAGAGCAATGCGTTTCGTGAAAAAGTGAAGAGTCTGCTCGCCGCCGGCAAGAAGCAGATCGTGCTGAACCTCGCGCAGGTCGGTTACATTGACAGCGCCGGCCTCGGAACCCTGGTGGCCACCTTTCACAGCGCCCGCTCGCAAGGCGCCGTTCTGAAGTTGGCTAACCTCGGCTCGAAATTCAAGGAAGTGCTGCAGGTAACCAAGCTGATGACCGTGTTCGACACCTACGACAACGAAGCGGCAGCAGTCGCCAGCTTCGCCAAGTAAGTCAGCAAAATTGAAAGGGCGGGTCTTGACTGCTGGCCCGCCCTTTGCTTCCTCGTCTTGAGCTCACTGACTGCTGCGTGCGTCCGCTCGCCCCGCCACGCGCCCATCCACGTGATAAATCGCGATGCCGCTCAATAATTTGGGATAGAAATCCGTGGATTTTTGCGGCAGCACGTCGCCAGCCAGGGCGATATCAGCCACCT
>Ga0070761_10000486_pt1 | contig 25736 bp, 20 predicted proteins | sample HubBroMetageREF1_FD_66724 | JGI IMG/M metagenome (GOLD analysis project Ga0070761, IMG submission 66724) | Reference soil microbial communities from the Hubbard Brook experimental Forest, New Hampshire, USA - Hubbard Brook CCASE Soil... | ecosystem: Environmental > Terrestrial > Soil >... | reverse complement strand
CTTCGTCACTTCGACCCGGTTCTGCTCGGTCGATCCGTCTTTTCCGTAACCGACGAAGCGCAGCGGCAAATGTTTGCCATCGAGCAGCGCGGCGGCCCAGGCGTGCTTGGAAGGAAAGCCGCTCAACGGAATCTGGAACCAACGGACGTCTTCCTCGGCGACGCAGGCCGTACCCTCCCGGTGGTCGCTGACGACGTCCCAATCTTCACATTTGCGCCCTGCCACCGTCTCCGTCTTGCCGGTCTTGGTGACCGTCGTCTTCGGCTCTACGTGGGCGGGGCCGTGCTGCGCCCCGCCGCCCAAGGCCTTGAGCTTGTCGCCGCTCGTGTTGAAGTCGATGACGAATACCTGCTTTTGCACGTCCGACACGACCTCGAGCTTCTTCGCGGCGGCGTCCAAAATGAAGTAGGCGCCGGGGCCGAGCCCGCTGCCGCCGCCGAGCTTCTCGGGGACGTCGGCGCGAACTTTCCCGCTTTTGATGAAGAGATTCATCGCGACGGGCGGGGCGGGCGTGGGCCTCTCCTCATGGCTCGTCATGGAGAGATCGATCTCGCCCTCGAACTGACCAAGAAGCGCGAGAACTGGCTCCCCCGGTGCGGCCGCCGCCGGCGCCGCTGCAGATCCACCGTCCGCAGCCGCGCCGGTCGCCGGATTTTCCTTCTTGCAACCGCCAGCCGCCAGGAGGCCCAACCCGAGTAGTACAAGAGTCTGTCGCTGCTGCATGTGCTGCCTCCACGGGGGGTGCCCGTACGCGACCATCCCGCCGGCTTTCGGCAGAGTGCGCGTTTCTCTCGTATAGACGCGCTGGGCCCACGGAGCCATGAAAACCGTGACATCATCTCCAGGGCTTGCGCCTTCTTCATCGCCCCGACGGCCAGCCGCGGCTGGTGCTTCCCGGTGTTGCCGTTCTGGTGACGACGTTCCTCGTCGCGGTCGGAGTCGCTGTGCTGACGACGCGGCCGCGAACCGAAGAGGAACGCGCAAAGACCCTCTCGCGCAGCGACAGCTACGCCCTCGCGGAAGTCATTTATGTGCGCTTGCTGGCCAAGCGCCCCAGCGTGCCGATTCTGCTCGCATTCCTTTCCAACCATCGGAGCGGAGTCCCCCAAGCCGAGGATCGACATGCGGGGAAAGCTGCCCTTGCGAACTCCGCGGGCGAGGTGATGAATGAAAGCTCGCTTGCGGCCGTCCTCGCCGCTCTGCCCGAGGAGCTCCTGCTCGTGGCGCGCTTCGTCGCGGAGGACCCGACGCCGCCGTCCGTTCAAACCGCCATGGAGGCGGGAGCGACACGCGAGCCGCCGATCCCTTGGTACAATCATCTCCTGGCAGAGGAGGCGCTCGACGAGGATAAGCCCTCGGAAGCCGCGGCCTACTTCGAGCGCGAGGGGCTCGCGTTTCGCGATCGCCGAGAGGACGTCGACAAGGCCATCGCGATCTGGATGGACACCGACGACTGGGCGGAGGTGCAGAGGGAAATGAGCGACGCGCGCGTCCTCGCCGCCGTCGGTGCGGAGACGCGACAGCGCTTCGCCCAGCACGAACGCGATTGGCTCGCCGCGGTGAAGTGGTTTGCCTTCGGCTGGCGCGCGCGCCTCACCCTCGTGAGCCTTGCGATGAGCGGCACCGCGGCGCTCGCGTGGGGGTTCTTCTGCGGGCGTCTCGGCAAGCTCGCGGAGCATCCCGTACGCAGGCTGGGCTTCTACGTCGCGGCATTTGTCCTCGGCGTGCTCAGCGTCGTCCCTACCGTGACGCTCATCACGCTCGAGGAGATCAAGCTACGCCTCGTGGAAACGGGCGATGCCGCTCGGGACATTCTCTTCTTCGTCTTCGGCGTCGGTCTGAGAGAGGAAGCTTCCAAGCTTCTGATGTTTGCGATCCTCCTGCCCGCCTTGCGCAGGTGGGGCGACAAGCTCGACGTGCTCGTAGGCGGCGCGATCGTCGGCCTGGGCTTTGCGGCCGAAGAGAACCTCGGTTACTTGGCCGGCGGCGATCTTCACACGGGCCTCGGTCGCTTCTTGACCGCGAACTTTCTGCACATCGCCATGACGGGCGTCCTCGCCACGGCGCTCGACGAGCTCGTCAGCGATCCGGAGGGGCACGCGGCGGAGTTCTCGCGCACGGCCCTGCTGGTCATCGGCCTCCACGGCGCCTACGACTTCCTGCTCTCCCACGAAGAGTTCGGCGGGTCGTTCATGGCGATGGCGGTGTTCGTCTTTCTCACGCGGCTGTTTCTCACGGCCGTCGCGCGTGCGCGAAGGCGCGTCGACCGTGGGCCCTCTCCGCTTCAGGCGTTCGTTCTGGCCGCATCGGCGGTGACGGGCGTGAGCGCGGCCTACGCGATGCTCGCCGTGGGGCCGCTCAACGCGGCCCTCGCGATGGCGGAAGGTTTGCTCGGCGAAGTCATTATCTTCGCCATGTTCGTGCGAACGCTGAGAGCGATGTAGGTTACTTCACTTCTCCGCCGACGTACTCGTCCGGCCAATCGTCGCCTTCGAACGGCCAATACTCTTCGGAGTCCTCGAGGTAGCGCGCGGCATCGAGGGAGTCGACTGCGTCTTGCGGAAGGAAGCCCAATCGAATGGCCTCGACCTCCACCTCGAGAGCGCGCTTGCGTCCGAGAACGCTCTCGATGCGGCCGAGGCGCGCACGACGAAGGAGACGCGAGAGACGGAGATCGAGCCTGTGAAGGGCGTCCTTGGCCAACGCCGATTCGGCCTCCGAAAGCTCGCGACGGGCGAGCGCGATGCGCGCCTGAACCTGCGATACGCGCGTCGTGTCGACGCGCAGCAAATCGCCCAGATCCGCCCCGGCCGTTGGCTCCGAGGCCCCCGAACCTGCACCCGCCGCGCCGGTCGCTTGCGAGGCCTCGGCCTTCAGTGCCGTGAGAGCTTCCCGCAGAGGGGCGACTCGCGGGTCCGGCGTCCGTGAGGCCTCGAGATCGGAGATCTGGTGCTCGAGAGAAGCCACCCCTTCGCGGACTTCCTGCTCGTGTCGAGCCGCATCCGAGCCGAGCTCGGTGGTGGGGCGTACGCCCCCGTTGGTGGCGAGCGAGCGCTGCATGTCGACGAGGACGCCCATGGTGGCCGCAAGACCCGAAGCCTCACGCTCCAGCACCGCGCGACGTTGCACCACGTGGTCGTAGGCGGGATCCAGCCGGACCAGACTGGCTATCGCCCGCATGACGTCCGGGCTCGTGCCCCCCACCTCTGCGCCGGCGGCGTCGGCTCCTGTGTGCACGGTCGCGAGGAGGCGCTCGGTGGCCACCTCGCTGTCGGCAATGTGTCGTGCGCCATCGCGCACTGGTTCGTATCGCTTCAAAAACTCGACGAGCTTTCGGTCCGCGTCGGGGAAACGACAACGGGCGAGGTCGACCCACGCGTCGAGGACGTTGGCTTCGTCTTCGTAGCGGTGGTGGACGCCCAAGGCCGCAAGCTCGTCGAGCAGCTCGCGCGCGCCGTCGTAGTCTTTCTTCTCGTAGCGTGTCGTGGCGGCTTCGTAGAGAGCCTCGGCGAGGCGGTCCGAATCCTGCGGCACCAGATAGTAGTAGTAGCGAGCGTCGTCGTTGCGACCTTGCTCGTGAGCAATGCGCCCGAGACCCAGTCGGGCGAGGTCGCGGATCGCGAAGAACTTCTCGTCCGCGAGCACGGGCGTGGTCGACGCGCTGCGCGTGGGGTCCGCGAGCTTGCACAGGAGGCCCTCGCCTTCCTTGTAACGCCCCCCTTCGACGTGAATGAGCGCCGATAGATACGTTGCTTGCGACCAGAACGGGCAGTGCTGCGTGACCGAGCCGTACGCCGCGAGCGCGGCCTCGGGGTGGCCACTCGCCTCCTGCGCTCGGCCGTCGATATACGCGATTTCCTCACGAATATCGGCGGGGGCGCTCGACGGCACGCTCGCCAAGTCGCCGACGATCGCGGCAAACTTCTCGGTTTGAAGTGCGACCTCGACCAATCTGCGGACCGCGCGACGCGGCCATACGTGGGCGGGGCCGACGTCCTCCCACGCTCCTTTCGCCTCGATCACACGACGCAGGTAGGCGCGGGCGGGGTCGAAAATGCCTGCTGTCGCGAGCGCATCGCCAAGCCGGAAGACGGCCGCTCGACCCTCTTCGCTGTCGGAGAAAAGCTCGAACTGCGGGTGCTCCACCATTTCGGCCAGGCGAGCGATCGCTTCGTCGACGCGCCCGGCGCCGAGCAGCGCTTCGCCCTCGGCGACGCGAAGAGCCACGTCCTCGCGACGCAGATCGCTCTGCCCGAGGCGCCGCTGCAAGAGTGCGGCGTGATACGCACGCAACACGGAGGCGAAGACCTGATCGGAGGTTGCTGGAGCGGATGCGGCGTTCGGCGTGGCCGCGGCCGTCGGCGCGCTCGGGGGGGGTGGCGGCTGTGCGCCGGCCGCCGAGGCGATGAGCGGCAAGGCGAGAACGGCAGCCAGGCGCGCGCGGATCACCCGTCACCTCCCAATCGCCTGGGCCTGCGCTCGCGCCTGCACTCGAAGATCGTACTGCCCCCTCTTGTCGCTGGGGAAGTCTCCGCCCATGTTGGAATCGTCTCCGACCTTCAGGCGAACCGATAGTTTCTGGTCCGTCGGCACGTCGACGATGAAACGTGAGCGCTGCGTGGTGCGGAACGTGCTCTCGCGGTCGTCGCGCCGCTCGAGGTCGACGGTTACCGCGTGGTGCCCAGGGGCCACAGCGTGCTCGTACACCGTGACAGGGTCCTCGGCGCGAAACCCCTCGCGCCCCGTCCACACGACTCCGTCGTCGACCGACACGCTCACGGCGGCAATGCGCCCGTGCTCGCCACTGGTTTCGAGCGCGATGGAGATACGAGAATGAAAAAGAGTGTCGCTGACTGCGGCCACACGCGCTCGCAGGGACGAAATCTCCGCGAGGAGGCGATCGTAATCTACAGAGGACGCCGGCGGCCCTGCGTCGGAGAACTCGCTTGCGCTCGGGTTCAGCGGCGACAGTCGGCTCCCCCCCGTCGCCTGGTCGTCCGGCGCCGGTAGGCCGCCCGCGTCGGGCGACGTACTCGGAGCAACCGGGCTCGCGGCCGCGGTGGACTTGTCGTCGGCAGCTGCCTCCGCGGACGCGCTCGAAGCGGGCTTCGGCTTCGGGCCGGGATGTGCCGATCGACGCGTTTGCGCGACGGCGACTGTTGTCGCCGCGATGAGGACGGCCACCAGCGCGACGCTCGCGAACAGGGCCTTCGTTGCCATGGTTCGATGCGTGGTGATCACGGCCTCTCACCCCCCGAACGGAATGAACACACTGGCACCCAGTGTGATGACGATGTCGTTGACGAGGTGCTCGTCGCCGACCAAGACCTCTTGCAGCACGTGGTCGCGCGCGTCGAATCGCAGGGCGAACCAGTGTCCGAAGAAGAACTTGGCACCGAGGCCCGCGCTCCCGGTCACGCCCTGCGAGGTCGAATCGTCGGTCACGCCGGCGCCGACCGCCACATTGAAATCAAATCGGCTGATGCCATCGCCCATCCACCGCAGCTTGCCGTAGGCGAGCGTCCAGACGAGGTGACCAAAGTAGAGCGTTCCGGGATGGTCGGGGCTATTGAGCACCTGGATTTGCGGGTAGCGACGCTCGTACGAGTCGGTGACCGCGCTGTGGAAGCGGGTGAACTGCACACTCGCTTCGAGACCGAGGTCTTCACTGAAATGAAATGTGTAGGCACCGCCTGCGAGCCAGCTCGATGAGTACAGGTCGGCCGAGTAGAGGCCCCCCATGGCCGAGAGCTCGTGGCGAAACGCCTTGGTGAAAAGTCGTTCCTCGACTCCCCGATAGTGCCGACCGCCGACGAGCTCCTGCTTGAGCTCCTCGTCCACACACTGTGCCCGTGCCGCGCTTGGGGCGGCCGTAGCCACCAGGGCGGCGGCGGCTGCAAGCGCGGCGCGACGAATCGAGCTCGGGCGCCGACGCATCCTTTCGTGAGGTAACCGCGCCCGCTCGAACCTGTCAATTGCTCGCTTCGCCGACCGGGCCTGCCAGTGGGCGATTCGCGCGTTGCCGAAGCACGAGCCAAGCCGGAAGGGCAATGACCGCCGCGGTCAGGCAGGCGACCTCGCCGAGCACGGCCAGCAGCCCAAAGAGAAACAACGCGCGGTTCTTGGCGAGCAGTAGCGAGGAGTAGCCAATGATGGTCGTCAGTGAGCAAAGCGCCACCGCTCCCCCCGTCGACCGAACCGCCCCCCGAATGTCGCGCTCTCCGTCCTGGACGTAGCGCATCATCACGTTGACCGAATAGTCGACTCCAATCCCCAGCGTGATCGGGAATGCGATGAAGTTCGAAAAGTTGATTTTGATCCCCGCCGTCATCGTCGCGCCGAGCAGCCAGAGGACGCCGACGACCAGCGCGCCGATGACGTAGATAGAAGCCTTTCGGGCTCGAAGCACGACCAGGACGACCACGATGACCCCCACGAGTGACACGAGGCTCGCCTCGGGCGCGTCGCGGCTCACCGAGGCGAGGATGTCGCTCGACAGGGGTATCGACCCGGCGACCCGACCCGGGGCCGAGCGTGGACCCGCGCCGGAGCGCGCCAGGTCGCGAAGCGTTTGCACAAACAGGTGCATCGCGTCGGCCTTCCAGAGTGCGTCCGAGGGCCGGGGTTTGACGAGGATGGTGCGGCCCATGGTGCCATCGCGTTCGCGGAGCCCACTCGCAAAGGATCGGGGCAAATCGCCGGGTCCGATGGGGGCGAGGTCTTCGTCGCCGAGAAGCTTGTCGAGCTTGTCCCGCCGGTCGGGGGAAATGAGCGCTCGAATTCTCGGCGTGAGGGCTTCTCGAATGTTGCGGGCCTCGTCGATTTTGGCCTCCTGATCCCGCGGAAGAACGTCCTCGGTGCTGATCACGCTCGCGACCATGGGTGCGAGGGCGCCGTGGTCCGCGGAGTCGCGAAGGCGGCCCTCGACCTCTCGCGCCTGCTCCGCGGAGTCGCAGAGGATGACGGTGGGCGTGAGATAGTGCCCGAGGATCGCGTCCATCTTCGGTCCCCAGTAGCCCTCGCCGTTCTTCCAGGTGTCGGCACGGCGAAGCTTGCTGAAATCGTACTCGAGCCTCGACGCATCGAGGCGCGACGCTTGTACGAGCGACCCGATCGTCAGCGCAGCGGCAAGGGTGACGAGAAGCGGAGCTTGCTTTTCGACGAGCGCAACGATGCGACGGGCGAGAGCAGCGCGCGTCGGCGAGGGTGGCGCGACCACGGGCGCGGCCGTGTCGAGCCATTTCACGAGCGGCGGAATCAGAACGAACGCGGTGGCCCAGGAAGCGAGCATGCCGATTCCGCCGATCCAACCGAATTGCCGAAAGCCTCGAAATTCGGTGACGATGAGCGATGCGTAGGAGACGGCCGCGGCGGCGGCGGCGGCGAGCGTTCCCACACGGGCGCCCCACACGCCGACGACCAAGGCCTCTTCCACCGACGCGCCGCGCAACCGTTCTTCGCGATAGCGGGCCAAAAGGATCAGGCCCACATTGATCCCGTTGCCCACGATGATGGCGCCCAAGAACGCCGTGTTCGAATTGAGCTCGGTGACCCCGATGGGCGGCAGTGACGCCAACGCAAACGCGTATACGGTGGCGAGCAGCAGTGGAGGGACCAGGACCGGCACGGCCTTCCACCAGCGGTAGTAAGCAAGAATGACCGCCATCACGGCGATGACTACGAGGACCGACGAGGCCAAAAGATCCGCCTGAAGCGCCTCGAGCTCTTCGACGTTGATCGCCACGTCCGATCCGTACCCAACCCGAAGACCGGGGGCGTACCGGCTGGGATCGAGCGCTGCGACGTCGCTCTTCACGCGATCGAGAAGCCTCCGGTCTTTGTCGGCCCCCGTCGTAAAGTCGCCCGCTTCAATCGTGATCATGGCTGCGCGGAGCGCGGTGCTCGCGAAATGGCCCCCATCGCTGTCCGAGACTTTGCTCTCGTATTTCTTTTCGATGTCCGACGTGTCGACCGAGGGGGGAGGCTCGTCGTCGTCGAGCAGCGTGCCCTGCTCTTGGGAGACTTCGTAGTCGCGTCGTGCCTCGATGCGGCGGCGAATCTCCTTCAGGTCGGCCAGATTGACGTAGAGCGCAGCGTGCTTCTCGAGGAACGATTTTTCCGCCCCGTTGGTCGAGCGAACTTCGCGCACCATCTGGGGCGGATACGTGCGGACGCGAGCCGCGAGATCATCGAGAAAGCGCTCGGCGCTCGGCAGGTCGGCCCCGTCGGAGACTTCGGCCACGACGCCCAAGAATTCCAGGCCCGGGCTCCGCGCGCGCATCTCGTCGAGCGCCTTCACGCTCGGCGCGCCTCGGGGAAGCAGCTGCTCGATCTCGCTGCGCAAATGCACGTAAAGGTCGACGGTGCGCACGGTCGCGGGCACCCCGAGGACCAATGCGATCAGCCAAAGCCATCGCCCATGGCGCAGTGTCCACAGGACAAAGGCTCGCACGTGGGGCGAGGCCGAATGAGCGTAGGGACTCTGCACGTGTCGAAGGTGCTCTCTTAGATCGACGTGTCGAAAAAAGCTCGCTGTTCGCAGAGAATTTCACTTCCGAGGCCCGCGTGCGCGACGCTGTGTTGCATGCGGGCCGCATTGTCCGCCGCCCTGATCCTTGCGCTCGGAGGCTGCTCTGCGGGGCGGCGCTCCATTTCGGCGCCTCCGGTCGTCGGATCCCGGGCTGGCCCCGAGCTGCCGACGACCGGCCGCGCCGAGCGCGTGGTGCGTTTTGCGGCCGCCCAGATCGGGAAGAAATACTGCTGGGGCGGTGTCGGTCCAGAGTGCTTCGATTGTTCAGGGCTCGTTCAGCAATCGTGGCGCACGGTCGGCGTCCGGTTGCCCCGCACGGCGAACGCGATCGCGTCGGCGGAGCCTGAAATCCCCATCGAGGAGGCGCGGACCGGCGACGTGCTGTGGTGGCCGGGCCATGTCGGCATCTATGCGGGCGATGGCTGGGTCATCGACGCCTACGACAGCCGACACGGAGTTGTGGTGCGCCGGCCCGTCGTGCAACCGCGACGAGCGTTCAGGCCCTCCGGGAGCTAGCCCACCCAGTCGCGCTCCCGCAAAGCTCCGAGCAGGGTCTCCGCCGCTGCGTCGAGGGAGTCGGGGTGATCCAAGACGAGGTCCGCACGAATCGGATCGACCGACGCCGCTTTCCGCCCCTGGATCCAAGCGACCAAGACACGCTGCCCATCGACCTCGGCGCGCGCGGCGTCGAGGTCTGCTGCATCGACCGTGACGATCGCGAGGAGCCCGCTGTCCGCCAAGACGCGTGCTCTCGATGCACTACGGTCCTGTCCGCGGGCCAATACGACGGCGCTCGCGTTGGAGTCGAACAAGCGGCGCTCGAGCGCATAGGCAAGAGCGTCCGCCGGAACGTCGTCGGTGCCGGCGAGCAGGACGACACCGCCCGAAGTTCCGAACCGAGCGCGACGCTCTCGCGCGCTCACTCGAGATTGGGCGGGCCCGTCGGGAGGGCTTCGAAGGGTCGTCGCTCGCGCGAGCGGCTGCGCCCCGATGACCATTCCCGCGGCGACCGTGTTGTTGGAGAGCGCGTCGATGAGGATGAACGAACCCGTTTCACGGTTGGTCGTGTAGGCGTCGAGCAAGAGCGGGCGATGCGCCGTCAGGGTGACGCGCCCGATGTCATTGAGGGCGAGGGTCGCTGCGGGTGTCTCCGCGAGCGTGTCCATGTCCTTGCGCCAGTGCAGTCGCTCGATGTCGGCGCGCACGGTCTGCGTCGTGTGCTTGAGCAGATAGCTCTTGCCCAGGTCCATCGCGCCCTCGTGCATCCAGACCACGTGGGCGTCGAACGTCCGCTCGACGCGCGGAAGGTTCGACGGATGAACGAGCATGTCGCCGCGGCTGACGTCGATCTCGTCTTCGAGGCGAAGGGTCACCGATAGGGGTGCCGAAGCTTCGTCGATCTCGCCGTCGAAGGTGTCGATCGCCTTGACCCGGCTCGTCTTGCCCGACGAAAGAACGACGACCGAGTCGCCCTTCTTCACCGTTCCGGAAGCGATGCGACCGGCAAACCCCCGATAGTCGAGGTTCGGTCGGAGGACGTATTGGACCGGATACCGGAAGCGAGTCGTGTCGCGCGGACCCTGCGCGGGGACGGCTTCGAGAAACTCGAGCACCGTGGGCCCCGCGAACCAGGGAGTTTTCGCGCTCTTGTGGACGCAGTTGTCTCCGCAGAGCGCGCTGATGGGAAAGAACGTCACGTCGGAGAAAGACAAGCTCCGGGCAAAGGCCGAGAAGTCCGCCTGAACCCGAGAAAAGACGCTCGCGTCGTACGACACGAGGTCCATCTTGTTGACGCACACGGCGAGGTGAGGAATCCCGAGCAAGGCCGCGATGTACGCATGCCGGCGACTCTGTTGAAGCACTCCCAGACGCGCATCGACGAGGATGATCGCGACGCTCGCTGTCGAGGCGCCGGTGACCATGTTGCGGGTGTATTGAACGTGGCCCGGCGTATCGGCGATGATGAACTTTCGCTTGTCCGTGCTGAAATACCGATAGGCGACGTCGATGGTGATCCCTTGCTCGCGCTCGGCGGCAAGGCCATCGGTGAGAAGCGACAGGTCGAGCTCCAGTCCCTCGGCATGCGTGGCACGCCGCACGGCCTCGAGTTGGTCCGAATAGATGGAGCCCGTGTCGTAAAGCAGGCGCCCGATCAGCGTCGATTTGCCATCATCGACCGAGCCCACCGCCACGAACCGCAAGAGCTCCTTGTCCTGGTAGCGGCGCAGGTACGCTTCGACGTCCGACGCGATGAGCTCACGTTCGGCAGCCATCAGAAGTAGCCCTCGCGTTTCTTTTTCTCCATGGAGGCATCTTCGTCGTGGTCGATGAGGCGACCTTGCCGCTCGGAGACGCCCGTCAGGAGCATTTCTTTGACGATTTCGGGCACCGTTTGCGCCGTCGAGGCGACGGCCCCCGACAGGGGATAGCAACCGAGCGTGCGAAAGCGGACGGAGCGCAGGGTGGGCGTCTCTCCCGGCTCGAGGCGCATTCGCTCATCGTCGACCATGATGAGCGCCCCCTCGCGTGTGACGACGGGTCTCGGTTTGGCGAGATAGAGCGGTACGATGGGGATGCTTTCTCGCCACACGTAGAGCCAGACGTCGAGCTCCGTCCAGTTCGACAGCGGAAACACTCGGACGCTCTCCCGTAGGTTGATGCGCGTGTTGTAGAGCGACCAGAGCTCCGGCCTCTGGTTTTTCGGGTCCCACTGATGGAACCGATCGCGAAACGAATACACGCGCTCCTTGGCTCGGGAGCGCTCTTCGTCGCGTCGCGCGCCGCCAAACGCGCAGTCGAAACGGTACTTCGTCAGCGCTTGCTTGAGGGCGTCGGTCTTCATGACCGTCGTGTACTTGTTGCTGCCGTGGTCGAACGGATTGATGCCTTGCGCCAGCCCATCGGGGTTGGTGTAGACGATGAGCTCGAAACCGAGCTCCTTCGCGATGCGATCGCGGTGTGCGATCATTTCCCGGAACTTCCAAGTCGTGTCGATATGAAGCAGGGGGAAAGGCAGGGGCGCGGGCGCGAAGGCCTTCTCCGCCAAGCGCAGCATGACCGAGCTGTCTTTGCCGATCGAGTAGAGCATCACCGGGTTTTCGAACTCGGCGACGGCTTCCCGCAGAATATGAATGCTCTCGGCTTCGAGCGCCTGCAGATGGGTGAGCTTACCCGTGTCGAAGTTCACCCTTGATGATCCTTGTGTGCGCTCGCCGCCCGTCCCGGCGGGCGCCGCAGCATAGCAGGCGCTCCGATGCCCCCCAATCCGCGCTTCGTTCGGCGGATCCGCGTGGTTAGAACGAGCCGACGGCGCCGAGCGAGCCGAAGCCGAGGTACGGCGTCACGGTAGCCGTCCCCGCCGACGGCGCGCTCGACGGCGCGGTCACGAGGAGGATCAAGCCCGCCCCCGCGAGCACCCCGCCGGCGATGAAGCCGACCGTCGAGATAGCGCCTATCGCATGGTAGCTGTCGATATCGGCCTGCTTGCAGTCCGTTTTGCACTCGGTTTCCAGCGTCGAGTGCTTGCCGATCGCCAGCACTCCCGCGACCGCCCCTGTTGCGAGACCGACGCCTCCAGCGACGATGCCCACCCACCCCACGGGCGTCTGCCAGCTCCCGTGGGCCGCCGTGGGCCCATGGTCGCCGGTGTCCGGCGCGCCGCTCGAAGAAGCCCCCCCCGCGAGGGAGGTCGGAGAAGTGCCAACCGCGGGCGGTGCGGACGCCACGGCGCTCCGATTCATCGCCACCGTCGCGTTCGCGCTTCCGGCGTCGGCTACCGTGAAGGTCGTCTCCGCGGGGTCCCACCCGCTGGCGGTCGCCTTGACGACGTGGGAGCCGGGGTCGACAGGGCGCCGAACGCCGAGCGCCGCGACCGGCAAAGGTTGATCGTCGAGGGTCACCGTCGGGTTGTCCGGTCCGTTGACGACGACGGTGACGCTCGCAAGGCGAGCTTCGACCGCGGCCGCCTCCGCCTTGGCGGCCTCCACGGCTTTGACGAAGGCGTCGGGTCCTCCCGGGGCAACGCCTTCGCGGATGACGCGGTTGTAGGCTTCGCTGGCGTTGACGACCTTGCCAAGCGCTGCCTCTGCTCGGGCGTAGCCCAGTAGGAGCGTCGGGGCGTGAAAGAGCGCGTCCGCGCGCCGGAAGAGGTCTTCAGCCGAGGCGTAGTTCTTGGCGTCGAGCGCGGCCTGACCGTCTTGACCGAGCTCCCGCGCCGTCGCTCGATCGGCCGCCGACTGCGCAAACGCACTCGGGGCGGCGAGTAGGAGTGTCGCAGCGAGCACCGACGATCGCGCCAGGAGGGGCATGGCCGCAAGTATACCGCGGGACCTAGAAGCCGAGGTCGCCCTTAGGGGGCGCCGCCGGCTTCGACCCTGGGGGGGCTGTTGGGGGGGCTGTTTTTGGGGCCCCCGGCGGGGGCCGGGCTGCATTGGCTGCGTTGGCCCCATGCGGCGTCGTCGTGCCCTTCGGAGCTTGCGCGGTACCGGAGCTCGCTGCCGCGGGCAGCGCAGGCGGCGGCTCGCGGGTCGGGGGGGCCAAAGTCTCGGCCGCCGGAACCGCCGGAACCGTCGGCGCGGCTGGCGCGATCTGTGCCGTCGTCTCCGCGGGGAGGGGAGATGATGCGCTCGAAGCGGGCCCCGCCTTGCCCCGCATGGACACGATCACTCCCGCGACGACGGCCGCGGCAACGACCGCACCCCCGATCGCCAGAAGGCCCATGGGCATCCTCTTCTTGGGCACCGCCCCGTTCGCGTCGTCGCCGTAGTTGTAGGTCTGCACCATCGACCCGCCGGTCGTACTCGCGAGGGGCTTTTCGGGACCGCCGCGTGGCGGCGTCGCCATGCCGAGAGCGCCGCGATGCGGAGTGCCTCCCATCCCGCCATAGACTTCGGCTCGATCGGTGACGCCGCTGACCTGCGAGATCCCACAAACCAGCCCGAGGGCGTCGGCGAAGTCTTTTGCGCTTTGAAAACGCGCTGCGGGATCGCGCGCGGCCGCCTTCGCCCACCAGGCATCGAAGCCCATGGGAACGTCCGCGAGCTGCGACGGCACCGGAAGCGGATGGACGATGATCTTCATGAGTAGATCCCCCAGCGCCTCGCTCTCGAAGGGCAGCAGCCCGGTCGCGCACTGGTAAACGATGACGCCCAGGGACCAAAGGTCGCTTCGAAAGTCGACCGACTTGGTGCCCTGCGCCTGCTCGGGGCTCATGTAATAGGGGGTTCCCAACATGGCCCCCGTCTTGGTGTTGCTGCCTTGCAGTGAGCTTTGGTCGCGCTTGGCGATCCCAAAGTCGAGGACTTTCGCGATCTCGCGATCGTCGTCTCGGACGAGGAAGATATTGTCGGGCTTGAGGTCCCGGTGCACGATCGCGAGCCCGTGCGCTTTGCTGAGAGCGCGGCAGACCTGCGTCACGATCCCGTGGACGTCGCGCGGCGAGAGCTTACCGACCTGGAGGAGTCGCTTGCCCAGATCCTCGCCTTCGAGGAGCTCCATCGCGATGTAGGGCGTCCCTTCGCAGACGCCGTGATCGAGAATCTGTACGACGTGCGGGCTCCGGAGCGTGGCGGCGGCTTTCGCTTCGCGCTCGAAGCGAGCCTGGGCTTCGGCCACGGAAGCATACGCACCCTCGATGAATTTCACGGCGCACGGAATGTCGAGCCCGAGGTGGGTGGCGTGCCAGACCGAGCCCATCCCCCCTCGGCCGATCGGGTGATTGAGCCGGAAGCGACCGGCAATCACAGCGTGTTCAATCAGCTGAATCGACATCGTCCCCTACCCGCGCAAGCCCAAGAGTCGTGCCGTGGCCGGTCGGTGCTCGTGGCACACCAGCCCGAAACGATACCATACGACGCTTGGGCCGCGCGAGCGACGCGCCCGCCGCGGCGCCTCTCTTGGCCCGCTCCCGGCGTGCCCGCGCTCGCCCCGCACGTCCCGCCTTGCGGAAGTCCTCGAGAAGAGCGCAAATATGCAACCCCGCATGACGACGGCTGCGACCAGCGTGCGCGACATTCTTCGGCGGCCTCCCCCGGAAGGCGCGGCCGTGGCGGGCGCCCCCATCGAGGTACGAGTGCGAGGTTGGGTGCGTACCCGTCGAGACTCGAAGGCTGGGGTGTCCTTCGTCCATGTGAGCGACGGGTCGTGCTTCGACCCCATCCAGGTGGTGGCACCGAGCACGCTCTCCAACTACGCCAGCGAGGTACTCAAGATTACGACCGGCTGCGCGGTCGACGTGCTGGGCGTCTTGGTCGAGTCCCAAGGCCAAGGACAGAAGGTCGAAATTCGAGCGTCGGAAGTGCGCGTGGTCGGGTGGGTTGCCGACCCCGAGAAGTACCCGATGCAGCCCAAGCACCACAGTCTCGAGTTCTTGCGGGAGGTGGCGCACCTTCGCCCGCGATCGAACACGTTCGGAGCTCTCGCGCGCGTGCGTCATACGATGGCGCAGGCCATTCACAGGTACTTTCACGAGCAAGGTTTCGTGTGGGTCAACACCCCGATCATCACGGCGAGCGACTGCGAGGGGGCCGGGCATCTCTTCCGGGTGAGCACCCTGGATCTCGCCAACCTGCCTCGAACTGCGGACGGGCAAGTTGATTTTGCGAGCGACTTCTTCGGCAAGCCGACCTACCTGACGGTGAGCGGCCAGCTCAACGTGGAGGCGTACTGTCTTTCGCTATCGAAGGTCTACACGTTCGGTCCGACGTTTCGCGCAGAGAACTCGAACACGACGCGGCACTTGGCCGAGTTCTGGATGATTGAACCGGAGATCGCGTTTGCCACGCTCGTCGACGACGCCGATCTCGCGGAAGCCTTTCTCAAGTACGTCGTGACCGCGGTGCTCGCCGAGCGACCGGACGACATGAAGTTTTTCTCCGACCGAGTGGAGAAGACGGCGATCAGCCGCCTCGAGCAGCTCGTCGAGGCAAGCTTCGAACGGCTCGACTACGGCGAGGCGATCTCGCTACTCGAAAAATCAGGAAAGGCGTTCGAGTTTCCCGTCCGGTGGGGCGCCGATTTGCAAACGGAGCATGAGCGGTATCTCACCGAGGAAAAGATCGGCCGACCCGTCATCGTCATGAACTATCCCGAGTCGATCAAAGCATTTTACATGCGCGCGAACGACGACGAGAAGACCGTCGCTGCGATGGACATCCTGGCGCCGGGTATCGGCGAGATCGTGGGCGGCTCGCAGCGCGAGGAGCGGCTCGAGGTTCTCGAGCGTCGCATGCGCGCGCAGGGCCTCAATCCGCGCGCCTACGAGTGGTACCTGGACCTCCGACGCTACGGCACGGTTCCGCACGCGGGCTTCGGCCTCGGCTTCGAGAGGATGCTGCTCTACGTCACGGGTCTCGGAAACATCCGCGATGCGATTCCGTACCCGCGCGCGCCGAAGACCGCCGAGTACTGAGCACCGAGCTGGCGATCGACTCTAGAAGTCCGACCCGCCGCCCCCGCCGTCTCCTCCGTCGAACCCGCCGCCTCCGCCTCCCGCGTCCCAGTCGGAGCCGCCGCCCCCGCCGTCGTAGTTTCCCCCGCCCTCGCTACTTTGACCCGTGGAGCCGTGGTCGCGGTCGCGGTCTTCACGCTCTCCCTCGAGCTTGCCAAGCTCGTAGCCCGCCAGGCCACCGAGACCCGCGCCGATCAGGCCCCCTCCGACGGGGCCCATGCCGCCGCCCGGGGGACCGTAGCCGTATCCGCCGCCGCCATACGGCGGTCCGTATCCAGGCCCGTATCCACCCGGCCCGTTTCCACCGTACGGACCGGCGTTGCGCCGGCGGAAAAAGAACGAGGCCAGAAGCGCGATCACGACGAAACCGCCGATGACTCGAAAGAGCATGCCCGGGCCCGCCGGGGAAGGCACGACGCGTTCCGTGGGATTGAGAGTCCCGGAGGGGGCCATCGATACGGCATTGGACGCCGCGCGAAAGATCGCCGAGGCGCCGCCCTCCCAATCTCCACGCCGAAAGGAATCGTTGCCGCTCTTTTCGATCGCGCTCCACGAAGCTTCGGGCACGCGGCTCCCGGTCCCGAAGCGCACCTGCACGTGATGGTGCTGCGGGTCGAGACCGACGAGGACCATGTCGGGCTCCGAGACGAGCGGCTCCACGTGGCGGGCGAGGTCTTGCGAATCGGCGTAATCGGTCGTCACGACCAGGCGGGCATCGAAGGGCGCGCTCGCGACGTCCGAGCGAAGCCGGGCGACGTCATCCGGGCTGAGCACGTGCGCCTGGTCGCGCACTTGCAGCCCTCGCGCGCTTGCGACGGCCGAGGCCGTAAGCGCAGCCAGCAGGAGCGGTGCCGTGATGCAAGCCTGCGTCAGACGGCGAGAATCCACCATGCGCCGAAGGGTAAGTCGTGCCGACGAGCAGCGCCAGGGTCGCGGTTTCGAAGCTCTAGCGGGCAGCTCCGCACTTGCCGGGCCCGCTGTAGCCGCAAATCTCTCCGGTCGGGCACGGCCCGCAGTCGATGGCGTTGCCGCACCCGTCTCCCGCCGGCCCGCACTGAATGCCTTGGGCCGCGCACGTGGTCGGCGTGCAGGTCGCGTTGAGGGTGCACACGCCCCGGACGCAGTTCTCACCGGCCGGACACGGGCCACAGTCGAGCGCGCCTCCACAGCCGTCGCCGGCAGCGCCGCACTGGAGGTTCTGCGCTGCGCACGTGGTGGGTGTGCAGATTGGCGTGTACGGTTGCACGCAGGCGCCGAGGTCGAAGAGCATGAACTCGAGGACCTTTTCCTGCGCGGTCATCGTTCGGCTCCCGCATTCTGCGGGGAAGACCAGCCCGTGCGTACCGGCGATCCCGTCGAGCGCCATGTTGTTAGGCGTCACGTGGAAATCGCTGTACAGGCCCCGACCGCACTGCGCCGCACTCGCCGCACCGATCGGGGTATTGAACGAGAAGAACAGCGGCGCGAACTTCGCCGCGTTGCCGTCGTCCTGAGGCGAGACGAACATCCACTGCTGCGTCGGCGGGATGACGCTCGAAGTATCGGACTTGACCTGCTGGATGATGACCGTGGGGTCGTTGGCCGGGCTCAGCATCCAGGCCGGAGTCGGGCTGATGGCGCTCACAGGATTGGCGAGCCAGGCCGCGAACGCAGCGCCTTTCGGATTGTCGAGCGGGTTCGTGTCGACGAACGTGTCCTTCATCGCGGCGTTCGTGAGCGCGACGCCGCCCCAGTTGGCGGTGCCATCGAAAGCGTTCTGGGCGCCGCCGGTCGTCAGGTACGTCTCGGAGAAGTGCGAGGCGAAGAGGCGCCCGCCGCTGTTTGTGTAGCTGACCAGCTCTGACCAGTGATTGAGCGACGGTTGATTGCCCGGGCCCCAGGGCCAGCTCTGGCAGGACAGAACGGTGATGTCGTAGTTGGTCAGCGGAAACAGGGCCGCGCCTCCGTCCCCGCTCCCGCTGTACAGGACCATCTCGGTCGGCGTGTTCGAGTCGACGATCGCGCCGCCGCCGAGGTTCTGACATTGGCAGGTCGACGCGCCGCCGCCGGTCTCCGTGCACGCAGTGTTGTTCCCCGTGCACGCAGGGCCGACGCCGCCGCAGGTGCATGTCGTGCTCCGGTCGGGCGCCGGTCCAGTGCCGTGGCCGCTCCCCTGCACCAAGTTGATGCGACCTCCGACTCCCGGGTCCGTGAACTCCGCGGCATCGACGCCCATCTTCCAGAAGACGCACTCCATGGCATCGGCGTCGCCCGTCACCACCACGGTGAGAGGGATGTCGCCCTCCCCCTTGTTCTTCGGCATCGTGAGAACGCCGTTGGCGATGGGGGCGCCGCCATCGGGCTCCGCGCCGGTCCCCGTGACCGTGTTCATCCCGCAAGCGGTGGGGATGTTGACCTGGAAGATGCGTCGCCACCGCCCGAGCTGCACGACGAGCGTGATATTGTTGCCCACCGGTACGCCCGGGAGAACGAAGGAACCGTCGGTCTTCGTCAGCGTCGTGACCAGGGGCGTGCCCGCGGCGCTCGCTCCGCATACGTCGCAGGTGACCCCGTCGGCCAGCGGCGAAGTCAGGCCTGGGTCGGACGGATTGTTCGGGATGTAGACGAGCGCGTTGTAGAGGGGGTTGACGCCGCCGGGGTCCATCACGACGCCCGTCAGCGTCGTGGGTCCAGCGGCCTCGCTGCAGTCGGGAATCTGGGCGCAGACGCCGGAGCACCCGCACACGCCGGGCTTTTCGCCTCCACACGTTTGGGGCAAGACGCACGCGTTGCCGCAATCGATGGGGTGTCCGCAGCCGTCGCCGGCCGGTCCGCAGGTGATGCCTTGGTCCGCGCAGCTTTGGGGCGCGCAGCTGCTCGATCCGTCCGGGTTGAGGCCATTGCCTGTCCCGCAGACGTTTGGCACCCCGGCATCGGCGTCCGCCATCGGCGCACCGCAAACCCCGGCCTCGCACTCGCCACATTGCACGGTGCCGACGCCCGCGCAGTACTTGTCGAAGACGACTCCGCAGTTGGCTCCGAGCTTCTCGCAGCTCGAGGGACACGACGACGCCTCGGGCGAGCTGACGACCGTGAAGCTCGAGTCGTCCCCGTTGGTCGGAATGCCTGGGGAGGTCGATCCGCTCGTGGTGGCGTCCGGACCCAACGAAGAGCTGCCGCTTCCGCCCATGTCGCTGCCCGAGGCCAGCCCGAACCCCTGGCCGCCTTGGCCGTTGGCGGCGCACCCGATCAGAGATGCCAGAGCGAACCACGCCCCGAGCCGTCGCATTGAGAAGCGAAGCATGTGAACCCCGACTGACCTTAGATTGAAATATGTTGTACCGCGCAAAGACAAATGCGTCGAATACGTATTTGAATGCGACGATTGACCACTTGTACGCCGACCTTCGCCTCAAGTGTCACACCGTGCCGACGCGCGCGGACACGTCGGGGACCGGCGCACCACACGATACCCGTCGCCCGCGCTTCAGTTCCCCGCGCGTCGCGATGCTTGCGTCGACGGCGCGGGCTCGACCGTAGGCGGTGGAGGCCAAGTGATCGCTGGAATCGGGAAGCTTGGCCGGGCAAACAAGTAGCCCTGTCCATACTGGGCGCCCGAATCGCGAACCGCCTCGTACTCGCCATTCGTCTCGATGCCCTCGGCGACGACGAGGGCTCCGAGCTCATGGCAGAGGTGTACGACGATCGCGACGAGCTTCTGTTGGCGGGGCTTTCGGTCGAGGTCCTGAATGAGGTTTCGATCGAGCTTGACCACTCTCGGCTCTAAGTCTGCGATGAGCTTGAGGTTCGAATAGCCGGCGCCGAGGTCGTCGATGACGAGGTGAACGCCGACCCGACCGCACACCTCGCGCAGGACGCTCGCGCACAGCTCGAAGTGAGTGAGCGGGGCCGATTCGGTGATCTCCAGATAGATGTCGTCGTCGTGCGAGAAAATCGGGTCGTCCGGTCGTACGAGCCACCCTTCTTCGAGCTCGCTGGGGTGCAGGTTCACGAAGAGGGGAGTGCCGCTGCAGAGCGGGACGGCGATCTCTCGGACCATGCGCCCCAACCTTCCGGCAGACCTGTCGGCGGCAGCCCGCTCGAAGAGGCTCGTCGGCGACAGGTCGTGCGCGCTGCACCGAACGAGCGCCTCGTAGGCCAGGACGTCCCCACCCTCCAGCGCCACGATGGGCTGGAAGACGGTGGAGAGATCGTTGGGCGTGACCAGCCCCCCGACGAACGGCCCCTTGCGGTCGACGAACACCCCTTGGGCACTCGGGGCGTCCGAGAGCTGGTTCGACGGAGGGGGGTAAGTGGCTCGGTCGCCCATCAGTCAAGGAGCCCTCCGCCGCACGCCAAGCCCCCCTTGTCGGAGCGGACGGCGACTAAAAACCGTACCACCTCCAGCAAAGCGAATCCAAATTGCCCGCTACCGAATGGCGCGCCTCACCCGGCCGCGAAGCTCGCCGGTCGCAGGTGCGCGCTCGCCGGTCGCCCCGGTCACGCGGCCGCGAACTCGCCGCGGCGCGCGGTCACTTGCCCGGTGGCTTCTTCGGGCGCGGCATCGCGTCGAACGCAGCGAGTAGCTCGCGCTTGTCGGCTCCTCGCTTTCGGCCCGGATGCGCCTCGCCGAGCTTGTACCTCTCGTAGAGAACGCTGGCCCGCAAGCGCTGTTGGCCCGTTACTTCCTGGCCCGCGAGCAGTCCATCGAGAGCACTTTGAATCTCCGTCCCCTCGGCCGCGTCGAGCTTGCCCGAGTCGAGCAGCCGCCGCAGGGTTTCTTGGTCGGTACGTTTCGGCGGACCCATAGCCCTCCTTACTACACGGTCTTGCCGCCGTCTGCTTGTCGCCCTCGCCAGGGTGGGAGCTCGGAGAGGCAAAACCGGTGTCCTCGCGCGGGGCCGTTCGTGGCATGGTCGCCGGGTGACAAGATCCCCCTTAGCGCACAGCAGTCGCGACTTCGAAAGCGAGCTCCGGGAGCTTCGGGCCCATCTGGCCGCCATGGGCGCTCGCTCCGAGCGGCTCGTGGGCCTGGCGTTCGACGCGTTCCGCGAAGGAGCGCCCCAGCTCGCCAGAGAGGTGGAGGCGCTCGACGGCCAGATCGACCGCGACGAGCTCGACATTCACGCGCTCATCCTGCGGATCCTCGCTCTTCGGCAGCCCGTGGCGGACGATTTGCGCTTTCTGGCGACCGCGCTGCGTCTCATCACGGACCTCGAACGCATCGGCGACGAAGCGGTCAATATCGCCGAGCGAGCTTTCGAGCAGGACGGGAAAGCCAAGGCCATCGTCGGTACGGAGCTCGCGTCGATGGCGTCGTCGGCACGCGACATGCTTCACGAAGCGTTGGACTCGTTCGTGTTTTCGGATGCCGACCGCGCGGACCACGTCCTCGAGAGCGACGATGCGATCGACGAGCGTTGCGCGGCCATCGTCTTGGCCATGACGCAGCACATCGCGCGCAGCCCGGGCGAGGTAGGCGCGGGCTTACGTGTGATTGGAGTCGCCAAGTACCTCGAGCGCGTTGCGGACCATGCCACCAACGTCGCCGAAGAGGTCATTTTCATCGTACGAGGAGACGACGTCCGCCACGGCCAGTGGCGCCCCGCGCAGCCCCGCAACGGACAAGCGCCCGCGCTGAGCGAGCTGGGCTCCTGACCGTTGCGGCCGTGGGCTCCGCTCGCGGCTCTTGCTCCTCGACGGCGTGGCAAGGAGCCGCGCGTACTATGCCTACGAGATGACGCGAACGTTGGCCGCCTGGAGGCCCTTCGGGCCCTGCTTCACCTCGAACTCGACCTTCTGCCCCTCAGAGAGCGTGCGAAAGCCCGTCGCTTGAACGACGGACTGATGGCAAAAGACGTCTTCGCCCCCGCCATCTTGTGTAATGAAACCGAAGCCCTTCGTGTCGTTAAACCATTTCACCGTGCCAGTGGCCATTTCTATGCTCCTGCTTTACGCACGAAGGCACCTAACCTTCGCGGGCCGGCGCCATCGGCGCAAGCTTTCACGTTGGTATCGGAAGATCGGCCCCGTGTCGACAGCGTATCCACCCCGTCTCCCCGCGCCGCGGAACATTCCCGTGAGGTTGCCCGCGGTCGCGCGCGCGCTCCTGCCCGCGTTGGGTCTCTTCGCGTGGGGCGCCTTCGGCCAACCCGCCGAAGCCCATGCCGACGAGGGCATGTGGCCGTTCAATCGGGTGCCCGTGGAGAGCATCAAAAAGGACCACGGCGTGACACTCACCGACGCTTGGCTGCACCACCTGCGAAGCGCGAGCTTGCGTTTCAACAGCGGAGGCTCGGGCGCGTTCGTGTCGCCGACCGGGCTCGTCCTCACCAACCATCACGTGGCCAGCGACTGCATCGCCAAGCTGTCGAGTCCGAACAAAGACTACTTGGCGGACGGGTACGCGGCCGGCCAAGACGGCCCCGAAGTCCGATGTCCGGACCTCGAGCTGAACCAGCTTGTGCGGATCGACGACGTCACCGGCGAGGTCCGGAGCGCACGCCAGCCCGGCATGAACGACGCCGACGCCAACGTGGCCATCAAGGGCGCGATGAGCCGAATCGAGAAGACGTGCTCCGACCGGACCGCGCTGCGATGCGACGTCGTCACGCTCTACGCCGGGGGCATGTACCAGCTTTACGCGTACAAGAAGTACACGGACGTGCGCCTCGTCTTCGCGCCGGAGGTGGGGATCGCTTTCTTTGGAGGGGATGCCGACAACTTCACGTTTCCCAGGTACGACTACGATCTCGCTCTCTTCCGCGTCTACGAAAATGGCCGTGCGGTTCATCCCGATGACTATTTGAGATTGAGCCCGGACGGTCCGAAAGAGGGCGACACGGTGTTCGTGAGCGGCAACCCGGGACGCACCGACCGGATGGACACGCTCGCGCAGCTGGCGCGATTGCGCGACGTCGTCCACCCCTACTATCTCGACCAGCTCGCACGCGAAAGGGAGCTTCTGCTCGCCTTTGGGAAGGAAAGCGCCGAGCACGTACGACAGATCCAGCGACCGCTCTTCGGGATCGAGAATAGCCGCAAGGCTCTGCTTGGCATGCAGCAGGCGCTCCAAAGCCCCGCGCGCATGACGCCGAAGGCGAACGACGAATCTGCGTTGCGCAAAGCCATCGACGCCGATCCGGACCTCAAGGCCCAGTACGGTTCGGTGTTCGACGACATCGAGCGCGTCCAAAACACCTTCGGTGCGATGTACAAGCGCTATGCAGCCCTCGAACGCGGCCCGAATCGTTCGCAGCTCTTTCGGATCGCTCGCGATTTGGTGAGGCTTCCGCGGGAGCTCGCCACACCCAACGACAAGCGCCTGCGCGAATATCGCGCGTCGAATCTCGACTCCTTGAAGCTCGCGCTCTTCTCTCCGGCGCCGATTTACGGCGGCGTCGAGGTGCAAATGTGGCGGGCTTGGCTCGAACGGATGGTGCGCGATCTCGGCGCCCGTGACCCGCTCGTGCAGACCCTCCTCGCCGGGCTCTCGCCGGGGCGGGCTGCCGAGCAGATCGTGGCCGGCACTCGCCTGACGGACGTCTATGCGCGGCGCGCGCTCTTCGACGGCGGACAGGGCGCCGTCGACGCCGCCACAGATCCGCTCGTGAGCGCATTGCGGACGCTCGACGTCGAGTCTCGCACGATGCGGCGGCGCTACGAAGACGAGGTGGAAGGCCCGATGCGCCTCTGCGGCGAGCGCGTGGCGCAAGCTGTGTTCGCTGTGAGGGGCGTCGGCGTGTACCCCGATGCCACCTTTACGCTGCGTCTGTCGTTGGGTCGCGTTCGCGGTTATGTCGAAGGCGGCACGAAGGTCCCGTGGGCCACCGACTTCGCGGGCATGTACAAGCACGCGACGGGGGTCGAGCCGTTCAAGCTGCCGCGCCGTTGGTTGGAACGAGCCGCCGCCCTCGCGCCGGCGACACCGCTCAATTTCGTGTCGACCGCCGATATCGTCGGCGGCAGCAGCGGCAGCCCCGTGGTCGGCCAAGACGGCCGGCTGGTCGGCCTGATCTTCGACGGCAACATCTCGAGCCTCGGCAACGACTTCGTGTACGGCGAGACCACCGAGCGTGCCGTCAGCGTCGATTCCGCGGCCCTGCTCGAGGCGCTATCGTCGGTCTTTGGGGAGCCAGGCTTGAAAGCCGAGTTGCTCGATCAGGCGCCTTCCGCGACCTCCCCGAACGCCTGGTAGCAGCGGTCGAGCCAGAGCTTCGTGCGCTGACGTTGCATCGGGGCGAGCGCAAGGTCGCCCTCGGTGGCGTGGGCGGCGGCCCAAAGGCTCGCGGAGCTTCGATCGATTCGCGCCATCGCGGCGGCCTCGAGCTCCGGCACGTCTACGATGCGACCGCCTCGCTGCTCGACGCGGCGGCGCCCGTCGCTTTCGTCGAAAAGAGCGAAGTCCTTGCACCGGCCATGGTTTTTTGCGGCGACGAACGCGAACGAGTCCGACCATACGTCCAACGTCCGTTCGAGGTCCCGCACGGAATCGAACGTCCCGTCCGTCACGTGCCAGAGAGTGAGACGAATGCCCGCTTCCCGGCAAAAGCCAACGAGATCGACACTCTGCATCCAGGTATCCAGCGCTCGGCTGCTTTGCGCAGGAAGGTCGACCACGACCGATCGGTCCGCGGCCAGCGCCCGGTTGGCGATCTCGTCCGCGCTCGCGAAGACGTCCAAGTCGATGGGCTGGGTGTAATCCGCGTAGGAGCGCAAAAGCGTCCGGTGCGACTTGTCCGCGTCGAGCGCCGCGAACGGCTTCGAGCGATCGATGAACCATTGGGACAAAAGGCGTGCAACGACGCTCTTTCCCACGCCGCCTTTTTCGCCACCGATAAAATGGATGTGACTCACGGGGGCAGCCAAAGCCGACCCGTTACGCGACGTCAAGTCCAACGCCCGTGAACCGTGAAAGGAGGCGCGACACGCACGCGGTCGCGCCGGACCCGAGCTGCCTCGAGCGGGTCCGACCTTCTGATGGGCGCGAGGAGACGAGCGCCTCAGGACACGAGACGGACGTTGTCGGCTTGCGGCCCCTTCGGCCCCTGCTTCACCTCGAACTCGACCTTCTGCCCTTCGGCGAGTGATCGTAGGCCCGAGGCCTGAATCGCCGACTGGTGGCAAAACACGTCTTTGCCTCCGCCGTCGGGCGCGATGAACCCGAAGCCCTTCGTTTCGTTGAACCACTTCACTGTACCAGTTGCCATTTCACTACTCTTCTTTCACTTGCGAAGGCACGCGGGTCTGGTGACCGTACCTGCCTACAGGCCCTATGTTTGTTATCGGAAGATTGCCTCGCTGTCGTGCACATTCGCGCGAGCGCGAGCCCGGCGATCCTTGCCGCCATGCCTCGCTTGCCATTTTCTGGCGCCGCGCCGATGCGGCTCAGCCGTCCGAGCGGGCTGCAAATCAGGCAGCGCTGTAGGTGGTCGCCCTCTTCTGACCTTTGCTCTTGAGGACCTTGGTGGCGAGTCCCTCCTTGAGGATTCTCGGCATCTCTTTGGGCTGCATCTTGAGCGCGGCCCGAATCTCTTCCGCGCGCAGCCCCGCCTTCGACTTCTTCACGAGGCCGACGATTCGATCGAGCTCGGCGGCGATCTCCTCGGCCGAGCGCCGTGGAAGGCGCCCCGATCGTCGCCCACGCGGCGACGGCTCGGTGGCGTCTGCGACCGAGCGGGGCCTCCCTCGACCACGCCCGGGGCTGACGGATCCACCCGTTTGCGCGAGTAGCTCTTCGAGGCTCGACCCACGGATCGCGTTCACGATGGCGTCGGCGAA